>Ga0268243_1000031_pt1 | contig 74931 bp, 61 predicted proteins | sample BulsoiMagMametaG_FD_200254 | JGI IMG/M metagenome (GOLD analysis project Ga0268243, IMG submission 200254) | Bulk soil microbial communities from Mexico - Magueyal (Ma) metaG (v2) (version 2) | ecosystem: Environmental > Terrestrial > Soil > Agricultural land | place: Mexico: Magueyal...
GCCTCGTGACCATGTATCTGCTCAAGTAATTCTTAATCGTGCGGTCGGGCAGACCGTTCCAGCGTTAAGTTGCCCGTCAGGGTGATTAGCTAGAGAATCCCCGTCCCTTTAGAGCGGGGAGTGTCAATTTTTCTTTCCTGTCGGCAAACTCACATAGCGATTCAGCCATCAGAGGGTGCATTAGCCACAGCCCCACGGGCGCGTCGCTCGGCGGGCGGGGAAGGATTCTCGTTCCTCAAAAAAATTGAAGCGGCGGCGTATCTTTTCCGAGATTGCCGGTAATAAGAGTCGGGAAGTGATTCCCGACGGTCGCGGGGGCAAAAACCGAGTTGCCCGAAAGCATCACAGACGAAAGATTGCTGGAAAGCGCGAGCCGCGGCGACGAGGCGGCTTTTCTGGCGCTCTACGAGCGTCATCGCGATGCCGTCTTCCGCTTCGCCTATCGCATGCTCGGCTCAGAGGAGCTGGCCGAAGACGTCACGCACGACTGTTTTCTGGGGCTGCTGCGCCGGCCCCGTAGCTTCGACCGCGGGCGCGCCTCTTTGAGAACTTATCTAATGGCTGCGGCGCGCAATCTGGCGATGAAGCATTTTCGCGGGGCGCGCGGGACGAACGCTCTCGAAGATCTGGCGGCGGAGCCGGTCATTCCCGAAAGAGAAGGGCCGCTTCACCAGTTGCTCGAAGAGGAGTTGACGTCAGTCGTTCGCCGCGCCATTGAAAATCTGCCGCCCCTGCAACGCGAGGCCCTGGTCCTCTTCGAGTATGAAGGAATGGCGCTCGCGGAGATTGCGGCCATCGTCGAGGCGGACGTCGGCACGGTCAAGGCCAGACTTCATCGCGCGCGCCAGAGTTTGAAGAAACAGCTCGCGCCATTTTTCAAAAGCAATGCGGAAACAGCAATCGTGGACGAGGTGTTGAAATGAGCGACGAGAGAGACACTCAACCACTTTCAATCTACAGCAGGCGCGGCGAAGTTCACGACGCCCCTGAGAGAGCCGACCTTGATTCGCCGGAGGATCAGGCGCTTCAGGCGCTCTTCGCACTCTGGAGCGCTCCCCGGACCCCTGCGTCTTTAGACGCACGCATCGTCTCCTCTTATCGTCGCGAGGTACATTCCCTAAAAGATCGTCAGGAGGTTTTTATGAAACATTGTCCGACCTGCCAGGAAGAGTTCGCCAACAAATTCAGTTTCTGTCCGGTTGACGGAACGCCCTTGAACGATGCGCTGCCGGAGACGGTCGCCTCGCCCGTGGCCAGCCTCCCGCCGGTTCAACTGGGCGGCGCATATGCCGCTTCCGCAGCCCTTGTTCCAGCGGGCGCTGAATATCACCTGACATTTATAGACGACACCGGATTGACGCGCAGACTGTTTGACGAGTTGAAAGCAGTCTCGCGCGACTCGCAGCTGACCTGGCCGGAGTTCAAGCGCGACCCGTTCGGTTACACAGGGCGCTTCATCAAGGGCTACAGCCTTCTTGTCTGGCGCTTCTTCTCTTCCAGGAATGTGGCAATTGCCACTTCCGCTGCGCTCTTCATCGTCATGAGCGCCGTGATTGCCGTCGTCGCAGTGGGTCGGCTGGAGAAAGATAAGGAGCAGGAGCTGGCTGAGGCGGAGAACAATCTCGTCATCGAGCGGATGATTGCAGACGAAATCCCTCCTGAGATGGAAAAGACTGCGCCGGACAAAGGCATCGGGACAGGCGAAGGCGGACGCGTCGGCTTCAACAAAGGACGAGGCGAAGGCAGCAAGCCTGATTTCGCCAGGGCCGGCGGAGGCGGAGGCGGCGGCCAGCAGGATGTTCTGCCCGCGCAGGTAGGAAAAATACCTCCTCCATCCATCATCCCTGGGAAGATTCCGACTACGCCACCGACAACTACTCCGCTTCTGCCGACGGCAGGCGTTGATATTGACCCGGCGCTCTATAGGAATCTGCCTTACGACCGCTTCGGCGACCCACGCTCAACATCAACTGCGACGAGCGCCGGACCGGGGACCGGAAATGGCATAGGCAATGGGACAGGCCCGGGCATCGGCGAAGGCAATGGAACGGGTGTCGGTCCGGGCGAAGGAAGAAACATGGGCGGAGGCCCTCCGGCTGACGGCGGCGGAGGAATCGGCGGGGCTCGCGGCAATAACGGTGATGCGTTTGATCCCAACAAAATCTTCAACCCGAAGGATGTTGAAGTGAAGGCGCGTATTCTTTCGCGGCCCGAGCCGCAGTACACGGAAGATGCGCGGAAGAATCAGGTCTCCGGGACTGTCGTCCTGAGGGCGGTCTTCTCGTCTTCCGGCCAGGTGACCAATATCCGCACCGTCTCGGGTTTACCACACGGTTTGACCGAGCGTGCGATTGCGGCGGCGCGGCAGATCAGGTTCAGTCCCGCGATGAAAGGCGGGCGCGCCGTCTCGCAGTACATCCAGATTGAATACAACTTCAATCTCTATTGATTCTCGACGTAGTGCGGGAATGATTTCGGGCGGCGCTTCCTCTTCCGTGATGAAGCGCCGTTTTGTTTGCGGCTATGACGCAATCGGCGACGATCCGGCTATCAATCGCAAGACCAAACGCGATGCTTCGTTCCAGCACTGAAAATTTTTTGGAACCGCGCCCTTTGTCGGGTGTCTAAGAGATCAAGCCGAGTAAATCGCTTTTCAACAACGTGGCCGACGCTTTTTTGTGCGGTCGCGCAACCCCTCGGAAGTCTGCTTTTTCAGGAGAAGACAGATGCGCCTAAAAACTTTCCTCAAAATCTCTTTTTTGTTCGCGGTCACGCTTGCGTGTGTTTTGACATTCAGAGCCCTGAGCGGCGCGGACGTCGCGCTCGCCGCCGGGCAGGATGAGACGGCGACTCCGGGCTCTTTGCAGGTCCTCGACGCTAAAGGTCTGCCGCGAGGCGTCTGCCCGCTCAAGCGCACGGATGTCAAAGCGGAGGTCAGCGGCTTTCTCTCCCGCGTGCGAGTCACGCAGGAGTTTGAGAATCCTTTCAAGGAGAAGATCGAAGCCGTTTACACCTTCCCGCTCCCGCAGAATGCTGCCGTGGACGACATGACGATGACGGTCGGAGAGCGCACTGTGAAAGGGAAAATCTTACGGCGCGAAGAGGCGCAGGCCGTCTATGAGGCCGCGAAATCGAACGGCCAGGTCGCCAGCCTGCTGGATCAGGAGCGGCCCAACATCTTCACGCAGTCTGTCGCCAACATCATGCCCGGCGAGCGCGTGATTGTAACCATCAGCTACGTCGAAACCTTAAAGTATGAGGACGGCGCTTACGAGTTCGTCTTCCCGATGGTCGTCGCACCGCGCTACATCCCCGGTGCGACCAGCGCCGGCGGCGCATCGCGCACGCCCAACACGAGGCGTGTGCCCGACGCTTCCAGGATCACACCGCCCGTCACGCCGAAGGGAACGCGCGCCGGGCACGACATCTCGCTCGAAGTCACGCTCGACGCGGGCGTCCCCCTCGACGCTCTTCAATCAAAGTCTCACGAGATAGAGGTCGAAAGACCTAACGGGTGGAGCGCTCGTGTGCGCCTGAGAAACAGGGACGAGATTCCCAATCGTGATTTCGTCCTCAGGTACGATGTCGCGGGCCGCCGCGTCGAAGACGCGCTGCTCGCGCACCGCGCGGACAGGGGCGGCTTCTTCACGTTCATCCTGCAACCGCCGGAGCGCGTCACAGTCGAAGACGTCACGCCTAAAGAGATCGTCTTCGTGCTGGACACTTCGGGCTCGATGGGCGGGTTCCCGATAGAGAAGGCGAAAGAGGCGATGAAGCTCGCCCTGGACGGCCTGTACCCCCAGGACACTTTTAACCTCATCACGTTCGCGGGCGACACCAGCATCCTCTTCCCGCAGCCGGTCCCGGCGACGAAAGAGAACCTGTCGAAGGCGCAAAAATTTCTGGAGACGCGCGAGGGCGGCGGTGGAACCGAGATGATGACAGCCGTCAAGGCCGCGCTCGACCCCTCGGACGCGCAGGACCACATACGGATCGTCTGCTTCATGACCGACGGCGAGGTCGGCAACGACGCGGAGATTATCTCCGAGGTCCAGAAGCACCCGAAGGCACGCGTCTTCGCCTTCGGCATCGGAAGCTCCGTCAACAGATACCTCCTGGACAAGATCGCGGAAGAGGGCCGTGGCAAAGTCGAATACGTCTCTCTCAGAGACGATGGCTCTCTCGCCGCGCGCAAGTTTCACGAGCGCGTCCGCAGCCCGCTCCTGACGGACATCTCCGTTGACTGGGGCGGGCTGGAGGTCGCGGACGTTTATCCGAAACGCATTCCGGACCTCTTCAGCGCCGAGCCGGTCATCCTCACGGGACGTTACGCGAAGGGCGGACCGGGTGTGATTCGTTTGAAGGGAAAGATGTCTGGCCGCGATTTCGTGCGCGAGATTCCAGTGAATCTGCCGGAGACAGAGGCTCGGCACGACGTGCTGGCGACGCTCTGGGCGCGCACGCGTGTTGACGACCTGACGAGTCGTGACTACGCGGGCGTCCAGCGAGACACGGCTCACGCGGACGTGAAAGAGACCATCACGCAGCTCGGGCTAGAGTATCGCCTGATGACACAGTACACCTCTTTCGTCGCGGTCGAAGAGATGGTCGTCACCGACGGAGGCCAGCCGCGCCGGATAGATGTTCCTGTGGAGATGCCGGAAGGCATGAGCCGCGCAACTACCCTCGGCGAAGACACAGATGCCAACGGCTTCATCTCACAGATGTGGGTTGGCAACCGGAAGGCAAAAAATCCGCAGTTTCTCCCGAACCAGCCGCCCACAGTAACCTTGTCTGTCGTGGGAGCAGGCGGCGCTGGCGGAGGTGGTAACGTCGGATTGGGCAAAGGGAGCGGCTCGAACACGGGCGGCGGCGCGGGCGCGGGTACGGGCGGCGGTGGAGCTGCACCACCACCACCACAGCCTGCTCCCAAGCCTGTGCCGACGCCACTTCCGAGCGGCGTGGCATTCAGTTACGGTAAGGCCAGGGCCCCTATCTCCGGCGGGGTGCTCAACGCTAAAGCACAGGTCTTGCCGAAGCCGGCGTATCCGCCGATCGCGAAGGCTGCGAAGGCTTCCGGCACGGTCACAGTCCAGGTGACGGTGGACGAAAGCGGGAAGGTCATTGCCGCGAGGGCCGTTTCAGGTCACCCGCTGCTACAGGCCGCGGCTGCGGAGGCTGCGCGCCGGGCTACGTTCACGCCGACGAAACTTTCGGGGCAGCCCGTGAAGGTGGCCGGCGTCATCACCTACAACTTCCTGCTTTCCGGCAACGCGACGATTACAACCGCAGTTTCGCCGAACGGTCAGACTGTCGAAGAACAGAGACGGCAGGAACTTTTGGCCAAGCTGAATCCGTCAATCGCTCAGTTGATTGATCGTCTCAAGGACAAGCAGGCGAAGCCGGGCGCGGACGAGGCGAAGTTTGTCCGCGACGGCAAGGCTGAGCTTCAGGTCTGGCTGACCGAGAAATCGGACGAAGCGATTGCCGAACTCAAGTCTCTCGGTTTTGAGATCGTGCTCGACCCGAAGACCGCCAGGATGGTCATCGGCCGCGTCGCGATTGAAAAACTTGAGGCGCTCGCGGAGTCGAAGTTCGTCCGCTACGTCGCGCCGATGCAGAGTAAATAGACCGGAGGGAAGTCGGACGCCATTGTCCACGAAGCCACACGAAGCGACACGAGCTCTTGAGACCTGTTCGTGTCGCTTCGTGTGGCTTCGTGGACCGTTTATTGTTTTTCCACTGCTTCGCACCACTCGCGCGTCACACAATGCCTGTAATCGAAGAGACGTCGGAGGCGCCGCTCAATCAGTAGCGGCGCAAGGAGGCGTCCGATGAAGCCGAGCGGAGGCTCGTACTCGATCTCGTCCCGCAAGACAGCGCCGCCATCATTCGGCTCTACGATGTGCCGGTGACGAAAGCTGCGAAACGGTCCGCTCGTCTGCGTGTCCTCGAACATGTGTGGCCGCTCGTAGGCCGTGTGCCGCGCCACCCAACGGACCGGGAAGAGGCCCAGGATGCGCGTCTCGACAATTGCGACCGAGCCGACCTCCAGATTCCGCGCGGCCTGAATGATTCGCACCTTCTCCCAGGGGGGCGTCAGACGCCGGAGCGCATCCGGCAACTCGTGAAACGCAAAGACGCGCTCGGGCGCTGCCTCTATAAAGCTCTCTTTAACAAAACGCATCAAGCCCTCTTTAACAATTCACTATCTCTTTTTACTCGCCCGTCCTATACTTTTCATTTCGAGTAGTAAAGTTTCCGTGTCGCCCCGCCGGGAGGCGGTAATGTGCGTAGAGGGCTGATTGATGAGCGTCCTGGTCGGAGTTCTCGGCTGCATCTTGATTCTGGTCATCCTGGGGGACGTGTTCGAGACGATCATCCTGCCGAGACGTGTCTCGCGCAAGGTTCGTTTGACGCGGCTCTACTATCTGAGCAGCTGGAGGGTTGCCTCAAGCGTTGCGCGCCGGATGCGCCCGGGCAAGTTGCGCGAGCGCTACCTGGGCTTCTTCGGGCCGCTCTCGCTGCTGATGCTCTTCGTCGTCTGGGGCATCGGCCTGATCCTCGGCTTCGCCATGATCCACTGGGCGCTTGGCTCACGGGTCAGCATGGCGGCGGGCGTCCCTGGTTTCCGGACCGACCTCTATTTCAGCGGCACGACCTTCTTCACGCTGGGCTTGGGCGACATCGCGCCGCAGACGCCGCTGGCGCGCGCCATCACGGTCCTGGAGGCGGGCACGGGCTTCGGCTTTCTGGCGGTCGTCATCGGCTATCTGCCCGTCATCTATCAGGCGTTTTCGCGGCGCGAGGCGAACATCTCCCTGCTCGATGCGCGCGCCGGGTCGCCGCCGAGCGCCACAGAGTTGCTCGTCCGCCACGGGCGGGACCAGAGCTTAGGCGCTTTGAACGAGCACCTGCGCGAGTGGGAGCGTTGGTCCGCGGAACTGCTCGAAAGTCACCTGTCGTATCCGGTGCTCGTCTATTTCCGTTCGCAGCACGAGAATCAGTCTTGGCTCGCGGCCCTGACGACGATTCTGGATACCTGCTCGCTGATCATCGTCGGAATAGAGAGCGGCTCCGTGTGGCAGGCGAAGATGACTTTCGCGATGGCACGCCACGCGCTCGTGGACTTGGCGCAGGTCTTTAACACAGCGCCCCGTGCCCCTGTGCCTGATCGTCTCCCGCCAGAATTGCTCGCAGAGGTGCGGCGCTCTCTGGCCGCGGCCGGCCTCACCTTGAGGAGCGGCACCGAAGCCGAGCGGCAACTGGCCGAGTTGCGCCGGATGTACGAGCCTTACGTCAACTCCATGGCTCAGTTTCTGTTCATGACCCTGCCGCCCTGGATGCATCCGGGCAACGCGATGGACAACTGGCAGACGAGCGCCTGGGAGCGCAATCCAAAGGTCTTCGCTTCGAGTCCGTCACCCGTGCGCGACTATGATTACTCGAAGCAGACATTCGTTGATTGATTGCCGGATGATTAGGTTGAAGACGCGCTAGAGGTATTTTCAAGATGGCCAGAGGATGGGAGAGTAAAGCGGTCGAGGCGCAGCAGGAAGAGGCAGACAAGCGCGCCCGAACGCGCGCCGCGCGCGAAGAGGTGACGCCCGAAGAGCGCGCCCGACGCGAGCGTCTCGAATCCTTAAGACTCACGCGCGCGCGAACTCTGGCGCAGCTTGAGCGCGCCATCAGGACAGCCCACCGCGAGATGCTGCAAAGAACCCTGCGCGCTCTCGAAGCCGAGATGGAGGAATTGAGCTAAGATCGCGACAAGGCTCATCTATTTCAGAGCCGGACCGTGGATCTCCTCGAAGTGTTTGTAATCTACAGGCATGCCTTGAGGCGTCTTGAGCAGGGCCGCGTCAGGCTCGCCCAAAGTAAGGGCCACCGGCTCCATTACTGTTTTCCCCCCACCCACTTCCTTGGAGACTATCTTGATTATATCGCCGCCGAGAATCGGTGCGCAGAAATACTCCGTACTGTCATCAATCGCATTGGCGGCTTTAGTGACAATAGCGGTATAGCCGAGAACTGTCTCCATCCGTAAATAATTTGGGGAATTCCGTAACTCTTCTTCGCTAACAATAGGGCGCTGGACCTCATATCCCGAGAGGAAATCTAACTTCTGACCTCTTTTGGCGAAGACGCCGCGCCCGGGTTCACCAAATATCTCCTTACGCTTGCCGTCAGGACGTTGCTTCACGCTGCGCCAGGTGCCGGTAGAGGACATATAATAGGTTTCGGTCTCGTAGGTATTGGCTCTACCATCGGCATCATAGTGAGTTGTTTGCCAGACTATTGTGTAGCCGATGCGCTTGTTTTTCGCCGTGCGGCTCAGAATGGCTCGCGTCGCGACGCCGGCTATGGCGGCAACAATAACAAGCAGAGCGATAAGTTGAACACGCTTCTCATCTCTTCCTCCTTTGCAAGCTGAGAGCTGGTTATTCAAGATCCCCCTGGCCGCATAAACCGCCGCAAATTTGCGACTCGTACCTTTCGTTCCTGTAACAAGTCATCCCTGGCGTCCCATCTCCTGTGCCGTAACCCCATTCCTTATAGCAACAGGGTCCGCTGCTACAGTAACCACTTGCGCTACAATACTCCCACTTGCACATGTAGCCGCGCACTGTATAGCTGCAATAAGAATTCTCACGCAGGCAACTGATTTGACCGAAAGCGGCGGGCGCTAAGAAACCCGCCCCGAATGCAGTGAAGATCAATGAGAGAGCTAATATCAGGCTCCTGTATGGAGCTAGAGATTTCATGAAAGACCTCCTTAGTGAGATGGAGGGTGGGCGCGAATAAGCTTCGCTACTACTACACTCTTCATCCAGCTCATCGCTGGAATGAGACGAAGGGTGGGGAATCCGCGTCGCAATGATCCTTCGCAACGTGGGACTGGCCGGGAACCAACCCTTGCTGACGAAAAGAGGCGAATTCAAACGCCTCTATACATCACAGTAAAAGAGAAATGCAAGCGAATTCTCACTGATCCAGGGTCTATTCATTCTCGACGGAAAGAGAACGATCCACGAAGCCACACGAAACGACACGAAATTGCTGTGGTTTGTTTCGTGTGGTTTCGTGGACAGTGCTGTTTCTCTACTTTCCTCAGTCTCGAAAATGAATAGACCCTGTCACTGATCTTATGCTGGTTCCCGCTGGCAGGCGCTCAGGTTATAGCTATTAGACAAATTACTCTCATTTAATCATCGTGCCCGTTCTCCACCAGCGCGTGTTCTTGAAAAAGTCTATCAGGAAGTTTCCGCGCGGGGCGCTTTCGTCGTTAGACCAGAAGACGAAGAGCGCGCGGCCGACGATGAGGTCTGCCTCCACGGGGCCCCATGCGCGGCTGTCCGCGCTGTCGTCCCGGTTGTCGCCCATCACGAAATAGCTGTTGGGCGGAATGGTGTAGGGCTTACCTCCGACGGCGAAGTGGAAGATTTCGGGTATCGGCTCGTCTTCGCCCGACATGGTGCTTTGCTTGTAATAGACCATGTAGGGCTCGCCACTGCGCGCGGGCGTATTGTAGATGGTGAGCGGAGCTTTGTCCGGGGCAACGCCGGTTATGCCCATTCCCGCCGTCACACGGTGTTCGGGCAAAAGATTGCCGTTGATGTAAACGTAGGGGCCACGCACCTCTATCGTCTCACCTGGCAGACCTATGACGCGCTTGATGAAATAGTCTTTGTAAGGGGTGACGGGGGGATTGCTCTTGGCGTCGCGATCCTTGTTGTATCTGTCGCCGGGATATTTGAAGACGATGATGTCTCCGCGCCGAATCTCACGCTGCGGCAGAAAGAACGGGTGCGAGCCGGGCGCGAAGACGAACTTATTAATCAGGAAATGGTCGCCGATGAAGATGGTGTTCTGCATCGAGCCGGTCGGCACGCCCACGGTCCGCCCGATGAACGTGATGAAGAAGACGAACATGATGGCCGTGTAGATGGCGGACTCGAAATATTCGCGCCAGACGGATTTGGACGGCCCCGTCTGCGTCTTCTGCGCAACAGCCTTAGAAGATTTCTCCGACGATTTCTCCTTCGCGCCCTCCGGCGCAGACTTGTCCTCGGAATCTACCGCCCTGGTTTTCTTGCGAGCCATGTTGAGCATCGTACACAAGGGAAAGCAAAAATGGAAAGACGTAAATCGTGAATCGTGAATCGTAAATTGAGGAAACCCGTTCGACGATTTACGATTTACGATTTACGATTCACGATCTTCATCTTGATCCCGTCGCGAGGTCTCAGGGACATCGCGGGTATGATGGTGACCTTTTGATCGGGCGCGAGCCTGAGTCGGAATCTCTGGGCGATTGTCGCCATCAGCAGCACGATCTCCATCATCGCGAACGAATTGCCGATGCAGATGCGCGGTCCGCCGCCGAAAGGGAAATAGGCGTACTTCGGCAGTGCGCTCGTGAACTCCGGCGTCCAGCGCTCGGGCTTGAACTTGTCCGGCTCGTCGAAGAACCGCGGGTCGCGGTGCACCACCCACGGCGGCATGAAAACTTGAGTGGACGCGGGCACGCGGTAGCCGCCGATCTCGCAATCCTTGACGGACTCGCGCCCGACGACATATGCGGGGGGATAAAGGCGCAAAGATTCCTTGACGATCATCTCAGTGAATTTCAGGCGGGGCATATCCCCTGTTTCGGGCGCGCGGCCACCCAGAACCTCGTCGAGCTCCTGCCACAATTTCTCCTCTGCCTCCGGGTGCTGCGAGAGCAGATACCAGCCCCACGTGAGCGTCAGCGCGGTCGTCTCCTGCCCGGCCAGAAAGAGCGTGATGACCTCGTCGCGCAGTTGCTGGTCCGTCATCTGGCTCCCGTCTTCGTCGTGCGCCTGCAAAAGCATCGAGAGCAGATCGCCCTGGTCCTCGTTGCCGCCCGCGCGGCGCTCGCTGATGATGCGATAGACGACTTCGTCCAGGCGCGCCGCCGTCTTGTGGAAACGGCGATTGCCGGGGGTAGGCAGCCTGTTGTCCAGAATCCACTTGAGGGTGGCCTGATGGCCGAACGGCTCGACGAGCGTCGCGAGAGCGGCGGCGACCTTTTCGGCGTCGTCCGTGACGTTCACGTTGAAGAGCGTGTGCGTCACGATCTCCATCGTCAGCCGCATCATCTCCAGGTGGATGTCGAGGGTTTCACCGTCAGTCCAGGTCTCCAGCATCTTCAAGCAGTCTTTGACCATGATCGCCCCGTAACCGTTGATCCGCTCACGGTGAAAAGCAGGCTGCGCGAGACGTCGCTGGCGCCGCCAGAAATCGCCCTCGCTCGTCAGCAGCCCGTTGCCGACGAGGCGCTGGAAGAAGGGGGTGCGGAATGAGAGCGGCTTGATGAAGTTCTTGTTGTCGGTCGCCAGAACCTGCTCTATCTGGTCCGGGTGGTAAATGAAATATGCCGGGACGTAAAAGAATTGTGTGCGGACCACGTCGCCGTAATCGCGCGCCAGCTTCTCGATGAACCCGAGGGGGTCGCGGTTGAAATCCGGCATCACGCCGAGAATGAATTTCCCTTTGGGACCATGGGGGATGAGCGTCGCGGCCATCCTGGCTGCTCCTTTCGATTTGGCCTTGCTTCTACGCGCCGAAATGTCTGAGAGTTTCACGCGTTGCGCGCTTCTCTCAGACGGTACATGCAATCGCGCTTTTCCCGCAACCTGGCATTTGTGCTTGTGTGGTGACTCGCACCTTGATTTAGAGCATGTCTCAAGGGTCGCGTTAGCGACACTTTGAGTTTAGCCGTGCGTTTCAACGCACGGTAAAGTGAGCGATCACAAAACGCCGTTGTCGCGTCAGCGACGGTTGAGTTCAACCGTCGCTGACGCGACGGCGATTAGGTGGCGTGAAACGTTCCCCGCCGCTCCGAGCGGCGGGCTAAAGTCAGAGCATCGCTAACGCGATGCGGCGGATGATACTTCTTTGACACGCTCTGAGATGCAAGAAGGCATAGACATCGTTCAGGGTCTATTCATTCTCGACGGAAAGAGAACGATCCACGAAGCCACACGAAACGACACGAAATTGCTGTGGTTTGTTTCGTGTGGTTTCGTGTGGTTTCGTGGACAGTGCTGTTTCTCTACTTTCCTCAGTCTCGAAAATGAATAGACCCTGGACATCGTTTAAGACTAGGCGCGCCTGCTTGAGCAACGTGATATTATCGCGGGCGAACACTCTGTTTGGACGAGACGACTTACCCGAAGGAGCTTACATGTCGCGGGCATCAGCAATCCTCGTTAGCCTGATCTTCATCCTCGTCGCACAGGCGCACGTCGCGCTAGCGCAGGAGCCGCAGCCGCAGCAGCACACGCTGACCGGCGAATTTCGGACGCATAAGAATTTCCACTCCAGCCATCTCGCGAGCGACAGGGACATCCTGGTTTACCTGCCGCCCGGCTACGACAAGGACCGGAAGAAGCATTACCCTGTGCTCTACCTGCACGACGGCCAGAACCTGTTTGACGGGGCGACCTCATTCATCAAGGACGCGGAGTGGCGCGTGGACGAGACGGCGCAAAGCTTAATCAAGGCGAAAAAGATTACGCCCGTCATCATCGTCGGCATCTACAACGCGGGCCGGGACCGCATTGACGAGTACACGCCGACACGCGACATGTCGCACCAGATGGGCGGCAAGGCCGACCTTTACGGCCGGATGATCGTCGAAGAGCTCAAGCCTTTTATAGATTCCAACTATCGCACGCTGCCCGAAGCAGAGAATACAGGCCTGGGCGGGTCGTCTCTCGGCGGACTGGTGTCGCTTTACCTGGCGCTGAAGCACCCGGAGACCTTCGGGCGGGTGGCGGTCGTCTCGCCATCGGTCTGGTGGGACAACTCTATGATCCTGCGAGAGGTCCAGGCCCTTGGAGAGAGACCGCGCCTGCGCATCTGGGTGGACATGGGGACCAAAGAGGGCGGAAACAAGAACGAGGACGACAAGACCACGAAAAACGCCCGGCTGCTTCGCGACGCGCTCGTCAGTAAAGGCTGGAAGGAAGGTGCTGACCTGAAATATTTCGAGGCCGAGGGCGCCGAGCACAACGAGCGCGCGTGGGCGCAAAGGGTCGAGCCGATGCTGAGATTCCTCTTCCCGCGCAAGTAAGAGCCACCCGTCAGCCATCCATCCCTAGCCGCTCTCGCGTGTGGGCTTAAGGTCGGCTGCAAATTTGTTGACAACCGCCGCCCCGCCAGAATATTGTCTGGAGCTGCTTTTCTGTTTCCGCCGACGCGGACCCGCGCGCCGCTGCCGGACTCACTTAATTACCTTTCAATCCGGGATCGCTTTTTCGACGGGCTTTTCTCTTGAGCTGGTGGTCCGTTGCTCCCAACACAGACACAAAGGAGTTGATTCATTATGGCGAAAGCAAAGCAGGCGGCGAAGGCGGCGCGCCCACTTCACACCTCGGCTACGAAAGACGGCCTGGCCGTCAAGGTCTATCGCGGAAACGGCTCGGCGATGCTGGCCTTCAATCTGGATAAAGCTAAAACAAAGAACCTCGCCGGATTCGCAGTCAAACGAACTGCGCCCGGAAGTAAATCCACATATCTTCCCAACAGACTCGGTCTGGCCTCGTGCGTGACATCTACGACTAAGGTGGAAGAGATCGGCGGGCATCCCTCCAGTGAGGCTCCGTTTCAGAAGTTTCGCTGGATTGATATTCCTGAAACGCTGGAGCCTGGAGATTATAATTACGAAGTGACGGCGATGTATTTCGGTGACGGAGAGAAGCTGAAGGCCGGACCGACTGTTGATGTCTCTCTTAATATCGAGCACCCCCCTAAAGATAGGTTCGAGTTCGGCTTCACCCGCGGCTATCTTTCGTCGCAGGCTTACACGAACCTCTTCAAAAACGCGCCGATCCGTCCGGCGAAGAAAGCTCTCGCTTATCCGACGAAGTCTTACGCGAAGCAGTACGAATGGCTCGGCTATCACGCGCGCAAGCTCGTTTTCGACTTTGTCCAGGAGTGTCTGACGGACAAGAGCGTCACTGTGGACCTCTTCGCCTACGACCTGGACGAGCCGGATTTCGTGCGCGCGATGCAGAAGCTGGGCAAGAGGCTTCGCGCCTACCTGGACGACGCGCCGCTGCACACGAAGAAGGGGGCGCTGGAGATAGACGCGCACAAGGCTTTCGTCAAATCTGCCGGGGCCGCCAACGTCAAGCAGGGCCACTTCAAACGTTTCGCGCACAATAAAATAATGATCATGAAGAAGAACGGAAAGCCGGTTAAGGTCCTGACCGGCTCCGCCAACTTCTCCGTGCGCGGGCTCTACGTGCAGGCGAACAACATCCTGGTCTTCGACGACCCCGTGACGGCCGGGCTGTACGAGCAGGCTTTCGAAGAGTCTTTCACGAACGCTGCGAAATTCTCAAGCTCGGAGATCTCGCAGATCTGGCACGACGTGGAGGTCGCAGGGAAAAAAATCTCCGTCTGCTTCTCGCCGCATAAGAGCAGCGACATCTCTTTGCAGAGAGTGGCGGACGCTATTCAGAAGGCCAAAAGCTCTGTCATCTTCGCCGTGATGCAGTTGGGCGGCGGAGGCGGCGTCATGGATGACCTCAAGGCTCTGCCCCAAAGGAAAATCTTCTCCTACGGCATGACGCAGGCCAGCGGCGGCATCAAGGTCCATAGGCCCGGCGAGTCTGAGGCGCTGCTCGTCTCCTTCAGCTATCTGAAGGGCAAGGTCCCGCCGCCTTTTCAGGACGAATATAGCGGGGGCTCGGGCATAGTGATTCACGACAAGTTCGTCGTCGTGGACTTCAACGGCGACAATCCTGTGGTCTTCACGGGCTCTTCAAACCTGGCCTCGGGCGGCGAACAGGATAACGGCGATAACCTGATAGCGATCTACGATGAAGAGGTGGCCTCGGCCTACGCCATCGAAGCGATCCGGCTGGTGGATCATTACCACTTCCGCGCGACGATGAAAGCGGCCACTTCGTCGAAACCGTTCTGCCTCCAGGGCCCGGGCGCGAAACAGCCATGGTGGCAGCCTTACTACGATCCGAAAAACATCCTCTCTACAGAGCGCGTGCTTTTTAGTAGTTAATGAGCGAGCTTCTTTTACTTTGCGCCTTTGCGTGAAATTATCTCTCGCAAGGACGCCAAGACGCAAAGATAGGGATCAGAATGCAGACATTGCTCCTGGGCATGTTGGTTGTTGGCGTCAGTATGTTGCTGACGCACGTGGGCCTGCGCTTGGTGCGGCACAAGGTTCCGCTCTCGGTCCTTGAGACTCACCACGAGGTCGCGGGCTTCATCATCGGTGTGCTCGGCGCAATCTACGCGGTGCTGCTCGCCTTCGTGGTCGTCGTCATGTGGGACCAGTACGGTGATGCCAAAGAGTATGTCGAGCGCGAAGCGAATCAGGTCAATAACCTGTCGCGCATGGCTGAGGGCTTTCCGGACCCTATGCGCCAGCGCGTGATGGACGGGTTGCGAAACTACGCGCAGCTCGTCCTCGACGAGGAATGGGCGACGATGGCGCATGGCAAGGCTGGGCAGCGGACGCAGGAGGCCGTCAATACGCTCTGGGAAATTTACCGCGAGATTGACCCGCAAACTAACCGCGAGAGCGCGCTCTACGACCAGTCGCTCGACAGCCTCAAGGACATGAGCAACAGCCGGCGGCTGCGCATTCAGGCGAGCGCAGACGATCTGCCGACGATTGTTCAGGTGATGCTGTGGGGCGGCGGGCTCATCACCATCGCCTTCACCTACTTCTTCGGCGTCAAGAGCGTGCGCTCGCAGGCCCTGATGACCGCCGCGCTCGCGGCGATCGTCGCCTTCATACTCTTTCTGATAATCGCGCTCGACAACCCCTTCCGCGGCTACGTGCGCGTCTCGCCCGAGCCAATGCAGCAAACGCTTGAGACAATCAAGGCAGCTTCCAGCAAGTGAGAGACAGCTTATTGACGGACGCTATCCGCGCGGCCTGGCTCCTCATAGAGCTATTAGAGCGGTCTTGATCTGAGGCGCTCCTTCCGGCAGTTTTCCGATTGCGTCCATCTGTACGATTGTGCACAGATGGCATCTGGCATCTCGCTTGCTTTTATCCCCTCCGAACAATATTCGACGAACGATTTCTGTTCACGACCCGCACTTCAACAGTTTTAATAAGGAACGCTATGGAGCTAAGTGGTACATCCGCTCCCTGGCAAGCGAGGCGGGACACAGGTGAGCAAAGGGAGGGCGACATGGCTCAACTCAAGGACAAGGTTAAGACCACGCTGGACGAAGGGCGCATCCTCATCATCGGCGCGCAGGTGCTGCTGGGCCTTCAGTTCCGTTCCGTGCTTGAGAAGGGATTCGAGAAGCTGCCGGAACATGCGAAGTACACAAAGCTCTGCGGGTTGGGTCTGTTGCTTCTGGCCATCGCGCTCCTGATCTGGCCGGGCGCGTATCACCAGATCGTGGAAGATGGTGAAGACACGCATCGTCTCAATCGCTTCGCCACGAATGTGATGGAAGTGGCGCTCCTGCCGTTCGCGCTGGGCCTCGGCGTTGATTTCTTCGTTGGCGGGGAGATTCTTTTCGGTCGCACGCAGGGTCTCATCGCGGGCGTGCTGGCACTGCTGGTCGCCCTCTTTTTCTGGTACGGAATAGAGGCGATGAGGCGCGGGGAACGTGAGCCTGAGGTAAAGGAGAAGAAAGAGATGGCAAAGCAGAAGGGGGAGGAAGAGGAAGGCGGAACGAAGCTGAAAGATAAAATTCAGCAGGTGCTGACGGAAGTCCGTGTGGTGCTGCCCGGCGCTCAGGCGCTCCTCGGGTTTCAGTTCATCGCGCTGTTGATGGAGGGTTTCGAGAAATTGCCAGATTCATCGAAGACCATCCATTTTATCGGCCTGTGCCTGGTGGCTCTCGCCGTGATTCTCCTGATGACGCCCGCCGCTTATCATCGTCTGGTGGAACGTGGAGAAGATACGGAACATTTCCATCGCTTCGCCAGCCGGGCCCTGCTGGCCTCTATGGTCCCGCTGGCCTTAGGCATCACGCTCGACTTCTACGTGGTGGCCCGGAAAATTACGGAGTCTGCCGGCCTGTCCGTGGGACTCGCCGCGCTCATGTTGATAATCTTTTACGGTCTCTGGTTCGGAGTCACTCTTTACCTCAGGAAAGCGGGAAAAAAAGCGGACCGGCCGCAGCTACAAGTCCGCGTCCCTTCCGCCTCGAAATAGATCAAAAGATAATGCAGTAGGGAAATGCTACGAGACTCCCAAGAGCATCGCAGATATGTTGCGCTATGGAGCAAACATTTCTCCGAGAATGAATAAAACTTCCGTTTGGGTTTGCTTATCAATTTTGCCGAGCCTTCTAACCAGGCGAGTCTTATCCACGGTGCGAATCTGGTCGAGCACAACCTGCCCACGTTTTCCCTGGAATTTGCAGGCAACTCTTGTCGGATAGAGACCCCCTTTCGAGGTCATCGGCGCAACGATGACGGTTCTTATAAAACGATTCATCTCGTCCGGCGAAATCACGAGGCACGGACGAGTCTTTTGAATCTCGCTACCGATTGTGGGGTCAAGACTGACGAGATAAACATCAAAACGTTTGACTACCATTGCCACTCGTCCTCATCCCATTGAGTTTGAGTGAGCAAATCCTTATCGAGCAAGGCATCATCACCGCGCTCCGCCATTGTTTGAAAGGCCCTCTCCCAATCCTGTCGAGGCTGTTTTGTTGAGCGAATAATGATTCGGTTGTCTTCCGCCTCAAGCTCAACTTCCTCTACAAGATTGCTACGCTCCAAAAGTAACTTGGGGATCCGAACGCCTTGAGAATTCCCTATTTTTACGATTCGAGTTTTCATAGCTACATTGTAATTACGGAATGATTTTGTCGTCAAGATAGCGTGGACGGACGGGCGGCAGGTTTAACCGCTTGTTCTGCGGCGCGCTTCCCTTTGTTGGTATCAATTGCGCGCTCGCCTCTAGTGTCGAGGCGTGCGGCCGATCTCCTTGAAGCTGATATTCAGAATCGGATACTCGCGCCAGTCTTTGTAGTCGTAGTGCCACCATTCGGGCTCATAGACTGCGAAACCTTCCGCTTCCATCGCGGCCCTCAAAAGGTCGCGCAGGCGTCGCGCTTCAGGCGTAGCGCATTGATAGTTGATGTGCGAGCGCTCCGTCATCTCGTCGTACTCGCTCGGCATCTGGACCTCTTTGCCGGTCTGGATGTCGTACAGCGTCAGGTCAACCGCGCAGCCTCGATTGTGGCGCGATCCCTTGCTCGGGTCCGCGACAAACTCTTTCTTATCCGCGGGCGTAATCTCCCAGAAAATTTTGGTCACGGCCCACGGGCGATAGCCGTCGAAGACAACGAGCCCGTAACCCTGGCGCTTTAAGGCAGCGTTGACACGCGCCAGGCTTTCGGCCGCCGGGCGCTGGAGAAAGGCGCGCGCCTCTTTGTAAACTGCGCGGCCCACGAAGTTGTGCTTCGTCGCGTAGCGTATGTCCAGGCGAATCGTCGGATCAAGCTTGATGATTTCGACCAGGTCGGGTCGGCGAAACGTCCCTGTCTCCACGGGCGGGCGCTGCTGCGCCCGAAAAGTTAAGCTGAGGATTGCCAGCAGAATCAGAACTGCTAAACTGCGCCGCGTGCTTTTCAATATAAGCCTCCTGAGATGCGCGTTTGGTAGCCCCGTCAGGGGCGAAATGTAATAGCCCGGGACGCAAGCCCCGGAACCAAGTTCAAAGAATATATCGCGAGCCCCGTTGGGGCGAAATATTTTCTGTCGCCCCAACGGGGCTTGGGATAGTTTCACATATCTGTGTACCCGGGGCTTACGCCCTGGGCTACTAAGATGTCGCCCCTACGGGGCTGGCGGAGAGCATTAATGACAACAGGATACGTCCTGGCGATTGACCAGGGAACGACGGGTACGAAAGTCATTGTCTTCGACCACGACGGAGCGGTCCGCGGCCTGGCCTACTCTGAATTCACGCAGCACTATCCGAAGCCCGGCTGGGTCGAGCATGACGCGGAAGAGATCTGGACGGTGAGTCTCAACCTGATCCCCGAGGCGCTCTCGAAGGCAGATGTTGCGGCCTCCGAAATCAGGGCCATCGGCATCACCAACCAGCGCGAGACCACGCTCTTCTGGGAACGCGCCACGGGCGCGCCCGTCGGCCGCGCAATCGTCTGGCAGGACCGCCGCACGGCCTCCGTCTGCGACGATCTGAAACGGCGCGGGCTCGAAGAAACCTTCAGGCACAGGACGGGCCTCGTCGTTGATCCATATTTCTCCGGAACGAAAATCAAGTGGCTTCTGGACAACACGGACGGACTCAGAGCACGCGCCGAAAAGGGCGAGATTGCTTTCGGCACGATAGACTCCTGGCTCGTCTGGAAACTTACGGGGGGGCGTGTTCATGTGACGGACTATTCCAACGCCTCGCGCACGCTGCTCTACAACATACAGGACCTACGCTGGGACCATGAGCTGCTCGAAATCCTCTCCGTGCCCGAAGCCATCTTGCCGTCGGTCAAGCCCTCTTCCTACATCTACGGCCACACGGATCGGTCCGTCTTCTACGGCCAGCAGGTCCCAATCGCTGGAATCGCTGGCGACCAGCAGGCGGCGCTCTTCGGGCAGGGCGGCTTCAGCGAAGGGATGGCGAAGAACACTTACGGTACAGGCTCTTTCATCCTGCTCAACACCGGGCGCGAGGTTGTGGCGAGCAGGGAAGGCTTGCTCACGACCGTCGCCTGGGGCATCCGTGACGAAGCGGTCGAGTACGCCCTGGAAGGCTCTGTCTTCATCACGGGCGCGGCCGTTCAATGGCTGCGCGACGGGCTGGGAATTATCGAGACGGCCTCCGAGAGCGAAGCCTTAGCGAGCTCTTTGGACTCAAATGACGGGGTCTATTTCGTCCCGGCCCTCGCCGGGCTCGGCGCTCCACACTGGGACGCCTACGCGCGCGGCACCATCACGGGCATCACGCGCGGCACGACGCGCGCGCACCTGGCGCGAGCCGCGCTTGAAAGCATCTGCTACCAGACGCGCGACGTCGTGGAAGCGATGGAGCGCGATTCCGGGATCGCTCTGAAGGAGATACGCGTTGACGGCGGGGCCGTCGCCAACAGATTCATGATGCAGTTTCAGGCGGACATCCTGGGCGTGCCCATCGTCGTGCCGCTCGTGACGGAGACGACCTCGCTCGGGGCCGCATACCTTGCTGGCCTGGCCGTAGGGTTCTGGGAGAGCAGGGAAGAGCTGAGCGCGAAGTGGAAAGTCCGTGAGCGCTACGAGCCGAGAATGAGCGAAACGGAAAGAGCGAGACTCTACGAGCGCTGGCTCAGGGCCGTCGAGCGCGCGAAGAATTGGGAGCAGCGAGTGTGAATTATGAATTTTGAGTTTTGAATTTTGAATTGAAAGCTGTCGTCCTCAATTCAAAATTCAAAACTCAAAATTCATAATTCAAATATGTCCGACATCAAAACCCAACATTTCGATCTCATCGTCATCGGGGCGGGCATCAACGGCGCCGGGATAGCGAGGGACGCCGCGATGCGCGGCCTCAAGGTTCTCTTGCTAGACAAGGGGGACATCGCGTGCGGCACGACGAGCTGGTCAACGCGGCTGATTCATGGCGGGCTGCGTTATCTGGAGCACGGCGAGATCGGTCTGGTCCGCGAATCTCTCAAAGAGCGCGAGCGGCTGTTGCGCATCGCCCCGCACCTGGTAAAACCGCTCTCGCTGCTGATTCCGATTTACAAAATGGGTGGGCGCGGGCCTTACACCGTCCGGGCGGGCATGATCGCTTACGACCTGCTCTCGCTCGACAAATCTCTCAAGCGCCACCGGATGCTCTCGCGCGAAGAGAGCCTACGGCGTGTCCCCGGCCTCAACGATGAAGACTTACGCGGCGCGGCAATCTATCAGGATGCTCAGGTCGAATATGCCGAGCGGCTCGCCCTGGAAAACGTTCTTTCCGCCCGACAGCACGGCGCGCTCGTTCTGACCTACGCGCGCGTGGACCGATTGATAATTGAAGACGGCAATGTTCGCGGCGTGGAGTTTACGGACCTGCGCGCGCATATCCTTCAGACTGCGCGCACGCCCGTGGTCGTCAACGTCTCGGGGCCCTGGGTTGATGCCGTGCTCGCAAGCGCGGGCCGTCCCGTCGAGCGCCTGATTGGCGGCACGAAGGGAAGCCACATCATCGTCGAAAAATTTTCGGGAGCGCCGGAGGTTGCGCTCTACGTCGAGGCGAAAGAAGATGGGCGACCGTTTTTCATCATCCCCTGGAACGACCTCTACCTCATCGGAACGACGGACCTCGTTTACACGGGCGACCTGGATCATGTCGAAGCGAGCGAGGCAGAGGTTGATTATCTTCTGCGCGAGACGAACCGCGTGATTCCGTCCGCGCGTCTTCAGCGCGACTCGATCCTCTATACCTACTCCGGCGTGCGGCCACTGCCGTACCTTTCCGAAGGTGACGCGGGCTCCATCACTCGCCGCCACTTCATACACGATCACGCGCCAGCTCTCCCTGGCTTCATCTCAATCGTCGGCGGAAAGCTGACCACCTACAGAAACCTTTCGGAGCAGGCGGTCAACTTTGTCTTCAAGAAGCTGAAGAGAAAATCCGTGCAGTGCCTGACGGACCAAAAGAGACTTCCCGGCGCGGAGACTGAGGACTTCGAGACATTCAGCAGGCGCTTCGAGCAGGGGAGCGGATTGCACGCGGCCACGGCAGCGCGTCTTCTGCGGGTTTACGGGACGCGCGCCGACGAAATCCTGGAGCACGCCGCAGGCAATGCGGAGCTTCTCGCGCCCTTCAGCACTGAGACCGGAGCCATCGGCGCTGAAGTCGTCTTCTCATTTCGCGACGAGCTGGCGGAGACTCTGACTGATTGCCTGATGCGTCGCACGATGGTCGGATTAAATAGAGCGGTCGGCCTCGACGCGTCGGAAGCCGCCGCCAGCATTGCTATGAGATATTTGGGCTGGGACGAAAGTCGCGCGGAGCGAGAGCTTGAAGAGTACAGACAATACGTGCGCCGCTTTCACCCGCGGCCCTGGACCTTCAGGCCAACAGGAGCGTGATGCGCCATCGCAGACACAGAGATTGCACAGCGTAAGCTGAAATCATGGCGTTGCCTGAATTTGCGCGTGATATGGAAACTCCGGTATAAGCAGAGTTCTACCGTACACGGGGCGGAGCGCGCCGTTGCTATCCTTTGCTATCACAAATAGGGACGCGAGCCTGATGAGTTGACCGGGCTTCAACACCACGGCTGTCATCCAACGCATGGATAAAGACCGGACCACGAACATCCGCACGGAGGCGATTGCAGGCGTCACGACCTTCTTTACGATGGCCTACATCGTCGTCGTCAATCCTCTGATTCTCTCGACAGCGGGAACGGGAATGTCCTTTAGCGGTGTGCTGACGGCGACCGTCCTCATCTGCTTTTCGATGACGCTCCTGATGGGGCTCTACGCGCGGCTTCCATTCGCGGTCGCCCCTGGCATGGGCATCAACGCTTTCTTTACGTTCACGATCATTCTCGGAATGAAGGTCCCCTGGCAGACTGCGCTCGGAATCATCTTCTGGGCGGGCGTGCTCTTTCTGCTCATCTCTGTGACCCCTGTGCGCGAGACAATCGCGCGGGCGATCCCGCCGGCCTTGAGAGTCGCAACCGCCGCGGGCATAGGCATCTTCCTCACCTTCATCGGCCTGAAGAACGCAGGCATCATCACCAGCAATCCCGAAACTTTCGTCGCGCCGGGCCCGCTGGATCATAAAGCGCTGCTGATGCTCCTGGGGATGGCGACGACCCTGTTGCTGCTGAAGTTGAAAAGCTCGCTCGCGTTCCTTTCGGGAATCTTTATAGTGACTCTGGTCGCCTGGCTCGCAGGCTTCGTGCCGACTCCGCCGCAACTCCTGAGCGCGCCGGATTTTCAGAGCGTCTTTCTGAGATTAGACATCTGGGGGGCTTTGAAGCTCTCGCTCCTTCCGGCGATCATTGCGATTCTTTTTACGGACCTCTTCGATTCCATCTCGACCTTCATAGGCGTCTCGGAGGCTTCCGGGATGCTGGACGAAGACGGGAACCCGAAGAATCTCAAGCAGGGTTTGATCGTTGACGCGTTCGCCACACTGGGCGCCGGCCTGGCCGGGACCTCTTCGGGCACGGCCTACATCGAATCTGTCGCGGGCATTCAGGCAGGGGGGCGCACAGGGCTCACGTCCGTCTTCACCGCGCTCTGTTTTCTGCCATTCTTCTTCGTGGCGCCGCTCGCCGGCATGGTCCCTCTTTACGCCACCGCTCCGGTCCTGATTCTCGTCGGGGCTTCGATGTTCGCGAGCGTCACCAGGCTCTCGTTCGCGCGGATCGAGGACGCGCTGCCGGCGTTTCTGACGATCATTCTCATCCCCCTGACCTTCTCCATCACTCAGGGAATTCTCTGGGGCTTCATCGCGCACACAGGGCTCTACCTGATGGCGGGCCGATACAAAGAGGTCCATCCGGTGATGTACGCGCTGGCGCTCATTTCCGTCGGTTTGCTCATTCTTGAGCACGGAAAGTTTCCGTAATCGGGGGAAGACGTTGTAAAGTATGTCCTCACCAAAGAAGTACCTGAATACCAAGCAAGCCGGAGGAGAACTTTATGAGTCCCCTGACTCTGTCAATTGCGCTGAGCCTCCTGTTGCCCGTCTCAGGCCAGATGCACGGGCAACTGCCGCCAGCGTCTGATCAAGCGACCGCCATCTTTTCTTTCATCAACTCTCGCGTCACATATCGAACTTATACAAACGTACGCTACAGTTATTCCATAGCCTACCCTCTGGGCATCCTCATCCCGCAGGGCGAGGCGACTAACAGCGACGGGCAAATCTTTCGCTCAAAAGACGGGCGGGCCGAGATGCGCGTCTTCGGCTCACAGCGGCTGGACCGTTCCCTGAGCGACGAGTTCAGCGCGGCTCAGGAGAATCGGAACGTGACTTACAAGGTAATGAAGAAAGATATGTTCGTCGTCTCGGGCACAGCGGACGGTAAAATCTTTTATCAGAAGACGCTTCTGCGGGGCGACGTCTTTAAGACTTTCATGATCGAATATGACGAGGGGGCGCGTGCCACTTACGACTCCATTGCGGCTCGCGTCTCCCAATCGTTCAGAGGCTGAAGGTAGAAACGAGATGACAATCATCGGGCAGAGCGTGCCGCGCAAAGAGGGGCGCGATAAGGTCACAGGACAGGCGCGCTACATAGACGATCTACATTTCCCGGAGATGCTCTACGGGACGACCGTCCGCAGCCCCGCAGCGCGCGGGCGCATCAAGAATATCTCCTTCGAGGGGAATATTCCCTGGGACGAGTTCGTCGTCGTCACGGCCAAAGACATCCCCGGAGAAAATGTGGTCGCGCTCATTCTCCTGGATCAGCCTTACCTTGCCGACGAGTTCGTCAATCATCCGGAGGAGCCCGTTCTGCTGCTGGCGCACCCGGACAGGTATCTTCTGGAAGAGGCGCGCCGCAACGTGCGGCTTGAGGTCGAGCCGCTTCCGTCGCTCTTCTCGCTCGACGATTCCCTGAACAGAAAAGAGATCATCTGGGGCGAAGATAACGTCTTCAAAGCTTTCCACGTCGAGAAGGGAAACGTGGATGAGGTTTGGGCGGGGGCCGATTTCATAGTCGAGGGCGAATACAGGACCGGCGCGCAGGAGCAGCTTTACATAGAGAACAACGGGGCGATAGCGATTGCGAGCCCGGCGGACGGCGTGACCGTCTGGGGCTCCATGCAATGCCCTTACTACGTTCACAAGGCGCTCCTGAAATTATTCGGTCTGCCGGAAGACAAGATTCGCGTCGTGCAGGTCGAGACGGGCGGAGGCTTCGGCGGCAAGGAAGAGTATCCTTCGATGATCGCGGGCCACGCGGCGCTTCTCTCCTGGAAGTCGGGCCGGCCAGTGAAGATCGTCTACGACCGGGCGGAAGATATGGTCGCGACCACAAAGCGCCATCCTTCCTGGACGAAGCACCGCACGGCCGTCTCACGCGACGGAAAACTCCTGGGCATGGAGATAGACTTCGTCGTTGACGGCGGGGCTTACGCGACGCTCTCGGCCGTAGTGCTCTCGCGCGGGACGATTCACGCCGCTGGACCGTACTCCTGCCCGAACGTTCGCATCAGAAGCCGCGCCGTGGCGACAAACGTTCCGCCCCACGGAGCCTTCCGCGGCTTCGGGGCGCCGCAAAGCATCTTCGCCCTGGAGCGCCACCTGAACAAAGTTGCACGGACCCTCGAGCTTTCCCCGGAAGAGTTTCGTCGCCGCAACTTCATACAGGAAGGACAGACGACTGCGACCAATCAGGTGATTCGCGAGAAAGTTGACATGGAAGGGCTGCTCCGCCGCGCCTTCGAGTTGACCGATTACGAGGAGAAGCAGAAGCGTTTCGCGGAGTCGAACAGGACATCCAGGCAGAAGAAGGGCATAGGCTTCGCCTCCTTCATGCACGGCGCGGGATTTACCGGCTCCGGCGAGAAGTATCTGGAATCGGTCGTCGGCGTCGAGGCGACCCCAGAGGGACGCGTCCGCATTCTGGCCGCGAGCACGGAGATAGGGCAGGGGACCAATACCATCTTCGCGCAGATCGCCGCCGAAACTCTACGGCTGGATTATGATTCAATCGAGGTCGCCAAGCCGGACACAGGCAACGTCCCCAACAGTGGTCCGACCGTCGCCTCGCGGACCACTATGATCGTCGGACGCCTGGTCGAATCCGCAGCCCTCGGTCTGAAACAAACGCTTCAGGCGAGCGGCCTGCTCAAGGACGATTACACGACGGAGGATTTCGCGCGCGCCTGCCGCCAGTACATAGAGCAACACGGCGCCCTCAAATCCTTCAGCCAGTACAAGGCGCCGCCGGGCATCAACTGGGACGACGAAAAGTATCAGGGCGACGCTTATGGAGCATACGCCTGGGCCGTCTATGTGGCGGAGGTGACGGTTGACACTGTGACCTACGAGGTGCGTGTTGACGATTTCGTAGCGCTCCAGGAGGTCGGGCGCGTGATTCATCCTGTGCTCGCGACGGGACAGATCGAGGGCGGCGTGGCGCAGGCCATCGGCTACACGCTTTATGAGAACGTGGTCTGGAAGGATGGGCGGATGATCAATAACCAGATGACCAACTACATCATGCCGACCGCTGCGGACGTCCCTCCCATACGCGTCTTCTTCGAAGAGAACCCTTACGCTTATGGTCCGGGCGGGGCGAAAGGTATTGGCGAGCTACCGATGGACGGCGGCGCGCCTGCGATCCTGAACGCGATAGAGAACGCAACAGGGGTGAGCATCAACCACATCCCGCTGATGCCTGAATCCTTAATCGAGGCCCTGGGAGGTGAACGTGTCTGACGCCCGCCCTAAAGTCGAGATCAACTGTACTGTGAACGGCGCGCTGACAACGCTCCATGCGTTCCCGATGGCGCGTCTGCTCGACGTGCTCCGTGAGGATTTAAGATTGACGGGCACGAAGGAGGGCTGCGGCGAGGGCGAGTGTGGGGCCTGCTCTGTGCTGATAGATAACGTCCTGGTCAACAGTTGTCTCGTGCCGGTCGTGCAGGCGGAAGGGACGGAGATTAAGACCATCGAAGGCATCGCCAGCCATGAGCAGCTTCACGCCGTCCAGCAGGCTTTCATCAGTTGCGGCGGCGCGCAGTGCGGAATCTGCACGCCCGGCATGGTCATCGCCGCCGTGAATCTGCTCGAACGAAACCCCAACCCGAACGAAGCGGAGATTCGCAACGGGCTCGCGGGCAATCTCTGCCGCTGCACTGGCTACATGAAAATCTTTGAGGCAGTCGTTCGCGCTTGCCAAAAAGGAGAAGCCACAGAGACACAGAGGCACAGAGATGGATGATAATAGCAGAGTAACCGAAGGTATTATCGGTTGTGCTATTGAAGTGCATCGGCAGCTTGGGCCTGGTCTTCTGGAAGGAACTTATGAATCAGCTCTTTGTATTGAATTAGATGATGCTGGTTGGAAGTATCAACGACAGCTAATAGTCCCTGTAATCTATAAAGGAAGAACTATCGGAGAATATCGGTTAGACTTAATAGTTGAAGAATCAGTTGTAGTCGAGATCAAAAGCGTCGAGAGATTCGACCCGGTTTTTGAGGCGCAGGTTTTAACTTACATGCGAGTAACTGGAAAGAGTATTGGATTGTTAATCAACTTCAACTCGCGCTTATTAAAGAATGGCATAAAAAGATTCGTCTTATGATCAATTTCTTCTCTTATTTTATCTCTGTGCCTCTGTGCCTCTGTGGCTAATTATGAGAGCTTATCTTCCAGACTATGAGTTGAAAACTCCGGGAGACCTGGCGGAAGCTCTCGCGCTCCTGGCCGATGAGCCCGGCGTGTGGAAGCCGTTTGCGGGCGGGACCGATTTGATGGTCCTGTTCGAGGCGGGACGGCTCGCGCACAAGAAGTTTGTCAGCATCTGGAATCTGGGGGAGCTACGCGGCATTGAGGTGACGGACACGCACGTCACGCTAGGCGCTTTGACAACTTATACTGAAGTTCAAGAAAACGAGATTTTGCAAGCAGAGTTTCCAATGCTCTGTCGCGCGGCGGCTGAGACGGGCGGGCTGGCGATTCAAAATCGCGGGACGCTCGGGGGCAACATCGCCAACGCTTCCCCGGCCGGGGATTCGCCTCCAGCGCTTCTTGTTTACGACGCTTCGCTCGACCTCGTCTCAAAGAGCGGCTCGCGCAGCGTCGCTTACGATGGTTTTCACACTGGCTATAAACAGATGGGGATGCGCGCCGACGAATTGATTAAGAGCATACGCCTGCCGCGCGTCTCCGAAGCACGCCGCCATTACTACCGCAAGGTCGGCACGCGCAAGGCCCAGGCCATCTCGAAGATCTGCTTCGCTGGCCTCGCTCAACTGGACGGGGATGTTTTGAAGGATGTTCGCATAGCACTCGGCAGCGTCGCGCCGACGGTCGTCAGGTGTCAGAGGACCGAAGAAATTCTGCGGAACCGGAAGCTGGATGCGGATACGGTACGCGCCGCCCGCATGGAGCTCGCGCGCGAGATTTCCCCGATAGACGATATTCGCTCAACCGCACATTATCGTCTGCAAGTGGCGCTAAATGTTCTGGAAGATTTTTTATTAAGTCTGTAGGGGCAGGGACAAGTCCTCTGCCCGGAGGAATTTCGGATTTCGGAATGCGGAATGCGGATTGAGAAAAGCAGAAGGCAGAAAGCAGAAAGCAGTAGGCAGTAAAAGCCAGGAGCGTTTTGCCTTGACTGCCTTCTGCCTTGTGCCTTCTGCTTTCTGATCTCTTCAATCCGAAATCCGAAATCCGCATTCCGCAATCAAACGTATGCTTGCGCCCGATCTCATCATTCGCGGTCACAGTGTCGTCACGCCGGATGCTATGGCTCCGGCGTCCGTTCACATCCGCGATGGAGTCATCAGTGCTGTGAGCGCTTACGACGACATCCCGGCGGAGTGCGAGCTTATCGTCGCGGCTGAGACTTCGGTCGTGATGCCTGGACTTGTTGACACGCATGTGCACATCAACGAGCCGGGCCGCACGGATTGGGAGGGCTTTGAGACGGCGACGCGCGCTGCCGCCGCGGGGGGCGTGACGATGATCATCGAGATGCCGCTCAACAGCATCCCGCCGACGACCACGCTCGCGAATTTCCAGGCGAAGCTGCGGGCGGCTGAAGGGAAGTGCTCTGTAGATGTAGGCTTCTGGGGCGGGGTCGTCCCCGGCAACACGCGTGAACTCGCCGGCCTCTACGATGCGGGCGTGGCCGGCTTCAAGTGCTTCCTGGTTCACTCGGGCGTGGACGAGTTTCCGAACGTGACGGAGGCAGACCTCAGGGAAGCCATGCCGGAGCTGGCGCGTCTCGGCGCTGTGCTCATAGTACACGCGGAAGTCCCCGGGCCGATTGATAGAGCCCTCGAAGGAGAGGGCGATTTGGACGCGCGCAAGTATTCTACATTTCTGAAGTCGCGCCCGCGCGAGGCGGAAGACAGGGCCGTCGAGTTGATGGTCCGCCTGTGCCGCGAGACAGGGGCGCGAGTTCACATCGTTCACCATTCATCGGCGGACGCGCTGCCTGTTTTGCGACGCGCGCGTGCGGAAGGTTTGCCTTTAACGGTCGAGACTTGTCCGCACTATCTTTCGTTCGCCGCCGAGGACATCGCGGACGGCGCGACGGAGTTCAAGTGCTGCCCGCCCGTCCGTGAGCGCGAGAACCGCGAAGAGTTGTGGGGCGCGCTCGACGAGGGGCTCATCGAGATGGTCGTCTCGGACCACAGCCCTTGCCCGCCGGGCATGAAGGCCCTCGGCTCAGGGAATTTTTTGGAGGCCTGGGGCGGCATCTCGTCTTTGCAGTTGAGGCTCCCAGTCATGTGGACGCTGGGGAGTGAGCGCGGCTACACGATCAATCACCTGGCCGAATGGTTGTGCAGCGCGCCGGCGCGCCTCGTCGGTTTGGAGCGGCGCAAAGGGGCAATCGCGGCAGGATACGATGCGGACCTTGTAATCTGGAACCCGGACGCGAGTTTCCGTGTCGAGCCAGCGATGATTCATCACCGCCACAAGCTGACGCCCTATGCGGGGCAGACTTTGAGCGGTGTGGTCGAGAAGAGTTTCCTGCGCGGGCGAAAGATTTATGACGACGGGTGGTTCGCCGAAAAGCCCGCAGGGCATTTCCTGTTGAAGCGAGGTGAGGGACGTTGAGCGATTTTACGGAACTGATTGATCTGGCGTCGGAGCGGCTGGGCGGCGCTGTGCTTTACGCGAACGACGATTTCTTCGCGCCGAAGGAGAACCTCTTAAAGCCGAGCGCGCCCGTCTTCATCGAAGGCAAGTACACGGACCGCGGCAAGTGGATGGACGGCTGGGAGTCGCGCCGCCGCCGCACGCCCGGCTTCGACTGGTGCATCATCCGCCTGGGCCTTCCGGGCGTCATTCGCGGCGTCATCTGCGATACGAGTTTCTTCAGAGGCAATTACCCGGAGCAGTGCTCTCTGGAGGCCTGCGCCATCGAAGGCCTCCCGGACGTCGAGCGTCTTTTGAGCGACGAAGTCTCCTGGACCGAAATCCTGCCCGTCTCGCAGCTTCAGGGGGATTCTCAGAACCCTTTCCCGATTCAAGCGGACCGGCGCTTCACGCACCTGCGCTTCAAGATTTACCCGGACGGAGGCGTGGCGCGACTCCGTGTTTATGGCGAAGTCGTGCCGGACTGGGCGGCGCTGGCGCGCCGGGGCGAGATTGATCTGGCGGCCGCCGAGAACGGCGCGCTCGTCATCGGGTGCAGCGACATGTTCTTCGGACATCTTCACAACCTGATTATGCCTGGGCGGGCCGCGGACATGAGCGACGGCTGGGAGACGAAGCGGCGGCGCGGTCCAGGCTACGACTGGGCTGTGATTAAACTCGCGACGCGGGGCGTCATTCGGAGAATCGAGGTTGACACGTCGCATTTCAAGGGCAACTATCCAGACACCTGCTCGCTCGAAGCCTGCGACCCTGGGACGGAAGTTGGAGGTGTTGAGGCGCTCTTGTCTTACCCCTGGAAGGAAATTCTGCCGCGCACGAAATTGCAAGCGCACACGCGCCACTTTTATGAAGAAGAGATCGAAGAGGTCGGTGCGGTCACACACGTTCGGTTCAACATCTACCCGGACGGCGGCGTCAGTCGCCTGCGCCTTTACGGGACGATTAAGGGAGTCGAAAGTTGAAAGAGGGCTTAGAGCGACTGAACGCTCTCTCGCAGGAGGAAGCGGAAGCGGAACTCTTGAAGTGCTGCGGCTCGACTCTTTGGGCGCGGCGCATGGCTGAAGAGCGCCCCTTTCATGATCTTCAAGAGCTGCTCGCGAAGGCGGACGCCGAGTGGTGGTCGCTCGATGAAGAGGACTGGCTGGAGGCTTTCAGCCGCCATCCGAAGATCGGGGAGAAGGAGGCCGCGCGCTCCCAGACGGAGGCCGCGCGCAAGTGGTCCGAGCAGGAACAGGCCGGGACACACTCCGCGGACGAAGAGACGCGCCGCGCGCTCGCGGAAGCCAACCGCGAGTACGAGAAAAAGTTCGGCTACATCTACATCGTCTGCGCTGCGGGCAAAAGCGCGGGCGAGATGCTCGCAATCTGCCAGGAGCGACTGCGAAACGACGCCGACAAAGAGATGCGCGTGGCCGCCGAAGAGCAGCGCCGAATCACGCATTTGAGATTGCAGAAACTCTTGATGAATGAGTCGTGAGTCTGGAGTCTGGAGTCTGGAGTCCGATGTCTAAAGCACATCATTTTGGCCTTTGACTCCAGACTCCAGACTCCAGACTGTTCTCTATGGGCGCGATTACGACACACATTTTGGACACGTCAAGGGGACGTCCGGCTGGCGGCGTCGAGGTCACGCTTGAGATTCAAGGGGCGGCGGGCGGCTGGGAGTTTCTAGGCAAGGGCCTGACAGACGACGACGGGCGCCTCCGAGACCTGCTTCAGGAGGGACATGCCCTGGCCGAAGGCATCTATCGGCTCACCTTCGACACCGGATCATATTTTGCTTCGCAGCGCGTTGAGAGCTTTTACCCGGAAGTGAAAATCATCTTTTCCGTGCGGGACGCTGGACAGCATTATCACGTCCCACTCCTGCTCAACCCCTACGGCTATTCAACCTATCGCGGGAGCTAGTCTCATGATAACGAGCATCATTTCGGGCCTCTTGCTGGGACCGTTCACCTGGCTTTACGACCTCTACATGAGCACGACGGTCAGGAGCTGGACCGACCTGGTCCTGCGCTGGACGCACGTCTTCTCGGCCATCCTCTGGGTCGGCTCGACCTATTACTTCACCTGGTTGGACGGTCGCCTGAGCGAGGAGGAGAGGGCTGCTGCTGCCGGAGAAAAGGCCGAAGTCTGGATGGTGCACAGCGGGGGCTTTTACGTGGTCGAGAAGCAGAAGAAGCCCGGAAAGCGAAAGCTCCACTGGTTTCGCTGGGAGGCCGCGATGACCTGGCTGAGCGGCATGTTTTTGCTAGCGCTCATCTATTACCCGGACCAACTCGCAGACCCGCTCGACCCGGTCGTCAGCCGCGGGACCGCCGTCCTCATAGGTATCGGGGTGATCGTTGTCGGCTGGATTGTTTACGACCTGCTCTCGCAATCGCCGCTCGGGAAAAACGAGCTGGTCTTTGCGGCCGTCTCTTACGTTCTCCTGGTCGCCCTGATTTACGGTCTGACGCGCGTCCTGACAGAGCGCGCGGCTTACATTCACGTCGGCGCGCTCTTCGGAACGTTGATGGCCGCCAACGTCTGGATGCGAATCCTGCCGGCCCAGCGCCAGATGATCGCCGCAACCAAAGAGGGGAAACAGCCGGACGCCAGGTTGGCTGCCCGCGCCAAGCTGCGCTCGAAGCAGAACACGTTCATGGTCGTGCCCACAATCTTCATCATGCTCAGCCCGAACCACTACGCCTCAATCACCTACGGCAGTCAATACAACTGGATAATTCTCTCCGTCCTGATTCTGGTCGGCTGGGGAGCCGCAAAGATAATCAGAAGAGCGTAGGACAGGCATTCCTGCCTGTCAAAGCGTGCGCCAGCACGCTTATGATTTAACTGGCAATATTGGTTGATAGTATTCGCGCTGACGCGCTCATGACAGGCAGGAATGCCTGTCCTACGTTATGGCTTACTATAAAAGGCATCTACCTCACTGGCTGCCGGAAAGTGCGACGCTTTTCGTCACCTGGAGATTGCATGGCTCTTTACCTTCCTGGGCCGCGCCGCCTAAACCGGAAGGCACGGGTGCAGGTCGCGCTTTCCGCGCGTTCGATCAGGAATTGGATAAAGCCGCTATAGGGCCGCGCTGGCTCACAGAGCCTCGAATCGCTCAGGGGATTGTCAGCGCACTCAAGTTTGGTGACGAGCAAATGGGCCTCTATCGCCTAATCTCGTATGTCGTCATGTCGAATCACGTACACATCCTCATCCGTCCACGCGCGCCGCTCTCCAAGATTACAAAAACTATTAAAGGATTCACCGCCCGCGAAGCTAATAAGCTTTTGAATCTGACAGGCCAGCCCTTCTGGCAAGACGAATCTTATGACCGTTGGGTGCGCGACGAGACCGAACTTAAACGAATCATTCGCTACATCGAACACAATCCGGTCTCCGCCGGCTTAGTAGCCAAACCGGAAGACTGGCCCTGGTCGAGCGCAACCAAGTAGGACAGGCATTCCTGCCTGTCAAAGCGTGCGCGAGCACGCTTATCATTTAACTGGCAATGTTGGTTGACAGTATTCGCGCCTGACGGCGCTCATGACAGACAAGAATGTCTGTCCTACGTCGTGCGATTCTTGAGAATCTTGACGAAGGAGCCTGAGCGCAATTCCTGTACGGTGAGGCTGGATAGTTGTAAAGCCTCTTGCTCCGTGATGGCTCCGCAGTTGATCGCGCGCAGGAAGTAGTTGAGCAGTCCCTGTCCGGTCGCCGCGTCGTCGAAAACGTCGCCGACGAGGGTCGCTTTGGCAGCCTTCTCGACGAAATTCCGCAAACGCTCGGACGCCGCTTCGAGGCTGTCCAGGAAGAAAGCGTAGACGGCTGCATAGCGCGTCGGAAACTGCGCCGGGTGCAGGTCCCACCCCTGATAGTAGGCGTTGACGAGCGAGTGCTGGATGTGGTCGTAATGCAGCTTCCAGGCGCGGTGGACCGTTGATAGGTTCTCTTTCACCTGTTCGGGCGTCAATTCAGGACCGCCTTCCTGCGCGCGGTGCGGGGCGACGGGCATGATGTTGGTCGCGCCGTCCGAGAGCCAGATACCTGTCCCGCCGAAGGCGACCTGCATCATGTGGCGCGCGAAATCGCAGGCCGGGTGCGTCATGTGCTGGTGCGCGGCCGTAATGTTGCAGCTCGCAGTGTAATCGTAGGTGCCGAAGTGCGCGGCCGTGCAGCGCCCGCGCGCGGCGTCGAGCATCAGCGGGAGGTTCGATTCGCCCCGTTCGTTGATGATTGATTGTGTGGTCTCAATCATCATCTCCATCCTGAGAGAATCCGCGGGCAGACCGAGCGCCGGCTCAAGCAGCTCGAAGACATCTGCGAGGGCCGCAGCCTGTTCCGGCATGACAATCTTGGGGAGTGTGACGACGAAGTTATCGGGAAGCGCGCCGCCGCTCTTTTCGACCAGCGTCGTGAGAAAGATGTCGAGCGTGCGCAGGCTTCGTTCGCGCAGTTCTTCGGTCAGGGGCTTGATGCGAATACCGATAAACGGCGGCAGCGTCTTGTTCTTCATCCCTTCGGCGACTTCCGTCGCGGCCGTTGAGGCGTGCCCGTCCTCTTCCTCGTCAGGGCGGTTGCCGTAACCGTCCTCGAAGTCAATCCGAAAATCCTCCACGGGCTCGCGGCGCAGCTTGTCCACGACACGCGAGTAGATCGTATGGGCCAGCCAGGCGGGCTTGTTCTCACGCTGCGCTTCATTCGGATTGGAATAGAGACGCGCGATGAAAGAAGAGGAAGCATCGAGCACCTCAGGCAAACTCTCCGCTCCAGGAAGGCCGAGTGCTTTTGCGAAGACCAGGAAATCCGGCGCGAACTGTTCGAGCGAGCGCCGGGCCAGTTCGCCGAGCCGCTTGGCGGAATCGGATTTGAAAAGATGCGCGCCGCCGTAAACCGTGTGCACGGGTTGACGCCGTCCGGTTTCGCCCGGGTAGCGTTTGGCGAAATGGTCGTTGGCCTGTTGAAGTCTCTCCGAAATCTCGCTCGTCCGTTCCGCTGACAGGGATGTTTTCATGGCGCTCCTCGTGCGTTTTGAATTAGCCTGGGGTTAACCACCGCAGACACAGAGGAGGAATAATTATGAGTTTTGAGTTTTGAATGATGAATTACTGCTTTCAATTCAAAACTCAAAACTCATAATTCATAATTTAATCTCTTCCTCCGTGCCTCTGTGTCTGCGGTGGCTAGATTGTTGCCACATTAAATATTACTTTGAGGGAATAAAGTCCAGCACAATCGCGTCGTGGTCCGAGAGCTTGCCTTCGGCGTCCTTCAAATCGCCGATCACTCGCGGAGGACTCGCAGCATCCGGCTTGATCTCTTTGCCTGCAAACCAGTCGAGCTTGAGCGAGCAGCGGCCACCGTAAGGCTCAAGCGCCCGATTAAGAAACCAGAAGCACCAGCGCGGAACCCAATCCGCCATGTTCGTGTTGACCGCCAGGTCCCTGACATCATAGGGCAACGTGCCAACTCCTGCTTCGTTCAGGTTACGATAATCAAAGCCGCGCTTTTCAAGCTCGCCGAAGAGTTTGCGCTCGAACCAGCGCCCAGGGTTCAGGTAGTGATTCTCTATGACGTGGCCGACGCCCATCATCACGCGCCGGAAAAAACCTGCGATTGAATAGACGGCGCGGCGCGAGTTATAGGTCGAAGTGTTCCAGTCGCCCCCGATCAGCACCGGAAGCTGCGGGCTTAAACTTTCCAGGTGATCCAGCACGATCCTCATCTGTAGATGACGGTGGCGCTGCGTCGAATGCGCGTCCAGGTGCAGACTCATCATCCGCACAGTCCCCAGGGGATGTTCGACGTCCGCGATGACGGCCCGCTGCTGCCCGATGCGCTTCTCGCTGCCCTTCATCTTGTCTTTACCGTTCGGCAGAGCGAGCGAATGAGCGTGATGCAAAGGATAGCGCGAGAAGAGTGCGTTGCCGTGTAGCGCCTGCGTGTTCTCGCCGGACGTGTGGACCTCCAGTCCGCTCCCTTTGTTCAGGTTGATGTAGCAGGGGGCAAAGGCGTAATTGAGTCCGAGCGCTTCGGCCAGCTCGCGCGGGACGTGGCGGTTTTCGGTGCGGGCCATCCCGTAATCAAGCTCCGTGAGCAGGAGCACGTCGCTCTCGCTTAACACCGGATGCTCTTTGAAGACGCGTATGATGCTGTCCAGACGGAGCCCGCGTTCGATGTTCCAGGCGGTGGCGCGAATGAACGGGCGGCGCAAAGGCTGTTCAAGAGCGGCGGCCTCAGCGAAATCCTCCTGCTCGACGCTATTGAGGACCCTTTCGATCTCCGGCCTGAGCCGCGCGTAAAGCGGCGAAGACGTCAGGGCTTCGGTCGAGGCGTACTGCTCCAGCTCCGGAAAGAAAGGCCGCAACTCGTGGTCGAGCGCAAACTTCGGGCGCTCTTTTTCTGATGTGACTAAAGTACTCAAGGCGCAAGACGGTAACATCCGGGAAGATGATTTTTCAACTGGGCACGTTGAATTATTCCATATGCTCCTTGCAATGGCGGAACGATTGAGGCAAGGTATGCGTTCAAGATAATGTTCAGATAGCGCTTTACCGACCGTTTAAAATCAGGGCTAGAACATCAATCAGCCGCGTCAGCGGCCAGATGAATTTAGCCCGGCGTTTATGGTCTTTGACGATTAGATTGGGTAATAACTCTTCCGGCTGAGATGCGACGGCTGGTCAGTACCGCCTGCTTAAGCTGGGCGGGTCTGGGCAACATTTACCCGCCCGCTACCGCAGGCGGTACTGACAAAGTTATTACCTAATCATTCAAAGACCATAAGCGGCGGGCTAAAATCAGGTAGCCGCTGGCGCGGCTGAAAAACGGTCGAATTCAAATGATGAATAATCTTCACTCAACCATTAATCAGCAGCCGCTCGCACTGCGTTGTCTCGGTCTGGTCAAACGCTACCCGGACGTGACGGCGGTTGACGGCATAGACCTGGAGGTCCGCACGGGCGAGTGTTTCGGGCTGCTCGGGCCGAACGGCGCGGGCAAGACGACGACCGTGGAGATTTTCGAGGGGCTGACGAAGCCGGACGGCGGTACTGTCGAAGTGCTCGGCGAGAGCTGGGGCAAGGGGCGTGATCGTGAATTGCGAAACCGCTTCGGCGTCCAACTACAGGAGACGCAGTTGGCTGAAAAACTCACGGTCAGGGAGACCGTCAGCCTCTTTCGCAGCTTCTACAAGCGCGGGCGCGGCGTGGACGAGATCATCAGTCTCGTGGAACTGGACGAAAAGCGGGACGCGCGCGTCGGAAAACTTTCGGGCGGGCAAAAACAGCGGCTCGCCATCGCGTGCGCGATGGCGGGCGAGCCTGAGCTTCTGTTTCTGGACGAGCCGACAACAGGGCTCGACCCGCAGGCGCGTCTGAAGTTGTGGGACATCGTCGAACAGTTTCGCGCGGGCGGCGGGTCCATCGTCCTGACGACCCATTACATGGAGGAGGCTGCGCGGCTCTGTGATCGCGTGGGCGTCATGGATCACGGGCGCGTCATCGCCCTCGGCACGCCCGCGGAGCTGATCGCGTCGCTCGGCGCGGACCAGATAGTGGAGTTCAGCATCAAGGGCGAAGTCGAAGAGCAGCGGCTGGAGAATCTGCCGGGCGTCAGGGGCGTGCGCCAGATGAAGGAGGGCTATGCCCTGACCGTCTCGGACATAGCAGTGGCGCTGCCCGCGCTCCTTGCCGAAATCGAGCGGGCGCGTGCGGAGTTGACGACTCTGACGACGCACCAGGCGACGCTCGAAGACGTTTTCGTTTCCTTGACGGGGAGAATGTTGCGCGATGCCTGAACAGGAGCTCCTCAATAACGTGGAAGAAGAGACAGAAACCGTGGCGGCTGCGGGGAAGCGCAAAAGCTTACAGCGCGGCGCGGGCGGTGAGACTTCGCCAGGGAAGCCTCTGCACCCGCTCGTTGAGTTGACCCTGGCTCGCGTGCGCGAATTCCTGCGCGAGCCGGAAGTAATCTTCTGGGTCTTTATCTTCCCGATCCTGCTGGTCTTCGCCCTCGGGATAGCTTTTCGCAACACCGGGCCGGAGAAGATACGCGTCGCGGTTGAGCGAAGTGAAATGAATCCGGCGGCGTCGTCCGCGCTCGCAGGCGACCTCGCGAAGTCTGGCGACCTCGAAGCGATTCAACTCACACCGTCAGAGGCCGCGCAGGCGCTGCGCAGCGGCAGAGTGGCGCTCGTCGTGCGCCCGTCAACTGAGGACGGCGCAGAAATCATTCAAACGCCATCTTCACAAACGACCCGTTCAGCCCGTGCCGGGTTCAACTATCGTTACGATCCGACCCGGCCAGAGAGCCGTCAGGCCAGAATGGTCGTTGACGACGCTTTGCAGCGCGCGGCTGGGCGGCAGGATGTCGTCAGCTCTCTGGACGAGACGGTCACAGAGCCCGGCGCTCGTTACATAGATTTTCTGATTCCGGGGCTGTTGGGCATGAACTTGATGGGGAGCGGGCTGTGGGGCGTAGGCTTCGCCGTCGTCAACGCCAGAACGCGAAAGCTGCTCAAGCGTTTCGCAGCCACGCCGATGCGCCGCTCGCATTACCTGCTCTCGTTCGTCTTCTCGCGCATGATTTTTCTGGTGCTCGAAGTGATCGTCGTGATCGCATTCGCGCGCTTTACGTTCGGCTTCCGCGTGCAGGGCTCACTTGTAGAGATGGGATTCCTGCTACTCTTGGGCGCTCTCACCTTCGCCGGAATCGGGTTGCTCGTCGCCGCGCGCCCCAAAACTATAGAGGGCGTGTCTGGCCTGATGAACCTGGTGATGATGCCGATGTGGTTGTTGTCCGGCACCTTCTTTTCGTCCGCGCGCTTTCCCGATTTTCTACAGCCTTTCATCAAGGCTCTGCCGCTGACGGCGCTCAATGATTCGTTGCGCGCGGTGATGAATGACGGGGTTTCGATGGGGGCGAGTCTGGTGGCCGTGGCCGTGCTGCTGGCGTGGTGCGTCGTCAGTTTCGTGGTCGCTCTCAAGATTTTCCGCTGGCAGTAATGGCCTTGAGTGAAATAGAGTGTGCCAGCGACGCTCGTCTGCCTGATTTTGTCGTCAACGCCTGGCCCATTCAAATACTCAACCGTACTATCGTCACTGTTGATGTCCTTGATGACATCCTCGCCGTCATAGACATACTTCGTCCACTCGCTACCCTTGCTACGCTGAATCCTTCTGCCCAGAGCATCATATTTGTAGCTGATGGTTGTGCTGTCAGGGCGAGTGACCTGCTTCAGACGGTTCTCATAGTCCCACGCGTAAGACCACGTGCCGCTGGCATCAATCTTCTGTGTCAGATTGCCGTTTGCATCGTAGCTATAGGAGGTTGAGCCGATAGTGATTACTTTGTTGAAGGGCTGGTAGCTATAGGTCGAGCTTTGGTGTGAGGCTGTGCGATTACCAACTGCATCATATGTGTAGCTCTCTGCTGATGTGTTCGGGTGAGGAGCAGAAGTCAGACGGAGAATCAATTCCTGCAACACTACCTGAATTAGAACAGGGTAGATTGATTTTAATCTTGTCTAAAAGCACGACCACACCAATAATCAATAGCAGTGTCAACCCAATGTGTGAATCTCTTTAAATCTTCCCAACCACGAGCTAACTTTAGCCATTCGCATATAGCATGCGCTTGCTTTTTCGAGAAGATAGAGAATTGCTCAAGCTGATTGTTGCGCACTAATTCATTATCGATACCAAAGGGATCAAGTTGTAAAATTAGATATTCGGCATCTTCTGTTTCAATATCATCTCCTGTATGTGTATGGATTAAATCTTCCAGAATAAACGGAAGCATGTATTGGATTTCTTCAGGTTCATAGTTATAAAAATCTCGACGAAGTTTCAGACATACTTCATGATTGATTTGACCACAAGAATTTGACTCCTTGAATGAATTAGGACATGGAACATCGGCAAATGCCTCTCGCAGCATCTGACGGACTCGATCATTTTCTTGTAAAAATCCCATATATTAACGTGGAACTGGAACTGGAAACCAAGGTGGCGGATACAGCCAAGGATAAGTCTTCCGATGTTTTTCCATTTCCCGCTCAGTTGGTAAGCTTGGTAGCCAATCCCAGAGTTCATCCCAAAAGGATCGTTTTGGAGGTGCGTTAGGGTCATAGGGTGCTGGAATATCTTCACTCACAATGTCTTCAGCCTCTACAGGATATTGCGGATTACTATTATCATTCCTATCCATGCATTCCCTCTTATAAGCTTCACTATTTTCTCGTATCACTTTTTGCAGGTTTTTCATTGCTCTATAATGTGATCCACGCTTAGTTATGATCTTTTTAATCCCAGTGCTTGTTTGTTTCATGGATTCCCATCCTCCGAAAAAATCCTTCTCGGGTCTATAATTTTTCTTTAGTCTTAGGTATTCTTGTATTTGCCTGATTAACCTTTTTCTCAAGGCTGTACATCTCTCCACTTTATTGTAATCCGATTGCATCGAATTGAGCGAGTCAGTCGGTGCATTAGAGTCCCGCGGGCAAAGTCCAAGTGGATCGACTAAACCAACCGGACTATTTTCCACATAAGAATAGGTGTTGATACCTCCAGCTAACCCAACCGGGTCTTCAGAGATGAACCTCCCCATTTGCGGGTCATACCACCTGTTCCTGTAATAGTAGAGAGTGGTGTCCGAATCCCACTCTCTGCCCGTATAGCCATATCTTGTTAGATTACTGTTTGCGCTGTTGCCGAAGGAATCATAGCTCTGCTGCTCAATGACATTGCCTAGAGTATCAGTTAAGGCAGTCGTACTTTGCAGATGGTCGTGCAGATAATAGAGAGTGCCTGTCAGCCCCGTCTGGCGAATCTTATTATCAATCCCCGGCCCGTTGAGATAGCTGGTTATCACCACACCAGCCTCGTTGCGATCCTGCACCACGTCCTCGCCGTCATAGGTGAAGCTCAACACGTCCTCGCCGACAAGCAAACTCTTACGCCGTTGAATTCTTCTCCCTAAAGCGTCGTACTTGTAGCTGATAGTCGTACCATCTGGACGTGTGACCTGTTTTAACCTGTTCTCATAGTCCCAACTGTATTGCCACACTCCGCTGCTGTCGGTCTTTGAGATTAAGTTGCCATTATTATCGTAGCTGTAGGTGGCCGTGCTTGTGCTCACCAGCTTATTGAAGGGCTGGTGCGTGTAGCTCGCAGACAGGTGTGAACTCGTCCGATTTCCCACCGCGTCATACGCATAAGTCTCGCCAGTCAAAGTCGGGCTGGTCATAGACGTGAGCCGATCCGTCGCGTCGTAACCGAAGTTGCGCGTGCGGCTCGGCTCCGCAATCTGCGTAATCTGGCTCGCCGTGTTGTACTGGTATTGGTTATCGCTGACTGTGATTGCTCCGGCAGCTTTGCTATTCGTCAATCTCGTCAGCCGATCCAGACCGTCATACTGGTAGCTTGCCGTCACTCCATTCGGTAAGCTCCGTGAACTGAGCTTATTCGTCGCATCGTACCCGTAGCCGACGCTTAAGCCCGTGTTGTCGGTCAACTGCGACAGGCGGTTCAAGGCATCATATTGATAAGTGGCAGAGGTTAAGCCGTTGAGGTTAAGGCTTGTGCGATTGCTGTTAGCGTCATAACCATAGCCGACCGTTTGATTGAACACGTCCGTCGTGCCGCTGATACGGTTGCGGTTGTCATAGCTGAAGCTGACCACCCCATTCGCGTTGGTCGCAGAACTCAGGCGTGAGAGTTGATCATAAGCGTAGCTCGCGGTCGTCGTATCAGGATACGCGACAGTCGTCAGACGATTCAGGTTGTCATACGTGTAGCTGGTCGTGGCATTGTTGTAGTCTGTCCGCCCTGTCCGATTGCCTACCGCATCGTAGGCGTAAGACATCGAAATGCCGCCGCGCGTTACTTGCGTCGCCCTTCCCAGCGCGTCATATGTGAACTCATAACGCTGACTCAGCGCGTCCACCACAGCCGTCATCTGTGAGCGCGCGTTATATTCGTATTGCGTTAGCTTCAGTGCAGGGTCAGTCACCTTGATGAGCCTGTTCCCGCTGTCATACTCATAGCTCGTCACTCGCCCCGCCTCGTCCGTCCGGCTCGTCACGCGACCGCCAGCGTCATATGCGATCTGCTCGTTGAGCCGCGTCGCCCCGGCGATGGCTGGCGGGTTGATGATCTTATTAAGACGGTTGAAGGAGTCGTATTCGTAGTTGGTCGTGCGACTCAAGGCGTCCGTCTGGCTCGTCAGATTCGACATCAGATCATAGCTATAGCTCGTCGTCTGGTTGGCAGCATCCGTCACGCTCGTCAGTCGGTTCGCCCTGTCGTAAGCGAAGCTTGTCTCGTTGCCGCGCGCGTCTCTGACTTTCGTGCGACGCCCGCCAAGATCATATGTGTATTGAACGTATGACGTATCCGGATAGATGATCTTCTTCAAACGACCCGCCGCGTCGTATTCGTAGCCGGTCGCTTCATTGAGCGCATTTGTGGCGCTCGTCATCCGTGCGCGCGAATCGTAAGCATAAGTGGTCGTGTGGTTGGCCGCATCCTTCACTTCTGAGAGCCGCCCGCTCGCGTCCCGCGTCAGGGTGGTCACGTTGTTGCGTGCGTCCTTCGCCGTCAGGAGTTGCCCGCGCGTGTCGTAAGTGAAGGTGGTCGTATTGTTCAAAGCATCCTTGATGGTGAGCAGGTTGCCCTGCGCGTCGTAGGTGTTAGTTGTCACTCCCTGCATGGGGTCTGTCGCGGTCAGAACTTCGCCGAACCCGTTGTAAGTGAGCGTGGTCGTGCCGAGCGCGTTCGTCACGGTCAGAGGATTGCCGTCCGCGTCATAGGTGAAAGTAGTCGTCTGGTTCAGCCCGTTTGTCTTCGTCAGAACATTTAACTTGCTGTCATACGTCCACGTCTGCGCCGTCGTCCCGCCGCCGCAATCGCAACTGCCCTCGACGCGCGTGACCACGTTGCGCCCCTTGCTCTTGTCATAGAAGTATTTGGTGACGTGGTTGAGCGCGTCCGTGACATCCGTTTCGGTGGCGCTGACGTAGTTGAGCGTGTAGCGCTCCACTCCGCCCTGCGCTTCGGAGGTCAGGGCGCGCCCCGTGCTGTCATAAGTGTGCGTCTCGACTATGTTGCCGAGCGCGTCCGTCACAGTCTTCAGCACCAGCTTGCCATTGGCATAGACGTATGAGAACTGGAACAGAGAATTGTCCGCATAAGTCACGGACAGCAACTGCTGACTTCCGCCATAGGTATAGGTGCTGATTGTGCCCAACGCGTCGCTCACGGAAAGCACTTGCCCGTTGGCGTCGGTCGTCACGGTCAACGTTCGCCCGAAAGGATCAGTAATCGAAGTAAGCTTGCCTCCGGTTCCATAAGTTAGAACGGTCAACGTTCGCCCGAAAGGATCAGTAATCGAAGTAAGCTTGCCTCCGGTTCCATAAGTTAGAGTGGTCTGATTATTGTTGCGGTCTGTCAGCGAAAGAAGCTTGCCCGCCGCGTTAAAATTATGCGTGCGCCCGTCTTTGAGCGAGAGCGTAAAACTCCCGTCCGAGTTCTTCGTCACCTGGCCGCGAAAGTCTGGCGTGAGCGGAGAGAATGCGCCCGTAGTCGCCGTGCGGCCAAAGTAAGCGGCCTGCCCGTCAGGCAGGTTCAAGCGCAGGAGATTATTGTCATAAGCCTGTATGGATTCGTCATAGGCTGTTGACCACCCCAGACCGAAGAGGCCCACGCGTTGCGAAATGCTGTTGTAAGTGCGCGTGATGTTGATCGCGGGGCCTGCGCCCGGCAAGCTGTAGTCGCCCTGCTGTAAATACATATTGCCGTTCGTCACGTTGATCGGCTTACCGACGAAAGCGTTGCATGAAGCTGTCCCAGCGTTCTCTGCGTCCCCGAGGACTAGGAAGTACATCGTCGCGTTCGAGCACACCCCCTTGGTATCGCAGACCTGATAGACGAACTTATCCAGCCCCGCAAAGTTTGGGAATGGCGTGTAGGCGAATGTGCCGTTACTGTTGAAGGCCACGGACCCCTGCTGCTCCGTCCCCCAGGACCCAAGATTGCCCATCGAGAGCGCGTCGCCGTCAGCGTCGCTGTCGTTGCTGAGCACTCCTGCATGGCCGCCGCCCCACGCCAGCTTGCCGCGCACGACGTATATATCATCAACGGCTGTCGGGGGCTGGTTGACGACGTTGAAGGTGATATTGGCCGTGGAACAGAGCCCGTAATCGTCACAGACTTTGTAGGTGACCAGGTCTGAGCCGACATAAGGAGCGTCCGGCCTGTACGAGAAATCTCCGCTGCTGTTGAAGGTAATCGAGCCGTGACTTGGGCCGGCCACTACCGGATAGGCAGCCATAGAGATTGAGTCGCCGTCCGGGTCTGAGTCGTTGGCAAGCACGGTGGCGTGAGTGCCCCAGCCGAGAGTTCCGTGCGTGGTGTAGGTGTCATTCACAGCCGTCGGGTATTGATTGGTTACAGTCACCGTATTACTCGTCGCCGCAGCGGTTGTGCCGTCGCTCAAGATATAGCGGAAGTCGAACTGCTCGCTCGTGCCGTTAATCGAATTCACTCTGAAAGTGAAGGAGCCCGAGGTCGCACCGCCGGTGCTCTGGTGAGAGATGTAATTGCTATTGTCACTGGTTCCGGCTTTATAAAGTCCGATCCATTCAGAGCCCGGACGCCCCGTGGGCGCAGTCCAACTAACTGTTATTGGCGCACCAACATGGACGCTGCCAGGGCTGGCCGACACACTGAAGCCGGATTGAGCGGAAGCGTCCCTGTTACTGAAAATACTTATCGAGATAAGAGCTACGCAGCAGATAATAGAGATCAAGAGCAGAGAGTGCGTGAGAGTAGAGCGATAGAGGCGCATGGGCGTTGGCTTCCTTTAAGTCAGACTAGGGCGGCACTTGAGCGTTGAGGCGCGCACCGTGGTCAGGCGAGGCATCTTTCGCGTTGAGTGCAAGTTGGGATTTACTACTATGAAGGCGGTTGGTGCGAGGAGCACGCGGACCGTTCAATTCGAGCGCGCGCGATACTAAATCCAGGAAACCTGCGATGTCAACCGCAGAATCCCACACGGATATAATGAGTCGAAGCGAAGCTTCTTTATTGCGCCACCATTGACACAGGATGTAATATCAAAGCTGAAAGTTAGGCAGTCGCTCGGCGGTTTTCATAAAGCGTACTCTGAAGGTCATCTCGCTCCCATCAAGAGCCTCACGAATCCCTAAAAGCGTCTGTTCCGGAATCTCTATTCGCGTCGGCGTTACTGGAGCGCGAGGGATGCGTCCAAGGTTTATCAGGCCCCAGCCGAATTCCACGCTTTTGCGCTACGGCGCAGCCCTGTGTTCGGTCATCATCGCAGCGCTGCTGACCGCGATTCTCTCTTCGATTCTTTATCCGACAATCTTCCCGTTGTTTTACGTCGCGGTCGTCTTCAGCGCCTGGTACGGCGGCTTTAAGCCCGGTGCGGTCGCCACGGCGCTCTCCGTCCTGGCCGTTTACCTCATCTTCAAGGGCAACAGGGATGGCGCGGACCTTTTCATCAACACTCGGCTGGGCATCTTCGTGCTCCTCTCTTTATTGATTAGCTGGCTGAGCACGGCTTTTGATCGCGGCCTGAACGCCGTGCGCGAGAGGGAAAAGTGGTTTCAGGAGATTTTCGAGGGCTCGCGGGACGCGATTTTTCTGGTGCAGTCGGATGCGAAGTTCGTAGAGGCCAACCGCGCCGCCTGTGAGTTGACCGGGTACGCGCGTGAAGAACTGCTCTCCATGAGGATTCCGGACCTGCACGACGACGAGGACCTGCACGCCTTCCGTAACTATTTCGATTCGATCATGAACGGGCAGGGCGTCATCTCTGAAGCCTTCATCCGGCGCAAAGACGGGATAAAAGTTCCTGTGGAATTCAGTAACAGCAGGATGACGTTTCGTGGAAAGCCCGTGATGCACACCACTGCGCGGAACATCACAGAGCGCAAGCGCGCGGAGGAAGCCCTGGCTCAAAGCGAAATCCGCCTGCGCGCCATCGTCGAAGCCGAACCCGAATGCGTCAAATTGCTCGGACTCTCGGGCCAGCTTCTGGAGATGAATCCAGCAGGGCTGGCGATGATCGAAGCGGATTCGCTGGATCAGGTGCGCGACGCGAAGGTTGCAGACATCGTTGCGCCCGAATATCGCGCGGATTTCAACGCTTTGACGGAAAAAGTGCTCGGCGGCGGGGCCGGGGCCCTGGAATTTGAGATTATCGGATTAAAGGGGACTCGCCGCTGGCTTGAGACGCACGCCGTCCCTTTGCGCGACCAGCGCGGCGAGGTGAGCGCGCTCCTCGGTGTGACGCGCGACATCACGGAGCGCAAACATGCCGAAGAGAAATTGCGCGCGCGGGAACGCCAGCTGGCCACAGCGCAGCACGTCGCGCATCTGGGCCACTGGGAATGGAACATTGAGGACAATAAAGTCACCTGGTCGGACGAGCTTTACCACATCTTCGGCCTCAGGCCGCAGGAGTTCGATGTGACTTACGAGACGTTTCTCGACCACCTCCATCCGTTTGATCAAGAGTTCGTTCAGGACGTTATCGGCACGGCGCTCAGAGATCATCACCCGTTCGACTTCGACTACCGCATCGTCCGCCCCGACGGGACCGTGCGCACGCTTCACGGGCGCGGGGAGGTCATCGTTGATGAGAACGGGCGGGCGGTGAAGATGATCGGCATCGGGCAGGACATCACGGAGCGCAAGCGTGCGGAGCAGGCTTTGCAGGAGAGCGAGAAACGTTATAAAGGGCTGGCGGATTCGGCCTTCCACGGCGTGATGATTCATCAGGAGAGGGAGATCAAGGACGTCAATTTAGCTTACGCGGAGATGTTCGGATACGAGGTCCGGGAGCTTATCGGCCAAGACGTCTTGACCCTGACGCCGCCGGAGCAGAGAGACTGGGTCCTCTCGAAAATCGAGGCGGAGCGGGAGACGCCCTATGAGGCGCTGGGACTCAGGAAGGACGGGTCCCACATCATCATCGAGGTCTCCGCGAAGAGTTGCCTGTACGAAGGGAAGCCCGCGCGGCTGGCGGCAGTGCGTGACATAACCAAGCGCAAGCAGGATGAAGAGGCCCTGCGCCGCGCCGAAGAGAAATACCACAGCATCTTTGAAAATGCCGTCGAGGGAATTTTTCAGAGCACTCCGGAAGGGAAATTCATCTCTATCAATCCCGCGATGGCACGCATGTACGGCTACCAGTCTCCGGAAGAGATGATCGCGGAGCGCACGGACATCGGGCAGCAGCACTACGCCGATCCCCAGAGCCGCATCACTCTCAAGCGCCTCCTCGAAGAGAGCGACCTGGTCGAAGGGTTCGAGGCGCAGGTTTACCGCAGAGACGGGAGCAAGATTTGGACTTCGGAGAACGTCCGCGCCGTCCGCGACGGCCGGGGGGCGCTCCTCTACTTCGAGGGCACCATTGAGGACATCACGAAACGGAAGCACGCGGAGGAGGCGCGCGAGCAGCTATTGAAAGCCAGGGAGCATCTGCTGCGCCGGCTCGTCACGGCGCAGGAAGAGGAGCGCCGCCGCATCGCGCGCGAGTTGCACGACCAACTGGGGCAGCAGATCACAGCCCTGATCTTAGGTCTCAAGTGGCTCAAAGATTCGGGCTACTGTCAGCCGCAGGCCACCGAATACCTGAGCCACTTGCAGGAGTACACGGACCAGCTCGGGCAAGCGGTCCATAGCATCGCCTGGGAATTACGTCCCACCGCGCTCGACGATTTGGGCTTGCACACGGCGCTCGGAAACTATCTGGAGAAATGGTCGGAGCGGAGCGGGAAAGCCGTTCAGTTTCACCTCAACGGCTTCAACGGACAAAGGCTCTCGACGCAGATTGAAACCACCATCTACCGAATCATCCAGGAAGCTTTGACGAACGTGCTCAAGCATGCGCGGGCCGAATGCATCAGCTTGATTCTGGAGCGCCGTAATAATCACGTGCTCGCCATCCTGGAAGACGACGGCTGCGGCTTCGATGTCGAAGCCGTCATCAACGCGACCGAGTCGGAGCGCAAACTCGGCCTTCTGGGGATGCGGGAAAGGCTGGCTCTGGTCTTCGGAACGCTCGACATCGAATCCACGCCGGGCGCGGGAACAACGCTCTTCGTGCGAATCCCCGTGCCGCCGCTCTCTATGGAGGTCTCTCATTGATGAGCAAGCTCCGAATTCTCCTGGCAGACGACCACACCCTCATCCGCGAGGGGCTGAAGGCGCTGATTAACGCGCAACCGGACATGGATGTCGTCGGCGAGGCGAGCGACGGCAAAGCTGCCTGTCAGGAAGCTAAAGCGCTGCGCCCTGATCTGGTCGTCATGGATGTCTCCATGCCGGAGTTGAACGGGGCCAAAGCCACAGAACGTTTGAAGCAGGCGTTGCCGGAGATTAAAGTCCTGGCGTTGACGGTCCACGAGGACAAAGGATACTTGCAGCAGATGATTCAGGCAGGGGCGTCCGGCTACATGCTGAAGCGCGCCGCTGCCGAAGAGTTGATTCACGCCATCCGCACGATTGCCGCCGGGGGCATTTACCTCGACCCGACCTTGATGAGCAAGGTCGTCGGCTCAAGCCGGCGGCAGACTTTGGACGGTGTCTTGAAGAGCCATGACCTCAGCGAGCGTGAAACGGAAGTGCTCAGGCTCATCGCCCTGGGCTACAGCAACAAAGAGATCGCATCGCATCTCAACATCAGCGTCAAGACGGTCGAAACCTATAAAGCAAGGCTGATGGAGAAGCTTGACCTTCACAGCCGCGTTGACATAGTTCGATACGCCCTGCAGCAAGGATTGATGCAGGAGACTTGAACGCCTCCCGCGCCATCACTTTGATTTTCGGGGCACGCGGATTCACGTCTCGGACCATGATGAGTGTCGGGAAAAGTCCTGACATCTCTCTCTCTCCTTCCTGATAGACCATTTTCCTGCCAGGTGAGATAAATATTTCGAGGCCGCTAAAATTTTAAGGCGGAGGTCGGCAGTCTCCCCTTTAATGATTGAAACGCAACTCGCTCAAGGAGCATTGAGATGGAGAAGTACCTCACGATCCATCAACTCTTAGTGTCCCCCTGTATCATTTTGGTGATGGCACGGCTCCTGTTTTTAAATCACTCACTGAAGTTACCCACAACTGTTTCGTCTTCAGGATGAGCCTGGCGCTCATCTTGAGGGGAGGGCATTCTTGTATGAAGGGCTCCTCGACAAAAAGGGAACGGGGCGGACCGGCGCTCGCGCCGCTCAAGATCGCCGGGGCCTATCTCTTGTTCGGCTGCCTCTGGATTCTGTTTTCGGACGAGTTGCTCTCGGCCCTGATAACGAACAAAGATCTGCTCACGCGCTGGCAGACTCTGAAAGGTTGGGGGTTCACCTTCATCACGGCCCTGATGCTTTATGTCATGATCAGCCGGAGCATGGAGGCGAGCAGGAAGTTGAACGCCGAGCGGCTGGAAAGTGAGGCCAGGCTCAGGCGCGTGGTCGAGTCCAACATGATCGGCATCGTTTTCTGGGACGCGCGCGGACGGGTCATAGACGCGAATGACGCTTTCCTCAGGATCGTCGGATACACACGCGAAGAACTGCTCGAAGGGAAAGTGAAGTGGCAGGAGATGACCCCGCCCGAGCACCGGCGCCTGGACAACAATGCCAGCGAGGAGCGCAGAGCGTTCGGCAACAGCGCCCCCTACGAGAAGGAGTACATCCGCAAAGGAGGCCGCCGCATTCAAGTTTTGATCGGGGTGGCGACGCTCAACGAAACGGACGACGTGCGGATAGCTTTCGTCCTGGACATCACCGAGCGCAAGCGCGTCGAGCAGGCACTCAGGGAATCCGAACGGCAACTGCGTAAGGTTCTGGAGAACATCCCGCTCGTGTCAGTGATGTTCGACCAGGAGGGCAGGATTATTTTCTGCAACAATTACCTGCTCAAGTTGACCGGTTGGGGCGCGCGCCAGGTCGTCGGGAAGAATTGGTTCGAGACTTTCGTGCCTCCGGAGCAGAGGGAGTTGATCAAGTACGCCTTCACGGAGATGCTCAAGAGAGGAGTCTCGCCGCCTCACATCGAGTATCAGATAAGCGGGCGCGACCGCGAGAGAAGAATCATCTCCTGGAGCAACACGGCCCTGCTCGGCCCGAAGGGAGAGGTTATCGGGACGATGGGCATCGGCGAGGACGTCACGGAGCGCAAACAGTCTGAAGAGAAACTCCTGAACTCTTACGAGCAATTGCGCGCGCTTTCGGCGCACCTGCAATCTGTCAGAGAAGAGGAGAGGATTCGGATCGCGCGCGAGATTCACGACGTTCTCGGGCAGGCGTTGACCGGATTGAAGATGGATGTCTGGTGGCTGGTCAAGAAATTGTCCGATCCCGTGAGCAGCGTCGAGCGCTCCGTGCTCCTCGAAAAATTAGAGTCCATGTCGAAGCTCATCAACGGCACGATTCCTTCGGTCAGAAAACTCGCGACCGAATTGAGGCCCGGCGTCCTTGATGACCTCGGACTGATCGCCGCGATTGAATGGCAGACCAAAGAATTTCAGGCGCGGACGGGAATCATTTGCCGCTGCTCGCTGCCCGCAGAAGATATTGATCTCGGGCCGGACCGCTCGACGGCCGTGTTCCGCATCTTTCAGGAGGTCCTGACCAACATCGCGCGGCACGCGCACGCGAACCGCGTCGAAATAAACATGAACGTGCGCGATGCCGACCTCGTATTGGAAGTTAAAGACAACGGCAAAGGGATTACTGAAAACGAAGTTTCGGGTGTGGGATCGCTCGGGCTTCTGGGAATGCGAGAGCGGGCTCTGCTCTTCGGCGGCGAGGTCAAAATCGGTCCGGCGAGGGATACGGGAACGGTCGTCAACGTCAGAATTCCGCTCCATTTGAAGCGGCCCGTTTCGGCCGCCGGGCAGTCCCGAGCGCAGGGAGTCAGGTAGGCGCTCGCGCCATCTAGGGCAGACTTTTCCAGGAATTGGTCCAGATCAAACCTCGCACACTCTCGCGGCCCTGGCGGAAGCTTTTCCGCCACGGCGGCGATTGATTTGCCACAAAACGGGAGCGAGCGGTGTTTATAGATTAAGGACGCATGTAAAGAGCAACAGACCGCCATGGCGAAACTCCTTTGAGGCGACCGATGAGGGTTCTGATCGCAGACGATGATGCCTATGTGCGGAGAGGCCTCAGAGAGATTATCCTGGAAGAGTACGGCGCGGCAGAGATCGCCGAGGCGCGCACCTCCAGGGAAGCGGTGAACTCTGTCCGGGAGCGCGCGCGCGAGCGATTCTGGGACGTGATGGTGCTCGACATCAACATGCCCGGCGGCAGCGGCATCGAAGTTCTCAAGGAGCTGAAGAAGGAGTTCCGAAAACTTCCCATCCTCATCCTCAGCGGCTATTCCGAAGACGAATACGCGGTGCGAACTCTGAGGGCTGGAGCCTCAGGCTACCTGACCAAAGATACTGCGCCGGAAGAACTGATCGCGGCGATCAGAAAAGTGCTCGGCGGCGGAAAGTATATCAGCCCGTCCGTGGCCGAGAAGCTCGCGCTCGATCTTGAGAACGACGGGGACCGTCCCGCACACGAAGCGCTCTCGGACCGTGAATACCAGATTCTTTTGATGATCGCGTCCGGCAAGGGCGTCGGCGAAATCGCTGAGGAGCTGGCGCTGAGCATTAAAACCGTCAGCACCTATCGCGCCCGCGTGCTTGAAAAAATGAGGATGGGCACCAACGCGCAATTAACGTTTTACGCCATCAAGAACGGTTTAGTGGACGAAAAGCTGGTGGAAAGCGGAAGAGCGGCGCGCAGATAAGAGGGCTGTAAGGGAAAGTTCGAGCCCCGGAGGGGCGACGGCATAAAGTGAGCCCTGGGTCACAGCGCCGATTTGAAATGCAAGCCCGCGCGAGCGGGCGACAGCCCTTGAATTGCATACGGGCGTGCACGGGCTGTCGCCCATTTCATGGGCTTCGATATTTCTTCCTGCTGGTGACCCAGGGCTTGCGCCCTGGGCTTTAGACGGTCGCCCCTGCCGGGGCTCGAATATTTTGTTTGCGTCTTAACCCAGGGCTGACGCCATTAGTATCTACACAAGTATTGATAGATGTTTGGGAATCATTGAACTATCTCGAAAACCTGCAAAAATCTTAGGAAAAACGGATCGAACAAATTCAGGTCTGATCTTTGCTGCGCTCTGGTCACTTTCCCAAGTAGTCAGAAATCCTAAGAAAAATGGAGGTTTCTGACTTGTGTAGATACTAATGGCGTCAGCCCTGGGCTAAAATCTTTCGCTCCTGACGGGGCTGGTGCATGCAGACAGCTCTCAGGCCGAACTCACGTTAATCTCGGGGGCTTGCGCTCGCGCCCGCCAGTGCCTTCGCGTCAGACAAACACCGACAACGAAAAGAGCCGAAATCTGACTTGAGAATCAGATTTTGGCTGATTCTTTCCTGAACCTGAGAAGAGTAGTCTTCTGAAAGGTCTCTTACCCAGACGAGAGAAAGGAAAGATCATGAGAGTTTTTATCGTCGAAGATTCGACAGTCGTCAGGGAGCGGCTAATGGCGCTACTGACGGACGTCCAGGGAGTCGAGATTATCGGGCACGCGGAGGACGCCGCCTGCGCCAGCGAGTTCATACGCATCTTCAGACCCGACACGGTGATTCTTGACCTGAAGATCCAGGGCGGGAGCGGAATTGACGTCCTGCGCGAGATTCGCCAACTCGTTCCGCCGCCCCTGATCATGGTCGTTACCAACAATGCCATCCCCCAATCCAGGCAAAGGTGCTTTGACGCCGGGGCAGATTTCTTTCTGGACAAGACCACTGAATTTGAAAAGTTGATAGAGATTCTCCAGGGTCTCGTCCAGGATGCGCAGCAGAGCTATCGAGGGGGAGTCAGCCTGTAATATGCGAAGCGCGACCAGGGAAAGCGAACTAAATCAAAGCTCATCTGAGAGCGGTCCGCTCAAAGTGCTGCTGATCTGCGAGGACGAGCGCGATTACTTCACCACGCGCTCCCTCCTGTCCGAAATGAGGGAGGGCGAATTCGATCTCGAATGGGCGCGGACCCCTGTGGATGCCCTCAAAGCCATCAGAAGCAACGCACACAACGTCTGCCTGCTCGACGAACAGTTCTACGCGGGCCGCGCCCTGCAACTTTTTCGGGAGGCGCGAAGTGAAGGGGATTTCGGGCCGGTGATTCTGCTCACAGAGCACGACGGGCGCGAGGTCGGCCCCGAAGCGCTCGACGCCGGTGCCGTTGATTACCTGAATAAGAGGACGGTCTGCGCGCCGCTTCTGGAGCGTTCGCTGCGCTACGCGATGGAGCGGGCCAACATCCTGGCGACTTTGAGCGAGAGCGAGGAGCGCTACCGCAGGCTGGTCGAAAACGCCAACGACATCATCTACACGCACGACCTTCTGGGCAACTTCACCTCGCTTAACAGGGCCGGGGAGGAGATTACCGGGTACACGCGTGAAGAGGCCTGCCGGATGAACATGGCGCAGGTCGTCGCGCCGGAGACGGTCGAGATCGCGCACGAGATGACCACGCGCAAAACGAACCAGGGGGGCGCGACCGTATACGAGCTGGAGATTATCTCCAAGTCTGGCCGCAGGCTGATTCTGGAGCTGAGCACGCGCCTGATCCTGGAAAAGGGAGTGCCCGTCGGTGTCCAGGGCATCGGGCGAGACGTGACGGAGCGCAGGCGCGCCGAGGAGGCTCTGCGCAGGTCCGAGGAGAATTACCGCAGCATCTTCGATAACGCCACGATGGGTATCTACCAGTCCAGCTTCGACGGCACGCTGCTCAAGGCGAACCCCACGCTGGCGCGCATGCTCGGTTATTCGTCCCCGGATGAACTGCTGAATCTCAACATGTCGGAAGATATCTACTGGAGCCGCGAGGAGCGCGAAACCCTCGTCGCCGCGCACGAGCCCATGGGCGCTGCCATAGACCTCGAAGTGCGTTGGAAAAAGAGGGACGGAACGCCGATCTGGGTTCACCTCAACTCCAATGCGGTGAAAGACGAGGCCGGGCGAACGATCTTCTTCAATGGCATCGTCCACGACGTCACGTTGCGCAAGCACGTCGAAGAGTCTCTGCGCATCAAGACGCAGCAGCTCGAAGGCATCACGGCGGCCATGACCGCGTCGCTCGAAGGGAAGGACCGGCGCGAGGTCGCCTTGATGTTGCTCCGTTTCGCCTTGAATCAGACGGAAAGCGAATGCGGATTCGCAGGCATCGTCGTTGACGGGCCGGCCCTGCACATTCTGGCCCACGAGGGCGCGGCCTGGGACCCGAACATCAGCACAGAGCTTTACGAGAGCGCCAGAGAGCAGTATCGAAAAGAGGGTTACATAGAGGTCTCCGAGTTCAACGACCTGCTGGGCACCGTCATTAAGAACGGCAAGGCGATCCTTTCAAATCAGATGGACGCGTGCGCGAGCGATACGGCTCCGACGCGCCAGCCCTTGCGCCAGTTCCTGGCCGTCCCCATCCTGATCGGCGGCGAGGTCATCGGGATGATCGGCGTCGCGAACCGCGAGACCGATTACACAGGGACCGAGCTGACGAAGCTTGAAATCCTGGCGCAGCTGGCAGGCGTGCTCTTCGATAACTATCGCAGGCTGCAACGCGAAGCCGCGCTCGAAGAACAGCTCCGCCAGTCGCAGAAGATAGAGGCCATAGGCCAGCTCGCGGGCGGCGTGGCCCACGACTTTAACAATCTGCTGACGGCCATCACCGGCTACTCCGATCTGGTGATGCGGCGTCTGCCGCCAGAAGGCGTGCTGCGCCGGCACGTCGCAGAGATCAGGAAGGCTGGCGACCGGGCGGCCTCTCTGACGCGCCAGCTCCTGGCCTTCAGCCGCAAGCAGGTATTGCGGCCGAAGGTGCTGGACCTCAATGCGGTCGTCACGGACATGGACAAGATGCTGCGGCGGCTCATCGGCGAAGATATTGATCTGCTGACGGTGACTGATCGCGCTCTCGGCAACGTCAAAGCCGACCCGGGACAGATCGAGCAGGTGATCCTTAACCTGGCCGTCAACGCGCGGGATGCGATGCCCAAGGGCGGCAAGCTGACAATCGAAACGGCAAATATCTATCTGGGCGGCAAGTACGCAGGCGAACACGTCGCGGTCCGACCCGGGCGCTACGTGATGCTGGCCATTTCGGACAACGGCTGCGGGATGGATGAAGCGATACAGGAACGAATCTTCGAGCCGTTCTTCACGACCAAGGAGCTGGGCAAGGGGACAGGACTCGGGCTCTCGACCGTGTACGGCATCGTCAAGCAGAGTGGCGGCAACATCTGGGTCTACTCTGAGGTGGGCAAGGGAACGACCTTCAAAGTCTATCTCCCCAGATTCGACGAGGCGAGTGAAGCGGCATGGGAGAGGGACGCAGAGCTTGAGTGGCCGCAGGGGTCTGAAACGGTGCTCCTGGTCGAAGACGAGGAGATGGTCCGGGAGATGACGCGACAAATCCTTGAGATGCACGGCTACCGTGTGCTTGAGGCAAACAACGGCAAAGAAGCGATACGGCTATGCCATGAGCACGAAGGCCGCATTGATCTGGTGATGACAGACGTCGTGATGCCGCAGATGGGAGGGCGGGAGTTGATAGAGCGCTTGGCGCCTCTGCTGCCGGAAGCTAAAGTTCTATACATGTCCGGCTACACGGACGACGCAATCGTCCACCACGGCGTTCTGGACGAGAGCATGTACTTCCTGCAAAAACCATTTTCGCCGGACGTGCTCATCAACAAGGTGCGCGAGGCGCTCGATGCTTGAGCGCGCGCCCGCCATGCCGGACATTCCTTCCCACTCGGCTTCGAGTGAGACGACGACGCGCTCGCTGGACCTGCGCTCGGCGGCGTGCCTCATCAATGGATTGCTGATCACTTCCCGCCCGACCGTTTCCAGCCGTTCCGTCGCGTAGTTGGAGGTAGATGAAAACATTTCTGCTTCCCCTTCTCTCAAAAGATTTTTCGGGTTCAAATTGTGTTGAGGGATTGCCTTTGAAGACTTCAGGCGACGTTGCGCCTCAGTTGGTTACGGGGTGTCGTGCGTGGGGGCGTCCGGCGGTCGATGCTCGCGCGTTCGAGCGCCTGTCTCATGTTCACTTCGGACCACGGCTTTGTGACGAAGAGGTGGATGATGCCCGCGCCGACTTCCGCAATCACCTGACCGAGGCCGACGCTGCCCGTCAGCATGATGCGGAAAGCCTGCCCGTGATTTCTGGCGACTTCGCGCAAGAACGTGAGGCCGTCAGTCTCTGGCATGAGCTGATCGCTGATGACGATGTCGAAGTCGCGCACTTCGAGCGCGGCGCGCGCTTCGCCGAGGGTCGAGACCGTCAGCACCTCGTACTCGTCGCCGAAGACCTCCTCGAAGACCTCCAAGCAGATCGCCTCGTCGTCAAGATAAAGGATTGAAATTTTCTCTTGCATCTTCATCAATCTAAGCCCGGCACGTCGTGCGGCTCGCGGGCAAACTCCGGCGCTTCCTTGAGCAATCACCGTTCCATGAGCGCGGGCGTCTCGAATTCGTGGGCAGATCGCGCGGTTATGGGCAGAAGCAGCCCATAATGCGCGGATGTTGAGCGCGCCCGTGAAAGTTTGCGGCCAGCGGTGGGGCGTGGCGCATCAGCCACGCTCCCGACGTGCGCCCCATTTCGCCGCAGTAGATGTGCGTCGGGACTTGCTACAACCGTATGACAAACGGGCTGCCGCGTGGTATCAATTCGAATCAGCCAGGCCCGCAGCGGGCGCATTGGGAGCTCCTTTCGGAAATCGGAGTGAAACGATTTTATGGCAATGCTGATTAAATATCTGGACGGAAGAGTGGAGCTGATTCCCGAAGCAGTCAGCGTTGATCCGCACAACTTCCATGAAGGCATGTACGACTTCTACGACGCGCGCGGCAACCTGCTCCGACAGATTAGCCTGTACGACAGGATTACCTGGGAACTCACGGACGAGCCGGAGACGAATTCTCAGGCAAAAGATAAGTGATAACGGATGAGGTGACTATGAGACTCAAGAACCTGCTTTACCTTTCTGAAGCCGGTTATGGTTATCCTGAGCATGAAGAATGACAAAGCCCTCCGGTTAAAGAGGGCTTTACTACAAGACCCCGACTGCAAAGCCTTGTCCCTCACTTCTTTTTGTTATATATACCAGCTATGAGCAACCCTTACGACAAAGACGGTAAAATGGCGGAAGCCAATAAACTACTCGATGAAGCCAAGACATTTTTGTATATGGGGAAAGTTAGAGAAGCAAGAAAAATCTGGGATAAAGAACCCATGAAAGACGAGGACCGTGTATATCACGAAACTTTTTGGAAGAAGATTTATGAAGACTGCTATAAGCAAGGCTATAAAAAGACTTCATGGTGGAAACGTCTCCTGGGAAGGTAATAAAGCGGACTCAATTTCTGTGCGGGAAGCTTTCCTTAATCAGTCGCTCGGCGGTGCGGGCGGCAATCGCCTGGATCGTCAGCGACGGATTAACTGCCGTGGAGGTGGGAAAGACCGAACCGTCGCAGACGTACAAATTCGGCACATCATGGGTGCGGCAGTCGGCATTAACTACTGAATCTGATGGATCACTGCCCATCCGGCAAGTGCCTAGCAGGTGCGCCGTGCGATCCGCCAACCAGATGTCTTCCCCTTCAGCAGCCTCAAGAATCTCCCTCATCCTGGCGATGGCGTGTTTAATGATTCTTCTGTCGTTCTCGTGATAGCTGAAAACGACATGCGGGATGGGCAGGCCATATTGGTCTCGCTCCGTGTCGTGCAGCTTCACCGTGTTCCGTCTTTGCGGCAGGATTTCGCCGACGATGCCGACGCCTGAGTAGTAGTTATAGTCGAGCATCGTGCGTCGAAGTCTTGTGCCCCAAAGTCCGCGTGCCGAAGCGATGCGCGCCGCGAAATCCATCGGGTGCGGCCCGACGACCTCAATGGTATAGCCGCAGATGAAACCTGCGCCCGGCATTGTGCGGTTGAAGTGCTCTGTGAGCGCGCCGCCGGGCGGGGGCGCTTTGTACTGGTTGATGCGGCCGTTGAACTTCGCGAAGACCTGATGACCCGAATGCACCATGAAGCACTTGCCGACCAGTCCTGACGAGTTAGCGAGGCCGTCTGGAAAGAGCGAGCTTGCCGAGTTCAAAAGAAGGCGCGGCGTCTCGATAGCGTAACCCGCAACGATGACATTCTTCGCTCGCTGCCGGAACAAGTCACGGCTTCCTTTGCGGAAATGGAGCACACCTGTCACGCGACCGCGCTCGTTCGTGGAGATTTGAGCGACCATTGAGTTGGCGCGCACCTCCGCCCCGGCGCGAACGGCGCGCGGGATGTAAGTGACAAGAATCGAACTCTTGGCATTGGTCGTACAGCCGTAATTGCAGAACCCTCTGTAGACGCATGGCGGGCGATCTTTGTGCGGCGCGCTCAACGTAGCAATCGGAGCGGGCGCTACGGGGATGCCGAGTTGTGTGCAGCCTCGGACAAGTACCTGAGCCGAAGCATTCAGTTCGTGCTCACGTTGTGGATAACGCTTACGGCGCTTTCCCCACGGGTAAAAGGTCGGCCCGGCGATAGAGAGCGCCTCCTCGACCTCTTCGTAGTACGGCTCTAAATCTTCAAAACTGAGCGGCCAGTCGCGCACGTCCGCCCCCGCAATCTCACCGTCGAGCGTGCGCCTGCGGAAGTCTTCCGTGTGGGCGCGCATCGCCACCATCGAGTAGTGAACCGTGCTCCCGCCAACGCCGCGCCCTGAATTGTTCGAGCCGAGTTCGACGGGGTCTTCGCCTCCGGTAATCCGCTCGTCCGTCCAAAAGAGCTTGCGCGAAGCCATCTCGTCCGAGACGAAGTCTTTAACCGGGCTCCAGTGCGGGCCGGCGTCGAGGATGACGACAGAGAATCCGGCCTCAGCTAACTTTGCACCAAGCACGCCCCCGCCCGCGCCCGCCCCGACAATGCAGAAGTCAACTTCTTCGCGCGAGAGATCACGCATCGGCACATGCTCTCCATGTATGCCGGGTGCGGATAACGCCCAATTCTCATTTGCTTCGCTGCTCATGATTCATTCGAAAGTAATGAGCACTGGCTAAGGCAGGTTAACTCATCACTCATCACTCATTACTTCTCTTGCGCTTCCCAGGGGTCTACGCCGCCTTCCCATTTGCGCACATGTCCTCGTGGCGACGACGGGCCGTTATAGCCGATCTCGTTCCACGCCGAAGGGTGTGCGTAATAAATTTTCACTATCGTGATGGAGAGCACGCTCTTGAAAAAACGTGCGGCGGGAATTTGTTCCCACGTTGCGCCTGGTGCATTCCCGCGCTCGACGTGCGTGAGCACCACGTCCTGCGAGAACGAATCGAGATCAGCGAATAGTTTACCGTCAAAGAGGGCTTGCGCCGTCTCATCAATTCCCTTGAGGCCGAGTCGCCACGCTTCACGCTGCGGCGGCAGTTCTTCGTAGCGATAACCGTTGCGCCTGTCTTCATAAAGTTTCTCGTCAATCCACGGCACAATCGGCACCTTCTCTGTCCCATTGCGATCAGGCTGCGGGATGATCCTTTCGGCGACTGCCGCGAGCGTGCGTGCCTCCGCTTCCGTGAAGAAGCGAATTGGTGGAACGTCTTCAAGGCGCTCACGCACGACCGCGCGCGTCTGATCGTCCCAGTCGGCGGACGACCACTTGTCGAGGACGTTGTAGTTCGGATAGCGCGTGCGAAATTCTTGCTCTTCCATTAAAGATGCCCTTAGAGGATTGAAGATTGAAGATTGAGGATAGCAAACGCTTCCTATCTTCGATCTTCAATCCTCTATCCTCAACTTTTCAGATGTCGAAGTCCTTTGCGGGTTCCCAGCCAGCCGCCTCTAAATCCTGCGCGGCGCAAGCCCTTGACGATGTACGGGCACTGCCGCATCAACCGCCAGAGCAGGCCCGAACGATAATTCTCAATCATCAGAATCACAGGTCCCTGATCAATCCCGAAATGTCCGCCCGAAATCCAGCCCGCATGACGGTTCTCTGTGCTCGGAAAGGTCGGATTGAAACTGCACGAGATGCCGTACTGGTTCATCATCTCGCCCCACTTCTCTTTGAAGTTCTGAAGCGTCGGCAAGACAATCTCCGGCGCGAACGGGAGCGAAGCGGCTGTGGCCCACGGGGCGAGCGTGCCGTCGTCGGGGCCGTAAGGGGCACTGCGCGCGTGATAGTCGTAGAAGCGCCGCGTGACGCCTTTGATCCGTCGCGTGGCCGGGCCAGGGCCGTTGCTCGCAGTGATGCCCCAGCAGTATTCGTCGTAGCCGCGAAAGCCGCGCGGGTTGCGGATCGCGTACTGCTGCTGGATGTATGCGGCGCGGCGGCTGTTCTCGAAGTAGTCAATCACGTGGCGGCGCATGAAGTCGTCTTGAATGCCGCGAAAGTCTATCCAGATTTGAGAGAGCTGATGAACGAAGAGCGGTCCGGCGTACAGAAACTCAATGCCGTAAATCCTCTTCCAGCGGTAGGTCCGCGTCCAGGCTTTGTAACTCTCGGTGGGAAGCCTGTGCGTGGACGACCCCAATCCGAGCACGTAGAGGAGCAAAGCCTCGTTGTAGCCCTCCCAACGGTTTTTCAGAAACCCGCTCTCCGGTTTCCAACCATGCGAGACCTTGAGGCCTCGATCCAGCGCCCACCGCCAGTCAACGCGGCGGTAGAGCGCGTCGGCCAGGCGGCGAATCTCGCGTTCCTCTTCCGCGTCGCCGTCGAAATACATTGCGGCGGTCAACATGCCCGCGAGCAGGATCGTCGTGTCAATGGTCGAAAGCTCAGACTCCCACACGCGCCGCCCTGTCTCCAGATCGAGAAAGTGATAGTAAAAACCTTTGTAGCCTGTCGCGTCCCGTTGCTTCCCCTGCGGGCTATTCCAGAAAAAGCGCAAAGTAGTGAGCGTTCGCGCTGCCCCTTCGGCGCGCGTGATCCATCTATTCTCGACTCCGACCGTGTATGAAGCCAGTGCGTGACCGACCGCCGCGATACTGGCGGGAGCCTTGCCGCTCGTGTTGTCAGCCAACAGGCCGTTACGTGGATTCGGCTCCTTCCAGAAGTAGTTGAACGTGTTGCGTTGAAGCGCAAACAGCTCTTTATCGCTGAACGCTCGTCGCTTCATTCCTGAGAACCTCCAACTCCGTATTCGGGCATGTACTCTACAGTGATGGCCGCCACCGCGTGCGGCGGCAATACGATGTCAAGATAGATGCTGTTCTTCACATGCTCGCACGGGTGCGGCTCCTTCCAGATCAGTGACGCTTCCTGTAAGTGCTCGACCTCCGGTGCGCTCAGGTACTCAGTTTCGCCCATCTCGTGCCAGAGACGTTTCGCATTGGCGTGCGTTTCGTCAATCCGCTCCACATAGGCGTAGCATCGCTGCGGCGCGTTGCTCAACCTGATCTCGACCTGCTCGGTTTCGATGGGATGTTGTGGCAGCGCGTGGTTGGTCAGCAGCACTGTGAAGGAATGCTCTCGGCGCACAACCCATACGTTCACGGTTTCGTGCGAACCGTCAACGAGCAGCAGCTCGTTGCCGAGATGATGCAATAACTCGAACGCTCGATAAGTCGGCTTCGGGATGCCGTGCAGGGTGAGCAATCCGAAGCCGCCGTGAAAAGGGACGGACGGGAAGTAGTTCTCTTCGAAGATGTCCGAGAACGTCCAGAAGCTGTAGCCCTCGACGAGACTGTTTGCCTCCATCACGGTTTTCGTGACGAATGCTGCCGCATACGGCTCGTCGTGCAGTGGGTCGCGCGGATTCGATGAGGTGTTCCACTCAGTATAGTAAACAGGAAGCCCTCGCGCGCGGCGTCGCACGTCCTGAGCCTGCTCGCGCAGGATGCTCCGGCGGCTTTGAGCCAACTGCGCTTCCGTGTCGTCGCCTTCTTCGCCAAACGCATCGGTCGGGTAATGGTGTGTGCTGATGAAATCGGCGGGGAGATCATTCTTCTCGCAGAACTCCAGGAACTCTTCGATCCACTCGTTCTTAGCTGTCGCCGGCCCTCCGACTTTGAGTGAAGCATCCACACCCTTAATCGCTTCCGCCGTGTAACGGTAAAGCTTGAAGTAATCTTCCTGCGTTCCCGTCCAGAACGCTTTCAGGTTCGGCTCGTTCCATACCTCTAAGAACCACTCGCGCACCTCCCGGGCGCCATAACGTTCGACCCAGTGTGAGACAAGCTTGCGAATGAGCGTCGCCCACTGTTTGTAATCATGCGGAGGCGTGACGTTAGCTTGATAATGAAAGACGGTCTTGTTGCCGGAGGCGAGCGCCGTGGGCATGAAGCTCAATTCGACGAAGGGCTTCATCTCGATTGAGAGAAGAAAGTCGAAGATTTGATCGGCGTTGAAGAATGAGTAGAGAAACTTCTCCTTGTGAGAGATGAGCGTGCTCATGTCATCCGAGAGCAGACCGTGAAAGCGGACGTGACGGAAACCTAGTTCGTCATGACAACGCTTAAGTTGCCTTTGCCAGTCGGCGCGCAGCGCCACGGGCGCGTGATCGCTCCCGACCGTGTGCTCCCAAAAGTGGGTGAGCGGCACGCCGCCTTCAGCCAAATCACAGAAGAAAGTGACACTGCTCATCTATAACCTGCCGACAGATCATAACGCGTTGCGCACAGCGCGCCGCACGAGTTCTGCCGTTGCTCCGTAAACAAGGTGCGACGCGAGCGCGTAAACATGTGTCGAGAGCGGATACTCGGTCGGCGCCTTCGCAAGGCCGAGTAGCGGCACTGCCGTCTCGTCTGCGACGAGCCAGAAGGCTGTGCCGAAAGGCAGTCCAACTCCCGTCGTCACTTCCGGCGAGAGTTCTGCGACTGCGCCGTACAGTCCGCCTACCGCCGTGCCGAAAGCGTAATGCACCGCCGCGCCCGCCGCCTCCTTCTCGCTCTCTTTCAACTCGTGGCCGAAGATGCCTTCGGAGACAGCTCTGGCAGCTTTAACGGTCGCATCATCCTGCTCCTCTTTGTCCTCTGGTGATCGGCCTGTTTCCTCTCCTTCGCTCGGCTTCATGGATTGCGCGCCGTGCGATTTTTCAAAGCCCTCGGCGACTCTGCTCCAGGCGGCCTGAAACTGATTCATCGTCCACGAAGCGACCAGCCCGCCGACGAGACCCGCAGCGAGTCCCTTCCACACATCGCTTTCATCAAGACCATTTACTTGCTTTCCATCTCCCATCGAAATCCTCCTTGCTCGATCATCCACTCTTATAATAGGTAAATCGCCACCAACCCGACCGCCGAGAAGCCCGCGAAGAGCGCGGGCGCAAAGGCCGGCGGCCCCTCCAGCCAGTTGAAGACGGCCACATACAGCCCACCCATCTGTCTTCCAAACCCGCGCAGGTGCATGCCCAGTCCGACGAAGCCCGTGAGAAACGTCAGCCACAAAAGAGTGGAGAGCGCGAGCGAGGCCGCGCGGCTCGGCGCAAAGGCCATCCAGAGGCACGCGACAATTGCAAGCAGCGGCGTAAAAAAAGGCGCGTACATTGCCGGGTTATTAAACGCACCGCGATAGTGCAGTATGCCGGATTGCAAAATCGCCCCGACGAGCGCGATGGCGACAAAGATAAGCAGTGCCGCGCTCATATTTACTCCGACAAAGCTCAACTCACCTGCGAGACCCTGCGCCGTGATGAGCGCGAGCGCGCCCGTTGCCGCCAACGCCAGCGGCGCAAGCTGCGGCGCTCCATACATCAGGTAATGCAGCAGCCACTTGTAACCGCCCGGCTTCTTCACAATTCCGTAGTAGTGATGAAACCCGAAGCCGATGACGCCGCTCGCCAACGCGAGCCAACCGGCAGCGCGCAATGCCCCTTTCGTCCACCATGCACTCGGCGCGACGCCCGCCGCCACCGCCGAGACGATTAACAATCCGCCACTCATGAACGGCGTGTACTGCGAGCGAAAGGCGAAGCCCGAACGGTAGTGACCGGCCAGAGCGTCTGCCAGAAGCAGCAGTGTGATTGCCGCTACCAGCAGCGCGATCCACTGAAACGGGTACAGGCCGATAAACGGTGTCCCCGTCACGTCGTGCCTCCGTCCTTCCCCACAACTGTCGCCGAAGCCGCGCGCCGCGATGAAGAAGCTGGCGGCACGGACTTCGCCTCTCTTTCCGGCAGCTCACGATACGCTTGCTCGACTTCGACGCCGTAGCGATAGACGAGTTCGCCGCCCAAGTAACCCTGCACCGTCATCACCAACGAGACTATGCCCAACGCCCCCAGGTACAACCACGAGACGCCTGTCCCTGCCTGCCACAGAGACAAGCGCCACAGCGCCATCGCTACAAGCAATCCATAAAAGATGAGGCCAAGCGCCATGTGCGCGCGCAGGAACGAGCGCGCCTCGCCCTCTTCGACAGGCGCGCGTGTGCTTGAGGTCAGCCCGGTCGAAATCGTCACGAGCGTCATCAAAGCTGAGCCGACAAGCGTCCACCCTCCGGCTGCCGTGAGCGACGCGCGACCCGTGAAGAAACCGAGCGCATCGAAAACCAAAGATGAAGCTGTCAATGCAATAGTGAAATGCACGAAGATCGGGTGCATGGGCGCGCCCATCTTGAACAGGCTTGATGCCTCCTTCGCGCTCCTCACAGTTCCGCCTTTCTCGATTGGCCGCTTCATCCGTCCTTCGCTCACGCCGCTTCACTTTCTACGAGCGGCAGAATGTGGCCGCCGTGTTGTAGCACTGCGACTTTTGCCCCGTCTCCTTGTCGCTCGAAAGCCATCTCTAACGCTTCCTGCGCCGTCACGGCGGAGCGGAAACCGAGCCGCTCCGCCTCTTCGCGCTTGATTCCCGGCGAGACCATGACGCAATCCGTTCGATCTACGACCTGCGCCACGTCCGCGAGCACCGCCGCGCCCACTACGTCTTCAACCTCGCCCGCTTCGACCATCCGCACTATCTCCGCAAAAGGGCGATAGCCGATTTCCAGCACGTTCGAATGATTGTCTGCGACGCCCTCCGGGTTCGGCGCGACGACAATCAGCGTACCGCCATCGCGGACAGCCATCGTGCCCGCGTAGACGCCTTTGGCTGACTGCCAGAAGTCGCGGTCAGCCGGGTGTGTATCAATGAGTACGATGTCTGCGCGACGCGGCAGCATCACAGCGTTGATCTCGCGTGAGAGCTTGCAGCCCGCGCGATGCGCTTCGACCGGATCGCCCGTGAAGCAACCTGTAATCTTTTTCTCGCCGTCCGAAACGAGATTGACGATGTAACGCAGGCCGACTAAACGCGCCGCCTCTTCTATCCGCAAGCGCATAGGATTTTCGGCAACGCCCATTACTGTCTCGGACAAACGCTGCGCCGCTTCCCATTGATTGCGCTCCTGTATCTCGCGCCCAGCCACGCCCGGAAAGGCGATCTTCGCGCCGCCCGAAAAGCCCTTGATGCGGTGCGGCACAATCGAGCCGAGACCGAGCACAAAGTCTGCATCCTTGAGCAAATGATTCGCAGTGACGCGCGTGCCGTCGCTCGTCTTGCCGAACTCGTGAAGATTCGATTCGTCAAGCCAGCGATGCTGATGAACCGGAAAGCGCCCATAAAACTCGCCGAGCTTCTTTTTCAACTCATCTTCCGTCATCTCCCGGTGAGTGCCCTGCGCCGTGAGCAGCGTGACGGAATCATCAGAGACGCCAGCCGCGTGCAGCTCTTCAAGAACATATGGCAGCAAGCGCGGGATCGGCATGCCGCGCGTCCCGTCTTCGATGAGAATCAAAACCCGGTCGCCGCGCCTGACCGCATCACGTAAACGCGGCGCACCAATCGGCTCAGCGAAACCTCGCGCAATTACCGCCGTCTCATCCACTGCCTTGACGGTGCGTGGCGCGTAAACGCCTGACAGATTCTCATCCGGCACTTCGACCGCTGCGATCTGTTCGTAACCGGGATATGGAAATTCAATTCTCAATTGCGACTTTTCAGCACTGAAAATTCTGAGCCTTTGAGCTATTCCGTTAAATCAATCAACGCGAGGCCGAACTCTGCATTCATCTTGCGGCGTAGCGGCTTTGACGATTCCGTAAGGAAGACCTCCAGCGTCGGTCGCACGTGCGCTTCCAAGAGATGCCCGCCATGCGCTGTGCCATCTGGAAGACCTACGACCATGTGGGCATGAACCTTCGGCTCTCCGTTCTCCTCTAGAGCGATGTTGCCGAGAAGTGACATCACTTCGACCTGCTCGTTAATTGGAATCTTCTTGTAATCCTTTCTCTCTAACTCGAAGAAGCCGAGCGTCACACGCTCACATGCGCCGATCCCTGCAAAGTGACTTGCCGCGAGCTTCTGCGCTTTGGCGAAGGCAAGCAGGTTAGTGACGACTTCGTCGCCTGTGTCGAAGACCAATACAAATGTTTTCTCATCACCGTCATGAATCAATTTCGATTTCACTGAAAGCCCTCGCATTTAAGGGTTGAACTATTGTTAGAACAACTCGCTCAATTTGTCGCGGAAGAGAGTCAGCGCGATCTTGCCGCCTGCGGGCTGCCCCTTCATGAGCGCCTCCGCGAAATGGAGCGCCTGCTGGACGCTCACCTTCGGCGGCATTGGCGGCTCGAAGGGGTCAACGATCACCTCTACGATTGACGGCTTGCCGGAAGAGAGCGCGCTCTCAAGCGCCGGGCGAATCTCTTCGGGGCGCTCGACAGTAAAGCCCAGCCCGCCACACGCCTCGGCATATTTGGCGAAGTCGGGATTGTGCAACTCGCAGCCATATTCCGGATTGCCGAGAAAGACGATCTGCTCCCACTTAATCTGCCCCAGCGTGTTGTTCTTGATAATTATGACGACGATGGGCAGATTGTATTTGACGGCGGTGAGAAATTCCATCATCAGCATCGTGAAGCCGCCATCGCCGACAAACGCGATTGACTGCCTTTCAGGAAAGGCGATCTTCGCGGCAATCGCGTAAGGCAGCCCCGGAGCCATCGTCGCCAGCGTGCCTGAACAACTGAACTTCTGACTTCCTCTAATCTTGAACTGACGTGCAATCCAAGTCGTAATCGTGCCCGAATCCGTGGAAATGATTGCGTCGTCAGCGACCAACTCCGACAGTTCCCACGCGACGCGCTGAGGTTTGATCGGCACGTCATCCTTCAACGCGCGCGCGCGCATCAACTCCCACCACTCTTTCATCCCGGCCTGTGCCTGTTCGAGAAAACTTCGATCCTCTTTACGTTCGATGAAGCGCGAGAGCGCGGCAACTGTCGGCTTCGCGTCGCCGACAAGGCCGACCTCGACCGGAAAACGCAAGCCTATACGGTCGGGCTTGTCATCAATCTGCACGCCTTTGGCTTGATCTGGCTTCGGCAGGTATTCCATGTAAGGAAATGAAGAGCCGATGATGAGCAGCGCATCGGCGTTTTCCATCGCTTCCTGCGAGGGCGTCGTGCCCAGAAGTCCTAATCCGCCCGTCGTCAAAGGATGTTCGTCGGGCACGACCGCTTTACCGAGCAGCGCCTTGACGATTGGCGCGCCAAGCTTATCAGCTATCTCGATTACTTCATCTCGCGCGCCGAGCGCGCCTTGCCCGACGAGGATGATCGGCCTCTTCGCTTCATTGAGCAGAAAGGCGGCTATCTTCAATTCCTCTTCTGGCGGGACGGCAGCGGAAGGCGACCAGCGGCTCGTCGTATGCCCCTCGACCTTGTGCATTGTGCCTTTACCCGTCGGCTCTTTCTCCTGATAGTCAACAGGGAAAGTGATGTGCGCCACGCCTCTGTGATTGAGGGCATGGCGACACGCTTCGTCCGCAAGCATCGCAATCTGGTTCGGATTGATAACTTCCTGATTGTAGACAGCCACATCCTGGAACAGGAGCGTCATGTTGATCTCCTGCTGAAACTTGCTGCCTTTAAGATCGGAGTAGGTTTGACCCGTGATGGCGAGAACGGGAGCTTGATCTAACTTGGCGTCGTAGAGACCGTTGAGGAGATGTATGCCGCCGGGGCCTGACGTAGCGAGGCAGCAGCCGAGCCGCCCGGTGTACTTCGCATAAGCGCAGGCCATAAACGCTGCGGCCTCTTCGTGACGGACCTGTATGAAGCGCACGCGATCCTGTCGTGTGCGTAATGCCTCCATGATGCCGTTGATGCCGTCGCCGGGAAGGCCGAAGACCGTGTCCACGCCCCAATCAATGATCCTCTCAACCAGCACGTCGGCGGCTGTGTCTGCCATCGCTCTCCTCCTCTTCCACGTGTGTCATGAATCGGAATAACTAAATTTGACGTGCCACAATGTCGAACGTGAACTTCAGCTTCTTCCTAACACGGACAAGGCCGTGCACAGCGGATGTCGCATGGACGTTGTAATCGCCGCGATTCACAGTGAACTCGCCGACTGCTCTCAGCGTATCGCCGCTCAATGTCACCTGCACTGGAATGATGATGCGTCGCGTCACGCCGTGCAGCGTCAGGTCGCCCCCGATTTTTGCCTCGAACTGCCCGCCGACGAGCTTGCCCGTGACATCCATACTCTTGAACGTAATCTCAGGATACTTGGCCGTCTCAAGCACTATCTCGCGCAGCTCACGGTTGATGATCTGCTTTTGCTGTTCCGTGAACACGTCGCGGGTCTCCACTAACGAGTCGGCGCGGGCTGTTATCTGGAGCGAAGCCGGAGTGACTGCATCAGGTGTCAGTTGAGCCTCGCCTGAGAAATCGCGCACCGCTATGAAATGGTCGTGCCCCTTGAACCAGAGCAGCCCGCCGGAGAAGGCTCGCACCATGAATCGGCTACGGCTGGCGTCCAGTCTGTAACGGACGACGGGCTTCTTATGCACCTCACTTCTCACACGCTCAGGCGCATGTATCTCAAACGCAGAGCTAGCTGAAGTAGCCCTGTTGGCAACTGTTCCCGGCGCGAGCGCGCTCGCCAAAACGAGTATGAATAATATCTTTAGTTTCATGCTCAAGACCTCCCGAATTCCTTGATTTGCCTGCGGGCGCTGGTCCTCACCCAAGGATGAGCATCACACTCCGCGCGTGCCGTCAGGAGTGTTAAGCGATAAGCTGCCACGCCGAAGCCGGTCAATCGAGTAGCGGTTGTAATCGGCAAACCAGAGCAGCACGAAGTTAACCAGCGCGTACTGAAGATTGTGCGCGACCGTCGGCGGATCGCCCAGTATGACTGTGCCGAAGGTGAGCGCGAGCAGCAGCAACCCCGACAGCACGAGCGCGATTGAATTGAACAATCCGAGCAGGATGAGCGCGCCGAACGTCACTTCCATAAAAGGCAGCGTGTAAGCGAACGGCAGGACGAGCGCCGAGGGCAGCTTCCCGGCGAACCGCTGCTCCATCCCTGTGGCGAAGCCGCCGATCCCGCCCATGAACTTGGTGATGCCGTAGAAAAGAAAAATCACGCCCAGCGTCACCCTCAACAGCGCGTAGGCAGCTTCACGATGTTTGCTCATCCTCGGTCACCTCCATCATTTAACGCTCTTCCTGCGCGGTGTTGAATTGCGGGTTAACCGCCACTCCATGTTTGAAAACCAATTCGCCGCCGAGATAGCCGGAAATTGTAATCAGGATGACGCCGATCACAGAGAGCACAAGCGGGACGGTATAGCTTCCGCCCACCATCTCGGAGCCGCTCCTCGTGCGCAGATAAAAGCTGGCTGCGAAAATCAGCAACGCAATCACATTCAGGCGCGCGTGCCAGTTGGCCGTCCTTTTCACCTCACGGTCTTTGATCGCCAGCCAGTCAATGACGCCGAAGATGGCTGCCACTACTGCGCCGATGATGCCAGCGAGGAGCGCGTAGAACGCGATCCAGTTTTTCCAGACGGGATTGCCGCGCCACAGGTAGATGAGGTCTGCAATCAGCGAAAAGAACCAGAGGGCTAACGGAAAAGGAATGAGCATCGGGTGAATAGGGTGCCCGCCGATGCTTGCAGGACTCGACATGGTTACCTCCTTTTTACTGCCGCGTAATCGTCTCGTTAATCTGGCGATGATACGGGCAGATGCTGTTGCTCCTGCGCACGAGAATGAGAGTTGTCACGATGGCTGTGATGTTGATGCCTTGAGCAACACACAGCAAAACCTCTCGGCGAAGTATGCAATAGGTCAAAAGCAATATGCTGGCTAGAAGCCAGATCAGCCAAGTTAAGACGCTGATCCCCCACGCGCACCTCTCAACGAACAGGTGATGTATTTGCGGGTAGTAGGCGACGATGACAAGCACCGTCCCCACCCAACCTATAACTTCCATGCTCAGCTGCTGCGGCAGTCAGATTTAACCCTTCGAGGAGATGCCTCCGCCGAAGCCGTGACGTCTCCTCAAGAAGCGACACCCCAGCATCCTTGAGCGAGGACGGGGCGTCGCTCTCGCCAGTTCTCCCGCTACTTAAACTTCTTCGGAAACTGGTTGATGATTCCATCGCTGAGCATGTCGGCCATGCGTAAGATTTGCTCGTGCACCTTGTCGTAAGCAGCGATGTCCGCCGCCCAGTCACCTTTCAGGCGAGCCTGCACTTCAGCGGTCGTCAGGTTCAGGTGATCGTGCATCATCTTCGTCATCTCGCTGCTCGGCCAGTTCTTCGGATTCGCGCCGCTCAGGAAAGCCGCAATCGCGTCCGCGTTGGCGAACCAGCGTTTGTTCGCGTCCTCCATCTTGGCTGTGTCGCCCGCTTTGGCGGCCGCCACAACTTCGGCGGCGGTCGTGATGTGTTCCTTCAAGAGCGCCGTCAGCTTTTCGCCAGCCGCGTCTCCGTAATAGGGCTTGATCGCGTTGCCGACGTCTACCTGGTTCTGCAATAGGCGCTGTGTGGCGGCGTCCTTGTCGGGCAAATCCGCCGCGGCGCTGATGATGAAGACTCGCGTCCACGTGATGTGGTCCTCCCAGAGCTTGCGCATGGCACTGCGTAAAGCAAGCTCCTGCATCGGAACTTTTTGGTCTGACCTTCTCGCATGTGTAGTCGAATCAGCCCTCGTCGCGTTTCCACCTGTAATGGCGGGAAGGCCGAGCGCGACTAGAAGGATTATTGAAAGTAAGGTGATCCGATGTTTCATGTCAGCCTCCTTATTGATTACTGTTTGTTCACAATGATCTTACGAGGAAAGGCCCGCCTTGTTAATCGTAGGCGCTTCGGCTGAATACCGAATGTTAAGGAGGGGCACGAACGCTGTGGCGCACGACTTCATGTGCCCGTGGCGTCGCGTCTGCGGGCCACACACTGCGAGGTTCACTTTTGGACATGAGCCATAACATTTTGCCGCTTGTCCATGAAGTGGTATTTATAAAGGGGGTGTCTAATGTAGTTTTAGGATACGCCCTAAAACTAAATCTGTAAAGGGGGGGCAGATGGGCGTTCCTGATCTCAAGAGTTTGCGGTTTCCATGCGATTGTGTGTCCGGGCAGCGAGGCGGTTACAGCGACCCGTGGGCGGCGATAGCTAAAAATAAACTTCTACCTAACGGCACCAAGGAAGAGATTCTGAACCTTGTGGCCCGCGAGCCGAAGACCATTTCTCAACTCGCCGAGGCGCTTAAGCTTTCGCCGCCGAGTGTCTACGCTCACGTCAACGACATGATGAAGAGCGAGCTGCTGCGCGAATCGGTCGAGTGGGAGAAGAAGCATCCGACCGAGCGTTACTACGAGCCTAACTTTCCGGTGTTCAGGGCCGAGGAGTGCGCCGAGTTTGAGGCATTGTGTCAGGAGATGGCCGAACAGGTGGCCGCCCTGTTTGAGAAAAAGCGCCCGCAAATGGAGCGCGCCTTCCGTAAGACCGGCTTCGCGAGTCGGGGGTGGGAACTCGCGGACATAACACAATGTTTGTACGCCAACATGCAACGCAACGCACGCGCTCTGCTTGAGCAGCGCGGAATGCTTAGCCATCGCGAAAAGCACGTTAACGGCGCGGAGTGGGTCTTTTGGGCGGAGGAGCCGAAAGCGGACACGGAAGCATAGAGCCTTACGGCTGACTAACAGTCTTACAGATTAGGGTTGTGCAGCTGATTGAGTTTCGGGATTAGTATTCGAAGCTTCCAGCCATTGGAATGCCTCGTTGTGGCCTTCGCAGGAAATTCTTTCAAAAACTGAAATTAAGAAAAATTCAAGAAAGAAATTCTAACAATTGTCTGCCAGAAAAATTACGGGCTGCCCGTAACCCGTTTATTCTAAAAATGAGCCGAGCAGAACCCGAACCTGCGGCCCAGTGGTTAAAAGCCAAAGTTCTGCCCCTGCAACATACCTCACCACACATCACTGTATTCGCCTAAATCGCTGAAAATAGACAACTTAACTGCTACATGCTATACTCTGTTATAGCGTGCGATAGTCTGCAAAAAGCTGCTTATTCACGCTGTATGAGTCACTGATAGAGTCATAGACTCTTAAAAAGTTCTACGAATGCACGCAGCGTCAAGCTGCTAGAACGGAGGCTATAGCAGATGCCTAAAGCATTAACGGGCGGGGTAGCGCAAGACGAGCAGGGAAGATGGTTCTACCGCTACCAGCACATTGACAAGTTCGGCAAGCGCCGCAACGTGCGACGACTCGCAACGTCAGAATCTAATGCGAAGAGTCAGCTTCGCAAAGCTATCAATAAGCATGAAAAGAGCGGCGGTAAGAACGTTGAAGGCGAGCGCTTGAAGTTCAGCAAGCTTGCTTCGATTTACGCAGGGTTAAAGATATTCGAGCCTGAGTATCATGGCGACCGCAAGATTGCCGGACTTCGCTCTTACAAATCAGTTGAGCCGTTGCTTGAGACGCTGAAAGACTACTTCGCTAATATGCGCGTTGCGACAATCACACACGCAGACGTTGAAGCGTTCAAGCTCAAACGACTGAGAGAGCCAGTCATCATCAAGACAGACGACCCTGAAAAAGCTATCGAACGTCAGCGAAGCATTGCCAGCGTTAATCGTGAGCTTGAACTGCTGAGAGCGCTGTTACGCTTCGCCGCGATGCAAGGTTGGCTAGAGCGCTCGCCCTTCGAGCGCAGCCACTCTCAAAAGAATCGCATCGGATTTAATACGGTCAGCATTAAACCACTAACAAGAGATACGAGTTAATGTTAGTCATCACGAACGGATTTCTTTAAACATATGTGGTAGAATCCAAGAAAATCGATGGGTCCTTTCCTATATGGGAAACCTTTACAGGGTCCAAAGGAGCTATAGATGGCAGCTTATCCCTCTACTGCACAGCAAGCCAGCGAGGTAATCCAAGAGTATCTTAAACAAAACCCTGATACTGGTGGGCTTAAAGGCTTAGCGGAAAAATCAGGCTTATCTTACGATTCCATACAAAAGTATGCCAAAGGAGCAAGTTTACCTCCTGCCAAAAAGTGGGAGCGGATATTAGCGGTAATCAACCCCACCATGGCGAAAGATATTTCGAGTAAAGAAATGCTTTTTGATAGTCATACGGAGAATAACAAGATGACTTCAGAAGATGCTCATGAGGGGAAAATAAGTCTTGTTTTAAGTGAGAAGGGTTCTGTTTCAGATTTACTTGATTTAACTATTGATAAGGAAGGATGGTCACGGGAGGAAGATCGGCAAGAAATCTTTATACCAATTCAAGGGTTTACTTGGTTCTATCCTGAAGAAGTACAGATCATTAATCATCCTTCCTTTCAACGTTTGAGTGGTATGCATCAACTTGGGTTGACATATCTTGTATATAGAGGAGCCACACACCGACGACTTGAGCATGCTTTAGGCGCTGTTGGGGCTGCACAGCGCATGTTAGATGCAATAAGACACAACTGCCTCAAATTCAAAATTGTTAAGGTCGATCCCAAAGATCAATCAGTATTAGGTCATCCTCCTACGGCCTTTGAAAAGCGATTTATCAGATTGGCTGCTCTGCTCCATGATATTGGACACGTACCTTATGGACATACATTTGAAGATGAGCTTCATTTACTTGATAAGCATGATGAGGAGGGAAGAATAAATAGGATTTTTAATAAGAAATCCTGGTATGGCAAAGAGAGTATTACGCTGGCTGAACTCATAAATGATATTTATAAAAAGTTTATTCCAGACGAACTTGCTGAGAGATATAAAGCGTCCGAATTGTTAAAGTTTATTATCCTTAAGGCTCCAAAAGATCAAGATGAAGTACAGAAAGCAGCAGCGAAACAGGATGAAACAACATTAGCAGAAGCGGGACTGCGGATCAGAATTTGTAAAGATATTGTAGGCGACACCATTTGCGCTGACTTGCTCGATTACCTTCATAGGGATTGGTATCACATTGGTAAAGAGCGATATTTTGAGGATCGAATTCTGCACTACATGGAAATTAGAACACCTAGAGGCAATGCGAGCGTATCATTCAAAGAACCTCCAAGACCCACTGCAGATGATGTGTTTGTAATCTCCATAGGTAACCTTCCAAATCTTCGCACCGATGGCATTTCTGCAATCCTTAATCTTCTTGAAAGCCGCTATGACCTTGCGGAAGCGGTTCTCTTTCATCGGACAAGGATGAATGCCTCTGCAATGCTAGAGCGCGCTTTGAGCTTAGCTATTCCAATAGATGACACTACCAGCACAGACCTAGAGGGATGGATGCTTGCTAATTCTGAGGAAGTGCTGCTATCAGCCGTGCTCGATGGTAAAGGCCCAGCGGAAACGAACTCCTTATCTGCTGAGGCCAAGGCAAATAGGGAGCGAGCTTGTGACTTGATTTCTAGGTTAATGAGGCGAAATCTTTACAAGTTGCTCCTTATGGTTACTTACGATGAATTCCAAGGGCGGGATGTGCAGTATATCCAACAAACGTACGGTGATAGTAAGGACGCTTCGGCCAATCGCGCCAGTGCACTTAAAATGCTGGAAAAGGATTTTGGCCTGCCGCCAGGGTCAATTGTCATGTATTGCCCTGAGTCCCGTATGAACTCCAAAATCGCTGAGGTGCAAATATTCGTTGAGGGAGTTATCGACCGCTTCGATGAGTATGAAAAAAAACAGGAATTGTCAGCGGGACACTTAAATGCACAACTAAATAGATTCAAGCGGCTCTGGAAAATAGGCTTCTTTATCGCGCCTGAAATTGCAGATGATAAGGGTAAAGAGTTTCTCTCACAACTTAAAGAAGCAATTCGAACTTTAGTACTTAATACATTGGAAACTAAAATTATTGATGTTTTG
>Ga0268243_1000032_pt1 | contig 74027 bp, 63 predicted proteins | sample BulsoiMagMametaG_FD_200254 | JGI IMG/M metagenome (GOLD analysis project Ga0268243, IMG submission 200254) | Bulk soil microbial communities from Mexico - Magueyal (Ma) metaG (v2) (version 2) | ecosystem: Environmental > Terrestrial > Soil > Agricultural land | place: Mexico: Magueyal...
TTCCTAAGATTTTTGCAGGTTTTCGAGATAGTTCAATGATTCCCAAACATCTATCAATACTTGTGTAGATACTAATGGCTGACGCCCTGGGCTTTAGACGGTCGCCCCTAGCGGGGCTGACTGATTACTGACCACTGATCACTGCCTTCTGCCTTCTGCCTACTGTTCTTCCCTTTGACACTTCGTTAATCTGAGCACTATAGTAACCAGCAACACAAATTGATAGAAACTAAAGCTCCGTTTCTGCGCTTTTCAGGCTAAAGCGTAGGCGTTCTGGTTTGGCCGTCAGATGAGCGAACTGATTACGCGAAGTGTATCCGAAGACATCACTCCTGAAAGAAGGGGCGGACTTGACGCGCAGCTTACGGAGCTGTACTCCTTAAGCGCAGAGATCGTTGACCTCTTCCACACACAGATATTCTCGCCCGACACGATCAATACCCCGGCGGACGTCTGTGAAGCCTTCTCGGATATGATTCTGCGGCATTGGGATTTGTGCTGCATCGTCATTTATCTGCGCGATGCCGAAGGGAGGTTGAGCGAAAGCGCCATCCACACTCACGCCCATTTCGATGAGGCGAAAGCGCGCGAAGTGAGCTCGCAATTCGCGGCCGAGGTCGAGCAGCAGGGGCAGGAGTTGCAGTCCTGGGTTGACGAGACAGATGCCGTTAAGAAAAACTCCGGCGACGAGCGCCTCCGGGCCATGCTGGAGTCTTCCGGCTTTCGCGCGGGCGTCGCGGTGCCGATACACGTCAGGGGAAAACTCGTCGGGGCTCTCATCGCCGTGACAGTCTTCCCGGAACGCCTTCGCGCCGCCCTGAACGGCATTCGCTTCATCGCCGCGCCCGTTGTCGTCGGCGTCGGCAACGCGCGACGCGCGGCGGCGATGCGCGAACAGCACCAGCGCATCGAGCATCTCCTGGAACAGTTGCAGACGCACAGTCATGCTCTGGAGGAAGCGAACCGTGAGCTGCGTCGTGTGGCAAATTATCGCTCGCTTTTTCTGGCGCGCATGTCACACGAGCTTCGCACCCCGCTGACATCCATCCTGGGGTTCGCGGAAATAATGCTCGAACACGAAGAGCTGTCCGAATGCCAGAGGCGTTTCTGCGAAAAGATTCATTCCTCCGGGTTGCAATTACAAACGAGTCTCAATCAACTGGTTGATCTTTCGCGAATCGAAGCGGGGCAATCTGAACTCTTCCTGCATGAATTCTCTCTGAGCGAAGTTTTGAATGAATCGTGCGCGGCGGTCGAGCGCTTAGCCCAGAAGCAGAGTGTCAAGATAGATTGTGTCCCCGATGAAGGCCTTTCGACGATTGTCTCGGATGAAGGCAAACTGAGGCAGGTGCTCTACAACTTTTTCGCCCACGCGATCAAGCGCAGCCCGGAAGGCGAAACCGTTCATATATACGCCGAGGGCTTCGCTTCGTCTAGCTTTCGGATCACGATTGAAGACCGCGGTGAGCCTCTGGATGGCATCTCTCACATCTTCGAGTCGGTCGAGGCTTCCACGCCGAGCGGGAGCGCGCCGGACATGTACGAACTGGGTCTTGTGATCTCGCGCCACCTGATTGCGCTGCTGGGCGGCACCGTGATGCTTGAGAATCTGCAACCTCGCGGCCTCAAGGTCTTTATCGAACTCCCCGTCAGGCCAACCGAGGGAAAGCAAGAATAATAATTTTGAATGTTGAGTTTTGAATTTTGAATTAAAGGATAAGGATTCAAAATTCAAAATTTCTGATTTGGAGAAATGGTGGAGACAGCAGCTCAGGATCAAGCGGCGAAGGCTGAGATAGAGATTCGCGAGTGCACGACCGTGTTGGAATTCGATGAGTGCATCGCGCTGCAACGCGAGGCATTTGCGCTGCCTGATCTGGAAATCTCACCGCGCCGTCATTTGATCGTCTCGCGCCGCGCGGGCGGATGGACGCTCGGCGCATTTGCGGCCGCCCGGATGGTCGGCTTCGTACATCACCTGGTCGCAGTGCAGAATTCGGACGAGATTGTTGGCTACTCGCATATGATGGCTGTCGCGCGCGAGTTTCAGAACAGGGGGGTGGGGGCGCGCCTGAAGTGGGCGCAGCGAAGACGCGCGCTCCAGGAAGGGAGAAAGTTCATCAAGTGGACCTGGGACCCGATGCAGGCCAGAAACGCCCATTTCAACTTGAACAGGCTCGGGGTCATTGTTAACTCTCTGGCGGAAAATTTCTACGGCACGGATTACATTACAGTCGAGCGGGAGTCCGACCATACCAATCTCGACAGCGACCGCCTCTTCGCCGACTGGCATCTGGATTCCGAGCGAGTCGTTTCATTATCGGAAGGGCGCTCGCCCGCAAACACTTCAGCCATAGCGGCGGCAATAGAGATTCCCCCGAACTGGACCGCGCTCATACGCGATGACATCAAAAGAGCACGCCGGGAGCAGCTCCGGGTCCGCGAGGAATTTAAGAAAGCTTTTAACGCGGGCCTCGTCTGCGCCGGTTTCGAGCGCGACGAAGCACGCCCGCGCTATCTGCTGTTTCGTGAATCGTGAATCGTAAATCGTGAATAGAAGAACCATCTTCTGTCTTTCACGATTTACGATTCACGATTCACGATTCACGAACTTATGCAATTCACCCGTTTCGACCGTTATATTGATCGCCATGCGCGCGCTTTCACGGAGCGCTTGCAGGCCATTTGTCGCATGCCGTCTGTGGCGGCGCGCGGCACTGGGATGCGCGCGATGGCCGAAGCGGTCGAGAAGCTGATGCAGCGCTCTGGCGCTGGCACACGCTCTTTCAAAATCGGCAGCGGCTATCCGATCCTCTTCGGAGAATGCGGCGCGGGCTCGCATTGCTTTGTCGTTTACGGCCATTACGACGTCGCCCCGGTCGGGCAGTTGACGAGCTGGACCGCAGGGCCCTTCTCCGCGGTCATCACGGACGGAAAGCTTTTTGCGCGCGGCGCGGCCAACAGTAAGGGCGACCTGGTAGCGCGCCTCGCAGCCGTCGAAGCGTATCAAAAAACTTTCGGCAAGCTGCCCGTCTGCCTCCGGTTCGTCGTCGAAGGCGAAGCAGGCATCGGCAGCCCTAGTCTCTACCGTTTCACCGGAGAGCATCGGGAAATGCTTCAGGCCGAAGGCTGCATCTGGGAAGAGGGCTACAAGGACACTCAGGAGCGTTTCGTCATCAGCCTGGGGTTTAAAGGCATCACGTTCGTGGAGCTTCGTGTACACGGGGCGCGCACGGATCTGCATTCGAAGTGGGGCGCAATTGTCCCGAATCCTGCCTGGCGTCTGGTTCAGGCTCTCTCGACCGTCACATCGCCCAAAGGCGTCATCACGATTGACGGCTTCTCTTCACACATCGCGCCCATCGCTACCGAAGACGCCGATGCCTTAAAAGAGATTCATCTGGACGAGGCCGGACTCAAGCACGAGTTCCGCATCGGCGGCTGGCTTCGCGGAATGCGCGGGGGCACTTTGGTCAAAGAGCACATCTTCGGCCCGACCTGCACCATCTGCGGAATCCAGACGGGACACACGGAGGCCGGGCCGAAAACGGTCCTGCCGAGCTACGCGATGGCGAGACTTGATTTTCGCCTCGTGCCGGACCTGACGCCGGGAATCGTGGTCGAACTCTTACGCAAGCACTTGGACGTGCGCGGTTTCAAAGACGTGGAGATCATCGAGCTCGGCAGCGCGCCCGTGACGAAGTCCTCAAGAGAGTCAATCGTCGCGCGGGCGGCGACTGAATCCGCGCCGGAGATTTATGGCGGTCCGGCGGTCGTCTATCCGCTCGACCCTGCGAGCGGGCCCGTCGGCGCAGTCTGCGGTGCGACCGACCCGCCCATGTCTGTGGTCTCTTTCGGGACCAGCTATTCCGGCTCGAATCCACACGGGCCAGACGAAAACATCCGCATCGAAGACTTTCTGCAAAGCATCAAGTTCTTCGGTCGCGTCATTCACAACCTCGGCCAGCAGGTCAGGCAATCCAGAGGCAGCCATAAAAGCTCGACGGCCCTTGTGCTTTCCAGGGGCTAGGCTTGCCATCTCCGCCTATTCGTTTATCATGAGGGCGCTACTCTACAGCCAGAATATAAGGGGTAAGAGCGAAGTTGCCGCCGACCAGCAGCCAGGCTACCAGAAAAGAGATCGAGAGCCTTCGTGAAGAGATTCGCCGGCACGAAGAGCTTTACTACGTTCACGACAACCCGGAAATCTCAGACGCCGAGTACGACGCCCTTCTCGCGCAGCTTCAAGAACTCGAAACGACTCACCCGGAGCTCGTCACCCCGGACAGCCCGACGCAGCGTGTCGGGGGCCGCCCCGCCGAAGGGTTCGCGGAGTACGTGCATCGCCGCCCGATGCTCTCGCTCGACAATAGCTATAACATAGAAGACCTGCGCGCCTTTGACGAGCGCTGCCAAAGGCTGGCCGACGGGCGCAGCTTTGAATACGTCGCGGAGTTGAAGATAGATGGCCTCTCCATCTCACTACATTATCAGAACGACCTGCTCGTGCGCGGAGTCACGCGCGGCGACGGTCGGGTTGGCGAGGACGTCACGCAGAACGCGCGCACGATCCGCAGCATTCCACTCCGGCTCAAAGGCGTTGACGGCAAACTTGAAGAGGTCGAAGTGCGCGGCGAAGCTTATTTGTCGCGAAGCATCTTCGACAGGATAAACGCGGAGCGGGAAGATGAAGGGCTGCCGCGTTTCGCAAATCCGCGTAATGCCGCGGCCGGGACGATTCGCCAGCTCGATCCGAAGATAGTTGCCGCACGTCGTCTGGACATGTTCGCCTATGACGTGATTACTGGCGAGCGCAAGCCATTCGCTTCGCACTGGGAGGCGCTCGGCTGGCTGGAAAGCGCGGGCTTTCACGTCAACCAGCATCGCGCTCTCTGCGCCTCGATTGACGAGGTGATTGAGTTCTGCAACCGTATGGAGCAGACGCGCGACGAACTCGGCTACGAAATTGACGGGGTCGTCGTGAAAGTCAATTCCACGGCTTTGCAGGACGAATTCGGCGCGACGACGAAAGCTCCGCGTTGGGCGATTGCGTACAAGTATCCTGCGCGGCAGGCGACCACAAAGGTTCTTTCCATAGTCGTCCAGGTCGGACGCACAGGCGCGCTCACGCCCGTCGCCAACCTTGAGCCAGTGCAGCTTGCCGGCACCACGGTCGCCCGCGCAACGCTTCATAATGAAGACGAAATCAGGCGCCTGGACGTGCGCGAGGGCGACTGGGTGCTGATTGAAAAGAGCGGAGAGATTATTCCGAAGGTGCTCAAGGTCGTAGAGTCGCGTCGCACCGGGGAAGAGAAGAAGTTTCGGATGCCGAAAAAGTGTCCGGTGTGCGGCGGCGTCATCTCGCGACCCGAGGGCGAGGTGGTTTCGCGCTGCGTGGCTGCCGATTGCTCTGCGCAGCTCAAGGCCCGACTGCTGCATTTCGCGTCGCGCCGGGCGATGCGGATCGAAGGGCTCGGCGAGGCCCTGGTCGAGCAACTGGTCGAAAAGAAGATGGTCAACGACGTCGGCGACCTCTACCGTTTGAAGCTCGAAGACGTCGCCTCGCTGGAGCGGATGGCGGAAAAGTCCGCATCGAACCTGATAGGGCAGATAGAAGCGAGCAAGAAGCGCGATTTGCCTCAACTGGTTTACGGTCTGGGAATCAGGCACGTCGGCGAACGCACGGCCGGGATTCTCGCACGCCATTTCCGTTCTCTCGAACGCTTAAGTCGTGCGACGGTGGAAGAGATTGACGACCTTCACGAAATCGGGATGACTGTTGCCCAGAGCGTGAGGGACTGGTTCGACGACGCCGGAAATCTTTATCTAACGGAACGCCTGCGTGAGGCCGGCGTGCGAACCGAGATGGAGGGCGGCCGCGATGAAATGCAGGACGAGGCGTTCGCGGGAAGGCAATTTGTCCTCACAGGGAAACTCGAAAGCCTGACGCGCGACGAGGCGCGAGCGCTAATCGAGGCGCGCGGCGGGCGCGTGACTTCGTCAGTCAGCAAGAAGACGGATTATGTGGTCGCGGGTGAAGATGCCGGGTCGAAGTTGGACAAAGCGCAGGCGCTGGGGTTGACCGTGATTGATGAAGCGGCGCTGAAGAAGTTGCTCGGTTAAGGAAATCAGAGAGAAATCATTGGGGCGATGTCTGCTGAAATCGCCCGTCGAAGGAGAATGATGGCAACCGAAGATCAGGAGAAGAAGCTCAAACTTGTCTATACGCTCTACTGCGATGACGTCCGTCTGGAAGTCGGCAACAAGCTCTCATTGATGGGGGTGTTTCAGAATATCGTCGTGCAGCAATTACCCGTGTCTCTGATTAAATTCGCGGTGGTCAATCACTGGCAGGGCGAGGGAGCGCATTTATCCGAGGTGAGGATTCTGACGCCGGACCGCCAACATCCGGTCGTCGTCTCACAGCCCACGCCGTTTGAGATTGCCTCTGGCGGTTTTGCCGATAACATCAGCTTTTTCGTCAACGTGATGTTTCCGGTCGCGGGGCAATACTGGGTCCAGACGCTTATCAATTCCACGCTTTTTGACGAGCAGCCGCTAATGGTTGCGGACGCGAAATCAACGCAATCGGCGGAAAACGTCTCTGACGCCGTGAATTGAGTCTGGTTAAGCCGGAAGAATGGCGTAAAGCTTGATCTTATAGTTTAAAGTGTTCGGCTTGATGCCGAGCAGTCGAGCTGCGCGTGCCTGATTGCCCCCAGTAAGGACGAGGGCCTGCTTGATGATGTTGGTCTCAAACTGGCGGACCACTTCGTCAAATTTGATCCCTTTTTCGATCTCCAGCCTGCGCGCCCCCTGGCGTGTGGTCAATTCAGATACCAGTTCGTCGTGTTCAAGGTCCTGGACTTCCTTCAATAAAAGATAGATTAAATCTTTCAGTCCTCGAACCCTATCGCCGACCCGAGCAGCCTTGGCGCTATCCTGAACTTCCCCGGCTGGTCCGACAGAGCGCAGGCGCTGTACAGGTCTTTTCGAGACAGAAGGTTTTAAGGCAAATGCGTTTCTGCTCATGATGTGCCCCTTATGTAGAAAACACCGCCCAGACAGTTTTTGTGACAACTTATTATTCGCCTGAGCGGAGAAAAAGTTCCGTAATAATTTAATAGACGTGAAAATAGTTTGTCCGGTTACAGTTTCGGCATGGAAGAAGCGCTCATCAATACGTGCTGAAGGGGTAGCTGGCGAATTAAGTTTTATTGTCCCAGTCAGAAAGGGGCATAAAGGGCGAGGGGCAAGCCCCTGGTAAGAGCCTGCCCCTTCGGGAAATCTATTCTGAATGCGGATGAGAGGACTTGAACCTCCACGATCTCGCGATCACAGGCTTCTGAGACCTGCGCGTCTGCCAGTTCCGCCACATCCGCTCATCAACTGGTTGAAATTGATATTACGGACGCGGCCGGAAGGTGTCAAGCAAGCGTTTCTCCCTTTAGGGACGCCCTAAAATATCCCCAAGAATATCGCCCCAGCGACCGCTACGAGTGCTGCGGTTGCGGTAGCCATCCTCGTAGCCCTGCCTGAATCCCTGGCGGAAATTGCTTCGATAAAAGTCTATGTTGCCGTATTCGCTGCGATAGCCCGCGGTCCCATTTCTGTAGGCGCTGTGGTCGCTGTAGTCTGCGCTCCTTCCGCTGGCACGGTCGTCGCGCCCTGCGCGGTAGCCCTCGTCGTAGCCGATCCTCAGCGCCCGCTCCCTAATCTCCGTACGGTCATTGATCCCGTCGCTGTCGCGGTCGCCATAACGGCCTCTGCCACGTCCGTAACCGTCGCGGTCATAATCGTCATCGTCGTAGATGTCGTCGCGGTCCCGCGGGCCGCGCCCGTCCCAACGGCCGTCACGCGCGTCGTGGCCGTTCTTGAATTTTTCGTTCTTCTTCTGTTGATGTGAAATCTTATTCTTGCCGCGACCTTGTCCCCGACCCTGCGGGGAATCGGCCAACACGACGGTCGGAACGGCGACGGCAACGAGAAGCATGAAGATTGCCGCCCAAAGAGTGATTTTTTTGCCATTGGTCATAGTCATTAACTTTCCCCTCCAAGGATAAGTGAGTAGTCTCAGGCCCTTTTCGAGTTCCGGGTCAATTGTTGAGGAATAAAATCGGGGCAGAGCTCCCAATACAATCATTATGCCACGTTTTGCGGCCGCTAAGTAGTTGAAACCAGGTACAACGAGGGACCGGCAGCAGCCCCTGCTATACGATAACGGGAACATAGCGATTCCGTATCGTATGGAAGCGTGACGAAGGCAACTGTCTCTAAGGCTCAAAATGAGTTAATTAAACTACGGAAATAGTTGCGGCTGAGCTGACGTGATTGTTATAGTTGGCCCCTCTATCAGTAATAAGGTAATGTCCGAAAAAGCGCTTAGCTCTGACGAACTACGCGAACGCCTTGAGGGGGTGCGCCGCCGGATAGAAGCAAGCGCGCGTGGCGCCGGGCGCGACCCGCTTGAGATTAAGCTGATCGCCGTGAGCAAGACGCACCCGCCGGACGTCTTGCGGCGCGCTCTCGAAGCGGGGGCAACTGATTTCGGCGAAAACCGTGTGCAGGAAGCGGAAGCAAAGATTCCGGAGGTAGGACGCGAGGCGGCGCGCTGGCATCTCATCGGGCATCTTCAGGCGAATAAAGCAAGGCGCGCTGTCGCGCTCTTTGATGTCATTCATACGTTGGATTCAGAGGCGCTCGCCCATCGCCTCAATCGCCTGTGCGCCGAAGTCGGGCGGGCAACTTTGAACGTTCTGATTCAGGTTGATCTGGGCGGGGAAGAGACCAAGTCGGGCGCCGGGGAAGAGGATTTGGAGGGGCTGGTTGCGGCTGTAGCGGAATGTGAGCGCTTGCGTCTGATCGGGCTCATGACGCTTCCGCCCTACTTTGATGACGCGGAACTCGTACGGCCGTATTTTCGCCGCTTGCGTGAGCTGCGCGACGCGCTGAAAGAGCGGCAGGCTTTCGGAACAGGGCCGGGGGAACTCTCAATGGGCATGAGCCATGATTACCGCATAGCGATTGAGGAGGGCGCAACGATGGTGCGCATCGGGACCGCTATCTTCGGCGAGAGACAGGCCGCAACAGGGAAGTAAGAGCAGGCTTTTCAGAATGGCAATTTTCAATCAAATCTACGATTTTGTCTGGTATGCGGTGGCCGTCATCATCGTCTTTCTCGTCGTCCTGATGTTGCTGCGGACAATTGTGAACTATGCGGACCTGAATCCGTTTGGCTGGTTATCCCGAATGGTCCGGCAACTGTCGGACCCGCTGGTCAATCCAGTGCGGCGAGGGCTTGCCAGGGCCGGGCTTGACCCGAAGATTGCCCCGCTCGTGACGTTGTTGATCGCGATCCTGCTGGGCTATATCGCGGTGCAGCTTGTCTGGGCCGTGCTGTTTACGCTCAACGGAATCATCCTCAGCCTGACTTATGGAACAATCTTCAAGCTCGTCGGGTTCTCGCTCTACGGCCTGCTCGCAGTGTTCTCGTTGCTGATCTTCACGCGAATAGTCTTTTCGTGGGGCGTGAGTTCGGTGAACCCCGTGCTGCGCTTTCTGATACGGGTGACCGAGCCAATACTCGGACCGTTTCGTCGTCTCATTCCGCCGCTCGGCATGTTCGATATTTCACCCATAGTAGTGCTCCTGCTCATTCAACTGCTACAGCAAGCCATCATGGGGACGCTCATCCGCTGATAGGTGCCAGGGGGGCAGCCCTCGTAAGGGGAGGCGCATGGTTCAATGTACGGAGCGCGACGGGGCTCTTGTGTTTGCCGTCCGAGTTGTCCCGCGCGCCGCGCGAAGTTCGGTCGCCGGCGTCCACGACGGCGCTTTACGCGTGCGCCTTGCAGCCGCGCCCGTTGACGGCGCGGCTAACGAGGAGCTCGTGCGCTTGCTGGCACGCGCCTTTGATGTTCCCGCGCGGGAGGTGGAGATAATCAGGGGATATACTTCCAGGTTGAAGCAGGTTCGCGTGCGAGGCGCGACGTGCGAACAGTTAGAGCGCGTCTCGAACCGGGAGTGAATGCGGTTGCGGGCCTCAAAAATCGCGTGATATATTCCTGCCCGTTTCAACCTCTAAGTTTCATCCTAAAGGACTCTATATCTTAAATGTCTGGACACTCCAAGTGGCATACAATTAAGCATAAAAAGGGCGCGCTCGATGCCAAGCGCGGAAAACTTTTTACCAAGCTGATTAAAGAGATTCAGGTTTCGGCGCGCACGGGCGGCGGCGATATTAACGCCAACGCGCGGCTGCGCAAAGCTGTTTCGGACGCGAAGGGCGCGAATATGCCCAACGACACGATTGATCGGGCGATTCGCAGAGGCACGGGCGCCGAAGAGGGCGTCTCTTATGAGGAGATCACCTATGAGGGGTACGGACCGGGCGGCGTCGCCGTGATGGTTGATGCGATGACGGATAATCGCAACCGGACCGTAGCGGAGATTCGTCACCTCTTCTCAAAAAACGGCGGCAACCTGGCGGCGGCTGGCGCTGTCGGCTGGATATTTGAGAAGAAAGGTTACATCGTCGTCGGAAAAGAATCGAAATCGGAAGAGGAGCTGTTCGAGATAGTGACGGATGCCGGAGCGGAAGATTTGCGCGACGACGAAGACAATTTTGAGATCATTACGGCACCGGGCGATTTTGACAGCGTGCTGACGGCCGTTAAAGGGGCGGGCATCGAGCCGCAGGTCGCCGAAGTCGAGATGGTCCCGAAAGAATATAAGAAGCTTGAAGGCAACGATGCTCGCCAGATGCTCAAGCTGATGGAAGCCCTCGAAGATCACGACGACGTGCAGAAGGTCTCGGCCAACTTTGACATCAACGAAGCTGATATGGCGGGAGCTTAGAAGAAAGGTAAAAGTAAAAAGGCAAAAGATAAAAGTCAGGAAGAACGTCTAAACTTTTGCCTTTTACCTAAGCAGGAGAATTAAATGCTGGGTCGTCAACATAATTTATTGGAGCGCCAACATAATTTGTTGAGTAACCAACATAATTTGTACTGACCTAAGTGTGGTTTAAGCAGTCACGAGACTTTTGAGAATCTGATGGCCTAACCTATCAACGGGCGAGATGCCTGTAATTTGATCGCCCCGCAGGGCGGTATTGCACAGGAGGACTGCGCCGATCTTTGAATCGGGCAAGAACCCTATCCATGAATGAAAGCCGTTAGTGCCTCCATTCTTGTTAATCAATCTAAGCTGTGTCCCCGGCAGGTTCTTGATAAACCAGCCGAGTCCGTTGCCAAGCGCTGCTCCCGCAGGAAACCTGACCTCTTGCAGACTCGGCAGCAGGTCATTATAGGGGCTAGCGGTCAGACCCATGTTGAATTTGAGCCACTCAAGCATGTCGTCCAGAGTCGAATAGATAGCGCCCGCGCCCTGTAGCGCAGGCCACGTGCCAAGCGCGTAGTTTGTCTGGGCGTCTCCCACGGCGCTGTAGCCTACAGCCAGATTCGCTATCTGAGGGCTGTTTGACTCTATGACGCCTGTCTTTCCCATATTCAGTTGGGCATCACTGATTAGGTTTTGCAAGGCTTCGTTGTAGCTAATAAATCCCCCCATCGACATCATCAGTTCGGCGATGATACCGAAGTTCGTGTTGACGTAGTTGTATTGTGTGCCAGGCTGGACGAGTAGATTGCCCAGGGCCTCCAGGTACGCATGCATCAGTTCATACGTGTACTCGTTTGGCCCTCGCTGGTTCGTCGGACTCTTGTCGAGGATGCCGCTGGTGTAGTCCGCCAGGTCCAACATGGTCATCGGATACGGGACACCTGTGTTGGGGTTTTTGTAAACCGGCAGGGTCACGGAAGGTCCGTACTGGTCGTAGTAGGACTGCGCGGGGATGTCCAAATTGACCTTTCCCTGGTTGACGGCGGCAGCCAGCATGGTGGTGGTGAAGGTCTTGGTCGTCGAGCCGATTTCAAAGACTGTGTCTTCATCAATCTTAATCTTCTTAGTCGCGTCCGCGTAGCCGCTGTAGCATTTGGTGACCATAGGCTCGCCAGAGGGGGCCACGCCCTTGATGACGCCGAGCGACAGGCCAGCGGCCCATTCGTTACCGGGCAGGGTCACGTAGAAACGCTCTATACGGGTCTCGAAGTTGTTATTTGTGGGTATGCATTCGCATGGAGGATTGGTTTGTTCTGTCGTCATGGTGAGTTCTCCTTTGAAGTTGGACCTGCCAGGAAGATGACTCTCTTTTTAGAGGACAATTCCTCATTGCTTCCTTGCACCTCTGTCGAGTGTCACAGGACACGGCCCAGGGTGATTGTTAGCCGTGTTGGAAAGGGGATCATAGATACTCGGAGCCGCCGCGTCTCTCTCGGTGAGTGAGTCCTTGATGCCAAAGCAGTCCCAGACGGTTTTGAGAATAGACGAGTGGTCGAAGGGCGTTGTGCCCGGCGGATTGATGGTCGTCCCTGCCCCGATCAATGGCGAGACGATGATGGCCGGAACACGACACCCGTAGACATTGTAATTGAAGCCGTCCGCCACCTTGTCACCATGGTCTTTGGCCGCAGGAATATTTGAAGCTGGCGGAACCGCATTCGTCGGAACAGCAGGCGGAACGACGTGATCGTATGTCCCGCCGTGCTCGTCGTAGGTGATGATGAGGAGCGACGAGGGCCAGTACTTGCTGTTGGAAAGGGCTGTGTAGATTTCCAGCAGAAGAAGTTCACCGTCAAACACGTCAATCGGCGGGTTGTCGTTCGAGACGACAATCTTGAGATAGTCTGCCCCGCCCGGATGATTCGAGTTAGGCGGATATTGGTTAGGGGCGTAGTTGTAAGAGTAGCGAGGCTCTATGAAGGAGTACATCGGGAGCGTGTTGTATGCCAAATCTTCCAGAAAGGTCGTCGGCAATGCTCCGAGCGTGGTTCCCGAAGGATTCACAATGGTCTTCGGAGAAGCCAGCGGGAGAGGATTCGGGTTCATTCCCCAGTCTGAAGTGTCGTAAGTGGCGACGTTCAGGTTACTCGAACTCGCGCCCTTAGCGTTGACGTAAGGCACGGTCATCATAGAGATAGAGTAGTCGTGGAAATAGACTTTCCAGTTTGGCGGCGAGCCGCTCGCGGTCTTCGGAAAAGCGGCATCCAATTGGCTAAAGACCGACGGCAGCTCATCTATAGAGTCTATGAGGTACTGCGCATCGTCTATCAGGCTAAACTCCTTCTCGTGGACCGCCGGGGCCGCGCAGTGAGCAAAGGCTCGGTTGGTGAAAGTCTGCGTCGGCACGGACGCGAACCACTGGTCGCAGACCGCGAAGTTATTCGCCATCCACGCCGTCACCGGAACCTGTGCGGGCGTCAGATAGTTCATCACGTCGCGGTAATTGGATTCGGGAACCTTATCTATGGTTAACGGCTCGGTTATCTTCGCGTAGTTGAGCGTGAAGCCCTGCATCAGAGTCTCGGAATCCGGCGGCCAGGTTCCAGTGCCGTAGGGATTGCTGGTCGGCACTGACGAGCTTCCGGTAATCTGCTGCGCCATATCTTTGAAGTATTCGCCGGGGTCGTAAACGGGGACGGTCGTTCCGGGATAAACTTTCCCGGTCTTTCCATCGGTCGTCGTCGTTTGATTCATAACCTGGATTGGCTTCGTACCCTTGACCGGAGGATTCGTCTCTTTGCCGTTTAAGCCGTTCAGGTTGGCCTGCTGTGACGGGGCCTGATTGTATGGAGGATTGTTGCCGGGATTGTAGAGCCATCCAAGCACGTTGTCGTAAGAACGATTCTCCAGCATGACCACGATGATGTTCGTGACGACGGGATCGTTAGAGATTGACATGAGAGGCATCACTCCTTTCTGTAGGAAACGTTTGTGATGGGGGTGACGGTTGAGTGAGCCATGTGAGGTACTCGTTCGTGATGATGCGAGGCGGGCGCGACTCTATACCCGGTCGGCGTCTGGCGTCAATGTTTTCAGTGATAAAACTTCCGCGAAAGGCAATTGATTCAGAGCTTTGAGGAACAGCCAGAGAAAATACTACACAGCTCTTTCAATGCCGTTTGGAACGCAGCAGGCTTTGTTGGATCACTTAATTATGGCGAGAATGAACAGTGGACGGGTACGTATTGAATGCGCCGATAGCGGCGAGTGGTTGAATCTTTATATACCAATGTATTTCTAGAATATCTGTGCTTAACAAAGTCTTACAAAACTTTTAAGTTGAAATATCAAAACGTGCTATGCTAATTAGCCGTCGGTAGTAAACTATTGGTTCGCTTTGAATAGGTCTGTTCAGTGCCTAGTCGTTGCCTCTCTACTCTGAGTTTAGGGGCACACTTTATTATTTAGGGGCAGACTTTATTATTTTTCAACATTACCTGATCGCCAACAATAAAGTCGTTACCTAAATGGACCATAAAATCTTTATTTGGCGAGGTCGCGTTGGGCTGCTTACAAAATAAAGTCCTTACCTAAAGTCGGTTTTGGGCAGTCCCATCCGCTGGCTAAACTCAATAAAGTCCTTACCTAAACCCTCTGCTTAAATTTCCGAGAAGGGTCATGCGAAAGAAGCCAAAGTGGCAATCTTTTTTTGGAGATTTGTTTGTCACCTTAGTGATTGTGCTAAGGGGGGATGAGTGATATATTCTGATCTGTTAACGGTGAATTGCTTCATGATTTGACTGTCTCGTGGCAAGGCGGAATCCTGTAAAGTCCTCTGAGAAAAGTAAACTTACTTGTCTTGCCTCATCGTGTACCAAGACCCCTCGCCACGCAACCGCGTGACTATCATTGAGATCATGAGAATCTTCACGACGTCTATTATCCGGAAGACCCCTACGAATGCGCGCCAGACGACACTAAACTGCTAATGGTGCTGCCGCGACATGGCAACCAATAATTCTCACCACTCGACGCTGACAGAAGCTGAGAAGAGGGCGCGCGACCTTGAGGCTATCCTCCGGGCCTCAAAAACCATTGCCTCCTCACTTGACCTTGACCACACCTTAAGCTTGATCTGCCGGGCCGCCGTTAAGCTTCTTGACGTCAGTCACAGCAGCCTTGTGCTGCTGAGTCCTGGTCACGAGCAAGGTAAGGTGTGCGCCGAATACCCGGAGATCGGAGTCCGTGACTTGATCATCTCGTTCGGTGGGGCGAAAGAATATAAACAGCTTGGTGTGTCCACGGAGCCTGTCTTCATTCCTGACGTGAGTAACGCCTCCGAACTCGGGGCCATCCGGAAATCCATGCTCGACCTCAATATACAGTCGATCCTGATCGTCCCCGTTGTGAGCGAGGATCGACTGCTTGGGTACTTTAGCCTCGATACTATCGGCCACACGCGCTCGTACACGGATGAAGAGATCGATCTCTGCAAGATTTTCGCCGCCCAAGTGTCGGTGGCAATTAAATATGAAGAGACCAAACAGCGGGCTGAACAACTCGAAGCATTGCGCCAGACGACGCTGGCTATCACATCTATGCTGGAGCGAGACGAGCTTCTGAGCAAGATTATCGAGCAAGCCGCAAGACTTCTCAAGGCGAAGTACGGCGGCATCTTTGAATATTACCCGGGACATCAAGAGTTGACTGTCATCGCAGGACAGCACAAAGGCACTACCCTGCGCGTGGGTGAAGGTATGGCGGGCCAACTCGTGCTGAGCGGCGAGCCTTTCATGATCGTGGATAATTATGAGGAGTGGGCTGAGCGCGCCCCCGTCGAATTCGGGAAGCGCCCCTCTGGGGCCGTGCTGGAAGTGCCACTCAGATGGCAGGAGCAGCCTATAGGTTTCCTGTACGTTGAGGATGAAGTCCCGCGGAAGTTTACGGAAGAGGACGCACAGTTGCTGACGTTGTTCGCCGACCAGGCGGCTATTGCCATGGAAAGCACCAGGCTGGTCAAGGAGTTGAGGGAGCGGCAGGAGAATCTCGCGAGCCTGATCTGGGCCGCGCAGTCCTTGTCGGGGAAGCTCAACCCTGCGCGGGTCTTGAAGATGATTGCAGAACAAGCCAGGAAGTTTCTGAAGGGCGACTCGGTGACAATCTGGCCTTATGACAAGGGTCTTGATAAGTTTCTCCCGGCTGACCTCGTTACAGTCGGTATTCCCGAGGCGGAATTACAGGAATTCAAGGGCCAAGACCCACCGCCTGGAGGTATCTCGCGCGCCGTCATGCGTGAAGGCTGGCTCGACGTGCCGGATGTCGTGGCTGCTGACTACCAATTCATGAGAAGCACCCCGCGGACGGAGCTACTGACGAGGATGGGAATAAAGAGCTTTCAGGGGGTCGCTCTGAAAGTGGGTAACGAGCCTGTCGGCGTAATGTATGTCAATTATAACCAGCCACGCCGCTTCACTGATGAAGACCGCCACTCGATGGAGACCTTGGCAGAGCAGGTGGCCCTCGCCCTTGTAATCGTGCGCAACGCCCAACTGTCCGAGGAGCGGCAGCAGAAGTTATACGAGCAGGCATCACTCGTTGAACTCTCTAAACAACTGCTCGGTACGGTCGGGCGCGAGGAGATATTGAAACGTGCGGTAGCCATGGCGCGGAGAGTGCTCAAGACCGACTGCTGCAACATCGTCCTCCCCGACAAGGAAGGGCGTCTCCTCTTCGTCGCGCAGGAGGGCTGGGAGAACGTCGAGGTCGGTAAGACAGAGATGGAGAGGGGGAGGAAATCTCAGACGGGTTACATCATCGAGACGGGCAAGCCGTCGAGGGTGTCTGACTACGAGAAGCAGGAGGAGTTCGTCCCGCCGAAGGAAATCGCGCAGAACCGGATTAAGTCTGGGATGGGCGTTCCTATGCGTCGTGAGTCGGAAGTGATCGGGGCAATGCTCGTGCATTCGCGGACACACCGCTTATTCACCGATGCGGAGGAAAACCTCCTCTCGCTGATCGCCAACCAGACAACCATCGCGCTCCACAGCGCCGAGCAGTACGAGGAACTGGAAAAAACCAAGAAGACAGTTGAAGCGAGCACCGCACTCGCGTTGATGGGGATGTCGAGTGGCGTCTGGGCGCATAGCATCCGCGGGCACGCTATCAATATACGCGAGCTGGTGGACATGATGCGCCAGAAACTGGATCTCCCGGATGATCAGCTATCGGCGATGCGGGAGGAGTTCGGTGAGAAGTTCGCCCGCCTTGAACGTCAGGCGACGAAAATCCTCGAAAAGCCGCTTGCCGATCCACTCCTTTCTGAGAAAGGAGTGGGTAGCTTTTCTATCCGCGAGATCCTTGAGGGGCGTATTACCTATCTGCTACGAAACGAGACTTACCGTCAGGTGACTGTAGTGTCCAAGCTCGATGCAGTAGACAAGAGCGTTACCGTTCGTTGCAACCCGGAGTGGCTGAAGCGTGCGCTTGACATCCTATTTGACAACGCAGTCAAAGCGATGAAGGAAGTAGAACCCGCACGCCAGTCACTCACTGTCAGCGCCGATTTGATCAGCGACGTGGCATCTCGAGAAATGGTGGAGATCGCCGTCGCTGATACAGGACCTGGAATCCCGCTGGACCTGCGTGACAAATTCCTAAAAACGAGAATTGACAAGATTGGAGATGACAGCAGGTCTGGCGTTGGCCTCCTAATGGCGCGAACTATCGTAGAAGCATATGGAGGGAAAATTGAACTCAAGCATACTGGGAAGGAAGGCACTACAATAGTCATTAAGTTGCCTATTAGCGAAAGCTGATGGTTGAGTCTCTGCGAGACATCGACTCACCCATGCTTATCAATCGTAGTTGGACGCAGCCCGTCACTTCCGGGCAATAACTGCTTGTCGCGAGGCAACTTCGTGACACCCAAAATCCTTGCATTACCAGCAGAAAATGATTATGATGCCCCCCCTTATTGCTATGAGTGCCAAGACTGACGTAACACTACCTACGTGAGAGGTGCGCTCATTGAGCGTCTTTATTACCTCCCCCACGGAGGAAGTCGCGCAGGAAGCATCACCAACGGGCGCGGCTCACCATGTTTTCAAGCGTAGCGATGTGATAAACCTGACCTACGTATCAGAGAAGCAACTTTGATGACAGGCAATCTTCTTTAGAATTTAGACCTTGGAAGGTGTGATGATGTCGCAAACGGCAACAATACTGGTCGCCAACGACGACGACGAAGCACTTAGACGGCAGGAAGAGGCTCTTGCATCCGAAGGTTTCAGGGTGTTGACCGCCAGCAAATCGGATGAAGCAAAGGAAGTTTTGCAGAATGAACAAGTAGATATCGCAGTGCTCGACATCCGGCTTGATAAAGAGGATGACGAGACGGACACCTCCGGACTTGATCTGGCGGAAAAGGAGGAATCTGGAGTGTTAAAGGTACTCACCACGGTGTGGCCCAACCCGGAGATTAGAAGGCGCGCAGAGCGGCTGAAGGCAGAGTCAAAAATCGAGGACTTTGTAGATAATGGACGAACCGACGCTATTCTGAAGGCCGTGTGGAAGGCGGTAGCCCACCGCACACAGATCCAAGTTGGAGCAGGGGCGGAGGGTGTCCAAGAGGATTGGCGCGTCATGGTATCGCGGCGCTATCGAGCGCGCGTTGCGTTGGTGTTGTTGCTGTTAGCTCTCGGTGCGGGCGTGATGGCCGTCATCACAGAAAACCCACAATGGCTGATGGGCACGGTTGCGTTCGCCGTGTTCACCGTGATCTTCGTAGGTACTTCGATCGAATAGCTCACGGACCCTCCCAGCGGACGTAGCTTTGTCACGCAAATCGCCAAAGGCGCGACGAACGCGCTCTACTTTTATCTCAATTCTCACTTCCTCGGAGATGCACCATGACTCCTCCTCTGGTCTTTATCAGCTACTGCCGCGAGGATAAGCCATACAAAGACGAGTTGTGCAATTACCTCAGGACGCTTGAAAGAGATGGGCAGATCAGGATATGGGTCGATGAACACATCGAGGCAGGTCAGGGCTGGGAGGGGGAAATCCAAAAGACCATCAAGCAGTCTCACATTGCCATCCTTCTCGTTACCACAAACTTCCTTAACTCCGATTTCATCAACACGGTTGAAGTGCCATTGATGCGTGAACGTAGCGAGCAGAATGGGCTTAAGATGTTCCCCATCCTTGCGGACGAATGTCTTTGGGATCAAATAAGTTGGCTGCGCAGCTTACAGCTCTGGTCAGAAGGGGATACCCCTATTTGGTGCCTCGATAAAGATAGACGGAAAAGAGCCCTCTTAAGGATTGTGAGAGCGGTAGCAAGCCTCGCCAAAAGAGTGCGACCGCAGCCATCGCCAATTGAGTCCCTACCAGAATCTGACGTATCTGACGTAAATGCGGAACCGTCGCTGCCATCACCAGCGCCACCTCGTGAAAAGCCAATTGAGACGGTGCTGGAACCCGACATAATTACTGGAAAGCCGCTATCATCATCACCAGCGCCATCGCGCAAAAAGCTACTGTGGTACGCGTTCGTGTTGCTTGTGACGCTATTCTGTTTCTGGCTTTTCTCCTTCAGCATTGCCACTAAGAAGAATCCGCCGTTTCTGTTCTACCACGATCAAAGCAAGCTCAGCGTAACTTTGATCTCGAAAAAATTCCTCTCGCCTGACGAAGATGAGATGCTCAAGTTTCCCGTCAGTAATGGCGACGGCGTTGACCACAGCGCACTATTACTGCTGCAAGGCGATGGCTCGTGCTCCATCAATGGCATCAATGGGAGTAACACTATCTTTGAAGGTGTCGTGAAAAGCCAGCGGCAGTATTCACCGCAGATACAGGTTCAATATCAATGGAACAACAGATACTTCGGTAAGCCTCAGCCCGCCGGGTTGGGATTAATAGGGGAGGTTAATGGCAGCCGCTTCGATAGGCAAGAACTTCCACTATATATTGCCCCGCTCCCCAATATCAGGCTGCTCAAATACTATCTGGGCGTTTCGACTCTCGCGTGGTTAACTTTCTTCCTCTTTCTGTGGTTATTCAAAAGAGCAATCTAAGCCTGCGCTGGTGCGTACGCCACCTGATGGAGTTATCACCACGGGCGTAATGCAGTGTAGATCTACGGAGGCGGGTTACATAGGTGATACGAACCGAAATAGTAGATATCCTTCGAGGCACGTCCACCGCTTAACTTCTGAACGTCACCTGCACTTCGATGTTCAAGCCGCGAGCGCGGTGCTACGCCCCTCACTCATATAGTAGATTGCGCTTTCGATGGCTGCTTGCACGTTAGGGTTATGCCAGAACCCCCTGCTCACCTTCGCTTCCTTTAAGAGTTTAACCCGTGTTGGTATTTCGCCTCGCTCATTGATAGCCAGCACGGCGAGATGAATCTTTCGCTCCATGAAATCTACTGAGGCCTCCAAAACCCCCTTTAGCACTTTCGCAGTTCTCGGAAGTCTGCCGATACGCTTGCGTAAATAATCGTAGCAGCCAATATCCTTGCCGATGGCAAAGAGGGTTACGCGTCTCGGCCTCTCAGCGCATTTGATACGTGCTGCTGATATGGTCACGGCCGGTGCGAGCGAATCGTCTAATCCTGCCCAGTCGAACGAATGATCCTTCCGAGGCGGGAGATGTTTGTACAGCCACTTTCGGGCCCGTTTGTTGAGCCATTTATAGAGAGTCGGAAACTTTTCCTTGAGTTCGGTTCGGAGGGTGTTCGGGTTTTTCTTGAGAATGTCCAGCCATTGCTGCTGCTTCTCTCTAAGTACGTCCTGCGACGATTGTTTGCTTTTAACTGAACGTTGCTTCGCGAGAGTAACGTTTCTCTTCTTGTATGTGTTGGCAGCTCGGCGGTTCTTGTAGCGCCTTGGGAAGGGAAGTTTGAGGCGCTCGGCTTCGATCTTGATCCTTTGGTCCGCACGACGACTCCCGCATAAGCGTAGCGATATATCCTCCAGCGTGAGCAATGAATCCACCCACAGTTCACGAAGATTTTCGTCCCACAACGGGCCGTAGGCCTCCACCCTGTCAACTCTATAAGTGGCATCCTCAGAAACATCAACACCCCTTCGGCGGTAGGTGAATCCGCATTCACACACGAAAGTCCCAACTGGTACTCTCTGCTTCTCACCCGACGCTACCGATATTGCCGTCGAAAGAGAGCAGCGCGTTATGACAGGTTTTCGGTAGCTATCACATGTTGGATTAAGGCAGGGCCACGGGCCATCCCCAAATGGGTAATACTCGGCAAGGAAACTGAAGAACGATTCCGCCGTATGGCCCAGCATCTGGATGAACAAGAGGTGTCGAAGCGGGTGATGGAAATTTCCTCGGCCGAGGTCTTTGACGAGCACGGACGCCCAGTTGCTTAGGCAGCTTTTGTTGATGCTACACTGGAGCGACCGTAGAAGTTCTGGTGAATAGTTGTCCTCCAATGCTCGCACGAGCTTCTTGCCCCATACCCACCCACTTCGGCTTGCGACCCCCGCGTCGCCCAGAAGTCGCAGGTAACGACGCCGCAGGTCCTTTAATCCCGGGACGAGGTGACGTTGAGCCAGTAGCCACGCCGAGTCATGTGCAATCTGCAAAAAGGTTTGATGCGCCGGATCCTTAGGGTTCAGCGCCCTGCTCGGAGTAGCGCAAACAACTCTCCGGGCGGAAACGTAGTCATATATGTTTATCCTGTTGCGCGCCCGCGCCGCGCTATTCTCAAGGAAGACGTGATGCATTGGGCAAACTTCGACGCCCGGCACTTGGTGGAGACGGTGCCAGTACGGTTCCCCGTAACTTTTTTTGTCTTCTTCGGAACACTTAGGGCAATAACGCAGCCAGTCGGGGCTGCGTATGCTGGTGGCGGCACTGCCCGAGGCAATTTGGGCCACCAAGGTTCCTTGCCCTTGCAGGCTCGCGTTGACGCGGCTGATACGTTCGGGCGAAAGGAACGTACGGAAATAGGGAAATAGCGTGTGTTCGTTGATGATCCTGTCGACCGTCCAGCGATGTCCGCGCGGAAGATTTTCAATCAGGAAGTTTAGGTGACAGGGCAAGCCCACGGCAGCACTTGCCCTCTTCTCGCCGAACAGTTCAAGACCGACACACTGCCTGTTTACGTATTGCGACCGGTCTTGGTGCCGCGCGCAAACGCTGTAGAATAGTTCGTCCGGGTAGGGCGTGGGAAAGTGTCCGATCATCTATGCTGATCTCCTTCCAGCTTCATAGGTCAATCAGATAAGACTATTTTGCCAGCCGTCGGCGGCTGGTGATTTTGCCGAAGGTGTAGGCTGGGTCTAAATTTAGTGCGAACATACGTGAATCTCTCAGTCAAGAAACCCCGCGCCTGACGCGAAGCAGTCTGGCTGGCTCAGCGATACTTCGCTGGTCACCTTGTTCTTGTCCTCAGAATGCAGACGACGGAGGTCGTCGGGGGCATATGTTTCAGAGGCTTTGGAGGGTTTCCGTTTACCCCCCGTCTTACCGCTCATAGGTTTGCTGCCGTTTTGTTTCGCATCAGATTTCTCTCGGTCGGTCTTCTTAGCGTCTTTTTTTGCTTCCCCACTCTTATCCGAATCGGGTTTGACAGTTTCAAGCGGTTGCGCCACGGATACATCAAGATCGGATATTTTCTTCCGCCCAATCGGTTTCCATCTCCCCTCTCTCAGGCGCTCGAGCATCCATTTGATGTAATGCTGGTTATCCCTGACCGCGTGCCTGATGACGGAAGAGGTTACGTCCTCCCTGCCGCTCGTGATAGCACGCCGTTGCGCCAGGAAGAAAATGGTGACGACGACTGCTGTAATGCCTTGAGATTCCTTGTAGAGAGTTCTGACAGCGGAATCTTCCAGCAGACACTTTTCCTTGTCGTCTTCACTTAAAGAGATGGCGGAAGGGGCACCGGGGGCCTGAGCCCTCAACTTCTCCCCAGGCAGCGGGTGATCCTTTTTCAGATACCAGTACTTCCACATTGCGCGGACGAAGGCATTCCACTCGGGGTCTGCTTTGTCCGGTTCGTCGTCCTTCTCTTTTTCCGCTATTTCCCTCATTGGACGCCAGACGATATCGCCCTGTTCGCTAATGCGCCTGGCCTGCCGGAACTCGCCAGCGAATAACTCTTTGACTTTCGGTGTGCCGATAAAAACGAAGGGAATCCCCAGCGTGTTTTCCATCTGCACGAAGAAATTGAGCATGCGCGAGGCACCGCCGCCCTTAGCGTCACTGAGGTCCTGAATCTCATCGAGTACGAGAACGCCCGTGCGTGGGACATACATCAAATTCAGTGAAAGTGATCTGCTTTTTTATACGGTGGGTTACATTCCGCTTCTACGTTCCTACGCCGGAGCAAGAGTTCCGCAGCCGATTGAAATCCTCGAGCATTTCGGCGACAGTCCCTGGAACGTCGTATTGGAAGAGATTCTTGCTCTAACCAAGATGAACTGGAACACTGCGGATTTTGCCTGTAGCGAACCAGTCACCATCGCGTTTTCACAAAGAGTAGGACAAATATTGGCCGAGCTGCCTCGCCCCGACTATCGGGCTGAGTATAGATTTTATATGTAAATCAGTAAGGACCCGAGCCCGGTCCTCAAAACATTACATTCAATCTCGTTGTGAAGCGTGGTAAAGTATGCTTAATTACTTTTTGTTTAGAATGACCCATCAGGGTTATTCACGATGTTCTTAGGGTAAATGGCAATTACCCTAAGACGTTAAGGCTTGTTCTACAATGATAGGTCGTTACTTCGTTCTTTATGTAAGAACTTTATTGTTTACGTAACGACTTTATTTGTTATGTAACGACTTTATTGTTGGTGAACATTACCTTTTAACTTTTTACTTAATGCCGTGCGCGTTTTAGGAATTGACCCGGGAAGCGAGACGACGGGCTGGGGCGTGGTTGAGGGTGAAGCGCGCCGCTACCGCCTGGTCGAATACGGCACGATCAAAGCTTCGCCGCGCGAGCGATTCCCGGCCAGGCTTTTGAAAATCTACGAGGGTATTGAAGAAATCATCGCTCGGCTCAAGCCGGACGTTTGTTCGGTTGAAGAGGCTTTTTACGCCACCAACGTCAAGGTGGCGCTCAAGCTCGGACAGGTGCGCGGGGTCCTGCTGCTCGCCGCCGAGCGTGCCCGGCTGGAGATTCATGAATACAGCCCGCGGCTCGTCAAGCAGACAGTCGTCGGCTACGGCAACGCCGAAAAACATCAGGTCCAGGAGATGGTGCGCGTGCTTCTCTCGCTCGGGAGCGTCCCGGAGCCGCACGACGCTGCGGACGCGCTCGCCATCGCCATCTGTCAGTTTCATCATGCGGGCATCCAGGGGCGCATCCTCGCCGCGGACGCCCGCGTGAACCTTAAAACTTTGTCGCCTGCGACTCGTCGCCGCGTCCTACGATAACCCCCACCCGCGCGCCACCTGCGTTCGAGCATGTCGCCCTATCAATCTCACCTTGTTGAAAGGAGACAAGGGAATGTCTCTTCATTCCTCAAACTCAACGTCTATCAAGGCAGCCTTCACCCTCTGCCTTCTATTCTTGACAATCTCCGCCGTCGCCCAACAACGGCGCGCTCCCGAAGGCGGAACGCGCGCGGTCGTCATTGACGAAAGGCTCGCCGCGCTGCGTGACGCCCCGGACCTTTCCGCCAATCTCTTGCAGAGGATGAGTCGCGGACGCCTGGTTGCCGTTCGGGGATTGAGGCGCTCCGGTGATGGCGTGACGTTCTACCGCGTCGCCGTGACGAAAAGAACCGGGGGTTGGATTCAGACAGAGGCCCTGGTCTCGCCCGTCCGAAAAGATGATGACGAGCGCCTGCTGCGATTAATCCGAAACTCCGATGATTTTGACCGCATCGCGCGCGCACGCATCTTCCTGGACACGTTCCCCCGCTCGCCGCTGCGTCCGAGCGTTCTGATGCTTTATGGCGAAGCGGCAGAGAGAGCAGCCGCTAGGCTATCGCGTGACGCCGCCAGGCGTCTCGACGAAAAAGAGATGGCCGCCAATAACGCGCCCGTCTTCAGTTATTTCCTTAATTACAACGGGCTGGACAGGTACAGAAGGCAGGGAATTGTTTTCGTCTTCGACCGAACCGCTAAGCGGTTTTATTATGACGGGGCGAGCTGGCGCGAGATCGTGCGGCGCTATCCAAATAGCCCGGAGGCTGCGGAAGCACGCAAGCTGCTCGATGCCCTCTCTGCCGTCGCTGTCCGTTGAGCTTTGAATGCCTTAATTGCTTCCTAATTCCGCAAAGGTTTTGGGTTTGGCGGAGAGGGGAAGTGTGTCTTGGGCGCTACGGGGAGAAGCTGCTGGCCTGACGGCGGCGGAGTCGTCTCCGTGTGATATGATAGGAGTAGCCATGAGCGAGCAAGAGTCAAACAATCACAACCTCATCAATTTCATCGCCGCAACCGTCGAAACAATGCGCGATCAGATGGCGACAAAAAGCGATCTGTCTTCTTTACGCGAGCAGATGGCGACGAAAAGCGATCTCTCTGCTTTGCGCGATCAGATGGCGACGAAAAGCGATATTGCTGCTGTTCGTGGGGACATAGAGCAAATACAACTGAGACTCGACTCAATCGAGCGCGCTCTTCGGGCGCGGCTGGATCAAATCGAGGTGGAGGTGAGTCGTTTGCGAAGCGTGGTCTATCTTCTGGTCAAGGATAGACCTGATATGCTGCGCCTGCTGGGACAGACACCCCCTCCGGGAGAGGAAAGTCGTCCCTAATCAGAATCGCGCCTTACTCTCTTAAATTCCCGGATTCCTGTTTGTATAATACCCGAAAGAGATGACGACTCCGACGATCATAGCAGTCAGCGGATTCTCGTCCGGTTCGGGCAAGACGACGGTTTTGTGTGATTTGCTGCGCGCCTTTCCGGGGTGGGAAGCGATCAAAATAACACGCGGGCATTATCGTTCCTGCGGAAAAGACCCGGAGGCCTGCTGCGTCAGCCACCTGTTGAGCGCGGAGCCGGTCATTCGTTCGGGGCGTGCCCAAACTTATGCGCCGGGCAAGGACACGGGGCGTTACTGGGATGCCGGCGCTGCCAATGTTCATTGGCTAATAGTAACTACGGAGCAGGTCGAGAGGGGTATCAAGCTGGCGCTCAATCGTGTCCAGGGCGCCGGAGTCTTTGTCGAAGGCACCAGCTTCCTGAAATATCTGGATACGGACTTTGCTTTGATGGTGACGCGCAGCGGGGGCGGTAAGATCAAACCGTCTGCGCGGCAAGTCCTGGCAAAAACTCAGGCGCTTTACCTCTTCGACGACGTCGGGGATGATAACCCGAATACTCTCGCTCGATTTAAAGAGAGCAGCTTTGCCGACAGCGGCTCCGTGTCCGCTTTGCCGATCTACACCTCGCGGGACCTCCCCAAAATTATTGCACGCATCCAGGCGGTCCATTCGGCCGCGCCAGCTTAATACCCCATTAGATAATCTCGAAAGCTTAGAAAGTCAGCAAAAAAACCTGGCGCTCTCTTCTTGTGTCTTGTAAGGCCCTCTCCCCGCCCGAGTGGTAATTAGAATCTACCACGGGCTAACACTAGCGCCCCCAGCGCAGTTTGAAGGAGAGAAGCTATGAGCGGAAAAGAACGCCGCACCCCTCTATTGAGTGTCCTGGTCGTCGTCCTCGCATTCCTCTTGACGCCGCTGACTGCGGCGGCGCAAACCAGGATTAAAGCCCCGCGCAATTTCTTTGGAATCAAGTCTGACGTTGAGGCGGGCAGAGAAGCTGCCAGAGAGTCGGAGCGGGAGGCCAGAATCGTACATGACCGCGAGGTGACTTATTACGTCGAGCGGATCGGGCAACGCCTCGTCGCCGCGCTCCCTGAGGAGTTTCGGCATCCCGAATTCCGTTACATTTTCAAAGTCATTGACAACAAGGATATCAACGCCTTCGCGCTGCCGGGCGGCTGGGTCTATGTCAATCGCGGCATGATCGAAGCCGCGCGCAACGAGGGAGAACTCGCGGGCGTGATGGCGCACGAGATCAGCCACGTCGCGCTCAGACACGGCACGGCCCAGGTGAGCAAAGCCTATCCCTGGCTCATCGGATTAAGTATCGCCAGTGCCGTGATGGGTAACGGCAAAGCGGCCCAGATAGCAGAACTCGGCGGCGCGGTCGCACTGCAACTCTATTTCCTGAAGTTCAGTCGAAGCTATGAGACACAGGCTGACATTCTGGGCTCGCAAATCATGGCGCGGGCTGGTTACGACCCGACGGACCTGGCAGATGTCTTCCGGCTTATCGAAAGCAGGGAGGGGAACGGCGGCCCCGGCTGGCTGAGAAGTCATCCGAAGCCCAAGGACCGCTACGAGCGCATCAACCAGGAGATTGCGCTGCTCAGGGTTAATCCTTACCCGGTTGAAAACAACGTCGAGTTGAGCCGCATTCAGGCTCGACTCGGCCGGTCACGTTTCTAAAACGCAGACGGCAGCCCGGCCAGCGCAAAGACGGGAAAGACCCGTTTCGGCCTCTTCGCGTCTTTGCGCCTCTGCGGTTAAGTAATCTCAAAAAAAGAATGTTGCAAAATCCCGCGCGCACGGTTAGATTGTCGGCGGCTCTATCTCAACAATAAGGTGGAGGTTTCCCCGACCCAGAAAGGGTGTGCCTCTACGTCACCAACGCGGAGGAGTAGATAAAGTGCCCACCGGAACATGCCCTGAATGCGAAGCCGATGTCCATGTTGATACGGAAGCGGACAAAGGCGAGATAGTCGCGTGCGAAGAGTGCGGGACTGAACTGGAGATCGTCGGACTCGATCCCGTCGAACTGGACATCGTCGAAGAAGAAGACCTTGATGAAGACGAGGACGAGGACGAATACTGAAAAGCAGTGACAAGTGACAGGTGACAAGTGACAAGAGAGAACTCTTTCGTCCTGTCACCTGTCACTTGTCACCTGTCACTGCTTTATATCCTGGGCGACTCTGGCGAACGGTCAGACCGCGCGGCGCTTCTATGCGAACTGTGTGGAAGCGTCCGTCGCGGCGTTTTTCTTCCGGCGGGTAGAAGGCCAGCACGTAGGCGGACGTGACCTCCTCGGCCAGTGCGCGAAAGAGCGGCTCGAAATCCCTGTCAGTGGCATAAATGCTCGTCCCCCCGGTCTTCTCCGTCAGCCCGCTGACATCCAGAGGCGTCGGAAGCGGCTGGCGCTCTGTCGAAACAAGCATCCTGGAAAATGAAGGCAGCGTCACCGAGTAAACGCTGACGTCCGCAGCGTTGGCGCGCTCGATCACCGTTTGCGGTGCAACCGTGTCGCCAACTGGAAAGCCGTCTGTGACGACTACGACCGCGCGCTTCATCAGACGCCGTTCGCGCGTCCGAGGGGCCTGGCGCATGAGGAGACGAATGGCATCGTCAACCGCGTCATAGGTGTGTGTGGAAAGTCCGTTCGGCTCGCGCGGCAGACGACCGAATGCCCGCGCCAGTTTCTGCCTGTCGCTGGTGAATGTTTGAAGCGTCTTGACGTTCATCCCGAACGTCATCACGGCAAAGAGAGAGGAGCGGTCAGCCGACAGCCGTTCGGTGAAAAGGGTCATGGCGCGTTGCAGTCGCTCCATCTCCTCAGCCGTCATGCTCCCGGAAACGTCCAGCGCAAAAACGACCGCTACGGGACGCTCGACGCCGCCGCGCTTCTCTATATTATAGAAAGCTATCGGTCGCTCGACCCCGTCTTCATAAAGCTTGAAATCCTCTGCGCGCAGATTCCGCACCAGTTGACCGTCCGCGTCTGTCACCGTCGCGTCAACTGTCACCAGATCGGTATCAATCCTCAGAACCTCATCCGGCTCGGACTGTTCTACATTCGGGAGAGCGCGGCGCGGTCGTACCTGATCCTCCGGCCGCACAGTCTGGGCGAAGGTCTGCGAAGAGAGAGACGAGAGGGCGGCGAAAAGCAGGCAATAGAACCCGGTCCACGCGCGACCCTTGATTTTGAAATGGTCGTTCAGCACCTTGATGTTAAGAAACAATATTTCGGAGCGGCATTGCGGACGACCGAAACAGGCGAAGAAGTACGCCGCTGGCGAGCCCGCAGCGGGATTGTAGCACTATGTTTTCTCATCCGACAGGGGGTCGGCGAATGTCAGACATGGCCGCGTATGCCGCCCGGTATCATTATGGGTTGGGTTATCAGGCAACACTGTCAGGGGCGATGGTCATCAACAGTAGCGCTTGCAGTGGCGCGGACCTCGAAGCGAGGGGCTTGCGGTCACGTGCTATAATATGCGCCGTAAACCGAACAGGGTTAAAGGAAAGTCAGCCCTCATATTGGAAAGAGTAGTTATGAATAGATCAAGAACGATTGTCATCCTGCTTGCCGCCCTTCTGCTGTCGGCGGTCGCGGCCGTCGCGCAGGGTGGCAAAACGGGAGGCATAAAGGGCAAGGTTCGGGTTAAAGGAGAGGGACCGACAGCTGATGTCACAGTCGTTGTGAGCCAGAATGAGCGTGAAGTCGCGCAGACCACCAGCAACGGGAAAGGCGAATTCCAGGTCCAGGGCCTGGAGCCCGGCACCTACAGCCTGACCCTTCGCAAGACGGGCTTAAGCGTCGGGACCCTAAATAATATTCAGGTCAAAGCCGGAAAGACCAGGGCACTTCCGGACCGTTTGATTTTGACGATCAACGAAGCCTCAATCGCGCGCGTGTGGGGCAGCGTCTTCAACCAGGGCGGCTACAGCGTCCCGAACGTGCGAATCGAGCTGGCGCGAGTTGAAGCCGACGGACGGGCGAGGAAGATTGACGGGCGTCTGACCAACGAAAGCGGGCAGGTCGTCTTCAAGCTTTCGCCGGAGAAGGCCATCTATCGAATGACTGTCATAGCCGAGGGAGCGGAAGCGCAGGTCAAAGATGTCGAGGTTGACGGCGCGATGGTTTATCGCGTCGCTTTCACAATAGAACGCCCGCCGAAATGAAGCGGGCGCGGGGTGTATTTCGATGAACGATGCCACGCCCGCAACACACCACTCGCGCGAAGAGTTCTTGACGGCGCGACAACTCGCCCAAGTCTTACAGGTGAGCGAAGCGACCGTGCGCCGCCTCGCTCAAAAAGGGCGCATCCCTTCAGTACGCATCACGCCACACATCATTCGTTTCCATCTACAGGCCGTGCGCGACGCTCTGGACGGAGTGAAGCGCGCGCGCCGCAATGCCGCGGAGCCGGAACTCGATAGCGCGCAGCTCTCCTTTGCGGACCTGCTTTGAGGCGGAGCGGGGAAAGACCAATCAAAAATAGTTGATTGCAGGACGTTTCACACGGCCTTCACTACGGCGCGCCCTTCCGGGCCGCCTTCATAGCGCCGCTCAAATCCATCCACCGCCCGTCACGTTTGACGAAAACCCGCGGGTCGCGGATGGAGAAATTTTTGGCGAAGGCCGGGTTTGCGGCCAGGAACCGCCGGATGGTCGCGCGGTCGCCCGTCGCCACGCGCCACCTTCCGTCCTCGCGAACCAGATATTGCTGCGCGACGATCTTACCTTCCGCACGGACGGGGCGCTCTATGCTCCCGTACATGACCGTATCGGCCGTGGCAAAGTCGCCCGCGACCCGCACCGCTCCAATCTCAATGCGGTCGAGATTGTAGGTCCCATTCGCGCGTCGCAACATGCTCACAAAGCGCTCACGCGAGAGACGGGACCTGGAAGCGGCTGGAAGCGCGTCGTAAAGCTTCTCGTATTGACCCGACTTCAATTCGTCGAAGATCATCTGGACGACGCCACGTACTTCAGCTTCGTCGGACAAGGGGAGGGGCAGGGACCGTGCAAGGCTGGACCCGAAAAGCAGGGCGCACGCAATGATTAAGGTTGAATGTCTCTTAATTCTCATCTTGATCTTCAAAAGCCTCGTCTTCCTTCCCGCTCGTTTCGACAATCGCCGCGCGCAACTTGACGCGATAGCTCAGAAACCAGGCGACCACTCCGAGCAGCGCCGTCACCAGCACCGCATCGTAATTCTGAAGCAGCAGAAAGACCCCGGCGCCGACCAAAAACAGGACCGAAATGATAATCCAGGCGCGCTCCATCAATCTGCTCTGCCTACTTGACCGTCACCGGAATTGTTGTCTCGATGGTGCGCGGCAAATAACAGGCCTCCTCATCGCACGGCTGGACGCGAACCTTTGCTTTGAGCGTTTGCAGCCCCTTCTTTGCGCTACCCGCCGCATTCAACGAGACTTTAATCACAACTTCGCCTTCATAGACGGCGAGGGGGCCGTCTTTGGAGAAGGCGAAATTTCTGGAAACCGCGGGGGGATAGACGGGCGCGCTGCCCGCAGTGATTCCCCCGCCCGGCTCGACCTCCAGCTCCGTCGGTTTCAGGTAAGGAAAGGACGGGGGATTGCCGTTGATGTGGTACCCCTTGGCTATCGTCAGCTTGACGGCCGCTTCGGCCGTAGCTCCTGCTTTAATCTCTACGTTTCCGGCCTCGGCGCGCACGACGTCCTTTGGCGGGTCCTTACCGGCGCTCGAATCGGGGTTACCCGACGCATTCGATGAAGTGCCGGCGGCTTCTTTCGCCGCTTTGTTCCCGTCTTGCGAGCAGGCAGTGAAAACAAGTAGAAGGGAGAGACAGAGAATCAAGACACAGTTGTTTCGGCGCATGCTCATCCTTAATTCTGAAATATAGAAAAACTCTCGGGCTGTCGTTTTACAGGTCCTTTCATCCTTCCGCTTTGACCTCGTCCTTACCTTTCGCGTCAGGTCTCTTAATGCCGAATTTCTCCAGACGATATTGAAGTGTACGGAAGGTGAGGCCGAGAAGTTTAGCAGACTTCGTGATGTTGTAATCGGTCTGCTCCATCGCCTGAAGGATCAGGCTCCGCTCGACGTCCTCAAAAGAGATGCCTTCGGGCGGCAGCTTGAAAGCCTCGTCTGACGCCGGGCGGGATTCCTGGCGCACTTCGAGTGGCAAATCTTCGACCGTAATCAGGTCGCCTTCGCAGAGCAGGATGGCGCGCTCAATGGCGGATTCGAGCTGGCGGACGTTGCCAGGCCAACTGTAATCCATCATCATCCGCCGGGTCTCAGTGGTCAGGCCGCGAACCAGGCGCGAGGTGTTGCGCGTGTGCTTCTTCAGGAAGTAATCAATCAGGACCGGGATGTCGTCGCGCCGCTCGCGCAATGGTGGCACGTCAACCGAGAGGACGTTGATACGGTAGTAGAGATCATCTCTGAATCTACCGTCCGCGACCATCGCGCGCAGGTCGCGGTTGGTCGCGGCGACGACGCGCACGTCCACTTTGATGGTGCGGGTCCCGCCGACGCGGCGGATTTCGCGCTCCTGAAGGGCGCGCAGGAGCTTGGCCTGCATCCCTATGTCCAGTTCCCCGATCTCGTCCAGAAAGAGCGTGCCGCGGTCAGCGACCTCGAAGAGCCCTTTCTTCTCCGCGTGCGCGCCTGTGAAGGAGCCTCTCTCGTGGCCGAACAACTCGGATTCCAGAAGGTTCTCGTTAATCGCGGCGCAGTTGACAGCCTGAAACATCTCCGCGACGCGCGGGCTCTGGTTGTGAATCGAGCGGGCGATTAATTCCTTGCCCGTACCGGATTCCCCACGTATCAGGACGGGCGAAGTAGAGCGCGCGACTTTGAGAATCATCTTCTTGACGGCCTCCATCTCAGGAGAGGCGGAGACGATCTCCGCGTCGAGTGCGTCGAGCCGCTTGAGGGCGCGCCGGATGGTCTCAAGGAGCGTGTCGCGTTCATAAGGTTTCTGGAGATAGTCGAACGCTCCGCGGCGGAGCGCGTCTTTCGCGGATTCGATAGAGCCGTGCGCCGTCAGGAGGATGACGATGATGGAGGAGTCCTGAACCAGCAGGTGTTGTAACAGCTCGATCCCGTCCATGCCCGTCATCTTCAGATCGGTCAGAGCCAGATCGAAGCGACGATCCTTCGCGAACTTGAGCGCGGCCTCGCCGGACGATGCGGTCGTCACGTCGTAACCTTCGCTCGTCAGAATCATCTCCAGTATTTCGCGCTGCGCTTTTTCGTCATCAACTACAAGTATGCTTTTACGTGCCATTCAAAACTCCTAATCGTGTCGGGTGACAAGTGCGGTTAATAGAATAGGAAAAATCTTGTCGCCTGTCACTTGCCGCCCGTCACTCCCGGCAGCGTGATCGTGAACGTCGTCCCGCTGCCCTGCTTCGATCTGACAGAGATTGTGCCCCCGTGGTCGTCCACGGCCTTTTTGACGATGGCGAGGCCGAGTCCTGTGCCCGTCTCTTTGGTCGAGAAATAGGGCTCGAAGACTTTGGAAATGTCTTCGGGCGCAATGCCCCGGCCCGTGTCCGTCACTTCAATCTGCGCGCTGTGTCCCGAGTCCGCCGCCGAAATGGAGACCGTCAGGCTGCCGCCGTCGCCGTCAATCGCCTGCAAGCTGTTAATAAAAAGATTGGTGAAGACCGAGCGCAAAGTTTCGGCATCGCCCATGACGAGCGGGGCATCCCCCGTCTGCTCGACGCGCGTCTTGATATTGCTCTCGGCGGCTTGCACCTCGACCATCCGCAGAGCGTCTTCGGCGGCGCCGCGCAGGTCGAGTGGCTCCAGTTCAAGGATCGAAGGACGCGAGTAGTTCAAAAATTCCGAGATGCGTGTGTTGATGCGCGCCACCTCTTTTTTGAGCTGCTGCGCCAGACGCTCGAAGGTCTCGCGTTTCTGCTCGTCCTGTGGCGGAAAGGCCGTGCGCAGGTGGTCGAGAGTGAGGTTAATGTAATTCAGCGGGTTTCTGATCTCATGCGCGATGGCCGAAGCCAGCCGGCCCACGACGGCCGACTGCTCCGCCTGATGGAGCTGTGATTCGAGTTCGCGCATGTGGCCGAGCCGCGCGATCATCTCATTAAAGCGGGAAGCGAGCTGTCCCATCTCGTCGGAGCGGTTGGCGGCAGGAACGCGGAAATCGAAATCGCCCGCCGCGACACGTCTCGCTGCATTCGACAGGTCCTTAATGGGTCGCGTGAACCGCCAGACCAGAATGAGGGCCACGAGCGTCGAGACCAGCAGGACGGGCAGCGTATAGATCAGTGGGCGCGCCGCCTGTAGATTCCAGAAGCTGGAGGCGTCCCTGAATGAGCGTAGAACGACGATAACGTACCAGCGCCCATGGTCGGTCTCGACGGGGAACGCATGGGATTCTTCGTTTGTTGTGATGTTCGCCTCGGTGTCTGGAAACTGTTTCCGATCCTCCGCGGGGAGATAGGAAAGGTTCATCATGCGCGGCAACGTCTTCAGGTCTTGCAGGTGGCGCTCCTGGTATTCGCCGTTAACCTTCAACAACTCCAAATCGAGGCTGTCCACCACACGCCAGTTATTGTCTATGATGATGACGTTCGAAATGCGTCCGGTTTGAGGCTGGAAGAGCGGATTGTTCTCGCGGGCGATATACTCAACCAGACGAGGTTTGTCCGAAAGGGCTCTGACTCCGAGCGACACCCCGGCAATCAGTGCCTGCTCGTGCTGCTCCCTCAAAGCCCTGTTGTTCCTGGCCGCGCGCAGGTTCAGGAAGTACTGCACGCCGAGCGTCGCGATCAGCAGGGCGGCCAGAACGAGCATAAGGCGCGCGCGAAAGCTGGAAATGAGTCGGAGCAGGTTCATAAGATTCGCAATCCGAAATCAGCCAGGGGAAAGACATCTCAATGGTAGCCCCGGCGATAGGATGCTTCAACCCGAGACATCACGCCACATTATAGACTACATCAGCGGGCTTTATTTTTTGTTGCCCTCGACGAGTTCAGATGTTATAGTTCAGCACGGTCTCAGCGCAAACTCCCCAGAGGCCGCCTGAACGGGAACTCTCCCTCCTCACCAGTACAGTACGGAAGGTCGCCAGACAACCTGAAAACGGTTCTAAGGAGTATTTTGAAGAGACTCGACACTTCAAAAATATATCTCTTGCTTGACGCCGGGCGCGCCGGACAGGAAAGCGCGCACCCAGTAAAATTTAATAGCATCAACGTTAGGCATTCGTTCGTTCGCGTTCGACCCTAACTCGCACCCCAACGGAAGTTTTATTTGCGAGGACCAGTCAATGACCCAAAACAGACGTACCCTGAACCCCGCGCGCATTGCGCTCACCTTTCTCCTCTTCACGACACTGATCGCCACCGGCACAATCTGGGCCAAGGACAAACGCGCCGCCAAAGAGAAGCGGCCGGCGGCGAAAGCCAAAACGTCACGTAACGATCAGAAGTCGCGCCAGACAGCGCGCAACACAAAAACATCCAAAAACGATAAAACCGCACGCAATGATAAGAGAGGGCGCGCTGACAAGGGTAAGAACGCCAGGGAGGCGCGTGTTGATAAGAGGCGTGAGCGAAACTCCGCCAGGGAGTTGCGCGCGGCGCGAAAAGAGGTCGTCACGGACCGCAGAGGCCGCCCGCTTTCGAAGCGCGAGCGGCTCGCCGAAGCGAGGCGTCTGGCCGAGCAGCGCCGGCGCGAGATCGCCGAAGCCAGACGGCGCGCCGAGTTGGCGCGCCAGGCAGCCATCGCACGACAGCGCGCGATTGAGCAGGCGATGCGCGATGAAGTCGTTTCCAACATTGCCAAAGACGATACGACGGGCGAGGACCTGGAAGTGCGACGCGCAGCCGTCGCCGCTCTGGGCCGTCGCGCGGGCACAGTGGTCGTCATGGACCCGAAAACGGGGCGCGTCTATACGGTGGTCAACCAGGATTGGGCGCTCAGGCGCGGCTTCAAGCCCTGCTCGACGATCAAGCTCATGACCGGTCTGGCGGGTTTGACCGAGAAGGTGATTGATCCGGTTCAAAGCGTTGCTGTCTCGGACCGCCGATACTCTCTGGACCTGACGGACGCGCTCGCCTATTCAAATAACGGCTACTTCCAGAACGTCGGAGGCCGCGTCGGGTTTGACCGCCTCCTGACCTATTCGCGAGAACTGGGCTTGGGCGAACGAACGGGCATCAACCACGCGAATGAGTCTCCGGGCCGGGTGCCTCTCTATAAGACTGGCTATGCCGTCAATCACATGTGCTCGCACGGTGATGACTTCGAAGTCACCCCGATTCAGCTCGCGAATCTGGTCTCGGCCATTGGCAACGGCGGAAATCTACTCGTTCCGCACCTGCCACGCACGCCGCAGGAGGACGTCAAATTCAAGACCATCGTCCGCCGCAAGATGAACATCCCGCAGGATGCCATGCGGCAGCTTATCCCAGGCATGATCGGCGCGGTCAACTACGGATCGGGCAAAAAAGCTTACGATCCGCTACAGACGATTGCCGGCAAGACGGGCACCTGCATTGATCGGGACAGGCAGTGGATCGGCCTCTTCACCTCCTATGCTCCCGTTCAAAATCCGCAACTAGCCATCGTCGTCGTGGCTAAGGCATCGGACGGGCGCGGCCACATTCCGGCCTACATCGCGGGTCAGATCTATAAATCCCTCAGACATCGTTTCGGCCCCGCTTCGGGGAGCCAGCCCTATGCCAGCATCCCAGTCCCGGCGCGTCCGAAGATCAATCCGAACGCGGCGGCGGCGCTGAGCGACGAGGATAAGGAAGATGAGATGGGCGGCGTTGATGAAGCAGACTCTGTGACGGGCGGGACGGGTAACGGCGTCAAGAGCACTATTATGACCGTGCCGCAATCCAGGCCGGCGGAATCCGCGCCGCGGACTGCCGCTCCGAGCGGAGGTCAGACTCCTAACCCACAGGAGACGCAGAGGCCGCGCCGCGTCCATTCCAATAATCCATAAAAAGTAAGAGTAAGATACGTAAATCGTAAATCATGAACCGTGAATAGAGGATACTCTCTATTCACGGTTCATGATTTACGATTTACGCCTTTTATAGCCTTGACAGGCGGGCGATTGTTGCAGGATGATTGCGCATCGCATCTAGTTTCGACTGATACCGATGCTCTTAGATTTCTTCCCCGGTTAAACGGGTGCGTGCGCTTGAAGTTCGGCAAACGAATGCTAAAAAACACGCATCTGAAGGAGCGCGAAGCCGATTAAGTCTACGGCCCGCTCTCACCCCCTGAAAGACTTAGTAGGATTTCCAGAAGACGAACCTTGCTTGGAGGATTGTGACCGATGAAAAAGTTAGTTCAACTCTTGTTGTTCGCAGTGCTCGTCTCTACGCTGGCCTTATCGGCCTTCGCGCAGACCACACCTGCCGCCGGCACGGCTTCGACGGCTGCGACCTCGCAGGACGACGCGGAAGCTAAAGCCGCTTTATACAAAAAATTCACAGACAACATTAAGACCAATCCGGACGTCGCCTACGAGGCCGGGAAAGAGTATCTCTCGAAATACGAGGCCGGCGCCGCCGCTGACGACCCTTATGTGAAGTACATCAAAAAGTGGGTGGCTTCCTATGAGAAGGTCGCCCGCAGGACGCAGTTCTTCAAGCAGTACGAAGCCAAGGACTACGCCGGTGCTTTCGCCAGCGCCAAGACAGTCCTGGTAGATTACCCGGACGACGTGGATGTCGTTTACGCCCTGGTAAACGCGGGCGTTGCTAATATGGGCACCAATGACACTTTAAATGCGGACGCCGCGATGTACGCGAAGAAAGCTATTCAGCTTGTTCAAGCTGGCAAGAATCCCGAAGCAAAAAAGCCAAAGGATGAGGTTTTGGGTTATCTCAATTATGCTGCCGGCGCTTTCTTATATAAAACTCAGCCGACCGAAGCCGTAAACTACTTTATAAATGCGGCGCAACTGGAGGGCTTCTACAAGAAAAACCCGCAGACATATATCTTGCTGGCTGGTCTGTACACGAGCACCGAATACAGCAAACTCGCCACCGATTTCAAAGCGCAGTGCGCTACTGCCGAGCAGGTTGAGACCCAGCCCTGCAAGGACCTGAGCGCGAAGGTCAACTCGGTTGTGGACCGCATCATAGATGCTCTGGCGCGCGCCATTGCTTATAGCAACACCGCCTCCAATCCGGCGCTTTACAATCAAAACAGGCCTGGCTGGATGGAGACGTTGACCAATTTTTATAAGTTCCGCAACAACAACTCGGACACGGGCCTCAAAGAGTTGATCGCCGGAATCACTTCCAGGCCGATTCCGAAGCCCGGCGAAGCTGTCGCTCCGATGACGCCGCAGACGCCGTCGTCAACGACTCCGTCTTCGAGCACCGCGCCAACGCAGCCCGGCAGCACGATGAACACGACGACTCCTGCAAACACGAAGCAGGGGACGACTCCTGCTGCGACTACGACCACGCAGCCAAACGGTAAGGCCGCGGGCACACAGCCAACCGGCAAGACCACGAGCACCAAGCCCACGCCCAAGCGTGCGCACGCGCCGCGGGGCAAGCGAAACTAGGGGCTCTCGCGCACAAGCGCTCTCTCCTCCAAGCAAGACGCCGGACGTATTATCAGGGATGATGCGTTCGGCGTTCGTGTTAGAATCGGTCCCACCGTGAAAAAGTCCAAATCCAAGACAACTGATCTGGGCGAGCTGGAAAAGATTCTCGCCTACACTTTCAGCGATAGGTCCTTGCTCGAACGCGCCCTGACGCATCGCTCCTGGGCGCATGAGCAGGTCGCGCCGGGCAACGAAGGGGAGGCCCGGCGGCTTCACAATGAGGCGCTGGAGTTTATCGGCGACTCGGTCCTGGGACTGGTCGTTGCCGATTATCTCTTCCTGTCTTATCCGAACGCGACCGAAGGAGAGCTGTCGCGGATGAAGCACAGGCTCGTGAGCGCACAATCGCTGGCCAAGGCGTCGAAGCGTTTGACCCTCGGTGAATATTTACGCGTCGGCCGCGGTGAAGAGAAGAGCGGCGGGCGCGGAAAACGCGCCCTCCTGGCGGATGTCATGGAGGCTGTGTTAGCCGCGATCTTCCTTGACAGCGGGTTGACGGCGGCCACGGACTTTATACACCACGCGCTCGGGGAAGAGTTGGAGAGCGTTGACCCGGAGGCGGCAGCGGCGGCTGATTACAAGACCCTGTTGCAGGAGCGGCTTCAGGCCGACCATCAGTCCACCCCGCAATACGCCGTGATTGAAACAACTGGCCCGCCGCACCGGCGAACTTTTCACGTGGAGTTGAGCTGGGACGGAGGCTCTGTCCGCGCCGAGGAGCGAACCATCAAGGCCGCCGAGACGAAGGCCGCATACCTCGCGCTCGAAAAGATAGACGGCCGAAAACAGTAGGCAGAAGGCAGAAGGCAGAAGGCAGTGAGGCCAGGGTTGACGAGATGAATGCTTGATTGATAACTCCTGCTTCAATCACCTAAAGCTTACTGCCTTCTGCCTACCGCTTCTCGGCTTGACCGGCAGTGCGGGCTTCTTTAGGATGAATTTATGAACGACGATTCGGCGAACACGGGGATTGCAGAGCCTTTGGTTGAAACAAGGCCGGAAGCAGAGACGACCGCTTCGAGACCGCATCCCGGCGGGGGCAACGGTTTTGAGAGAAGGCCAAAAGTAACCGAGCGAAGGAAGAAGGGGCCGCCCAAAACCATCTGGCGCGAATATTTCGAATCGGCTGTGGTGACGGTTATCATGGCGCTCTTCGGAATGACGTTTATCGTCCAGGCCGTCAAAGTCCCGACCGGCTCGATGCAGAACACCATCACTATCGGTGACCATCTGCTCGTCAACAAGTTCATCTTCGGACCGGGCTCGTCCGTACCGCTCTTCCCGCAGCGTGAAATCCGCCGTGGCGACATCATCGTCTTCAAATATCCGGGCAATCCTGATGACCCCATCGGGGATTCCAAGCCCGATAACCTTCCTTTTAAAACGAACTACGTTAAGCGCGTCATCGGGTTGCCGGGCGATCACGTAAAGGTGCAGAAAGAAAAAATCTCTATCAACGGTCAGGAATTGCCCGAGCATCGGATTGAAGCTCGGGACCATGAGGACGACCGCACAACCCCTGAAGATGAACGCCAGAAAGCGCTCGACATCATCAAAGACCCGCCTCGTAAAGAGGGGGAAACCTACAACGCCTTTTACAGTGAAAAGCCCTTGGAGAAAGACTTTGACGGTGTTGTCCCTGAAGGCCATTACTTCGTCATGGGGGATAATCGAAATAACAGCACAGACAGCCGTAGCTGGGGCTGGGTGAAGCGCGAGTACGTCATAGGCCGCGCCATGTTCGTTTACTGGTCGTATGACGAAAGCGCGCCCTCCAGCGGGAATTTCATCATGGACTTTTTCCGCAACACGCGCTGGAACAGGACCGGCACGATGATTAAGTAAGCCGCCTTTCATCCAGTAAAACTATCTGAGAACGGGCGTGGGAACTCAAAACCCACGCCCGTTATTTTCTTCCGCAACACTTTTCTGTAACACCAAGTTCAGGTCGTGTTAAGATGCCTCGCTCTACGCAATTTCAATTCGAAGCATGCCTTTCTCTCAGATTTAAAGCCCGCGATGACGTTCTGGCAGCAGGTACAATTCGTTGCCGGCCTGGGTGGAGCCTTCCACTGGCTCGCGCTGGGCTTCGTCGTCCTGGCGCTGGTCCTCGCCGCGCTTATTCCGACTGAACGCCGGCGCATCCGCGTGGCGACTCTTCTTTTCCTGCTCTCCGTCGCCGGGCTGTTTTTAGCCGCGTCGTTTCTCTATTACGGCTTCGACCCCGCGACGAGCACAGCCTACCGCTGGGTTCGCTGGGCCTCCCTGATCATCCTGTGCGTCGCCGTCATCAATCTGGCGAGCGTCGTCATCTTTGACGTTCTGTTAGGGGCAGTTCACCTCAAGCCGCCGCGCATCCTGCGCGACCTGCTGATCGCCTTCGCCTACATCGTCATCGCCATAACGTTACTCTCAAACAGCGGTGTGGATTTGACCGGCATCGTCGCCACTTCCGCCGTCATCACCGCCGTGGTCGGCTTCTCGCTGCAGGACACTTTGGGAAACGTGATGGGCGGGATGGCTTTGCAGATGGAGCGCTCGATCAGCGTCGGCGACTGGATCAGGGTGGATCAGCAGGAAGGAAAGGTCGTGGAAATTCGCTGGCGCCAGACTTCGATTGAGACGCGCAACTGGGACACGGTGGTCATCCCGAACAGCGTTTTGATGAAAGGCCAGGTGCTTCTTCTGGGTCGCCGGCTCGGAGCGCCGCGCCAGCACCGCCAGTGGGTCTACTTCAACGTTGATTTTCGTTTCGCCCCGACGGACGTGGTCGAAGCAGTCGAAACGGCGCTTCGTGCGGAACCCATCGAAAATGTCGCGACTGAGCCGGCGGCGCATTGCCTTGTCTTCGATTTCAAAGACAGCTACATCAGCTACGCGGCCCGCTACTGGCTGACTGACCTCGCGCTCACAGACCCGACCGATTCTGTGGTCCGCTCGCGCATCTACTTCGCTTTGCGGCGTGCGGGAATCCCGCTCTCGATTCCGGCGCAAACGCTTTTCATCACCGAAGAGGACGAGCAGCGCAGCCGGCGTAAACACGCGGAGGAGATTGACCGGCGCGTCAAATCGCTCGACAACGTTGAGCTTTTCCACTCGTTGACGGATGAGGAGAGGCGGGCGCTGGCCGAACGGATGATCGTCACTCCCTTCATCAAAGGCGAGGCCATGACGCGGCAGGGAGCAGAAGCGCACTGGCTCTATATTATGACCGAAGGCGACGCGGAGGTTCGCATCGCCGCCGACCGCAACCTGACGAAGAAGGTCGCCACGCTTCACGCCGGAGATTTCTTCGGGGAGATGGGCTTGATGACGGGCGAGCCGCGCACCGCGACCGTCATCGCGCAGACGGACGTCGAGTGTTACCGCCTCGACAAGAAAAGTTTTCAAGACATCTTGCAACGCCGCCCCGAAATCGCGGAGGACATCTCACATATCCTTGCGCGCCGCCGCGTCGAGCTTGAAGCCGTGCGTGAAGGTCTGAACGAGCAGGCCAAGCGTAAGCGCATGCACCATGCGCAGGGCGATCTGCTCAAACGCATCCGCGACTTTTTCACACTGAGCTAAGCGTAGGACAGACATTCGTGGGACAGATATTCGTGGGACAGACATTCCTGTCTGTCGGAGCGTGCGTAAGCACGCTAGCTGTTCTCTATAGGCTAATTTATTCGCGCCTGGCGGCGCTCATGACAGACAGGAATGTCTGTCCTACGTTAGAGAAGCCAGACGGGGAGGTCGTCGCGACAGACATTAATGCGCTCCTTTTAAATTCTCGGGCCAGGGCTTTCAATCGCCGCGCAGAGCGGCTATATTTAGTCGTCCCTCAACGCTTTTTCGGAGAGTTTAGAACTATGGCGAAAACTCTGGCAAATCTTGAAGGAGCGCGTTTACCCCGAACAGCACTTTGCATCGCTGCCGTTTTAGCAGTTCTTTGCGGACCGTTGGTCGCTGGCGCGCAACAAGTCTCAGCTCCCAACCAGCAGCGACCGCGCAGGGTCGGGGACGCGTCAAAGCAGGCTGCAACCAGAGCGCAGCAAACCCCGCCCCAATCAACTGCGGAGGGCGATGAGCTGAACGATGGCGACGTCGTCAGGATTGACACACAGCTCGTCTCCGTCCCGGCGGTAGTTACGGATCGCACGGGGCATCCCCTGTCGAACCTGCGCGCAGAAAATTTTGTCCTATACGAAGATGGGCGCCCGCAGCAGATTAGTAACTTTGCCACAACCCAGGCCCCTTTTGAGATCGTCTTGTTACTCGACACCTCCGGGTCCACGCGCTCGGACCTTACTCTAATCCGGCAAGCCGCGAACGCTTTCCTCAGCGCCCTGCGTCCGGGCGACCGCGTATCAATCGTCGCTTTCGAAAACTCTGAGGATGGACCGTCCGGCTTTGCCTCTGTTGATGTCCTCTCACGTTTGACGGACGACCGCGAAGCCCTGCAAAAGGCTCTGGAGAACGTTAAGACGAGCAACGGCACGCCCTATTATGACGCCCTGGAGCGGATCACGGAGGAGATTTTTCGCGAGCCGCCGCGCGAGGAGGTGCGCGGGCGCAGGGCCGTCGTGGCCCTGACTGACGGCGTTGATTCCGCGAGCAATTCGGATTTCGCCCAAGTGCGCGCCGAGTTGCAGCGCAAGGGCATCGCTTGTTATTTCATACAGGTCAACACGGAGGATTTCGTCGAAGACCGCCTGTTACGAGATTGCCAGGAGTACGGCACACTCCATCTCTCAAAGGCGCAGCTCCAGCGTTATCGCAGAATCTTCGTTCCGCGCGCCGACGCGACCAGCTACGAGGATTTTTGTCAGATGGGTCAGTTCGAGCGCATGCATATCAGCCGAAGCCTGTATGATCTGGCGCGCGGCGAGATGGGGGAACTGGCGCGCGCCACGGGCGGCAAAACTTTCCCGGCGACCGATCTGCGAGGGGCTCGCGCGGCCTTCGCGCTGGTCGCCGCGGAGATCGGCACGCAATATAGCCTCGGCTACTATTCGACGAACAAAACGCGCGACGGGCGTTTCCGCACCATACGCGTTGAAATCCGCGGCACGACGCAGGGCACACAGGTCCGGGCGCGCGAAGGCTACTATGCGCCGAAAAGCTAATTGGCAGTGAGCAGACTTTAGAAAAGGGATAACGAATGAACAAGGCGAGTGCTTTTGAGCGGATGGTTTTAATTGTTTTGGATAGCGCAGGGATAGGGGAGATGCCTGACGCTGCTAAGTGGGGCGATGCAGGCTCGGACACGCTCGGACACATTCTTGAGTCACGCGAAGTGCGGCTCCCGAATCTGCAAAGCTACGGGCTCGGAAACATACGCCCTCTGAAAAATCTTCCGCCCGTGGAGAACCCGCGCGGCTCCTTCGGGCGTTGCGCTCTGCGCTCGAATGGTAAAGACACGACCACAGGGCACTGGGAGATGGCCGGTATAATTCTAGATAAGGCTTTCCCGACCTATCCGAAGGGTTTCCCGCCCGGAATCATAGAGCGCTTCGTCAAAGAGGCGAATTTGCCGGGCGTGCTCGGCAACGTCCCTGCTTCGGGCACGGAGATCATCAAAGAATTGGGTGAAGAGCACGTCCGAACGAGCAAGCCGATAGTCTACACTTCGGCGGACTCCGTCTTTCAGATCGCCGCGCACGAAGAAGTAATTCCGCTCCCGCGACTCTACGAGATTTGCGAAACTGCGCGCGGAATCTTGCGCGGCGAAGACGAGGTCGGGCGCGTCATCGCTCGCCCCTTCACAGGCGAAACGGGCGCATTCCGGCGCACGGAGAACCGGCACGACTATGCCGTGCCTCCCCCGCGCGAGAATCTTCTTCCGGCTTTGAGTGAGGCGGGGCTAGACGTCGTCTGCATCGGCAAAGTGGCCTCGATCTACGATGCAGTGGGCGTGACTCTGGACCTTTCGGCGAAGAACAACACACAGTCAATTAATCAAACCATCAACGCGCTCGGGCAGGCGCGGCGCGGCCTGATCTTCTCGAACCTCGTGGACTTCGACATGCTTTACGGCCATCGCCGCGACACCGAAGGCTACGCGCTCTCTCTGGAGCATTTCGATTCGCGCCTGCCGGAGATTGAAGGCGCGATGGGCGAGCGCGATTGTTTCATCATCGCTGCGGACCACGGCAACGATCCGACGTTTCCCGGAACGGACCACACGAGGGAATATTCGCCGCTGATCGTTTATGGAAAGAATGCCCGCCCCGGCGTTGACCTCGGCATACGCAGCTCGCTTTCGGACATCGGGCAGACGATTGCGGACAATTTCGGCCTGAAACTTTCTGCCGGCGAAAGCTTCTTACGGCAGATTAGACCCGATGAGGGTTGAGGGAAGTTTTTTCCGCGCTCAAAACCTTCCTACATCCGCGGTTTGAATTGCCGATCCCGTTTTCCCAGGTCACCTTCAGTCAATCGCAGGGTCTTTCAGCACCGCGATAAAGGGAAGGTTGCGGTAGCGCTCGGCGAAATCAAGACCATAGCCGACGACGAAAGCGTCCGGAATCGGAAAGCCCAGATAGTTGATTTCAACTTCGCGCTCGCGGCGTTCGTGCTTATCCAGGAGCGCGACGAGTTTGACGCTGGTCGCGCCGCGCGATTTGAGATTTGCCATAAGGTAGGAGAGCGTGAGCCCTGTGTCAACGATGTCTTCGACAACCAGGATGTCGCGTCCCTCAATCGGCACGTCCAGGTCTTTGATGATGCGAACCTCTCCTGACGTGCGCGTGGACGAACCGTAACTTGAGATCGCCATAAACTCTATCCCGAGTCGGAGATCAATCGCGCGCAGAAGGTCGCTGATGAAGATGCACGCTCCTTTGAGCACGCCGATGAGCAGAGGGTTTTTGCCTTCGTAATCGCGGGCAATCTCCGCGCCAAGCTCTGTGATCCGCGCCTGAATCTGTTCGGCCGTAAAGAGCGGTTCGAGGTTCGGGTTGCTGAATTCGGATATAGCTTTTGCTGTAGATGTGGACAAGATGGCCTCCAATGTTGAAAATTGGTCTCTCCGAAAGACCGGACGAGCGTTTGCCTGCGCGCCGCTTGGTGCGACATACTATTCAAGCTCCCCTTTGAGGTCAATGTTGAAAAGCAGTCAGTAATCAGTTTTCAGTTTTTAGCTGAATACTGACTACTAATTCGAAAGGAGTGGGGGTGAAATATTTTAAATCAGCTTGTGGTGCGATTGCGCTCCTCATCTTTTTGATTGTTCCCGGTGCGGCGCAGCAGGGCGGCGCGGCGACAGCCGTTCCGACCCCGACGCCACAGGCTTCCGGCCCGCCCGCGACGCCTTCGGCCACGCCGACGCCGTTGAATATGCGAGTCAGGGCGTCTGAGCGCGCGATTGACGATAGCATCCCGAATGATCCGGCTGTGGATGCGATGCTTCAGCCCTATAGCGCGAAGGTGCGTGCGCTCGGCGAGCCCATCGGAAAGCTCGTCGGGGAATTGAAAAAAGGTGGGATGGGCGCTGGCTCGCTCGGTAACTTCGTCGCCGATGCCATACGCGACCGTGCTCAAGCCAAACTCGGCAAGCCAGTGCTTCTCGCGATCACCAATAGCGGGGGCTTGCGCAAGAACCAGATTGCTGAGGGCAACCTGACGGCCAACGATATTTACGAGCTACTGCCTTTTGAGAACGCCCTGATTTCGCTCGACCTGACCGGGGAGCAGTTAAAACGTTTCCTCAATATCGTCGTGTCACACCGCGACGCGCAATCCGGCGCGCGCATCACTTACCGGACAAACGACAAGAAAGAGAACGAGGTCGTCGCCGTCAAACTCGGCGATAAGGCTGGCGAGATGGATATTAACCCGTCGGCGACTTATACCATCGTGACGATTGATTATCTGGTGAAACGCGGCGGCGATTACGCCCTCTTGCAGGAGGCTAAGAATGTGCAACCGCTTAACATGACAATTCGAGACGCAGTGCTCGATTACGTCAGGGCCGAAACGGCTGCGGGCCGTCCGATCAAGGCGATGCTGGACGGGCGTTTCCGTTTCGACAAGCCCGGTGCGACAAAGTCGGAGGAGGAGCCGCAATGATTACACGACGAAATTTTCTGGGCTCATCAATCATCGGCGGCGCGGGGCTGGCTCTCTCTGCGAACGCCCTCAATTCTTTTGCCGTCACACGCTCCTATTCAGCTTTCGCCGCTCCGCTTCTTCGTCCTGACAAGGACGAGACGTTAATTACGATTCTTCACACCAACGACCAGCACTCGCAGATTGACCCGCTTCCGGCGAACGACAGGAACGCCGGCAAGGGCGGAGTCGCGCGCCGCGCAACTTTGGTTAAACGATTGCGCGCGGAGAACCCTAACACGCTCCTTCTAGACGCCGGCGACACCTTTCAGGGAACGCCCTACTTCAATTTCTATCGCGGCGAAGTGGAATACAAGGCCATGACCGCCATCGGCTATGACGTCGTCACGCTCGGCAACCACGATTTCGATAACGGCGTAGAGGCACTGGCAGAGGCTATGAAGTTCGCCAAGTTCGAGTTCGTCTCCGCCAACTATGACGTGCGCGGGACGGCCATCGAATCGCGCGTTAAGCCATATGTCGTGCGCGAGCTCGGCGGCGTGCGAATTGGAATCTTCGGGCTGGGCATCAGCCCGACGGGTCTGATAACCCCTGAGAATTTCAAAGGCATCAAGTATTACGATCCGGTCAAAGTGTCCGTCGGCGCCGTGCGGGTCCTGCGCGAGCGAGAGCGTTGCGCGATGGTGGTCTGCGCTTCACACCTGGGCTACTATCCGAACCCGAAAGGGGATGATGTAGGGGATTCACAGGTCGCGGCGCAGGTTGACGGCATAGATTTCATCGCCAGCGGCCACACGCACACTTTCATGCAGCAGCCGGTGCTCGTCAAACAACCCGGCGGCGCCAACACAGTGATCTTTCAGGTCGGGAAGAGCGGAATCTACCTGGGCCGCGTGGATTTCACAGTCAGGGCCAACAAAGTCACAGCCTTTGCTGGAAGGCTTCTGGATTTAAGTAAAGCGTAAAGATAGATGTTAGATGCTGGATGTCAGTAAGACCAGCATCTGACATCTAACATCTGACATCTGCTTTTTATGGCAACTGACGACACAACGAGGGACCGCGTCCGCGCTCTGGTGCGCGACGTGTTGGCGAACGCTCTGCCTGCCGAAGAAGAAACGGCTGGCACGGGCGCGGCAAACCCGACAACGCCGGGCGGGGCAACATCAGCCACAACTCCCTCCTCAACCCCGACGCGTTTCATCAACACTGTGCCGGAAGAGAGTTCGGCTCCGGCTAAGGAGTTCACGCGCGACGAATCATCGAAGATGGTGATTACGGAAGATGACGTGCGTGGACTGGAGGAAGGCTCGCGGCTGCGTGTGGCCGAAGGCGCGCGCCTGACACCTCTTGCCGCAGACATCGTGCGCGAGCGGGGAATCGAGCTGATCAGGCGTGTGCCGCGTCGCGGCTCGCGCGAAGTCAAGATGATTGCCATCGGGGCGGACCATGGCGGCTACAAGATGAAGGAAGAGCTGAAAAACTTTCTCACTGAACTCGGCCACAAGGTCCACGATTTCGGCACGAACTCTGAAGATGCTGTGGATTACCCGGACTTCGCACACGCTGTGGCGCGCGCCGTCGCGGACTCTCGTGCGGATGTCGGCATCGTCATAGACGGCGCGGGAGTCGGCTCCGCGATGACCGCGAATAAGGTTCCAGGGGTGCGCGCCGCGGCCTGCTACACGGTCGCGGTCGCCAAAAACTCACGCGAGCATAACGGGGCCAACGTCCTCACGCTCGGAAGCAAAACCGTCACGAGCGCGGAGATGAAAGAGATCGTTCAAGCCTGGCTCACGACAGAGCTGAGCGAAGAGCGTCACCGCAAACGCGTTGCCAAGATTACGGCAGTCGAACGCCAGTACCTCACTTAAGCTATGAGACAATTTAAGACGAAAGAGCGCGAGCTTGCGATCAAGCGCGGGTTAGAGTTTATTTACCAAATAGCCTGCGACAGAGAGCATTTCGCGGAATACGGGCACGACCTGCTCAACTGTTTCTATTTCATCTCAACCACCTCGCGCGACCCCGCCCTCAGGCGCACGGCGCGCGAGATGGGCAGGGAGCGCGCACGCGTCTGGAGGCAGAAACATCAGCGACTCCCGCGCCGCGCAGATGCCGAAACGGTCTCGATCTTTATTCACGGCGACTACGCTGCGGCTCGCCTGGGCTCGCGCGACCCGGCTCTCAAAGGGCAGCTCAAAGAGGCCGCGAAGCGCATCACAGCTCAGGACTATTTCTGGTTTGACCCCACGACCGAGCCGCCGCCAAGCGACGTGACGGAGACCTGCGAGTGCGGGGTCTTGAACGAACGCGGGCGGAAAACCTGTTGCGAGTGCCGCAGACGTCTGACGTTCATCAATCGTTACAGGCTCTGGTACGACGCGCTCATCCTGGCCTATAACGGCGAGTGCGTCGGGGTTCATATCGGGGCTCGATTTGCTGATGTCCTCAAATGGCTGCCCACGCTGCGCCCGTATCCGGAAAGCGAGAAAGGAGAGAATGAGGATTTTTATCACTGTCTTTACGCCATCACGCACATCGTCTACACCTTGAATCATTACAGCGCCTTTCGCCTTTCGCCGCGCTGGCTCCCGCACGAGTTCGCGTTTCTGAAGGCGAATCTTCAGGAAGCGGTTGAAACTGATGACGCGGAAATGATGGGTGAATTCCTGGATTCGCTCAAGGCTTTCGGCCTTGAAGACACGCATCCTTTGATCCGCGCCGGCATGGATTATCTGCTCTCTTGCCAGAACGAAGACGGGAGTTGGGGGGATATGAAGTCCGAAGACATCTACCAGCGCTATCACCCGACCTGGACGGCGATTGACGGTCTGCGCGAGTACGCCTGGCGCGGGCAAAGGTTAAGTTTCCCACGCCTCCAGCCGATGCTTCAGGCGATGAACAAACGGCAGGTGTGATAGAATGTTGGAAAAGTTAAGAACATACAGTGGTGAAAACTTAGAGCGCTTAACAAAACTCTGCGATGCGAAAAGATGATCCACGAAACCACACGAAAGAACACGAATCATTTTCGTGCTGTTTCGTGTGGTTTCGTGGATAGCTGGTTTTGTTAGGTGCTCTTAATCTTTTCAGGATTCGAGCCATGCCATATTCACAAAACGGAGACCTGGAGCGCCTCGTCGAACAGATAACGGATGTCATTGTCGCGCGCCTCAACGGGGATCGTGACGAGCAGTCTGCGCTTTGCGGTTGCACGAACGAGTGTTTCAACCGTTGCCCGGAGCGGATGCACAGGATTGTGGACGCCGGAGCCGCGCGCATCGGGCTGGTGCTCGGTGAAACGGCCTCCGCGCGCGATTGGGCGAGTTTGATTGACCACACACTTCTCAAACCCGAAGCCACGGAAGATGACATCAAGCATCTCTGCGAAGAGGCCGCACGTTATCGTTTCGCTTCCGTTTGCATCAACCCGACCTGGGTGCGCGCCGCTGCCTGCCACCTGCGCGGCACGGGTGTTCCGGTCTGCACCGTCATAGGGTTTCCGCTCGGGGCGACGCTCGCGGACGTGAAAGCATATGAAGCGCGCCGTGCCATCTTTGACGGGGCGCGCGAAGTTGACATGGTCATCAACATCGGCGCGCTCAAGAGCGGCGACGACTGCGCCGTCGAGCACGATATTCGCTCGGTCGTCGAAGTCGCGCACGAGTATGATGTGGTCTGCAAGGTGATTATCGAAACAGCGCTGCTGACGGACGAAGAGAAGGTGCGCGCCTCGCTCGCCTCCAAACGCGCTGGCGCGGATTTCGTCAAAACTTCGACGGGATTCGCCAAAGGCGGCGCGACGGTCGCCGATATCGCGTTGATGCGTCAGGCAGTCGGGTCCGAACTCGGCGTCAAAGCTTCCGGCGGTGTCAAAGGTTTGGAAGACGCACGCAAGATGGTCGAGGCGGGGGCCACACGCATCGGCGCCAGCGTCGGCGTCAAGATCGCCCAGGAAGCCGCAGGCGCGAAACCGACTGTCTCGACCGCAGCATACTAAATAACTGATGTTACGCAAAAAGAAATGGCAGTTTCCGCTTGACACGGAAAATATTGGGTTCTGCTACGCTTTTTGGCGTTACGCAGATTTGGTTCAATAGCGGTTTTGCTGGGCTTTTGGCCACTATTTACCGCCAAAAGCGATGGTTTTGCTCAGGGTTTTCATCCGTCAAGTCGAAACTCAAATTTCTAGCTGCGTAACATCAGTAAATAATGCAAAATTAAAAATGTAAAATGCAAAAGCGGGGATGTGGGAGCGAGCTTTTCATCGCCACTTTTTGCATTTTACATTTTTAATTTTGCATTCCTAATAACCCATCACGATGCCGCCCTCATAAATTGCTGCGCTTGAGCCGAGTTGTTCGGAGAGGATACCTTGTGCGATGAAGAGGCGGGCCATCGTGCGCGTTTCGTTGCGCTGGAATTTATCCGCGGCGGCTTTGGTGCGGTCGAAGTTGACGATAGCGAGCGCTGCGATCTCCTTGCCGAACTGCCTGAATTGCGCCGTGACCTGGGAATAGCCTGGGGCCAGGACCAGCTCGCCTTTCTTGAAAACACCGCTTGGGAGTAAGAATCCGTTCAGGACGGAGGCGGCGGCGAGAAGCTCGTTGGCCTGGTCAACGAGCGATTCGATCATCTCGAAAGCCTTCGCGGGCTCGACCAGCGCATACACCCTGATAACCTGAAGCAGCGGGTAAAGCTGTGTATCATTTTTAGGCTTGAGACTCAGGAGCGGGCGGGCTTCGTCTAAAAGTTCGAGCGCGAGCTTGCGGTCTTTTTTGATGGCCGCGCCCAGGGCCAGTTGCCCCAGGATGGCCGCACGCTCCTCCTTCGACTTGATGCGCGCCATCATCCGCCTGACCTCGTCCAGCTTCTCCTTCCTCATCAAAGTCCATAACGCCGCGCGCTCGAAACTCTCCAGGATGCGTTCGCGACTCGACGCATCTTTGACGTGATCGTTGATAATCTTCCGCGCGTGTTCTTCGTCCCCGCGGTTAAAGGCTTTCCAGGCGGCATTCTCGTAAAGCATCACGCTCTCTTTTTCAGAAGCCTTTGCCGCCGCCGCCAGAAGATCTTCGATGCTCCCGCGCTGTATCAACTCCTGATGCTCAACGTACATTCTTTCTCTGGGCTCAAGCGTGCGTAAAGATTCCGTTATACGGCGGCGCAGAAGTGGGACGCGGTCCGGAAAGCGCTTCTCGACCTCTGTTATGAACTGGGGAAGGAAATTGAGAATCGAGGGATTCGGTGTCCCACTCAGGGCGGCAGTCGTGATCATCTCCAGAAGGTCGCGCTGTTGCCGCTCGTCCAGCCTGAATGGAGTTTTGGGGATGTAAACGGAACCGAAACTGACCGAGAGCCCTTCGCCTTCAGGCTGAAGGCCCATGCGCAGGAGCATCATCGCGGTCCAGGCAGCCTCGTTGTTGGTGGTCAGGCTCTCAGACCGAAGCTTGCTGATGATGTCTGTGGCAAGTCGCCCGGCTAATTCCTTGTCCCTGTCGTTGAGATAGGCGAGCGTTTTGAGCAGCTCGAAAGATGCCCCCTTCGAAAGGCTATCTTCGGCCATCTGAAAGGCGCGCTTCGGGTCGTTGATGGCGATCTGGTTGATGAGGCTTTGCTCCATCCGATGCTCGTCGTCTGCGGACCGGTTCTTTGAGCCCTGGGCGGTTGCCTGGGGAGGCTGCTGGCGAGAGGCGCGCAGCAATTCCAGCGCGAAGTCCGCATCGCGCCGCGCGACCATTTGCAGAATCTCTTTTCGCTGCTGCGTGAGCATCCAATAGAATCTGCGCTGCTCGTCCGACATCTTCTCTTCGAAACGAGGAGTCGCTGCGCGGAGATTGGCGAGGGCATCTCGGAAAAGAGCGCGGGCGCGCTTATCGTCCGAGGCCCAGAGCAAGTCAGCAGCACCTGCCAGTACGAGCGCGCGATTTTCCGGGAGCTTCAGAGTCGCCGCGCTCTGGATTATTTCATCCAGCAGCACGAAGGTCTTCCGCTCAAGCTCCTTTTTCAGCTCAAGAGCTTTTTGCTGCTTCTCCTGTTGATTGAGCGTTGATTGGTCATCGGGGGTCTGCGCGGAAACGGGCAAGAGGAAGAGGGCTGCCAGGGCAAAAGCGTAGAGAAGACGTCGCGAGAGCATTGTGGCCTCCGGTGATGAAGTGAGCCTGGGGAGCGCAAGTCGTCGGGTGAAGAGTGTAACACAGAAGCGCAATGCGAAAAGACGTGGCGATTTCGGATTGCGGATTAAGAGAAAGAACACAACAAACTGAATTATTCGACCCCTTTGCGCCTTTGCGTCTTTGCGTGAAATGTTTTGGTTTTCTCACGCAAAGACGCAAAGGCGCAAAGAAACGGCTTTGATACCTGTCCTATCAATCCGCATTCCGAAATCCGCATTCCGCAATCGAACCGCCCTGCCCCTACAGTCAAATCTAAAAGCGGAAACCGACACCGGCCGAGAACTGGAAATTGTGTGTGGTATCGCTGGGGAAAGTTATAGGGAATGGCGTAAAGGTGCCGCCGGGCGTCAGTGAAAAGCTGTTGATGGTCGTCTTCCCGTAGCGAATGATCGTATCGCCCGCGTCAATTCGCGTGAAGATGCGGCGCGTCGGGTAAAACTCCAGCACGCCGCCGATGTCCGCCGCGAAATGTGTGAGCCGTCTGACGCGGACGTCAAAGGCCGTAAAAGGATTCGTTCCCCCTGTGGGGATGAAATCTACAGCACCCTGACTGAAGCTGATAAAACCGGGACGCGCCTTTGCAAACAGGCCAAACTTCTCGAAACGCTTCCCGATCTTGACGCCGAACAGTCCTTCGACGGCGCGGCCCCCGTTTCTGAAGGCGTTGGACCGCTCACTTCTCGGAAAGAGGTCGCCCTGGGCTTCCAGAGCAATGTTATCCGTCAAGTTGAATGTAAATCTTCCCCCGAAGCCCGGCTCGGTTCTCGTCTCAAACCCTTTATCAATGCTGAGCGAGGAGAACTGTGCGCCGACCTCGTACCTCTTTGTCTCACCGGATTGAGCCAGCGCGCCCGCGTTGCAGGCGAGGAGAAGCAGGATTGCGACCGACAGGATAATTGACTCTCTATTCATAAAAACAACCTCCATGTATGTGTCTTCTTCGAGACAGACCTCTAGCGATGCGCTAGGGCCAGTAGCTTCAGCCCTGCGCGATTTAAGATTCCATTCAGGTTTGCTGGTTTTAGTTTTTAGGGAGCAGATTCTCGACGCGGTCCGCCGCCCCTATGACGAGACGTGCGCCGGGAGATTTATCCGCCTCGTCTTCCTTACGGGAATTAGACGGTTTGCCGAAGCCAGTCGCCGCAGCCCTCCTTGACGAGGGATAAGTCGTCTCGATCTTTCTCAATGCCGCCTCGACCTCGCTCAATTTCGATGGGGAGCGGTTTTCACCTTTGGCTGCACCGTTCACCCCCAGGAGAAACGGGTCCGGGACGTAAGCCTTATCGTACAGAACATAAAGATTCCAGTTTCCGGCGGCGCTGACGACCGGAGTGTTCGAGACCCACTCGAACTGTTCCCCGTCGAGAGTGAATTTAATCTTGTTCCGCTCCACGGTCCCAACCTGCTTAAAGTCATAGCCGGGGTGCGGCATGAGCGAGAAGATAAAGCGGCCGGGTTTTTCCGGCAGGTGGAACCAGATGATCGGGCCCGCGCAAGCGCCGGACTGTTTGCCGCCGGCCACGAGCTGGCCGTTGACGAGCAATCTGTAATTAATCATCTTCATCTCGACATCTTCAAGCGTGAAGTCGCGCGGGGGATCGCTGACTGGGGCTTTGCTGAGCGGCTCAATCTCCGCAGAGATTGTGACGATGTCTGTGATCCTGTCCCCGGTTTGCGGATTGACGAGCACGTCCAGAGCAAAGGTGTCGCCATCGTTGATAATCTGCGGCGCGGAGAAACGCGCGAGTCCGGCGGCGTTGTAATTCGGATGAAGCTTACGCGTCTGAAAAGATTTTCTGGCGCGTAACTCATTCTCGTCTTCGGGGCTGAGCGGCCGGACTGAGATTCTGAATTGTCTGGTCGAGTCAACCGGTTCGACCGAGATAACGTAGCCGAAATATTGAGTGCCGCTGCCGTCAACGAAAACGCGGCGTATCGTGTGCGACTCGAAATAGACTTCGGCAAACGTAAAGGACCAGCCGGGCGCGCTCGTTGATTTGGTCGTCGGTGTAGGCGAGAAAGCGACGTAATAATCGTCCTTTATCGAGACTATGATCTTTCCGCTCCCTCCCTCCTGCGCCATCGCTGCGATGCAGGAAAAGAGAGACAGAATGATCGTTAAAACAAGATGAGCGGCTTTTTTAGTTTTCATCTGAATTATTCCTCTTGATGAGACGGATTCTCATTTCGTCAGGCGGCTGAAACCCTGCCAGGCTTGCCTGTGTGAAAAGTCTGTCCTCTCCACTATCTTTGGCGGAATTGGGAGCATTGAGCTGCAACTCATTTTGCTGAGGAGACGATTCAACACGGCGCGCCTCGGTCCTCCCGGCTAATCTCTTCTCGCGATAGACGACGCGCGTGACGAGTTTCTCCTGAATAACAGGGACCTCGATGATTGTGGGTGCGGGCGCTACGTGCGGCTCCTGCGCCGTTACCTTCGGGGCGGTTTCCACACCCGAGGGACGTAGGGCGAAGATGGAGACGACCAGAAAGGCCATGACTGCGAGGGCGGCGATTGGGACAGGGACAGGTAGCCTCATCGCGAAAATGCGTTTCCAGAAAGGGGCTTTCCTTTCCACCTGCGCGCCGCCCGCGAGCCTTTCAAGACGAAGACGAAGCGCCTCGTGATGCTCCGGCCAGAAGCTTTCGTCCGGCAAAGATGCTTCAGCCGCCTGGTCGAAAACGACAAGTGTGCCGGACATGGCGCGATATTCGCTCAGACATCCCGTGCAGCTTTCGACCTCGGCCAGAAGACGCGAGCGCTCGTTCTGCTCCAATTCGCCGAAGATTAGATCAACCAGTCCCTCTTCAATTTTTCTGCAATCGTGCATGATTCAAGACTCCGGAATCCAACTTTTTCACCCCGCGCCGCATTGAGCATACTCAAGCGGCGCGGGGGTGATGCCAAGCTGCTGTCGCAATTTTGCGATGGTGCGGAAAAGGCTCTTCTTGACTGTTCCGACCGAACAACCGAAGGCCCTGGATATCTCTTCGTAAGTCATCCCCTCGCGGTGCTTGAGCAGGAAGATCAATCTCTGCTGCGGCGTCAAATCTCCGAGCGCGCTCATGACCCTCCCGACCAGAAGCTTCCGCTCGAAATCATCTTCCATGCTCCCGAGCGGGGTTTTGAGCATGAAATGAATCTCCTCGCCCTCGTCCGACCGTGCATCTTCAAAAGAGTCGTGTCTCTCATTCTTCCATTGAGATATTGCCCCGCGCCTGTGATTCAGGAAGGCGTTGATCATGATTTGCCGCAGCCAGGTGTAGAAACTGGCCTCACACCGGAAACCGCCAATCGCCCTGTAGGCTTTCATCCAGACCTCCTGCGCGAGGTCTTCGGCGTCGTGCGGGTCGCGCGTGTAATGGAAAGCGAGCGTATAAACGCGCCGCTCGAAGTTTCGCGCCAGCTGCGAGAAAGCCTCGACGTCACCTTCCTGTGCGCTTCTTATTAATTGATTTTCGCTCGGACTCAAACGGCGTTTACCCTTGGGCGAAATTTCGTAAGGACACTGGTATAGACACGAGGTTTGGATGAAGGGTTGGCGGCCCCCTGTGAAGTTTTTATTCGGCTGTAGATAATTACGGGAGGTTTATCTTGAATCATTACCCATTTCGGTCTATCCTCGAAGGGACATAATAACCCATTCAATGCTAACGGTCCTAAACAGTATGGCACTCGGACGCAATCTGCTGGCTGTAGTTCTGGGCGGTGGCGCGGGCACACGCCTGTTCCCGCTCACGGAGCAAAGATCCAAACCGGCCGTGCCGCTCGGCGGCAAGTACAGGCTGGTTGATATTCCAATCTCCAACTGCATCAACTCGGACGTCATCAAAATCTTCGTCCTGACGCAGTACAACTCGGCCTCTCTGAACCGCCACATCGCGCGCACCTATCGCTTTTCGCAGTTTTCCGACGGGTTTGTGGAGATTCTCGCGGCCGAACAGACGCCCGAGAGTCCGCAGTGGTTCCAGGGGACCGCAGATGCTGTCCGGCAGGTGCTCCCGCACATCCGCGACTGGGGGATAGACACGCTGCTCATTCTTTCGGGCGACCATCTCTACAGCATGGACTATCGAAACTTCCTCAAGCGCCATTTCGAAACGGATGCAGACGTGACCATCTCCGTCATCCCCTCGACCCCCGAGGCGGCACAGGACTTCGGCCTGCTCAAGACGGACGGCTCCGGACGCATCATCGAATTCAAAGAGAAGCCCAAAGGCGAAGCGCTCGAAGCGATGAGAGTTGTTACGACCTCTTTGGGGCTGAGCCCGGAGGAGGCCATGGCCCGGCCCTACCTGGCTTCGATGGGGATTTATGTCTTCAAGTACGCGTTGCTCGAACAGCTGCTCGCGCAGGACCCTACGGCCCTCGATTTCGGGCGCAACATCATTCCATCGGCCATCGAATGCTGCAACGTGCAGGCGTTCATGTTCGACGGCTACTGGGAAGACATCGGGACGATTAACGCCTTCTACGAGGCCAACATTGATCTCACGTCGCCGATGCCCAAATTTAATCTCTTCAATGCCGACGCCCCCATTTTCACGCGCTCGCGCTATTTGCCTCCCTCCAAAATTCACAATTGCGAGATACGAAATTCAATCATCGCCGAGGGCTGCATTATCAACAGCGCGACGATCCTGCGCTCGATCATAGGGCTGCGCTCTCGCATCGAGTCCGGCGCGAAGATCGAAAGCTCAATCATCATGGGCTCCGATTATTATCAATCAATCGAGGATATGCGCTCCGAGATCAAGGCGGGCATCCCGCGCATCGGCATCGGCGAGGACACGGTCATTCGCCGGGCCATCATAGATAAGAACACGCGGATCGGCTCGGGCGTCCGGCTCGTCAACGAAAGCGGGATTGAGACTATGGACGGAGAGGGCGGCAACTACTTCATCCGCGACCGAATCATCATTGTCCCGAAGAATGCGATGATCCCGGACGGGACCGTGGTTTAAGAGCAGAGAATGACCGGCAGCAATCTAATGCCCGGCATCGGAGGCGAGCCAGGAGAATTAATTAGGAACACTCTCGCTTCAGAGCGTTTATCGCGTCCCCGTAAGCTGGCGGGGACGCAGTTCGGGTTTTGATTGCTGCTGTGTATTGCTCTGTGCGGTCGTCCCGTTCGAGGGAGCGCCGGTGATGTAGCTATCACGCGCGCGGACCACCAGGTCGGGGCGCATGACGCGTACTCTGATGCCGCGCCGCTGGCCTGCCTGCGCCTGCGCTTTCGGGTAGTAGCCCAGGCTATATTGTCTGCGAAGCTCTTCGGCGATCATGGCGAAGGACTGGGAAAGGTTGCGTGTGTTGTCTGCGCGATAGAGACGCGCACCGGTCTTGTAGGAAAGATCGTGCAGATAGGCATCGGCGCGCCTGTAATCTTCAGAGCTTGTTCCACCCGGCCCGTTGCCGCCGCCAATAATGACGCCACCGCCACCGCCGCCTCCGCGATTACCGCCTCTTCCGCCACCGCCCAGGATTCCGCCCAGGATGTCAATCAGGACTCCGGAAGTGGACTGCCTGCGGCGGCGAGGATAAGTAGGTCCGGGCCAAGTGCCGCCGCCATTTCCGTTCCCGTTAGCGTCGTTATAGGTGTTGTACTGCACCGGATAGATGAGCGCGTCCAGCTCTTCTGCGTCGCGGAGGGTGCTCTGATAAGAGGCGCGCTTGCTGGCTGTATCAACGCCGTCTGTGAAGAGCACGATTGCTTTGCGCCCTTCCACGCGATTGAGGCGCTGATTGATGACCAGGTCAACGGCGTCGTAAAGCTTCGTGTTTCCACCGGTACGCGTGCGGCGGATCGCTTCGCGCAGGTGGTAGCGGTCGTTTGTGGCTTCGGCCAGGACTCTGACCTCCTCATCAAAAGAGACTATGATGACTCGATCATCCGGGCGCAACTGGTCAATGAAGGCGATGGCGGCGTCCTGAATCTCTTCCAGGCGAAACTGCGTCGAGGCGCTGGTGTCTATCACGAGCGCAACCGTGAAAGGTTTTTCGATGGAAGCGAAGTAGGCTACTTCCTGCTCAACGCCATCTTCATAAATGCGGAAATCTTCCTTCCGCAGGTTCGGGATGAACCTGCCGTTACGGTCCATCACGCTGACGGGAATCGAAACGAGAGTCGTGTTGACGCGGACCACATCGCCTTCGCCGACCTCTTCTGGGTCACTGCTGGTCGGAGACTGGGCGGTTTGCGTCTGAGTCGGGGCCTTGTTGCTTGATGAGATTGTCGTGCCGTTCTGGAGGACTGGCCGTTTCTGGGTTGAAGGCTGGGGCTGCGGCGACGGAGGCTGCGCGCTCGTGTTGTCGCCGACGCGACGCGGGCGTGTCTGCGCCTGGGCAAAGAGCAGGGTCGAAAGCAGTAGGGAGAGGAGCAGGGAAACGTTTGCAATCTTTCTCATGGTCTCACAAAGCTCCTTAGGTTAAATGGGGCGCGTGCGCTGGCTCCCGGCGCATCGCTTTGATGCGCTAAAGGGCGAAAAGATGCTTGTTCGAGGCAACAAAGGTTGGGAGAGATGTGTTGCTCGGATAAAGATACCCTAAAAGTCGTAAATCGTAAATCGTGAATCGTGAATAGACGAAACCCTGGCTCTGTCTATTTACGATTCACGATTTACGATTTACGACTTACGACCCGGAGATGGCATTAAAGATTAAGGGGAGAGTGCCCCAGGTTTGTCCGCGGTGTTGCGGGCGAAAGCCGAAGAGGATGATTCGGCCCCGCCCCATTGTCACTTCGGCGAGCGCGACTTTGCCTTTCAGGTGTTCTTCGCCAAGCACCCAGCCCGAGCGTAAAAGATTATCCGATGAATAGCGTGCGATGACACGCACGCTCTGCTGGTCCGTCGCTTCGAATGCGGAGCTGTTAATAAAATAGGCGTTCAGCTCCTTCGACACACCGCGCGCGACCGGGTGCGCGGTATCAACGTCGAGTCCCAAAATCGAGCCGGGACAATAGAAGACGGAGGACTTTAACCCTTCGAGCACATTGCGCACGGGCAGGTTGAAACGCTTGATTGCAAGCTCTGTGGAAGCGTCGAAGCAGATGAGCGTTCCGCCTTCTTCGATGAAGCGGCGCAGATTCTCCACTCCGGCTTCTGTTATTCCGCCCGTGAGCTCCGCAGGATAGCTGTCCGCCCTGTTCCCCTCGATGATCTGTCTCGGGCGCTGGGAAGGCAGAATGATCACGTCATACCTGGCGCGCAGATTACCGCGGCGTATCTCTGCGTCGCGTAAAGATTCGTAAGGAACATTGAAGGTGTCGAAGATGAAGCGCGTCCAGCCTTCGTCCATGTTGTCAATCCAGCCTTGATAGAGGGCGAGCCGGACCGGCCGTTTGAGCGGATTTGGAATGGGAGAAGTCTTGCCGCGCCTCAGCGCCAGACCCAGGTCGCGACGGACCTCGTTTTCATCGCGAATGAGCCTCAACTTTCTTTCGGCCGCAGACTCTTTAATCTCCGTGACGGCGAAAGCCTGAACGCCCATCTGGAGGTGCAACGTCCATCCGGCGACGTCATAGGGCCGTTCGGCTTCGCCCGATGCCGTCAAACGCTTCGGATAATTTTGAAGCTCAAAGAGGGCCTGCACGTTCGCGCGGAAAGGCTGCTTTAGAAAAACTATGTAGCTGCCCGCCGGAATCTCCACCACAGTGTCTTGCTCGGGCGTGAGGACTGTGCGCTCTGTCTCCTGATACCGCCCGTCTCGATAGCTGCCGCGCACTCCGACTCGAATGAATCCCTCCTCCCCGTACTTCCCGTGCAGCTCACGCTCAAGCCTGTGAACTTCGACGCCCTGCTCGACGAGCGTCCCGATCATTTTGGCGACTGCTTCGTCATTTCCCTGAAGTGCCGGAATCAGGTAGGCCAGCGGGAAGTCGGACTCGGGCGGAACGTTTAGGGCTTCCCGTCCAAGCTTGTAGAAGTTAAGCAGGTAGCTCTCGCGATATTTCGCCGCCATCGAGAGCACGGAGCGCGCAGCCGTCATCTCCATATTCAAAATGTCGCGCGGCCGCCAGAGGCCGCCGGGCCAGGGGTCTGGAAAATTTGTCGCCGGGGTGAGCGCCGTAGGCATCCCGCGCGAATTTGCCCTCGTGAGTTGTTCGCGCGTTACCGTCACCGGAGTCATCAAATCTGCGCTCGCCGCTTCAGTCAGTATGCCAATGGAGTTGTGATAATAAGGGGCCGTGCGAAAGCCGCCGTGCCACCAGGTGTCATAGACTGCGTTGGTGATGACGCCTTTGAAGCCGGATGCCTGTAGGTCCGCAGCGATCTTCTGCCCCAGGAGGCCGACCTGACGCAAGGTGAGCGGCGAGATGTTCGGATTCGCTGGATCGTAAAAAGGTGGAACGAAGAAACGCGACCCGTTCTTTCCTTGCTGATGTACGTCGTAAACAATCTCCGGAACCCACTCTTTCCAGAGCAGGCGGGTCAGGAGTTTGGTCTCCGCCAGATTGAGCATGAACCAGTCGCGATTATTATCGTGGCCCGCGTAATGGTGATAAAGCTCTGGCGGGTCCGTGCCCTCGTAGGGCGTGTTGAGCGTCTTGCGATACCAGTTGGCGACGATGTCAATGCCGTCCGGGTTAGCGGACGGAATCAGGATTAAGATGGTGTTCTGTAGAATCTCGCGCGTCTCCGCATCCTGCGCCGACGCCAGCTCGTAAGCGAGCTGCATGGACATCTGCGAGGCGACGATCTCCGTTGAGTGAATGGAGCAGGAGATTGCGACAATCGTCTTCCCCTCACGAACCAGGCGGTCGCGTTCTCCTTCGGTCTGGATAGTGCGCGGGTCGGCCAGCCGTTGCTGAATCTCTTTATACTTAGCCAGATTGCGTATATTCTCGGGCGAGCTGATAAAGGCGACAATCAGAGGGCGGCCCAGGGTTGTTTGTCCCAGAGTCTGGACCTGTAAGCGGTCGCTCGCGGCGTCGAGTTGCGCGAAGTAGTTTGAAATCTGCTTCCAGTCGGCGATGGTGCGGTCCTCGCCGGGCGTAAACCCGAGCACCGAGCGCGGGCTCGGGATCGCAGCGCTCGCGGCGACGGGCAGAAAGATGAATAAGAAAAACCATGAGGACACGAGGGCGGTCAGAGAGTTTGTTCTTCTCTGCTTTTGTCTTGGAGCCCTCGTGTTGATAAAGACAGCAGCCGAATGACGTATCATTCAGAACACCCTTCAGGCGAATCAATTGAAGAGAAAGGGACGGCGCAAATGGTTGCGCGCACCCCGGAGTCTAACACACGGCCCGCCCGGCGTCTTAGTGAGCGACTCCTTTATTTCTGGTCGCTTCTGGTCGCGGGGACGCTGCTCGTTCTCTTCGGCGTGCCGGTCATTCTCCTGGCGTTGGTTACGCGACGGCACAACTGGGTCTATCCAATAGCGGCCTGGGGGGCGCGAAACTGGCTGCGACTGAGCGGGATGAAGATAAGCGTTAAAGGGGAGGTGAATCTCGACTCAAACCGCGCCTGCGTTTTGATAGCGAACCACAGGTCTTACCTGGACCCGGCCGCTCTTTTTGTTTCATTCAAACGCAAGCTCGGCTTCATCGCCAAGAAGGAGCTGCTACGCGTGCCTATCCTGGGGCAGGCGATGGGTTACGTGAATGTTATCGCCATTGACCGCAGCAACAGGGCGCGGGCGATTGAGACGATAAGGACGGCGACCGAGCGCCTTCATTCGGGCGTCTCCTTCGTGGTCTTCGCCGAAGGCACGCGCGCCGGGGCCAAAGAGCTTCTGCCCTTTAAGAAGGGCGGTTTTTACATGGCGATTGAGGCCGGAGCCCCCATCACGCCCGTGGCGATTAAAAATACAGGGGAATTGATGGGCAAGGGAACAGGCACGTCCAGACCCGGGACCATCGAGATAACCATCCTACCGGTCGTCGAGACAGCGGGACTTTCAACGGACGAAGATATAGAGCGACTGATCGAGAAAGTCCATTCGAGTATCGCGGAGGAACTTGGTGTTGAGAAAAGCTTTCAGCCGGCGCGCGCCGGCTGAAAGCTTCGTGAGCTATTCGAACTTATAGGTCAGGATGCCTGATATTTTAATAAACTGACCGTGAAGGCGCGTCTGCGGGAAGCGAGCCTTTTTGGCAGCTTCGACGGCCGCCGCACGCAACTCTTTCGGACCTTCGATGGCTTCGGCGGCAATCACTTTACCCTCTTCGTCAATGGTCACCTCAACCTTCACAGTGCCAGTAACGTGCCGCTGCTTTGCCTCCTCCGGATAATTGGGGCGGGGCATCTCGATGGCCTTGTCGTTGAGCACGCTGCCGCGGATCGGCATCTGAGCGACATCGTTTGAAGTTTGCGGCGTCCCTGTATCCTTTTCGCCGTCCTCGATTTCCGTAATCTTTATATCAACGTGGCCCTTCTGGAAATCCGAGTACTTGATTCGCAGGCGGATATGCTGAACCTCGCCGCTGCCGTAAACCAGCTCTTCATCCGCGTAACTGTATGTGGGAAACCAATAGCGACCGTCAATCTGTTCGCGAATGGTTTCCACCATTGGGAACTTGTTGAGTTTAGTTTCCGGCACCCCTTTGCCACGCGATTTGACGATTTGCAGGTCGCGGTCATCCACCCAGATGCGCCCCTGAAATAAGCGCTGTTTGGTCTTGGGGTCGGGCATCACTTTCGGGGTGACGTCGAAGATATATAGGTCCAGCTCATCTATGCGTTCTTTGCCGACATAGGTGAAATTATATTGATTGATCTTCGAGGCTTCGAGAGCGAAAGGGTTGACGCCGCTGAGGTCCTCAATGTCCTCTGCCGTGACGCCCGCAAATGTCGGCATCGGGAAAAAGACAATCTTTTCGAAGCGGTTGCCGCTGTTGTCGAAAGTGAAATTCGAGATGCGGTGGTATTCCCCGGCCACCTGCCCGCCCATGCCGATGACCTGAATGACTGCGTCGCGTTTGAACGCGTATTCGTTGAGCGCGCGGCGAAACTCTGCCTCTTTGGCTGAGAATTCGCGGATAATCCGCTCGACGTCAGCCGGCTTGGCATTGCCGGCAACGGTCGTTACAGTTTGTGCCGAAGCGCTTCGAGGATGGGATGCGCCGCCGATGAGAACCAGCGCCGCCAGGGCAAAAGTGTAGATAAAAAAAGGTTTCATAAAGGTTAAAGTCCCAATGCAAGAGGTTTTTGGTTTCGAGCGTGAGCTTGGTTAATCTTGATCGCCTACATCCAGCCGGGTCCAAGTCCTTCAGATGCCGTGATTGCCTCACGTGTTGCATCCCGGACCGGGTCAAGCTGTTTTGCAATAGATTTTGGTTATAGGGGTAAGAACTTCATCAACATAAAATACGGGTTGTGCTATACTCCCTTAGCCCGAATGTCTCATCCGGACCTCGATTAATTAAACGCGACTTACAGTCCCCGTAAAACCGATGGCCCCGACTGCCGTAGATCAAAAAGCATCTGGAGACTCTTTTGCCCAGGCCCAGGTCTGTATGGACCAGGGCGAGCTGGCGCAGGCCGCCAGACTTCTGCTCACCTTCATCAAGGATGAGGGCGAGGAGGCTTCCAGCGGGCGTAGTGTGCAGGCACGCACGGCGCTAGCGGAAGTTTACGAAGAGATGGGGCGCTATGAGGATGCAGGCGCAGCACTCGCTCATTTTGACCCGTCCGCTCTTGAGCAATTTTCGCCACACCAGCGCGGCCTGCTACTTTTGGCCTTCGGGTCACACGCCTACTGGGAGAAAGATTTCCCACGTTCAATTACCTTACTGAACAGGGCGCGCGAAATCTTAGAGCCCATCGGCGATGCTGCCAATCTGGCACGCACCTTTCATTGTCTGGGGCGTTCCTACTGGGCATTGGACGAGCAGTCGCTCGCGCGCGAGTTTTACGAGATTGCCATAGAGTGGGGACGGCGCGCGCACAAAGATAGGGCGCTCGCCATCACCTATTTGAATCTGGGTCTGGTCGCGCGGCACGAAGGGGACCTGGACGAATCCGGGATGTGCTATCGCAGGGCGCTTCGTCTCTTACGCCACACAAAGGATGAAATCAGTCGCGCCCGGCTTCAGAATAATCTGGGCGTAGTCTTACGCTACCAGGGCAATTTTTACGAAGCGATCAATTCCTCGCGCCGCGCGCTTGAGCACCTTAAAGGACACGACGATAAGCTCCTCCTAGGCAAAATCAATAATAATCTGGCAGTGACCAGCATTCAGACGGGCGAATGGGCATTGGCGGAGAGCTACGTGCAGCAGGCGCTCAGTCTCGCGCGGGCCAGCGGTGACCGTTTGATCGAGGGCAGATTTACGGCGACCCTGGGAGCGTTGCGGGTCTATCAGGGACGCACGGAAGAGGCCAACCAGCTGCTGAGGTCCGCTCTAGCCACGACCAAAGAGATGTCCAGCAAGAAGGACGAGGTGCTCGTTCTCCTCTCACTCTCAAGACTCTGGCTACAGGTCCGCAACACGCACCTCGCTTTGACCTACGCGCGAAACGCGCGCGATCTGGCTCAAGAAGTGGGCGACCTGAGAGTTGGCAGCGAGGCCGCCCTGCTGATGGCGGAAGGCTACAGGCGCAGCGACAAATGGCTTCCCGCGGAAGACTGGGCGACGACAGCGCAGGCCGAACTCGAACACCTGCCATACCCTTTGCTGGACGCAGTCCTGCAACGCAATCTAGCCAATTTCGCCTCGCGTCGCCGCGAGCCGGAACACGGCGAGCGGCTCTTCAAACAGGCTGAAGAAGCCTTTCGTTCGATGGGCGCGGCTTATCAAGTCGCCGTCACGATCTTCGAGCAGGGCGAGATTCTGGTGCGGCGCAGCGAACATCCGTCCGCCCATGAGCGTTTCGCGGAAGCCGCCACGCAGTTCCGAAAACTGGGCGCGCAATTGGACCTTGAGCGCGCCGAAGAAGAGGCCCGGCGCGCCTCGGAAAGAATGGCCGCCTGGCACATTGCTCCCGCGCCCTCCATCAACCTGATCCCGCCAGACGTTGCCCCGCTCGTCATGCAGGTCCTGAACGCCGCGAGCGGGCGGGAAAGGCTGCTGCGCGAACTGATGTTTGCCGCAAAGAACGCTCTCGCTGCCGAGGGCGCGATTGTCTTTGCGACGGATGAGGACGGGCAGCTTTACGCGCAGGCGAGCGTTGATCTGGATGAAGAGGCGCGTGAGCGTGCGATCAGGGCGGTGACAAAGCATCTGGAAGGAAGGACAGAAGGAACGGTCACGGCCGAAGATTCTGCCGCTGCAGGTTCTGCGGTCGCCTGTGGCTCGCCCGATGAGCATTGCCGGACGCTGGCGTCGCGCCGGAACGGCGGCGCATACGTTCTCTACCTGCGCGCGCCCACGCCGCTCTCGGAAAAGCGCGCCAGTATTTTGGATGCCCTGATCGGTTGCGCGCGTCTTGTGCTGGAAACGATAGACCTGAGAACGGACATCCGGCGCGCTCGCCCCTTCAATGCCATCGCCGGACCATCCGCAAAGGGGCTTTTCCCGAATCTCATTGCGAACAGCTCCGCGATGCGAGATGTGCTGGCGCGCATGGAGAGACTAAAAGATTCGGATGCGACGGTCTTACTCCTGGGCGAGTCCGGCACGGGTAAAGAGGTCGTCGCCCGCTCTCTACACGAGGAGAGCCGACGACGTGACAAGATTTTCCTCCCGTTCAATTGTTCCGCCGCGCCGCGCGAGATCGTCGAAAGCCAGCTTTTCGGACACAAGCGCGGGACGTTCACCGGAGCCATCAACGACCAGCTCGGCATCATCCGGGCTGCGGAAGGCGGCACACTGCTCCTGGACGAGATCGGCGACCTCTCGCTTGAGGTCCAGCCCAAGCTGCTACGCTTTTTACAGAATGGGGAGATCATGCCGCTCGGCGAAAGTCCGCGAAAAGTGAACGTGCGGGTCATCGCCGCCACCAATCGCGATCTGAAACAGGACGTTCGCGAGGGTCGTTTTCGCGAAGACCTCTACTACCGTCTCAATACCTTTGTCATCAAACTCCCGCTGCTCCGCGAAAGGCCGGAAGACATTCCGCTCCTGGCCTCCTACTTCTTTGAAGAGATGTGTAGTCGTCATCAGCGGCAGCTCGCGGGCATCACGCCGGAAGCCATGGACTATCTGACCCGCTACGACTGGCCCGGCAATGTTCGTCAACTGCGCAGCGAGATTGAGCGGATCGTGGTGTTTGCTGAAGACGGCCAGGCCGTAGGTGCTGAATCACTTTCCACAGATATTCTGCGCGCGGCCTCAAATGCTTCGCCCGTTCGCTTCCATCTGGACTTCAGCCGGCCCATAGACTTTAAGGAGCTAATGCTGGACATCGAGCGGCAGCTGCTCTCCGAAGCTCTGGCTCGCCAGGGCGGAAACGTCACTCGAACAGCCGAGCTGCTTAATCTTCGGCGGCAGACGCTCGATTACAAGCTGCGAAAATTTAGCGCCGACAATCCTTCCATTAATCTGGTTGACGAAGAAGAGTAGTCCCCGGAGCGCAAGAATTCTTGCACCCCCCCGAAACCCTCTTGCGGCTCACCTAAATTTAGAAATAGCACGGGATAGGCTGAAAAAGCCGCGAACGCCCGCCGGAGTCGAGCGCAAAAAAATCGGCTGATGACGGCCTGCGACTCGTCGAGGGTTTGCGTGCAAGAGGCCCGTCTTTATTGGCTCACGGTCCATTTCGAGCTGGATTGGCGAGCCTGGCACAGGTGTTGTTAAAGGAAGATACCGATACCTCGCTTCATGGGTCTCGAAATGAGTGGGAGCATTAAACAACTGGCCGATTTGAAAACCGATAAAGCGAAGTTAGAGTCCTCATATCGGCGATTGGTGACAGCGCGTCTTCCCGTGAACCTCTACAGTGTGCGAGCACACGCGCAACGTCGAGCGGCTACGTTGCTGCATGGGATGGACGAGGGGTCTGGCTCGTGGGAGGAGCTAGACTGTCTTCACCTTGCCGATGACGAGCGCGGCGACCGCGCGTCGCTCCTTCTGGGCGGAGCGACGGGCGGCGTCGCGCTCACCAAACATCAACGCGTGGGGTTGTTGGCTTCGACGGGCACGGGTACGCTTTTTCTGTTCAATGCGGAGAAGCTCAGTTATGGGGCGCAACGGGTTCTTTGCAGCGTTGTTGAGAAAGGGCGCTACACGCCTGTCGGCGATCCGTTCCCGCGCCCTCTCGGTTGCCGCATCATCGTCGGCAGTCAAAAGCCACTGGCGGCGCTCGCCAGCAGTTTAATTGTCGGACGGCGGCTGGCTGAAACGCTCGGCCTCGTCTCGCTGAGCGCGGAAGATGTGATCAAGGTTCTCGAACCGAGGAGATTCTACAAAACTCACCCCGGCAGTCTGGCAGCGGAGAGTCCACCCGCTCAACGCACTGCTTGAAAATATCGGCGACGGCTGCGCCTCCAGGCAGCCGTCACCGATAAAATTGCGGATTTCGGATTTCGGATTGCGGATTGAAAAAGCACAAACTGTCTTTTCAATCCGCATTCGTTTAGACGAAATCAACTTCAACCAGATGCGGGATGATGCCGCGCTCGTAACCTTCGCGTAAAAGAAGTCGAACAGCCTCGCGTCCGCGCTCCGTGTAATCGAGCGTGAGATCGTTAACCCACATTGCAACGAAACGGTCAGCCGTCTCCGTATCCATGTCGCGCGCAAACTGCATCGCGTACCTGAGCGCGTCTTCGCGATGTCCGAGCGAGTAGCGTATGCTCTCGCGCAGGAAGTGTGAGACTTTGCGCATCATCTCCAGCCCGAGGTCACGGCGGATGGCATTTCCGCCCATCGGAAGCGGCAATCCGGTCCGCTCATGCCACCACTCGCCCAGGTCAATGACCTTGTGCAAACCAAGCCTCTCGTAGAAAAGCTGGCCTTCGTGGATCAGGAGTCCCGCGTCGCAACGCCGTGCCTGGACGGCTTCGATGATTTGATCGAAGGGAACGACCTCGTATTCAAACTCAGTATTGAAAATCTGTAAGGCAAGAAAAGCGCTCGTCAAAGTTCCGGGCACGGCGACTCTTAATTTCGGCAAGTCGCTGGCCGTGTAAGGCTCACGCGAGACGACAATGGGGCCGTAGTTATCGCCGATGCTCGCCCCGTGCGGCAGCAGCGCGTACTTGTCGGCGATATAAGCGTAGGCGTGGAAGCTGATGGCCGTGACATCGTAGACCCCGCGCATCGCCATCTCGTTCAAGCTCTGAATATCTTTCAGAACGTGCGTGAACTGAATGTCGCCCGTGTCGAGCTTGTTCGTGGCGAGCGCGTAGAACATAAACGCGTCGTCGGAGTCGGGCGAATGTGCGACCGTGATTGTGCGTGTTTCAGTTATAGAAGACATATAAGGATTAGGTTGGAAAAGCGCTTTGCTTAACAGGGATGAACGCTCAATAATGATACCTGCATGCCAAGATTCTGATTTTATCTTCCGTTACTTGATAAACAAGCCGGTGTTCCTGATCAATGCGCCGCGACCAGCAGCCTTTCAATTCATGTTTTAGTGGCTCTGGTTTCCCAATACCTTTGAACGGCTCGCGCAGCACATCTTTTATCAGGCTGATAATCCGCGAGGCTTTCTAACGATCCTGCTCCACCCACCAAGCCAAATCCTCAAATGCTGCCGGGTCAAATTCCAAGTTTCTCGCAGGCTTCTTCAAACGGAATTCCTTCCTGGCGTTCCTTAGCTTCCAGGAGGCGACGTTTCATATTCTCGCTTTTAAGGAGATATGCTGTCTCTCTTTCAGCTTCAATCTCACGCCATAAATCAATCGGTACTATAACGCCGATTGGGTTCCCGCTCTCGTCTGAGATGTACTGAATTTCCGCCATCATCAACCCTCTAACCGCGAAGCTTAATGAAGAGACTGTAACAAAGTATCTACTGCCATTCAATAAGTCTGAACCATGCTTGAAAAGTTGAATTGTGTATTATGCGGCAGTTGTCTCCATTGATACTTTGTTGTAGAGCGTATCTCGCTCGACCGCCTCAAACCCTGCGTCCTCAATCAGCGCGACAATCTCCTGCTTCGTCATCCTGACTTCGTTGTTGGATTCAACGGAATAGCTTTCCGACAGCTCGCCGCCTTCTGTGATCGTGCCGTCGAGGTCGTTTGCGCCGAAGTGTAGGGCGACCTGAGCCAGACGCTTGCCGAGCATCACCCAGTAGGCTTTGATGTGCGCGAAGTTGTCGAGCATGAGGCGCGACACTGCCATGGTCTTTAAGGAATCCACCCCTGATGGTCCGGGCAGATGAGATAGTTGAGTGCCCGGAGGATAGAAGGCCAACGGGATGAAGCACTGGAAACCGCCAGACTTGTCCTGCTGCTCGCGCAGCCGTACTAGATGGTCAACGCGGTCCTCAATGGATTCGATGTGCCCGTAAAGCATCGTCGCGTTCGTCTTCAGGCCCGCGGCGTGGACCTTTCCCGAAAGCTCCAGCCAGCGTTCCGCGTTCGTCTTGTGGGCGCAGATCATAGAGCGGGTCGGCTCGCGGAAAATCTCCGCGCCGCCGCCCGGACACGAATCCATCCCGGCCTCTTTCAGCCGCTCGATGACCTCTTCGTCCGACATCTTGTAAAAATGCGCGAAGTGGTCAAGCTCGACCATCGTCCAAGCTTTCAGATGTAGCTGCGGGTACTCGCGCTTGAGCGATGAGAGCAGATCAGTGAAGTAGCTGAAGGGCAGCTTAGTATTCAAGCCGCCGACGATATGTAGCTCCGTGGCGCCTTCTTTGACCGCCTCGCCGGCGATACGCAAACTGTCCTGAATGTTGTGCGTATAGGCGTCCGGTTGTCTTGGCGTGCGAAAGAAGCCGCAGAATTTGCAGTCGGCGTAACAGACGTTCGTCGGATTGAAATGGCGGTTAACATTGAAATAGGTGGTCCGCCCGTGCAGCCGACGCCGCACGATGTCGGCCAACTTCGCCAGGGCGGCCAGGTCCGTGGTCGCGTAAAGATTCAGGCCGTCGTCAAAAGTCAGGCGCTCGCCGCGCTCAACCTTGGCGGCAATCTCATTAAGATTGGAGTCGTGTGAAAAGTTCATCATTCAATATGTGATACGCTATTTGTTCGCTCGATGCTTCAAAATTTTATGAAAACCGCGCCGCCGAAAGTCAGAAACAAAATCACGCTGACGAAAGCATTCGTCGTAAAGAAAGCCGCGTTCAAACGGCTCAGGTCGTCCGCCCGCACGAGCGTATGCTGATAAGTAAGCAGCGCGCCAGTGAAGGCGACTCCGACAAGCGCGAGCGCTCCCAGTTGCGTCATCAAGTATAACGCAACGAGGGCAGAAAACGCGCCTAAGTGCAGAAGCCTGGAAATCCATAAAGCGCGTGAGATGCCGAACCTTTGCGGAATCGAGTGCAGTCCTGCCTGACTGTCGAAATCATAATCCTGGCAGGCATAGAGCACGTCGAAGCCCGCGGTCCACAGCATGACGACCAACGAGAGCAGCAGCGGCACCGGGCTATCAAGCGAGCCGCGGACTGCAATCCAGGCTCCGGTCGGCGCAATCGCCAGGCACCAGCCGAGCACCAGGTGTGAAGCGAAGGTCCAGCGCTTGGTGTATGAATAGAGCAGAATGCTGGCGAGCGCGACGGGGGAGAGAATAAGCGTCAAACGGTTGAGCATCGCGGAGGCCAGGAAGAAGAGCGCGGCGGAAGCCAGTGTGAACGCCCAGACGAAACCGACTGAAAGCGCGCCGATGGGCAAGGCGCGCGTGCTCGTGCGCGGGTTGCGCGCATCAAGCTCCCTGTCCGCGATTCGATTGAACGCCATCGCGCAGGAACGTGCGCCGAACATCGCCAGAGTGATCCAGAGAATGTGCCACACGGTCGGCAAATCATTGGGCATCAGGCCGCGCGCCCCCAGAACTGCGCCCAGAAAAGCGAACGGCAGCGCAAAAAGCGTGTGCTCGATCTTAATCATTTCGAGCGTCGTGCGGATGTTCTTCGCTGTCGAAACGGACATGGCAAGCGAATCATACGAGGCGCAACCTGCGAGCGCAAGCGACCACATTTCAAGAGCGGTTGCGTTGAATGTTAGAATGGCTTCGCTTAACTGGAATCGAGAATCGCAGAAATGAGTTTGCAAGATATAGAGAGGCTCCTGAGCGCTCACAGAAGCGGGGAGATGGAGACATCCGAGGCGGCGCGCCTGATCAGCAATCTTCATTTCGAAGATTTAGGCTACGCCCGCGTGGATCATTCCCGGCGCGAGCGCCAGGGATTTCCGGAAGTCGTTTTCGGGGCGGGGAAGACCAGGGCGCAGGTCGTCGGCATCGTCGAGCGCCTTGTTCGGGAATCGCCGAATGTGCTTGTGACACGAACGGACGAGGGGACTTTCGGTGAAGTCCGCAACGTCGTGACGGATGCGGAATGGCACGAGGCTGCAAGGCTCATCAGAATCCAGAGGGATAAAACGGAGAGAGGCGTCGGACCGATCTCGGTCGTCACTGCGGGGACGAGCGATATTCCGATTGCGGAAGAGGCTGCGTTGACAGCCGAGGCGATGGGAAATCGCGTGGAAAGAATCTGGGATGCTGGCGTGGCCGGTATCCATCGCGTTCTGGCCGAGCGCGAAACATTGCGCGCAGCGCGAGTGGTCATTGTCGCTGCGGGGATGGAGGGCGCGCTCCCTTCTGTCGTCGGCGGTCTGGTGAGCGTGCCCGTTGTGGCCATCCCGACCAGCGTCGGCTACGGCGCGTCATTCAACGGCGTGGCCGCGCTGCTCGGCATGCTCAATTCCTGCGCCTCAAACGTCACGGTCGTCAACATTGACAACGGCTTCGGCGCTGGCTTCGTCGCCAGCCTCATCAATCGAAAGTGGGAAACGAAAGCAGAAGGCAGTAGGCAGTAGGCAGAATGCATAAAACAAAGATCGTGCGCCATCCGCTCACCAAACCCCAACGCCTTCTGCCTTCTGCTTTCTGCTTTCTGCCTGCTGCATTTCGTCTCCGCGTCGCTCTCTCGCTGCTGCTCATCTTTGCGCCTCTGCTTTCAGGGTGCTATAGCGCACGCCGCACACCGAATCTTGAACGCATCTTCGCGGCGGCACGCGAACGCAAAGGCAAGCGACCGCTGATAGTGATTCCGGGCGTGCTGGGGTCGCAGCTCGTCAACTACGAGACGGGCGAAATCGTCTGGCCTTCAGCATTTCGCTCGTCGGATGACGGCTTGAGCCTTCCGGTCTCGCCCGATCTACAGCGCAACCGCGATAATCTCGTCGCCAGAAAAATTGTGGACACGGCGCGCCTCGCACGCCTCGCGCCGGAAGTTTACGTCTATCACGAGCTGCTCGTCGCGCTGAAAAAATATGGCGGCTACAAAGAGGGGGACTGGAGCAACCCGAGCGAGGACGGCGATCATGATACGTTCTACGTTTTCCCTTACGACTGGCGGCGCGATAACGTCGAGACGGCGCGCGAGCTCATCGGGCGCATCGAGACTTTAAAGCGGAAACTCAATCGCCCGGATTTGCGCTTCAACGTGCTGGCGCATTCGATGGGCGGCCTCGTCGCGCGTTACGCAGCCATGTACGGTGACGCGGACCTGCCGCCGGAAGGAGCCCAGCCGAAACCCTCCTGGGCGGGCGCTGCTCACATCAACAAGATCATCATGTTCGGCACGCCGAACGAAGGCTCTGCGGACGCCTTCGTTACTTTGCTGGAAGGCTATTCCATCAGGGAGGGCTTGCGAAGCAGGCTCCCGCTTTTCAAAAAGCTTTCGCGCGAAGATGTTTTCACCGTCCCTTCAGTTTTTCAGCTCTTGCCGCACCGCACCGCGACGCGTTTTCTTGACGAAAACCTGCAACCCATTGAGGTGGACCTCTATGATCCGGCAGTGTGGCGCCGCTACGGCTGGTCGCCGGTGGCGGATGCGGAATACCGTCAACGCTTCGTCAAAGGCAGAACGCGTGGCGACAACGCACCCTTTAGCCGCGGCTCGCTCGAAGAGTTGGACGCTTATTTCGCGCTGGTGCTCAATCGCGCAAAGCGTTTTCATGAGGCGCTCGACGTGATCGAAGAGAATCCGCGGGTCCATCTCTACGCCTTCGGCGGCGATTGTGAAGACACGCTCGTCGCGCCCGTCATCCTATTTGACCAGAAAAAGAAGCAGTGGGTGACAATCACGCGCCCGCGCGAATTTCGCACCTCGACCGGACAAAAGATTTCACAGAAGGCTGCGGCGGCGGCCATGTCTGAACCCGGCGACGGTCGCGTCACACGCAGCTCGCTTCTGGGCGAAGACCTTGAAGGGAAGCCGAATTCGATCTTTAATACCCCGCTCCCAATCGCCTACGCCGTCTTCACCTGCGACTTACACGGCGAGTTACAGAAAAACAAGACCCTACAGGACAATGCACTCACAGCGCTGGTTGGCGAGGTGATGAAGTAAAAGGCAGCCCCGTTAGGGGCGGCAGAATAAAGCCCAGGGCGCAAGCCCTGGGTCACTGATGGAAAAGATGTAGAAGCCCATGAAATGGGCGACAGCCCGTGCACGCCCGTATGCAATTCAAGGGCTGTCGCCCGCTCACGCGGGCTTGCATTTCAAATCGGCGCTGTGACCCAGGGCTGACGCCATTAGTATCTACACAAGTCAGAAACCTCCATTTTTCTTAGGATTTCTGACTACTTGGGAA
>Ga0268243_1000033_pt1 | contig 72868 bp, 53 predicted proteins | sample BulsoiMagMametaG_FD_200254 | JGI IMG/M metagenome (GOLD analysis project Ga0268243, IMG submission 200254) | Bulk soil microbial communities from Mexico - Magueyal (Ma) metaG (v2) (version 2) | ecosystem: Environmental > Terrestrial > Soil > Agricultural land | place: Mexico: Magueyal...
GCGAAGAGAAAGCCATCAAGATTGAGTGGCAGTTCTCCATTGAGTCAGCCAGAGGCAAATTGAATCGGCATTACCGAGAAGTCAATGCTGACAATGCTCAATATCAAAAATCTTAGTTTCCAGTGTACTTAACTTATACCCTCGTGATGAGACAGTAGAGGTTCAAACAGCAAACATAGCTAGGAATGCTGTCTTGATCCCTTCTTTTCATTTATATGGTAGCAAGACTCTTCCGCAACCGGCACCACTTAAAGCAGCTCGAACGGATGCTTCAGTTGTAGTTGATCAATATCCTACAGGCGCACGAAGCCTGTTGAATTATATAGAATCAGATGGACACACTATTAGTTCGCGAGACACTGAAGAAAGAGCTCCCGCGGCTTAACCCAAGTGGTACTTGGCCAGTGAATCTACACGGGATTTTATCTCGACTTGGTATTAGGTTGCGTTTTGAGGAAAAAGGGAAAACAGCTTCATACTTAGAATTAGCAGATCCACCAACAATCATTATATATCGGCAAAGTCTAGAGCCGATTTTATCAGCTAGAGAGCGCTTTTCCATTGCCCATGAAATAGCTCACTGGATTGTGTGGCGTCGTTTCGGTTCAGTCCCATCTTCTGAAACTGAATATTGGTGGCATGAGACTCTGTGTAATGAATTTGCTGCGGGATTATTAGTCCCCTTGAACACCCTGCAGCGCTATCTGGAGAGACAATACAGCGAAAATGTTAATCCAGCTTATTTCCCAGAAAAGGTTAAAAAGTCTGCAGCAGTATCATGGGAGGTTGCGGCAAAATCAATCACAGCAATACCGTCTGCAAATTCAGCTTATCTTCGTCTGATGAAGGTGACGAGTGCAAACTTAAGTAAAGATGATGTGGTACAAAAGCAAAGCATATTTAAAGTTAATTGCAGTACGCTAACTAATATGCCCGGCTCATTTGTAGGGCGATCTGCAATTTTGCGAGGCCAAGATGATCTTTTTGCATGGATGGATGAATTGCCGCGTAGGGTCGTGAAGGAGAGACTCCTCACATTAACCATCGGGAATCTTTGTTTAACTGAAGTGCCTTGTAGTTTTTTACGAGAGTCTAATTATTGGATTATCCATTTCCGTCCTTCAAACGGAGGCGTCAAAGTAGAAAAAAAACACACTGCAGCATCAAAGCAATAAATTTATAGAGTTTCTACTATTCAATTGTAGAACCAGAAAACTTTTTGATTTACTGATCGTTCAATATATGTATGAAAGGAACCTGTAACTAATAGAATTATCATCGCTGGAATAAATACACAGACGTCCTTTTTTTAGTATTGGTACGTCATTGCCAATCTTTACTAGTTGATAAGAAATTCCATGTTGAACAAAATTCACATAAAGAAGATTCATTGGAATGTGCAAACAGCCTGCAATATGCCATGCGGGTTCTGTTATTTATGGCGGAAGCCTCAAACATTTCGTTTATCAACAAAGGTGGCTAAAGAATTACTCCAACAAACTGCTGATTGTAATGTTGAATGGTTTGTTTTTGGAGGAGGGGATCCTCTTCTCAGAGAGGACTTTCTGGAGTTGCTTGATTTTGCACACAATCTCGGTTTAAAGGTCGATCTTCAGACGAATGCAATTCTACTAGATAATTTTGATGTCGAAGCAATATTAACACGCGTTCATCGAATCGGATTGTCACTTGATGGAGAAGATGAAATAACACATGACACAATAAGAAACTATAGTGGGCATTTTAAGATTATTTTAAGGACTTTATCTCTCTGTGAACAGTATTTAGTGCCTACGACTATTCGAACCGTAGTCTGTTACCAAAACCTTGGAAGATTATCTAAATTATCTGCGGTACTAAATGATTATTCATGTATAGAAAAATGGAGCCTCCGACAGTTCGCACCATTAGGAAGAGGTAAATTATTACAGGATAGATATCAGATAAGTGATGCTGAATTTATGAGCGAGGTTCAGCGTATAGCAGAATTTAATCAATCCTTAAACCTAAAATTTCCAATCGTTTCTGTCTCAATTAGTGAGATGACTAATTGCTATTGTCTTATATCAGAAGACGGGCAGATGTACGGCCACCCCTCTGAAGGTGAATACAGATCCGTTGGTATTTTCCCGCAAGAGTCTCTAGCAACCTTGATTTCAAAACTTAATATAGACCTATTGCAGAGAGAAAATCGCGATCTTAAAGTAAATCTCACGTAAACTGAGGATCACATGATACCAGAGTGGGTGAATAATGAGCACTCCTGTTTAGAGTGTATTAAAAAGTCCATTGCATGGTTAGATGAATTCTACAGTAAGGAGTCACAACTCTTTAGAGTTGCTTACTCAACAGGTGAGCAAATTTCTAGTGCGGAAACCCCGAATGCGGCTAGCTCAATTGTTAGCAATGTAATAAGAGACTTCCGCCCCCAGTATGTAAATTTGTCAGATGTCGAGGGGTGGGATGAGGTTGCTAAGAAAGCTTATCTGGTCCCCACAGTCATTGCCTCCGCTAAATTAGCTGATGCTCTGCCATTAAAGAGCTTTGGTATATTACCTCTTTTCTCCACATGCTATCTTGCACAGTCACTTGCCGCAGTTGATGATATTCTTCGTAATCCTATATATGCAATAACTATTCGGCGAATTCTGTATGAGATATATTTACAACAGCGCCAGCAAGCACCCCAATTTACACGAATAGATCCGCTACATCCTTTTTTATTATATAGGTGTGTTAAAGCCTTACTAGGATTTAAAGATTTGATAAGTCGCTCAACTAACGATGAAAAAGAAGAGTTCTCTAAAAACCTCTTAAACGAGGCGAATTTAAAAGATGCTGTCCAAGACAGATTAAAAAATGAGCTAAGTGAAAGGGCAATGGAAGCAGCTATCGCTGAAGTTTTTGGTACTGGAGATGATGAGGCTGAATTCAAAGGCATTCTATCTTCAATTTTCAGTAACAACCCTTCAGAGCCAAACCTATTAGATAATGGTTTACAAATACTGGAGCTTAAATCACTGAACGTTGCACTTGCGGAGCTATCAAAGCTACAGAATACAAAGCGTGGATTCATCGATCCATCTTCATTGGTATTTTCATTGAATGTCTTGGCTGAACTAAATTTTGCAAGACATTTTAATGTAATAACGCAGGGCCTTAAGATAGTTCTAGGCCGATGTGAGCAAGGTCTCTTTCGTTCTACATTGCCATTTCACATCGACAAAAAGGGACGGGCAACATTTGTTCCTTCAGTTGAAATCATAAACTCGGCACTTGAGATTTTTCTTCGGTTGATTGATAAGTCATCTCTAGAAGATATTAGCGAAGTTATAAATATTACAGCTTCCATTCAGGAGTATTATGCTGAATCTTATAACTCTGTAGAGATTCAAGATGTTGATGGGACTTTGAAAGAAGTAAAAGGCTGGTGTTCCGATACGGCACCATCTATAGCACGTGTAGACTCTTGGGTCACCGTTCATGTTTTGGCCTTTTTAGCGAGGCAGCTTAGTATCTTAAGATATGCTAAGCGCCACTTTATACTTAAAAAGTATAGCTGGCTGCCTAAGGAAAAAATAAGTCCTAACTGGGAGAATATAGTTGATCCGGATATAGGTTTAGGTGATAAGAGTGGTAAGAATATAATCGAGACCATAATTACTCAGCAACCTAAGGATAGAAAAAAAGCCCCAGTCTTCATTTTGTATGGTCCGCCAGGCACATCAAAAACTACTCTCGTCAACGGTGTGGCGAAGAAAATGGGATGGGACCTTATCACATTATCACCCTCCGATTTTATAGCAGAGAGTCTCGATCTTATAGAGCAACAGTCAAGAAACATTTTTCTTGACTTAATGAATATGGATGAGTGTGTAATTTTACTAGATGAGATGGACTCACTTCTTCGAGACAGAGAGTTACTAGCCTCTAGGGGGCCAGGATCTGTAATCGAATTTGTCGTTCCAGCATTCTTACCTAAATTACAACAACTCCGTGATCATGCTTTCAAAAATAGAATGGCAGTTTTTTTTGTCACTAATTATTACGAAACCATCGACCGGGCAATTTTACGGGCGGGAAGAATTGATACTCATGCACTAGTATTGCCATATAATAAAGCGGCTGAAATTGATCTCTTAAAAGAAATGCTTACTAAGGCTTTGAGCAAAGATCCCAACATGCAGAGAAAGGCAATAGAGTTCGCTGAGAAGTATCTTAAGGGTGATTCTGAACTTTCCCAGTTAATTACATTTCGTGAAGCAGAGCAATTGTCCGACTTAATTATACGGGAGATAAAAATTGGCTCTGTCCCTAGTACGGAGGATTTAGCAGAATGGTCTACAAGCTTAAGTATTACACCAGATATTTATGCTAAAAGAGAAATCAGCGCCTTTCGAGAAGTATGTGCAGTGATTGGAAGAGTACTTAATGAAAATAGCCCCAGTTCTAAATACACATCTCTAAACATGGAAAGCGCAAAAAATTATCTAAAAGAAAATCAACATCGATTAGGTCGCTCACCATGGGCTGATCTTAGTGAAAGATGGACGAGATTACTTGAAACTGAAATTACAAAACGCTAAGTAAGGTATCCATTGCTCCCACATTAGTATGTTCGAACAGCGAAACAAGCGAGTTCTAGCTCTTTAAAACTGGGCGATTTTCACTCATTAGAGACGCTGTAGCGCGTTTTTAGCGTCGCAGACAACTCTCAGCATAGCCCTTTTAGTCTGAGCGAAAATGCGTCTAGCTCAAAATGATAGAGTCAATTAAAGAGTCATTTTTAGAAAAACAGCTACTCTTCACTTTCTGAAGAGTAGCTGTAACCTATCGCATCTATTTGAGTTATTTTATGAGCCGAGCAGGACTCGAACCTGCGACCCACTGGTTAAAAGCCAGTTGCTCTACCAACTGAGCTATCGGCCCACAATCGCGTGCTGGATGAGGGGCATTTTACATGCGCCCCGGAAGAGTCGCAAGCCGCAGTGCCTTTAATCCCCCGACCCGCCGGATGGCTTGTAAAGTCGCCGCTTTTAGCTTATTCATATAGGTGATGATCATCCGCAGTTCAATAAAGGAGCGAGAGCCATATTGAGCCGATTCGTCATAGGGGTTTTAGTGCTCGTCTTAGGTGCCGCCAGCGGCTTCAGTCAATCGCGCAGGGGACAGCGAATCCCGCCACAGTCGCAGCCCTCTATCATTACCATCCAACAGGTTGATTTCAAAAACTACACGCTCACGCTCAACGGGAAAGCATACAAGCTGATAGACGGGTTCTACGCGGAAACTCTTGGACCCGATCTGCAGTGGGCCCTGGAAATGGCGGACGGTCCATACTTCGGCGACCTGACAGGGGACAAGAAAGAGGAGGTCGCTTTCATCCTGCGCTACGGCAACATCGGCGCTCCGAAGACGGCAGAGGCGCGCGTCTATACCTTGCAGAACGGGCGGCTCGTCCTCTTGGAGACCTTCGCTGTGGCCGAGGAGGTGAGCTGCGAGCTGGATCACTACATGAAGATAGAGGACGGCACGATCAGCCTGGAGCGAATCTACGCCAACGGCGGGCGGTGCGATCACAACGAGATCACACAGTATCGCTGGAACGGGACCAGATTCATGCCCGTCGGGAATACGAAAAGAGCAGCTTGCCGGTGTATGTAACTTTACGTGAGTTCGATGTCAGGCGTTGAAAGCTCCGTAGGAGCGTAATGTTTGTAGCCGCAGAGTGAGGGATTAAGCCTAGCTCCGTTAGGAGCGGAATGTAAAAACGTCGAACATTCCGCTCCTAACGGAGCTAACACTTTCTTAATACGCTGTGGCTATAAACATCTCGCTCCTGACGGAGCTAAAAGCGTTTTCTCGTCCTTACGCCGAACTGGCATTAAATTATCTGACTAGACGCTGCCTGCGACCTGCTGGTTAAAAGCCAGTTGCTCTACCATGTTCAGGCCGAAAGTTAATCGCCGATCCATTTTGCGAGCGTCGAATCCCGGCACACGATAGTCTGCCCGCGCTCGGGCCCTGTGGAGATCATGCCGATCTCGACCCCGATGGCGCTTGAGAGGAATTCGACGTAACGTCGTGCGGCTTCCGGAAGATCATCAATCTCCGTGATGCCTTCGGTCGAAGTCTTCCAGCCGGGCAGGGTCGCGTAGACGGGCTCCACGCGGCGCAGGTCCTGCGAGACGGCGGGGAAGGAATCAATCTCCCGCCCGTCCAGGCGATAGCCCGTGCAGACTTTAATCTCATCGAGCGCGTCCAGCACATCCAGCTTCGTGAGCGCAACGGATGAGAAACCATTAATATCCGCGGCGTAGCGCGTGGCGAAGGCGTCGAACCATCCGCAGCGGCGCGGGCGTCTTGTGACCGCGCCGTACTCGCGCCCGCGTTCCCTTATCAACTGCCCCAACTCCTCTTCGCCCTTGAGCATCTCCGTCGGGAAAGGACCCTCGCCGACGCGCGTCGTGTAGGTGCGAACAATCCCGAGCACGCCTGTGATGCGCTGCGGGGCCAGGCCCAGGCCGATGGCCGCGCCGCCCGCTGTCGTGCTCGATGAGGTGACGAAAGGATATGTGCCGTGGTCCACGTCCAGCAGCGTGGCCTGCGCGCCTTCGATCAGGATCCTGCGGCCGTCGCGGGCCGCCTGGTTCATGAAATGGGTCGTGTCCGTGATGAAGGGCGCGAGGCGTTCCGCGAGGCGCGAAATCTCGTCGTAGATTTCATCCGCGTCTAAAGGGTCTCCGCCGTAGGCGGAGATGATCCGGTTGGCGTCTTCCAGGTTGCGCTCGATTCTTGAGCGCAGGACTTCCGGGACGAGCGCATCCGCGACGCGTATGCCGCGCCGCCCTGCCTTGTCTTCATAGGCCGGTCCGATGCCGCGCAAGGTGGTGCCGACGCGCTCATTGCCCAGGCGCTCTTCGCTCGTGTGGTCGAGCGCGCGATGATAAGGGAGAATGAGGTGCGCCCGGGAACTGACGCGCACGCGCTCCGGCGTGACACTCACGCCCTGCAACGCCAGTTGATCGGCCTCTTCGAAGAAAGCCTTCGGATCAATCACCATCCCGTTGCCGAGCACGCACGTTTTGTTCTCGTGGACGATACCCGAAGGCAACAGGCGCAGGACGAACGCGCGCTCCCCGACATAGACGGAGTGGCCGGCGTTGTGCCCGCCCTGGTAACGCGCCACAATCTCGAAGCGCTCGGCCAAAAGGTCAACGATCTTGCCCTTGCCCTCATCGCCCCACTGCGCGCCGATAACGACGATAATCATAAGTCAGGGGACGGGGACCAGGGGTCAGGGGTCAGTAAAAAGCCTTCTACCGGCCCCTGACCCCTGGTCCCCGTCCCCCGCCTTTAGCTCGCTTTCTCTAATTTGACCGGCTTTTCGATAAAGTAGAAGCTACAGCTTCCACGCACTTCTGCGAGATCGCGCTTGTCTATGGGGAAGAGGCGGCAGACGTTTGGGCGATCTTCATAGATGCCGCAGGTGGTCGTTCCGTCATCGTACTTCTTGAGGAAGGGACACTTGAAAAGAATCTCGCAACACGCGCCGCAGCGGTTACATTCGCCGCGACGTAGAGCCAGAGACTCGATGACCTCTTGTTTGCGAAACTTTGCCCTGACAAGCCGTCTCAGCTTGCCCTGCGCCTGGCGCGCGCGAAACTTTGCGTCCTCGACGGCGCGTGAGCGCTTGGCTGCCGCAAGGCGCTCTTCTAGTGAGCGGCGGCGCTGGGGAGAGTTCTTTTTCATAAAGGCAGATGTTAGATGCTGGATGCTGGATGTCAGTTTTTACTAACTTCTGACATCCAGCATCTGACATCTGGTTTAGAACTGCGTGTTTCTTTTGAAGACAGGAGTGGCGCGGAAACGGTGTGTGTCCGACGAGACCGCCCGCGCCACCTCTGCGAAGCCCTGGGTTAGGCGCTGGCCGCGCTGACGTGCTTGTCTATCATGCGTGAGATGGCTTCCTTGCTGGTCGCGCCGACGACGCGCTCCTCTTCCTTGCCACCCTTGAAAAGAATGAGCGTCGGGATGCCTTTGATGCCGTAACGCTGCGAGACCGACGGGTTCTCGTCAACGTTGAGCTTGACGACGCGGGCCGCGCTCGCGTACTTCTCGGCCACGGCCTCTACGGTCGGCGCGAGCATCCGGCAGGGCGCGCACCAGGCGGCCCAGAAATCCACCAGCACGGGTTTGTCCGACTGTAGGACGTCCTTCTCAAAAGAGCTGTCGCTCACCTCATTTACATGTTCACTCATATCCTATTTCTCCTTAAGTTCTTCCTGGACGTCGGGCAACGTGAGCTGAACTCTCCTTTGCGCGTCCTCTAGTTATTCCTTTACCTCGGTTCAACCCAAAACCACCGGGGCCGCCTCTCAAGCGATCCGGCGGTAAAGATCAATATACTTTTGCGCGGCGGCCCGCCACGAATTGTCAACGCTCATCCCGTTCCGCTGAATCCTGCGCCAGACGTCCGGTTCAGCATAACAGTAAAGCGCTTCATAGATTTTATCAAGCATCGCCCCGGATGAGTAGCGCCCGAACTTGAAGCCGTTGCCCCGGCCCGTCACCCTGTCGAAATCCTGGACCGTGTCGTCGAGCCCGCCCGTCGCACGGACCACAGGCACTGTGCCGTACCGCGTGCTGTACATCTGATTCAGCCCGCACGGCTCAAAAAGCGACGGCATCAGGAAAATGTCCGCGCCAGCCTCGATGCGGTGCGCCAGCGGCTCGTTGAACCCTTTGAAGACCCCGACCTGGCGGGGCGCATGGTCGCGCAGCGCCTGGAGGAAGTCTTCGTACTCGCTCGCCCCGGAACCGAGCGCTATGAAGAAAGCCCCGGTCTCGATTATCGCCCCGCCGGCCTCTTTAATTAGGTCGTAACCTTTTTGCGAGGTCAGCCGCGAGATGTTCGCGATGACGGGCCGGTCCAGGTCCAAAGGCAGGCCGAACTCGCGCAGGAGTTCCAGCTTGCAGACGCGCTTGCCTTCGAGATTGTCCGCGTCGTAGTGGGCCGGCAGGTGCGCATCGGTCGCCGGGTTCCAGACGTCGTAATCAACGCCGTTCGTGATTCCCGTCAGGCGGTCTCGGCGCGCACGCAAAATCCATTCGAGCCCGTGCCCGTGCTCCGGCGTCTGAATCTCAAGAGAGTAGCGCGGGCTGACGGTCGAAAGCGCGTCGCCCGTGAGCAGGCCCGCTTTCAGGGCCGACGCCGTGCCGTTCATCATGAACGCCTCGCGCACATCATCGCCGAACCCCAGGACCCACAGCTCGCCAGGGTCGAACGCGCCCTGGTAAGCGAGGTTGTGAATCGAAAAGAGCGTCCGCGTCCCCGAGTAAAAAGAGTCGTATCGGCGGCGGGAGCGAAGCTCTGCGGCGGCGAAACCGCCGGGCCAGTCGTTCAGGTGGACAATGTCCGGGGGCTTGCCCAAACGCTTCAGCAGCGCGAACGAGGCGCGGCAGAAAAAGGCGAAGCGCTCGTGGTCGTCGCGAAAGCCGTAGATCGAGTTCCGCGCGAAATATTCGGGCGCATCAATCAAAAATGATGGCGCGCCCGCAGCGTCCGAGTACCAGACGCGTGCGCGATACAGTCGCCCGCGCCAATCCACATCCAGGTTGTCAATGATCTGTTCTTTCAGGTGGCGGCGATCAATCTGCTCGAAGAGCGGGAGCAGGAGACTCGCGTCCTGCCCGTTTTCGCGCAGGGCTTTGGGCAGCGCGCCCGCAACATCCGCCAGACCGCCGGTTTTGGCGAAAGGCACAGCCTCGGACGAAAGTATCGCAACGCGCAAAACTCTTTACAGCACGCCCATCAAAGCGGCGCCCAAAAAGCACAAGTTAGTAGAGCGTTAAGTCGGATACTAACAAGAACAGTGACGAGTGACAAGGGACGAGTGACGAGCAAGAGCAGGCCTTAAACTTGTCACTCGTCACTCGTCACTCGTCACTGTTTTTCAGCTCTGCATCGAAGCCAGGAATTCCGCGTTCGACTTGGATTTCTCAAGGCGTTCGAGGACGACTTCCATCTGCTCCACGGGCGAGAGCGGATTGAGCACGCGGCGCATCACCCAGATGCGGTTCAAATCTTCCTTGCTGATCAAGAGCTCTTCCTTGCGCGTGCCGGAGCGCTGCAGGTCAATGGCAGGGAAGAGGCGCTTGTCTGAGAGCCTGCGGTCGAGATGGATTTCGCAGTTGCCTGTGCCTTTGAACTCCTCGAAGATGACGTCGTCCATGCGCGAGCCCGTGTCAATCAGCGCGGTCGCGATGATCGTCAAACTGCCGCCCTCTTCGATGTTGCGCGCCGCGCCGAAGAAGCGCTTGGGGCGTTGCAGCGCGTTGGAATCAATACCGCCCGAAAGAATCTTGCCCGAGGGCGGGACGACAGCGTTGTGGGCGCGCGCTAATCTCGTGATCGAGTCGAGCAGGATGACGACGTCGCGCTTGTGCTCGACGAGGCGCTTGGCCTTCTCGATCACCATGTCGGCGACCTGCACGTGGCGCGTCGGCGGCTCGTCGAAGGTCGAGGAGATGACCTCGCCGTTGACGGAGCGCTGCATGTCCGTGACTTCCTCAGGACGCTCGTCAATCAGGAGCACGATCAGAGTCACCTCCGGGTGATTCTCCGTGATCGAATTGGCGATTGTTTGCAGAAGCATCGTCTTGCCAGTGCGCGGCGGGGCGACGATCAGGGCGCGCTGCCCCTTGCCGATGGGCGTCACCAGGTCAATGACGCGGGCCGAAAGATTCTCCTTGGCCGTCTCCATCCGAAGCTGCTCGGTCGGGTAGAGCGGCGTCAGGTTGTCGAAAAAGACTTTCTCGCGCGCCTGGTCCGGGGCCTCGAAGTTGATGGCCTCGACTTTGATGAGAGCGAAATAGCGCTCGCCCTCTTTGGGCGGGCGAATCTGGCCCGAGACGGTGTCGCCTGTGCGGAGGTCGAATTTGCGAATCTGCGAAGGGCTGACGTAGATGTCGTCCGGGCCCGGCAGGTAGTTGTATTCCGGCGCGCGCAGGAATCCGAACCCGTCGGGCAGGGTTTCGAGCACGCCCTCGGAAAAGATCAGGCCGCTCTTTTCGGTCTGCGCGGCGAGGACCTTGAAGATCAGCTCCTGCTTGCGCATGCCGGTCGCGCCCGGAACATCCATGCCCTTGGCGATCTGCGTGAGCTTGGAGATGGACATCTCCTTGAGCTCCGACAGGTTGAAGATGTCTTCGGCCTTATTATCCTTGGCCGGGGATTTTTCCTCCGGCGGGGCCTCGGCGGTGGCTGTGGTTGTCGTCGAGCCGTTCTCTCCGCCGGCGTTGCTACTGCTGCTGGCGCTCGAAGCGCGCGTGCGTGGTGTACGTTGTGACATTTCAGTTCTTCTCTATGCGGCCTGTCGGTTGATGGCCGCTCATCTATGCTTTCTCTTCTCTCGACGGGCTCATGCCGGTCGCGTTTGTTGTCAATGTGATTAGTGCCAAAATGGTTGAATCGGGGATGAAAACTAAGGTTGCGCGAAACGTTCGGACAGGCGCGTGTGGGGCTATCCTCTCACAACCGGGTGGCGAGGTGACGACGGTGCGATTCTGTTCAACTGTCTCACGTTTTCTGGATTTCAGTCAACTGCTCGTGAAATTTTCCGGGGCCTCAGTTTGATGCCGCATGCTCCCGGCGCGTGGCCCCAATTCGATTGCGGAATGCGGATTGCGGATTTAAGAAAAGCGGGTGGCGCTCTTCTTTTCAATCCGCATTCCGCAATCCCGTTATCCGCAATCGGTCAGATTGCCTCTTCGATAGCCCGCCAAACCTGTTCGCGTCCCTTGCCCGTCGCGGCCGAATAGGCTATGACCTGCTCCGCGTCGAGCGTCTTCTTGATCCGCTCGATATTTTTTCGCAACTCGTTATTAGAGAGCTTGTCGGACTTCGTCGCGACTACAATGCGCGGCTTCGCATGAGCAGCGAGCCACTCATTAAGCTGCAAGTCCAATGTTGTGGGTTCGTGGCGCGAATCTACAATCTGAATTGATAGCACAAGACCCTCGCGCTTGGCAAGGTAGTTGGTCGCCATCTCGCCCCAGGTCGTTTTTATCTCCCGGGGAACGCGCGCGTAGCCGTAGCCCGGAAGGTCTACGAAACGGAAACGATTATTAATGAGAAAAAAGTTTAACGACTGCGTCCGGCCAGGCGTCGAAGAGGTGCGCGCCAGCCCGCGCGTCCCGAGCAGCGAGTTGATCAGGCTTGACTTGCCGACGTTCGAGCGGCCCAGGAACGCGACCTCCGCCAGAGGATCGCGCGGCCAGTGCCCCTCCTCAAACGCACTCTTGATGAACTCGGCGCTGGTAATTTTCATAGGGGTTGGGGGTTGGGGGCTGGGGGCCGGTGGCATGCTTTTACTGTCCCCCAACCCCCGACCCCTGACCCCTGCTCTTAGCTCGCCTGGGCCGTCTTTGCCGCAGCCTCGCGCATGGCCTTGAACTGCTGCACGCGCTCGCGCATCTTGGTCAGCTTCTCTTCGCCGTCGGGGGCATTCTTGATGCACTCTTCGATCTGCTGCATGTAGTTCGGCATGTTGAAGTTTTCTCGAAGCTCTGTCAGTAATGGCTCAAGCTTGAGATAGACGCCGATGTGCTCGGCATTCGCATCGCTGAACATCTTCGAGTCAATCGCGCCGTTATTGACGAGCGAGCAGGCCATATCCCAGTAGGTCGTGACCATGCGGAAGTAGGGCGAATGCTCGCCCATGACGACCGTTTGGATGTCCTGCACACTCTCGGGGTTGAAGTCCACGAAGAACCAGTTGCGCGCCTGGCGCATCACCTCCTCGCGCCGGAGGTCGTACAGTTTAAGAATCAGATCCGCGTCATGATGTTTGCTCATCCTCATATCTCCATCGAAAGGGGACGGGCTCGTGCACAAACGCCCGTCCGCGAAGGTTTAAGAGCCAACCAACTTGAAAAGTGATTGTCGCCGCCTCGTCGCTGAAGCGGCAAATGTAAGGCGAGGGAAGCGTTAAGAAGTGACAAGTGACGAGTGACAAGTGACGAGATAAAACCCGTCTTTGCTCGTCACTCGTCACTCGTCACTTGTCACTGTTTTACTCAGCAATCGTTTGCAAGCCCTGTGATGGCGGCTCGGTCGTCCAGATTGGCGGGGTCTTCGCGCCGTCAACCGCCCCGGCGTCCGCCGGGCAGGCGTCTTCGAGCGCGAGGGTGAGCACCTCATCAATCGTCTCGACGAGATTGATGTCCAGCACGCCTCTGACCTCTTCCGGGACTTCCGTTAAATCCTTCTCGTTGTCCTTCGGCAGAATAATCGTCGTAATGCCGAAGCGGTGCGCGGCCATCAGCTTCTCTTTGACGCCGCCGATGGGCAGGACCTTCCCGCGCAAAGTGATCTCGCCCGTCATCGCCACGTTCTTGCGCACGGGCACGCGCGATAGCGCAGACGCCATCGCGGTCGCCAAGGTGATGCCCGCAGACGGCCCGTCCTTCGGGATCGCGCCCTCTGGGATGTGTATATGCAGGTCGCGCTTGCGAATGAAATCCAGGCTCATGGCTAAACGTTCAGCCCGCGCCTTGATGCAGGTCAGAGCAGCCTGCGCCGACTCCTGCATCACGTCGCCGAGCTTGCCGGTCAGGGTCACGCCGCCGCGACCCTTCACGAGCGTGGCCTCTATTTGAAGCACCTCGCCCCCGACCTCTGTCCAGGCCAGCCCCGTCGCCAGGCCGATTTCGCTTTCGGCGGCGACGCCCTGCTGGCGGAACTTGATTGGACCGAGCATGTCGCGCACGCGCTCCCCTGTGACGACGTCCTTGAAGCCTTCGCCCGCGCTGTCGGAGACGAATTTGCGGGCGACCTTGCGCATACAGGAGCCGATCTCGCGCTCCATGTTACGCACGCCAGCCTCGCGCGTGTAGTGGCGTATGATCTCCAGCACACCTTCGTCCGTGAATTCGACCTGCTCGGGCTTCAAGCCGTTCGTTTCGGCCTGCTTCGGCACGATGTGACGCTTGGCTATCTCCAGCTTCTCGCGCTCCGTGTAGCCCGAAAGGCGTATGATCTCAAGCCGGTCCTGAAGCGCGGGCGGAATCGTGTGCAAGACGTTTGCCGTGGCGATGAAAAAGACGCGCGAAAGATCGTACTCCACATCCAGGTAATGATCCTGAAAGGTGTTGTTCTGTTCCGGGTCCAGGACTTCCAGGAGCGCGGCCGACGGGTCGCCGCGAAAATCCGCGCCCAGTTTGTCCACTTCGTCGAGCAGAAGGAGCGGGTTGACCGTCCCGGCCTTCTTCATCATCTGGATGATCTGGCCGGGGAGCGCGCCGATGTATGTGCGGCGGTGGCCGCGTATCTCCGCCTCGTCGCGGACGCCTCCCAGAGAGAGGCGCACGAATTTTCTTCCAGTGGCGCGGGCGATGGATTTACCCAAAGAGGTTTTGCCAACTCCCGGCGGGCCGACGAAACAGAGGATGGAGCCTTTCGGGTTCTTGACGAGCTGGCGCACGGCCAGGTATTCGAGGATGCGCTCCTTGACCTTCTCCAGCCCGTAGTGATCTTCGTTCAAGACCTCTTCCGCTTTCGAGAGGTCCTTGATCTCTTTGGTCTTCTGTTTCCAGGGCACACTCAATAGCCAGTCAATATAGGTGCGCGAGACTGTGCCTTCGGCGGACATCGGCGGCATGGCTTCGAGGCGGTGCAATTCCTGCATCGCCTTCTCCTTGGCCTCCTCTGTCATCCCGGCCTCTTCGATCCTCTTCTTCAGGTCTTCGAGTTCGGCTTTCTCGTCCTTGCGCCCCAGCTCCTTGTGAATCGCCTTGATCTGCTCGTTGAGGTAATACTCCTTCTGCGCCTTCTCCATCTGGCGCTTGACTCTCGTCTGGATGGTGCGGTCGAGCTGCCGCTTGTCGAGCTCCATCTCCAGGAGCTCTACGAGCCGCTGCAAGCGCGCCTGTGTCGAGAAGATTTCCAAAAGCCCCTGCTTGTCTTCGACAGAGATGCGTAGCTGCGAGGCCAGGGCGTCCGCGAGGTGCGAAGCGTTCTGGTTGCGCAGCGCGGTTTGCAGAGCGTCCGTCTGCGCGTCCGGCGCGAGACGCAGGTGCTGCTCGACGAGCTGATTGATCTTTTGAACAAGGGCTTCGGCGCGCGGACCTTCCTCGTTGACTACGGGCGCACGGCGGACCAGGGCCGTGAAAGCCCCGTTGTCGTTCTCGACGCGCACGGTCGTGGCGCGCTCTCGACCCTCGACGACGACCTTAATCTGGCCGTTCTCCTGCTTCTGCGATTGCAGGATGCGCCCCAGTGTGCCGACTCCGTAAATCTGCTCGGGCGTCGGCTCGTCCACACTCGCGTCGTGCTGGGTTGCCAGGAAGATGGTCCGGTCCCCGGCCAACGCTTCTTCGAGCGCGCGCACGGAGCCCGGGCGGCCGATCTTGAAAGCGACTTTGGTGAAAGGAAAGATGACGACGTCGCGGATCGGAACCATCGGGTAACGCGCGAGGTCAGAAGGGGTGCGATCTGAATATTCTTCCATAACTCGATTTAACTCTGTGACTGAACCGTTTCAACCTGTGAAGAAGGGCGAGCCGATTGACGCCGTCTCGCCCTTCCTGTAAGCCAAGCTAATTGTAGAACAGAGAGAAGGTAAAAGTAAAAAGGGAAATTCGGAAAATGTTAGATTAGAAATTATTGATGTTGATGCCAAACTGGATAAGCAACGATGAGAATTGCCTCTTCCCACAGATTCTCAAGCAAGAACGTTTGCAGCCCCGCGCAATATTGCAGCACTTCGCTTCGCTCCGCCCGTCTATTCCAATTCATAGGGAAATCACAATAGACCACGCTCACACGATCATCTATGATTTCATTATCCTGAGAAAGATAATACCCTCCGGCATTCTCAATAACCGTGCAGCCGCCACGCAGTTCTGTGAATTCTCTGATGAGCCAAGAGAGAGTAGCTTGATAGGCAGGCTCATAACGAATGGGAACATAAACCTCAACGCGAATTCTTGGAGCGAAGCTGGGCAAGGCGCTTCTTCCTCCATTCGGCAATATTCTTCAGCCGCCGACGGAATTCCGCATCGGAGACATCTGCTTTCGGAGGTTTCTTAGCAGATACAGGCGGTACAACTTGATATTTGTTCTTCATAACCATCTTGGTGAATTATGATCTGACCACGGCTTTATATCAAGATAATTGGGCGAAGTTTTTAATTAAATTTCGAACACGATCTAATTCTGTTCGTTCGGCGGCATAGCCTTTCCGGTGTGCAAAATGAAGCATTGTAATTATTCGGGCGTCAGGAAGCTGGCTTTGAATAGCAGATGCGAATTTGTGAGTATCGAGACCTGAGAGCAACACAACGTCCGGTGCCAATAGCTCTACTAGCGGCAAAGTATAAAGTGAGAAACACCTCGAAAGCATACTCGACGGATACTTGTTTTTCTGAGTTGCACACCAAGCGACGAAATCTTTAGCATCCATGTCGCATAAAAAGCAGAATGGAAGATGAAAAACGTACTCTTCATCTTCCATTCTATAATTTTTTAATTCCGAATTGTTAATTGTCTGTTTACTCGCTGAATCCTTCACACCTCAGAAGGTCATCGTTGGTCATGTCCCAGTGCGTGTGATCCTTGCACATGGCAATTTCGCGGATCTCACAGGCATCTCCGTCCTGGTCAACAACCTTAATGTCGTAAAGCCCGCAGGGGATGCCATGCAGTGTGAATGAATCGCCGGGCTTGATTACCCTGCGGCCAAGTTGATCTTTCCCCCAGGCCCTGCGTATGGAAGGCGAGAGGTAGAGATGATAAATCGAGTAGCTGGACTTGTTGACGATCATGAACTCTCCTCCGCGTTGCGCCGTCGCAGCCGTTCCTGAAGTGACAGGCGTCGCGACCGCGGCCAGCGCCAGGAGGATGAGGGATATCAGGATGAAACGTTTTGAACGGACCAGGGTCATGGAAGTTTCTCCCTTTAAGATGGTTATTCGGGTAAAGCGCTTGAGCGTCCGCGATAGTACAACAAATCGGAGGAATGGTAACGCGATTTTTGGAGACGAGGGATTATTCCTTCCTTGAGTGAAGGATTAAATCCTGTCAGGCGGCTGCGCCGTCAACGCCCGTCAACCCCTCGCCCGGAACGGCGCGGCGGCGTTCGACCATCTCCGAGGTGATGACGAACTCCTTGATGCGCTTCTGTGATGGGAGCGTGTACATGGCATCAAGAAGGAGCTCTTCGAGAATCATCATCAAACCGCGCGCGCCCACTTTGCGCTCGACGGCCTGGCGGGCGACACTCTTGAGCGCGTCGTCCGTGAATTTCAGCTTGACGTTGTCAAAGTCGAATTTTTTCTGGTACTGCTTGACGAGCGCGTTCTTCGGCTCGGTCAGAATCTTAATCAGCGCGCCCTCGTCCAGTTCGTGCAGCACGCCGCAGACCGGAAGACGCCCGACGAACTCCGGAATCAGGCCGTAGCGCACTAGGTCTTCCGGCTGCACGGCGGAGAGAGCTTCGGAGTGGCGGTGAATGCCCGATTTGATGTCCGCCTTAAAGCCCAGCGACTTATTGCGCATGCGCCTTTCGATAACCTTCTCAAGCCCGACGAACGCGCCGCCGCAGATGAAGAGGATGTTGGTCGTGTCAACCGGGAAGAACTCCTGGTGCGGGTGCTTGCGTCCACCCTGCGGCGGAACGTTCGCGACCGTGCCCTCTAAAATCTTCAGAAGCGCCTGCTGCACGCCCTCGCCAGAGACGTCCCGCGTGATCGAAGGGTTCTCGTCCTTGCGGCAAATTTTATCAACTTCGTCTATGTAGATGATGCCCTGCTGCGCGCGCTCGACGTCGCCGTTGGCAGCCTGTAAGAGTTTGAGAATGATGTTCTCGACGTCTTCGCCGACGTAGCCCGCTTCCGTCAGGGTCGTCGCATCAACGATGGTGAAGGGAACCGAGAGCATGCGCGCGAGCGTCTGTGCCAGGAGCGTCTTGCCGGTGCCCGTCGGACCTATGAGCAGGATGTTGGACTTCTGAATCTCGACATCGGTCCGGCGGCGCGCCATCTCGATCCGCTTGTAGTGTTGATAGACGGCGACGGCCAGGCGCTTCTTGGTCTCTTCCTGCCCGATGACGTATTCGTCCAGAAAGCTCTTGATCTCGCCGGGCTTCGGCAGCGGAGGCCGCGCCGCCACCGATTCGGCCTGCTGATCGTCCGTGATGATCTCGTTACAGATGTCTATGCACTCGTTGCAAATATAGACGGTGGGGCCCGCAATGAGCTTCTTGACCTCGTTCTGCGACTTGCCGCAGAAGGAACAGCGCAACGTGTCATCAGTTCGTCGTACCATAGGCGTCTGGGGAACTCCGTTTAAATTCGGTCGAACTCTTCAATTATTCGGGGGAAACTGCGGCGGGAGCGTTCTGTTTCTCAAGTCCCGCAATGATTCTGTTACAGCGGCGCACGCACAGGGCGCAGATGAAGGCGCTTTTCCCGACCATCTGGCGCGGCACGCCGGGTGCGGCCTGCGGCGCGCCGGCGACAATCTGCCCCGCCTCGTTCTGCGACCTCCCGCAGAACGAACAGCGAAACGTACGCGCTTTCATCTTCGCAATCATCTCTTTAGTGAATTATGAATTTTGAATGTTGAATTATGAATTGAGGCCAAAAGCTTTTTAATTCAAAATTCAAAACTCATAATTCATAATTTATTCACGGTGCGTAATCACTTCGTCTATCAAACCGTATTCTTTGGCCTGCATGGCCGACATGATCTTATCGCGTTCGACGTCACGCTCGACAGCATCGTAGGACTGGCCCGTGTGTTTGGCGATAATCTGTGAGGTTAGTTCGCGCATTCTGATGATCTCTTCGGCCTGGATGCGGATGTCAGTGGCCTGGCCCTGCGAGCCGCCCGAAGGCTGGTGGATCAGGATGCGAGAGTTCGGGAGCGCGAAGCGTTTGCCTTTAGTGCCCGCGGTCAGAAGCAGCGCGGCCATAGAGGCGCACTGGCCGACGCAGATGGTCGCGACGTCTGGCCGGATGAACTGCATCGTGTCGTAGATCGCCATCCCGGCAGTGATCGAGCCGCCGGGGCTGTTGATGTAGAGCCAGATGTCTTTCTCCGGGTCTTCAGCTTCGAGGAAGAGAAGCTGTGCGACGATCAGATTCGCAATCGTGTCGTCAATGGGGGTGCCGATGAAGATCAGGTTGTCTTTGAGAAGCCGCGAGTAAATGTCGAAGGCGCGCTCGCCGCGCGACGTCTGCTCGACGACCATCGGGACTAAAGCCATACAAAACCTCTCCTCAAAAGCAGAATTCAGGAGTCAGAATCCAGAAGCCAGAAGAAAAGAAAGATCGAAGAGGAGCAATTCAGCTTTATCATTCTGAATTCTGAATTCTGGATTCTGAATTCTGCTCTTCTTCGCTCCATTCCTCATCCGTCACGCGCGCGTTTTCAACAATCAGGTCGAGCGCTTTGCGATTGCGCAACCTATCGGCGATGCTAGTAGTGCCTCCCTGCTTTGTCAAGGCAGCACGCACTTGCTCCGGCGCTTGACGCGAACTCTGGGCAATCAAGTTAATCTCAGCTTCGATTTCTTCGTCGCTGACTTCGATTTTTTCCCGTTCCGCAATCTCTTCCAGGAGCATCGAGCCGCGCACGTCAAAGTCCGCCTGCGCCTTCAAAGACTCGCGCACGCCTTCCCAGTTGATGTCCTGGCCGCGCGGGTCCATGCCCCGCCCGATCATGTCGCGCACGGCCGCTTCGAGGCGGTGCTGCGCCTGGTGCTCACGCAAAGTCTCCGGCACGTCGAACGGGTGTGCCTCGACCAGCTTTCGCATCACCTCGCTGCGCAGGCTGTTGTCGGACTCAACGGCGGCGCGCTGCTGTAAATCCTCGCGCACCTTCTCACGCAACTGCGCGAGAGATTCGAACTCGTCGCCCAGGCTCTTCGCCCACTCGTCGTCCACCTCCGGCAACTCTTTGCGACGCACGGCCGTCACGCTCGCCCTGTACTCGACCTTCTTTCCGGCCAGCCCCTTCGAAGTGAAATCTTCCGGATAGTTGACCGTAAAAGTCCGCTCTTCGTCCGCGCGGACGCCGAGCAGGTTTTCGGTAAACTCAGGCTGCACGCCCGCGCCGCCGATCTCCACGTCAACGTCCTCGACGTTGATGTCCTCCTCGTCCGGCGTCTCTACGAACTTGCCTTGAAAGTTGACCGTCACAGTGTCGCCGACTTCCGCGCCGCGGTCTTCGACCGGTTGCAGAGAGGCAGAAGCATCTCGCAAGCCTTCGATGACGCGGTCAACGTCTTCGTCCCCGACGGGACGAAGGCGGCGCGCTGCCTCCAGACCCTTGTATTCGCCGAGTTTTACTTCCGGCAGGACCTCTACGTGCACGTGCAGTGAGATGGGTTCGGTGCCCATCTTGTCGAGGCCCTCGGTGTTGTCCAGATGCAATTCAGGCTCGCCGATGACTTCCAGCGAGTGCTCAGAGATGGCGTCCTGGACTGCCTGCGGGACGAGTTCTTGCAGGACCTCGCTGCGAATCTTGTCTTTGAAGCGTGTGCGGACCACGGAGCGCGGCGCATGGCCCCGCCGGAACCCTGGGACGCTCGCGAGCTGCGCGTAACGGTCCGAGATGCTGTCATAGGCGGAGCGAACAGCGTCCGCCTCAATCTCTATCTTGATCTCCTTGCGTGTGGGAGACAGGTCAACGACTTCAGTCTTCATAAAATTTGAAGCCCGCTCCGAAGCGCCAGAACATGCGCTCCGAGCGGGCCTCCCTTCCACAAAAAATTAGAATAACGAATTGCGAAACATCAAAAACCCTTGGTGCGAAAGGGGGGACTCGAACCCCCACCCCTTTCGGGACACGGGCCTAAACCGTGCGCGTCTGCCTGATTCCGCCACTTTCGCACTTGGATTATCGGAAACTTACTCTGGATGAGATCATCCGTTAATCAAAGAATAGCACACGACTTTATCTCAGTCATGCGGGCGAACGCGGGACAGTTGCGCAATGCGCTCTTGTCAGTACCGCCTGCGATAGCGGGCGGGCGTCTGCAACGCGGAAGTCGGAACGCTGAACGCGGAATGAAAAGACTGCCGTTCGGTTCAGCGTTCATCGTTCATCGTTCATCGTTTAGTCTGACCCGCCCAGCTTAAGCAGGCGGTACTGACTTCATGCTTCTTTGCCTTGCCTGCTAATCCATTTGAGTAACAGGTAAGCCGGATAGCTTGCCGCCAGCAGGATGAGCGCATAGACGCTGTTCTCAAGGTCGCTCGTAATCGCGCCGACGAGAAACGTGATTGAGCCGAGGAGCGCGAGCGCGGTCGTCCAGGGGTAGCCCCAGGCCCTGTAAGGGCGCTGGAGTTCGGGCTCGCGACGGCGGAGCACGAAGACGGAGAGGAATGAGACCCCGTAGTTAATGACGAAGAAGAAAGTCAGGATCGCCAGCACCCTGTTGAAAGTCCCGGTCAGGATAAAGATCACTGCGGCCAGCGCGCTCAGAAAAAGTGCTATGGTCGGCGTCCCGCCTTCGTTGATGCGCCCGGCCTGTTCTGTGAAGAGCTTGTCGCGGCTCATCGCCAGCAGGATACGCGGCGCTGTCAGGTGATACGCATTAATCGTGCTCAACATAGAGGCGATGGCTAGCGCCATGATGATCGTGTCGGCGCTCGGTCCGAAAAAGGTTCCTGCCGCAGCGCCGACAGCCAGTTCTTTACCGGCAATCTCGGAGAGCGGTAGGACGTAAACGAGCGCCAGGTTGATGAGCAGATAGATCACGATCACTGTCAGGATGCCACCGATCATCGAGCGCGGGACGTCACGCGCAGGGTGACGAACCTCCTCGCCGAAATAGATCACGCCGTACCAGCCGTCGTAAGCGTAAATCACGCCCTGCAAAGCTTTCACCAGGGCCGCGATTAATGGCAGACCGAAAATCACCGGCTGAGCTGTGGATTCGCCGATCAAGCCTTTGCCGCCGATGAAGCAGGCCGCGATGAGCACGATAAAGACCAGCGCTTTGAGTAAGCTCGTCAGATTCTGCGTCCGGCTGCCCCAGCGAAGCCCGCGCCATTGCAGGAAGGTGAAGAAGCAGATAGTCGCGAGCGCGACGCCTGCCTCCCAACCCTTGAGCGCTGGAGAGAGTTTGCCAGTGTATTCGCCGACCACCATCGCGATGACGGCGAGCGTCCCGCAGGTTGAGAGCCAATCGCTCCAGCCGACGACGAAGCCGACGTATGAGCCGAACGCGCGGTGAGCGAAGACGTAAAAGCCGCCCGAGCGCGGCAAGGCCGCGCCGAGTTCCGCCACGGTAATCGCGCCCAGGAAGGCGTAGATTCCGCCGGCGACCCAGACGCCCAGAAAGAGCCAGGCGTTCGGCAATCCTCCTGCAATGTCGCCGGGCGTGCGAAAGATGCCCATCCCGATGGTGCCGCCAATCGTCACGGCGAGGCCGAAGCCGATGCCGAGAATGCGTAACAGGTGCCCGCGACTTTTCTCAATCGGCAAAGCGTGTGTTGCGTCTGATTGCATCTGGATTTATCTGTCGCTCAGAGCGTGCGTGTTACTTTTGATAATGAACGCGGCGCGTCCGGGTCCAATCCTTTGGCGTCGGCCAGGAGCGCTGCGAAGAGTTGGCCCGGAATGATGTACGGGACCGGGGCTAGAAATTCACCGATCTCGCCCGGCATCATGATGGAGCGCGAGCAGGCGTGCGCCGCTTGCTCGTCCGCAGTGATGACGAGCGTGTCCGCGCGAAGCTCTCTCAGACGCTCGATCAGTTGGCGAACGCCGTCGAGCATCTTCCCCGGCGGCGCGAAGATGATGACAGGGAAGTGACGCTCGACCATCGCCAGCGGTCCGTGCAGGAAGTCCGCAGACGAGAAACGCTCCGCCACGACGTAGCAGGTCTCCATCAACTTGAGCGCGAGCTCGTAAGCGTTGGCGTAAATCAGGCCGCGCCCGACGACCACGCAGTTTTCCATGAAGACGTAACGCTCCACGATCTCGCCGATTATTGATTGGCGTTCGAGCGCGCGCGCGGCATGTTCCGGAATCGCTTCGTAAGCGGGGGCAGAGCAACCGTCCGAGAGCGCCCCCGCCAGCATGTGGAAGAGGAGCAACTGTCCCGTGAAGGTCTTGGTCGCGGCGACTGAGCGTTCGCGCCCGCCGTGCATCAGGAGGGTCTCGTCAACCAGTTTAGTCATCGCCGAAGAGGCTTCATTCGTAATTCCGACGGTGTAGGCCCCGCACGCGCGCGCGTTCTCCAGGACGCGATTGATGTCTTCGCCTTCGCCTGATTGCGAGACGCCGATGACGAGCGCGCGCGAGAGTTTCAAGCGCGCGTTGTAGATTGTGTGGACCGAGGGCGCTGCGAGCGAGACGGGGATGCCGGTGGTTATCTCAAGCAGATAACGACCGAAGAGCGCGGCATTGTCCGAGCTGCCGCGCGCAACCAGAACTATCAGGTCAAGGTCGCGCTCTTTCAGAAATGAGCCGAGCCGCTCGACCTTGCTCCTCTCCTCCCGAATCGTTTTCTCAAGCGCCGCCGGCTGCTCGGCGATCTCCTGAAGCATTAAAGACAAGGCGTCATCCTTTTCAGTTGTAGATAGGGCAAGCGGTAATTAACCACAGAGGCAAGAATAATTATGAGTTTTGAGTTTTGAATTATGAATTAAAAGCTTTTGGCCTCAATTCAAAATTCAAAACTCAAAATTTCCTCCCCGTGTGCCTCTGTGGTGAAGTTATTGACACTCAAATCACCGCCGTGATAGTTCTCAGCACGCGCACATTCAAGAAAAATTCTCCGGCGACCACACAATAGTGAAAAGGCGCTTGGAGCGCAACATATTCAGGGAAGCGCTAATGGAAGCCTCAGCCGAAATAAGCAGGAGCGGTCTCTCAGGGCGCATGCTCTCGCTAGACGTGTTTCGGGGCCTGACCATCGCGGGCATGATCCTGGTGAATAATCCCGGATCATGGAGCCACATCTACTGGCCGCTGAAACATGCGGAGTGGCATGGCTGGACGCCGACGGATCTGATCTTCCCTTTCTTCCTCTTCATCGTCGGCGTCGCGATCCCGCTGGCGTTCGCGCGCCGCACGGCGAGCGGCGGCGACGAGTATGACCTCCTGCTGAAGGTCATCAGACGCGCCATCATCATTTTCGCGCTCGGCCTCTTCCTCAACGGCTTTCCTTACTTCAACCTTGCGTTGATTCGCATCCCGGGCGTGCTCCAGCGCATAGCCATCTGTTACTTCGTCGCCTCCCTCATCTCTCTCAAGACAAGCTGGCAGACGCAGGCCATCATCGCGTGCGCGCTTCTTTTGCTCTACTGGTTATTGATGACCCTTGTTCCGGCGCCCGGATACAGCGCGGGCGACCTCAGCCAGACAGGAAGCCTTGCCTCTTACATAGATCGCTGGCTGCTGGGGCCGCACACCTGGAAAGGCAGCGTGGTTTACGACCCGGAGGGAGTCTTGAGCACGCTGCCCGCAATCTCTACGACGCTCGCGGGTGTCCTGACAGGGCACTGGCTGCGCTCCACGCGCACGCAGTTGGAAAAAGCAGGGGGCATGTTCTTCGCGGGAGCGTGCGCCATCGTCGTCGGCTGGGCCTGGCACTTCTGGTTTCCGATTAACAAATCTTTGTGGACAAGCTCCTACGCAATCTTCACTGCGGGGATGGCCCTGCAACTGCTGGCCGTCTGCTACTGGCTCGTGGACATTAAAGGCTACAGGCGCTGGACGAAACCTTTCGTCATCTTCGGCGTCAACGCTCTGGCGCTTTTCGTCTTCTCGGGTCTGCTCGCGCGCATCCTGACGGATACGCACTGGCAACTTCCCCGCACGAACGGCAAAATGGGTCATCTGCAAACATTCATCTTCGAACGAGGCTTCGCCTCGTGGGCCACGCCCATTAACGCCTCGCTCTGCTACGCCATCGTGTACATCTTTTTCTGGCTCTTTTTGATGTGGCTGCTCTACCGGAAAAGAATCTTCATCAAGGTCTGAATTGGACCGAGGCTTTAGAGACGACTTTGAAATCGCTTCCAGTCAAACTCATCCTGTGCCTTGCGCTCATCGCGCCCTCTGTCCTTCTCAATCCGAGCGCGACGGCGACGACCTTCGAACCCGCGAGCGCAAAGGTACATTTGCGCGTGATGACCTACAACATTCATGTCGGCATCGGCATGGACAAGAAGCTGAATCTGGAGCGCATCAGTGAAGTCATCCGAAATGAGAAGCCGGACCTGGTGGCCTTGCAGGAGGTGGACCGCGGCGTGCGCCGCACGAACGGGATAGATGAGATCGTGGAGCTGGCGCGCCTCACGCAGATGGAATACGCCTTCGCGCCCAACCTGGATTATCAGGGAGGTAAATACGGCGTCGCCATCCTTTCGCGCTTCCCCATCCGCTCGATTGATCATCGCCGCTACGCGAACAAACGCGAGGCCGAAAGGCGCGGTTTGCTGCGCGTCGAGGTGTCGGTCAAAGGGCGTGTGATTCATTTCGTGACGACGCACCTCGACTACCAGTTCGCCGATGGACGCCTCTTCGAGACGGAACAACTCCTACAGGCGCTCGCGGACTTGAAGGGCCCGCTCATCATCGCTGGGGATTTCAACGACGAGCCCAACGGAACTTCATACGACCTGATGCAAAGGAGTTTCACGGACGGCTGGCGCGATGCGATGAAGGACGAGGGGCGTGACGGACTGACGTATCCGGCGGACAAGCCCGCTAAGAGGATAGATTACGTCTTCGTCAGCAAGGACATCCACGTCAGAGGGGCGGCCGTGCGCCAGACCTTGGCCTCCGATCACTTGCCGCTCGTAGTGGACCTGGAATTAGCGCCGCGGTAGCCAGGCCCGCGCAAGACGCGGCCCGCCAGCGCTTTCGTGCGCGCTCCATTGTCAACGCTCAGCTGGCCGTTGATGATGACGTAGGGGATGCCTTCCGGGTACTGATTGGGCTGCTCGAACGTCGAGCGGTCACGCACGGTCTGCGGGTTGAAGATGGTGAGGTCGGCGTAAGCGCCTTCGCGCAATATCCCTCTGTCCTTCAGGCCGACACGCGAGGCGGGCATGCCCGTCATCTTGTGTACAGCTTCTTCCAGAGAGAGCAGCCGCTCGTCGCGCACGTAGCGCGAGAGGATGCGCGGGTATGAGCCCCAGCCGCGCGGGTGGCCTTTGGCTTTCGAGAGCGGGCCGTCCGTGGCGCGCGCCCCGCTGTCCGTGCAGATGGCTACGAAGGGCGCGCGAAGCGCTGCGCGCAGGTCTTCCTCGGACATCATGAAATAGATAGCGCTCGTCCCGCCGTGGTCCGCTATCAGGAGGTCGAAGAGCGCGTCCAGCTCGTCCTTATTCTGTTCGGCAGCGATCTCTGAGATGCGCTTGCCCTGAAAGTTTTCGAGCTCCGTGTGGACGACCGAGCTGATGAGCACGCCGCTCCCGCCATTGCTCCCCAGGTAAATGTTCTCCCACTCCCTGGAGTCATTCATGATCTCGCGTTTCAGGCGCGCGCGAGTTTTATCGTCGCGCAGTCGCTCAAGCATCCGCTCGGTCCCGCCTTCCAGGGCCCACGGCGGGAGGCAGGCCGTCAGCGACGTGCTCGCTGCGATATAGGGATAAACGTCCGCGCTGATCTTCAGTCCGCGCTCCCGCGCGGCCTCTATGCGTCTTAAGACTTCAGGCATCCGCCCCCAGTTCTTCTTGTAGGCGGTCTTCAGGTGCCAGATTTCAACAGGGATGCGCGCGCGGCGCCCGATCTCGAAAACCTCTTCGAGCGAGGAGTCAAGCGCGTTGGCTTCGCTGCGCTGATGCGTCGCGTAGATTCCGCCGTAGCGCTTGGCGACCATAGCCAGCTCAACAAGCTCGTTCGTCTTAGCGAAGCGCGCCGGGACGTATTGCAGCGAAGTCGAAAGACCTAGCGCGCCCTCCTCCATCGCGTTGGCGACGAGCCTGCGCATCTCTATCAATTCGTCCACGGTCGGCAGGCGGTTGTCGAAGCCTATGACGTAGGCGCGGACCTGTGTCGCGCCGACGAACGTGCCCAGGTTGACGCCCATACCCTGGCGTTCGAGGCGCGCGAAATATTCGCCCAGCGTGCGCCAGTCCACGTTGATGTTGTAGCGGCGATAATAGTCAGCGTCCTCCGCAATCAGGCGGTCGTTAATCGGCGCGACCGAGCTGCCTTCGCCTGTGATCTCCGTGGTCACGCCCTGCATCACCTTGCTCATGGCGCGCGGGTCTATCAGAAGATTGGTTTCGGATTGGCCCAGGAGGTCTATGAAGCCCGGAGCGACCACAAGCCCGCGCGCATCAATGACGCGCCGTGCGCGGGCTTTAGGGAATTTGCCGATGCGCGCGATACGGTCATTCCTGATGGCGACGTCCGCAACGTATCCGGGGCGGCCCGTGCCGTCAATCACGCGGCCGTTTTTGATGAGCAGATCGTACTGGGGAGGCGCGGCCTCGTTGCCGCTACTGCTGCCGCGCGGAAGCGCCGCGGAGAGAAGGGCCGCGATGCCCAGGAGCGAACCGATGGCTAAAGTTGATTTCATGGAAACTCCGAACGAGATAAAAGCCAGCTCAATTAGTGGCTGCATTCTGCCTGTATCATTTCAAGGTAGCAAGAGATTTGTAGGTGTGTGGACAAGGTTTCGGCCCGCTCCGTTTTTAAGGGCGGTCAAAAAATTTAAAGAGGACCAAGCCCCGTCAGGGGCGGCAGTCTAAAGCCCAGGGCGTCAGCCCTGGGTCACAGCGCCGATTTGAAATGCAAGCCCGCGCGAGCGGGCGACAGCCCTTGAATTGCATGCATGCGTTCACGGGCTGTCGCCCATTCGCATGGGCTTTTCTTTTTCTTCCTGCTGGTGACCCAGGGCTTGCGCCCTGGGCTTTAGACTGTCGCCCCTACCGGGGCTTGAATATTTTGTTTGCGTCTTAACCCAGGGATGGACGCCCTGGGCTAAATTCTGTCGCCCCTACGGGGCTTAAAACTATCTCCAGCAATGAAGCGGCTGTGGACTTGTCCCTGCCTCTACAGACTATAATCTGCGTGTTGTAGAAATCTTTGAACGGATGGTGAAAAATTTGGCTGAAGCGACGAAACAGAAGAGAGCGGTGACGGCGGGTGATGTGGCGCGCGCCATCAACGGGCAGATCACCGGAGATGCGGACGCAGAGGTCCTCGACGTGACACATGATTCAAGGCAGGCGCGCGCCGGCACGCTCTTCGCGGCCGTGCGCGGAGAGCTCGTTGATGCACACCGGTTCGTGGATCAGGTGATGCAACAGGGCGCCGTCGGCGTCATCTCCGAGCTCGAACGGCCGGAGGATTTCGACGGAGCGTGGATTCAGGTGGAAGAGATTCGGCGCGCGATGGCGCTCTCGGCCGCGGAGGTCCACGATCACCCGTCGCGCGAGCTTCAACTCGTCGGCATCACGGGCACGAACGGGAAGACCACAACCACGTACCTCGTCGCCGGGATAGCGGAAGCCGCGGGCGAGGCGGTCGCGATGACGACGACGGTCGAGTACAGAATCAATCAGGAGCGCTGGAAGGCGGAGCGGACCACGCCCGAAGCCACAGATATGCAGCGCATCCTGCGCCGCGCCGTCAACGCCGGTTGCCGCATGGCCGTGATGGAGAGCTCGTCGCAGGCCATGGACCTGCACCGCTGCGACGCGCTCCAGTACGCCATCGCCGTCTTCACGAACCTGACGCGCGACCACCTGGATTATCACGGCACGATGGAAAACTACTTCGCCGCCAAGCGCCGCCTTTTCGACGGCAGCCTCGGCGGGACTCCGAAAACTTCTGTCATCAACGTTGACGACCCTCGCGGACTGGAGCTGGCCGTCGAGCTGTTGGATAAGGGCGCGCATGTCATGCGCTACGCTTTGACTGAAAAAGCCGACGTGACGGCCAGCAATGTGGAGCACTCGCTAGGGGGAATGAGTTTCACGCTTCAGACGCCTTCGGGCGAGCGCCAGCTTCGCTCGCCTCTTGTCGGTCGCCCGCACATCTACAACATTCTGGCCGCTACCGGTTCGGGGCTGGCGCTCGGCTACGACCTGGACACGATTGCGCGCGCCATTGAGACCTGCGCGGGGGCTCCCGGGCGTTTCGAGCGCGTGACGCACGCTGGCGACTTCGCCGTGGTGGTTGATTACGCGCACACGGACGACGCGCTCGTCAATGTCCTCAAGACGGCGCGCGACGTCACGCCCGGTCGAATCATCACTGTCTTCGGCTGCGGCGGCGACCGCGACCGCTCGAAGCGCGCGCCGATGGGCGAGGCCGCAGCGAGCCTCTCCGATGTCGTGATTCTCACTTCGGACAATCCGCGCACAGAAGACCCATTAAGGATTCTGGCGGACGTCGAAACGGGGATGCGTGAGGCGAACAAGCCCTACCAGAAGATCGCGGACCGGCGCGAGGCCATCCATTACGCGATTCGTGAGGCGCGCGGGGGGGATTTGGTCGTCATCGCTGGCAAGGGGCATGAAGATTACCAGATCATCGGCCGCGAGGTCTTTCACTTCGACGACAAAGAAGTGGCGCGCGAAGCCCTGGCCTCGCGCGCCTGATTTGATTTTGGGTCGAGCGTCCGTGCTTCTAAGCCAAGCCGGACCACAAGTCAAGAATATTTTTAAGGGACGCGGTCCAACTCTCTATGTGGCTGAGTTGCTTCAACACACGTCGCGCCGCACTTTAGTACTTCATCCCAGGCTCTCCCCGCTCTCTTCATCCGGCGGCGGCGCTCCTTCATACGCGACCCTGTGCTTGCGCGACAGATACCAATAGACCGGGAGGCCGAGCGCGATCAGCCCCAGACCGATAAAGGCGTTCGGATTGATGCCCTTCAATCCGGCTGCCGGATCAGGCAGCAGCGTCGTGAAGAGTAGAAATCCGGTGACGAGCAGGAAAAGTATGGGCACAACGGGGTAGCCCCAGGCGCGATATGGCCGCTCGGCGTTGGGCATCCGGCGGCGGAAGATGAAGACGGAGGCGGTCGTCAGGCCATAGAAGATCCAGGAGCCGAAAATAACGTAATCCGTCAAAGTATTGAACGAGCCCGAAAGCGTCAGAATTCCGGCCCAGATGCCCTGTACCACGAGCGTCCCGACGGGCACGTGCGTGCGCGGGCTGAGGCGCGCGAGCCTGTCGAAAAAGAGGCGGTCGCGCGACATCGCATAGGGCACGCGCGCGCCCGTCAGAATCGAAGTATGAAGCGTGCCTATCGAAGAGGCCATCAACGAAGCGAGGATGATGCCGACGGCGACCGGGCCTAAAAAGCTTTTGGCCGCTTCTGTCGCCACCTGAGATGATTTGGGGACATTGGCGACTTGCGTCGGCGTGAGCACGTAGAAGTAAGCCAGATTGACGAAGACGTAAAGCAGGATAATCAGCACCGTCCCGCCGATGAGCGCCAGCGGAATGTTGCGCTGCGGGTTCTTCACTTCGCCCGCCACGAGTGTGAGATTGTTCCAGCCGTCGTAGCCCCACAGCGCGCCGAGCATCGCCGCGCTGAAACCAGCCACCCCTAACATCGAAGCCTGATTCACCTCCTCGCAAAGTCCCCCGACGTTAGCCATACTGAAATGACCCCAGTTACCGCTCGCCAGTATGAAAGCTCCGAGCCCGATTCCGAGCACGAGAACAATTTTGACGCCCGTCAAAATGGTCGCAATCCACCCGTTAGCTATCACTGTGGCGCAATTGACCAGCGTAAAGATGGCGATTAAAGCGAGCGCGATGAGCTGCAGGTAGCCGAAATCAACCAGATACCCGAAAATATTTAATGTGAAGAAGGGATCTTTGAGCGCTTTGCCCGTGAAATCGTTGAGAAAACCGGCGAAGGCCACAGCCACCGCAGCCTGCGAGCCTGTCTTGGCGATGAAGATTTGCATCCAGCCATAGAGAAAACCCCAACGCGCCCCGTAAGCCTCGCGCATAAAGACGTACTCGCCGCCCGCGCGAGGCATCATCGCCGCCAGCTCGGCGTAGGTGAGCGCGCCCGCAAGGCTGAGCAGACCCGCCACGATCCAGACCGTAATCACCATGCCGGGCGTCCCGACGTTGCACGTCATCACGCTCGCCTTCAAAAAGACGCCCGTCCCGATGACGTTGCCGATGACGACTGAAGCCGCAGCCACGAGAGTTAAGCCGCGAATGAGCGTGATGTTGCTGGGTGCGGGTTTGGACATAAGTTTCGAGTTCCGAGTTTCGAGTTTCGAGTTGGCTGGTGGATTGGGACTGAAGCTTATCTATACTTCGCCCCTTTAATACTTGAATTACGTAAATAATTAATGAGGCCCCCGATCAGGCGACCTGTTTCGGCGGCTAGGGCAAACAAGCGATCAAATGTCTCTTTATCAATATAATTTTGGTCAATTGCGATGTAGAGTTGGGATTTAACTTCACCGGCCGAACCTTTAGCTATAGCAAGGAACTGAATGAATTCTCTTGTTCCACTCCTGTCGAATCCTTCGGCAATATTTGACATGATTGAAGCGCTAGCTCTACGTATCTGGTCACGCAGCCCAAAATCTCTGGAGAATGTTCCCGCATTTGAAATCGCATAGACCTTTCGAGTCAGTTCTCGGGCTTTTTGCCATGCTTCAATATCTTCAAAACTTTGGAAAGTCGCCATGACCTTTCCTTTCAGGTTTGAGTCCAAATCTCCGTCCTGTTTTAACTCGCAACCCGAAACTCGCAACTCAGAACTCAAAGCCCACTGACTACCAAACATCATTGGTAACTAGGTCATCGTAGGTGTCGCGGCGGCGAATGAGCTCGACCTTTCCGCCCTCGCGCACGAGCACGGCGGCGGGCAGGGGACGACCGTTGTAATGGAACATCTGTGCGAGCGAGTAGGCGCCGCTGTTGAGCAGCGCCAGGACTTCGCCGGGCTCAACATTTGCCGGAATCTTTCTGTAGTCGGGCAGACGGCCCTCGCGCTCGATGTCGAAATAGACGTCGCCCGAATCGCACAGAGGTCCGGCGACTTTGTATTCGGTGTCCGATGGCTCGTCGGCGCGCGAGGCGGAGATCAGGTGGTAGTACCACTTGTAATTGTTCATAGAGAGCAGGAGGTTGTAGCCCGCGTCCGTCAGGAGCCAGACATCCTCAGTCTCCGGCCGCCTTTTGATGTTGCGCACGGTCGTCAGCACCAGTCCGGCATCGGCGATGATGCTGCGCCCAGGCTCCAGAAGAATCGTCACACGGTCGAGCAGGTGTTCGGCCTCAGCTTCGCGCGCCGACTGTCGCGCGGCGGCAAACGCCGCCTGGAGCACTTCCGCCGGCTCAAGCTCCGCGCCGAGCATGTCGCGCTCGTGCTCGGGAAGCTGGTCCGCCATGGATTTATCCCGCAGGTAGTTGACTGGAATTCCGCCGCCCAAGTTGATGTGTTCGAGCGTGTGCCCTGTCTCGCGATGCAGCGTGACCAGGTGTTCCCACATCGCCTTGAAAGCTTCGGCGAAAGGCTCCACGTCAGGAGTCTGCGAGCCGACGTGTATGTGTATCCCGCTGACGTGGACGAGCGACGGGTTCTCAAGGGCGCGGCGGAAAGCGTCGAGCACGTCCGAGTAAGAGATTCCGAACTTTGAGGTGAGCAGCGCGGTTTGCAGCCCCAGGTGCGAGCGCGTCCCGATTTCAGGCGTCAGGCGCAGGGCGATGTTGGCGCGACGGCCTATCCGGCGCGCGGCCTTTTCCACGAGCTCGATCTCGTAAATCGAGTCAACGTTGATGGAATAGATTCCGGCGGACACGGCCTCGTCCAATTCCGCGTCCGATTTACTCGTGCCGTTGAAGATGATCTGTTCGGGGCGGAAGCCCAGGCGCAGCGCCTTGTAAAGCTCGCCGCCGCTGTTGACCTCTATGTCTATCCCGGCCTCAAGGATGGTCCTGAGAATAGCCATGTTGGAGTTGGCTTTCGAGGCGTAGCAGAAGCGGACCGGGCGGTTGACCTGTCGCGCGGCGCGCTTTAAGCGTTCGATGTTCGAGCGGATGCGCGGCTCTGAAAAGACGTAGAGCGGCGAATCGTACTCGCGAACGAGCGCGAGCGCGTCCACACCATTGATGCTCAGGTGGCCCGCGCAGGTCTCCAGATAGCCGGGAATAGACCACGCCGTCTGTTTAGCTTCGAGTTGCGATGACATGATGGGAAAGCTCCCTGAATGATTTTGGACGAATAAACGAGAGCGAATCTCTATTCACGATTTACGATTCACGATTTACTAACTTTGCAACTGCATCATCACTTCCGCCGGGTTCCAGTAGGCGCGGATGGTCTGAATCGATCCATCCTCGTTGAACTCGAAAATGTCTATCCCCTCGAATCTCACAGCGCGCCCGTTCTTGCCTTTGCCGGTCCCGGTCCATTTGACGGCGGCCCCGTTGCCCGCGATGAACACGTGATCCTCAGTCAGCCCGACTTTGTCGAAGGCGGCGATGATTGCAGTGAAAAACTGCCTGAGCGCGTCGTGGCCGACGGTCGGCGGCGCGCCCACCGGGTCATAAGTCGTCGCATCCGGGGCAAAGGTCGCGACAATAGCTTCGGTGTCCATCGCGCGGATGGCCGCGAAATAGGTCTTGATTGCTCTGGAGATGGTTTCGGGTGACATCAGTTCGGTTTCCTTTCTCGTTCGCGTTGAACCAACAGGCGGCGCAGGATTTTGCCCGAAGGCGATTTCGGAATCTGGTCAATGAATTCCACCTGACGAATCTTCTTGTAGGGCGCGACGCGCTCGGCCACAAAATCTTTAAGCTCTCCCTCGGTCGCTTCCCCCTTGAGGACGACGAAAGCCTTCGGGACCTCGCCCGCCTCCTCGTCCGGGCAGGGAATGACGGCGGCGTCCGCGACCGCAGGGTGCGTCAGCAGCAGGGCTTCGAGTTCGGCGGGCGCGACCTGAAAGCCCTTGTACTTGATCAGCTCCTTGGCGCGGTCCACTATGAAGAAGTAGCCTTCGTCGTCAACATAGCCGATGTCGCCAGTGTGCAGCCAGCCCTCCTCGTCAATCGTCTTCGCGGTCGCTTCGAGGCGATTCAGGTAGCCGCGCATGACCTGCGGACCGCGCACGCAGATTTCCCCCTCCCGGTTGGGGCCTAAAGCCTCCCCTGTCTCAAGGTCAACAACCTTGCACTCGGTATTCGGCAGGCACTGCCCGACGGAGCCGGGTTTCATCTCTTCCGGTTCCTCGCTGCACATGTGCGTGACCGGGCTGGTTTCCGTCATGCCGTAGCCCTGTTTGATGAGACAGTTCAGTCGCCGGCAGCAGGCTTCCGTCAGGTCCGCGCCCAAAGGGGCGGCGCCGGACATGATGAGTTGCAGGCTGGAGAGGTCGTAACGATCAACCGACGGGTGCTTGGCGAGCGCCAGAATGATCGGCGGCACCAGATGAGCGCGCGTCACCTTGTGCCGTTCGAGCGCGCCCAAAAACGCTTCCAGCTCGAAGCGCGGCATCGTGATGATGGTCGCCCCTTTGCTGAGGCCCGCGTTGAGGACGACGTTCATGCCGTAGATGTGAAAGAAAGGCAGGATGGCGAGCAGCGTGTCGCGCTCCGAAAGACGGTCGTGCTCGTCGAACTGGCTCAGGTTCGCCACGATGTTGTAATGCGTCAACATGACGCCTTTCGGCAATCCGGTCGTCCCGCTCGAATAGGGGAGCGCCACGACATCCTCGCGCGGGTTGATGCTGGTTTCGGGCACAACGCCGTCGCCCGCCAGGAGTGAGGCAAACGGCGTTGCCCCTTCCGCTTCGCCGAAGACGAAAATCTCCTCGACCCCCGTGTCGCGCGCGGCCTCAATGGCCCTCTCGATTAACTGTGGGATGGTCAGGAGAAATTTTGTGCGCGAGTCTTTAAGTTGATGGCGAATCTCGTCGGCTGTGTAGAGCGGGTTGACCGTCGTCACGATGCCGCCGAGAGTGGCGACCGATAGAAAGGCGACCGGGTACTCCGGAATGTTAGGGCTGTGGATGGCCAGGCAGTCGCCTTTCTGAAAGCCACGGGCCGCCAGGGCCGAGGCCACGCGCCGAACTGCCTCGCTCAACTGCCCGTAGGTCATCGCGCGATCACTTGTGCCGTCCACCAAGGCGGGTTTGTCCGCCAACTCGCGTGCACGCCTCAGGACGAATTCCGTTAGCGGAATCTCAGGGATGGTGACATCGCTATATGGACCGCGGAAAATCATATTTAACCTCAGTTGCTAATCATCGATATCTTGGAAATATTTCAGTTGCCACTAGCACAAGCCTAGTGGTTAATGCTGCTCTCAGCTTTTCGGCTTGAGCCGAATCATTCGGCTCAAGCAATAAAGAATTGAATTGTATTGATAGTTCGGCTCAAGCCGATTCTTTTTACCAACCCTTGTCCACTAGGCTTGTGCTAGTGGCAATTGATAACTTGCAACTCAGGTTATTTAGACTTTGCTCATCCCGAGCGCCGCCCGGCTCTCGCGCCTGGCCCCCGGCTGCACACTGGTCGCCCCTTAACTGAGCTTTCTGGTTTCTGCTGAGACAGATTGGGACCGACCCGCCATCTGTATTGCTCCGGCGTTCTATGCTATATACGTCCAATCTGGTACCCAGCGCAACACCGACCGAGCTAAAAAGCGCGTCTGATTTCGACAATGACGCGACGGGTCCTATAAAAAAGGGAGCATGAGGGCATGACTTTGGACGACAATTCGCGGACCGAAAACGAGGCCGCCGCAGAGCGACCGGAGCCGACGCGTGAGGAGGAACGGGGCGACGTGGCGGAGCCGGATGCGCCGACCGCGGAAGTAGAGAATGAAGGAATGAACACCATACTCGACGCAGACCCCTTGACGGGCGTGCAGGATGACGCCAGCGATGGGTAAGCGAGTCGCGGAGAGCTTATGACTGAGACTGAGCGGCGCGCACAAACCTTCCTCTGCCTGGCGAGCTATTTCAAAGGCGTCGAATTTTTGCGCGAGTGTAAACGTCAGGGGTGCCGCGTCGTCCTCGTAACCAGGGAGAAGATTCTTCACGAAGACTGGCCGCGCGAAAGCCTCGACGACATCATCGCGCTACCTAACGATGCCACGGCAGAACTCTTCATCTACCTCGCCAGCCAGCTCGCGCGCCCGCAGAAGATTGACCGCATCATCGCGCTCGAAGAGTTCGACGTCATCACGGCCGGCATGGCGCGCGAGCACCTCTGCCTGCCGGGGATGACCGGCACAGAGGCACGCGTCTTTCGCGACAAGCTTTCAATGCGCGTCAAGGCGCGTGCCGCGGGGATTCGCGTGCCAGATTTCGTACACGTGCTCAACTACGACGAGCTGCGCGAGTTTATGGGGCGTGTGCCTGCGCCCTGGGTCATGAAGCCGCGCTCGGACGTCTCCGCCATAGGCATCAAGAAGCTCGAAGACTCCGAACAGGTCTGGCGGACCATTGACACCCTGGACGCACGCGAGAAACTGGGCGAGCGCTCGCCCTACTACCTGCTCGAACGCTACGTGCCGGGCACTGTCTATCATGTGGACTCGCTCGTCAACGACGGCAAGGTGGTCTTCGCGGGCGCGAACGCCTACGGGCGACCTCCCATGGACGTCACGCACCAGGGCGGCGTCTTCATTTCGAAGACCGTCCGCCACAACTCCGAAGACCATAAGAAGCTCTTGAGGATCAACCGCAAATTAATCAGCGCGCTCGGTCTAATGCACGGAGCGGCGCACGCGGAGTTTATCAAGGGCGCCGCAGACGGGGAGTTCTACTTTCTGGAGATTGCGGCGCGCGTCGGCGGGGCATACATCGCGGAGACCCTGGAAGCGTCGAGCGGGATAAATATCTGGCGCGAGTGGGCGCGAATCGAGATGGAACGTGACGAAGGGTCTTACAAACTTCCGGAGACGCGCAAAGAGTACGGAGGCATAGTGCTCTCGCTCGCCAGACAGGAGTATCCGGACACCTCTGCCTACACGGACGCGGAGATCGTCTATCGAGTCAAGAAACGGCACCACGCGGGACTGGTCGTCCGCTCGCCACGTTTGGAAAGGGTCGAAGAGTTGACGGACGGTTACGCACGCCGCTTCGCGGATGATTTCACAGCCGTCGTGCCGCCGCCCGAGAGGCCCGAGTAAGGGAGTCCGAATGCGTCCTTGCTGCCTCGTGACAATGACAGGTGACCGAGAGAGATGCCGAAGATGAAGAGAATCTTCATAACCTTTGTTTCAACCGCGCTTCTTTTGAACGCCCTCAGCTTCAATCAGGCCGCCGCCGCAGGGAAAGGGACGACTTCTACTACAGCTCAGGCCCGCGCAGCACGAATCAGATTCGCGCCCAGGTACATCAGAGGAGCGAGCAGGAAACTACGCTACACGATCAAGGCCAGGTATCCGCAGGCCGTCGGCGCGAAAGATGCGCGAATAATAAGGCTTAACCAGAAGATCAAGGATTTGGTTGCGGGAGAAGTCTACAATTTTAGAAAAGATTTCCAGACGCCCGAGGAACAGTTTGGTCCCACGGGTAGCACCTTCGAGTCGGATTACAGAGTGATGCACTCGGCCAACAACATCGTCAGCCTCGCGCTTTTCGTTGATACATACTATGAGGGCGCGGTTCATGGAAACCACGCCAGTATCGGCTTCAACTACGATCTCAACTCTGGTTATGTGATCAGCCTCGTGGACCTTTTCAAGCATGACTCGAACTACCTCGAACCGATCTCCGCCTACTGCATCAAAGCCCTCACGAAAGAGTTGGGGGAAAACTCTGACGCGGAGTGGATTCAGAGAGGCGCCGGTCCGAGCGAGGAGAACTATCGAAACTGGAACATCACAAGCAAAGGATTAATAGTGACCTTCAATCAATACGAGGTCGCTCCCTATTCCAGTGGCCCGCAGGAAGTGATCGTCCCCTATAGCATTTTGAAAAATGTGATTAATCCGGAAGGGCCGCTGGCGAGGGTCGCCGGAAAACAGTAGGAATAACTCTCCCGCACCTCAAATTCTCCGTTCATGTAACACAAGTCTCAGTCACGGAAGGTACACAAGATGAAAAGAACTCTCGCAACGCTCTCTTCAATCGCGCTTCTCTTGAGCGTCATTATCATCGGGCAGCCTCTGGCAGCAGCGGCCACGCAGCGCCGCGCGGCCCTGAGGTTCGTCCCGAAGAGGATCAAAGAGGCCAGCAAAAAGATGCGCTACACGATTACGGCGCGATACCCGCAGGCCGTCGGCGCAACGCGCGACGCGCGCCTGGCCGCGCTCAACCAGCAGCTCAAGGAGCTGATGGAGAAAGAGGTCGCCGACTTCAAGAAGGATTACGAGCCGCCGGACACGCCGATGTCATCAATGGGCAGCTACTACGATGCCGGGTACGTCGTCAGTCTGGCGACGAACGACCTCGTCAGCATACATTTCGGCGTCAACACCTACGGCGAGGGCGCGGCGCATCCCAACAATAACTCGCTCGTCTTCAATTACGATCTACAATCGGGGAAGCAACTGAATCTCTCAGACCTCTTCAAGCCGAACTCCAACTACCTGAGCCTGATCTCCAACTATGCCATCAGGAATCTCAAGAAACAGCTCGGGCCGGACCCGGACTCTGACTGGATCGAGCGCGGCGCAGGCCCCAGCGAGGAGAACTTCAAGGCCTGGACCCTGACCAGACGCGGGCTCTCGATAATGTTCGACGCCTATCAGGTGGCCTCCTACGCCGAAGGTCCGCATGACGTGCTCATCCCTTATAGCGTCTTAAAGAGCGCGATTGACCCTGCGGGACCGCTGGCGAGAATCGTGAAGTAAAAAGGCAAAAGGTAAAAGGCAAAAGTGTGGACGAAAGCGAAGCTCTCCCCGTCTTTAACTTTTGCCTTTTTACTTTTACCTTTTGCCTTTCATTTCTTCTATCGGCCAGATGTCCACGCTCAATTCCTCCGCGTAGTGCAGCAGAGGCTCGCCCTCTGGGGTCGGCAGTCCGTGGGATTCAACCATCGTCGAATCGCAGGATAAGAGCGAGGCTTTCTGCAACGGCCAGGGCCCGTGAAAGATGCGCGCGCGATAGAGCTTGCGCTTGTGCGCGGCATAGAGGCAGTAGCGCTCCGTGAGGAAAAAAGCGAGCGAATCCGGATGCGAGAAGGGAAGGGTCTCGCCGATCTTCCAGGTCGCGTCAAACCGCGCAGACGGAGCGTCATCTTCAGTGCGGCTTGATGAGTAAATGATTTTATTCCCTTCCTGTTCAAGCGACATCTCCGCGTTGAAGTATGGGAGATGGAAGAACATTCGCGCCGTCGTCACCGCGATAGAGCTATTGGCGTCGAGCGAGAAGAACCAGACGCCCGGGACCTTATCCAGGTGAACGTAGGTGCGTACATTCAGCTCGTGCATCCGGCTCAAACCCGGCACGGGCGGAAGATATGGCGGGAAGGCTCTGATGTCCCACATCGTAAAAGGAATGACTCCGATCCACGCTGAGCCGTCGAAAGTGTCAATCTGTAGTCGCTCGGGGATTAAAGGGCGCAAGAGTTTCTCATCAATGCGCCAGTGCATGAAGAGCAGCTTGCCCCAATCCTGATGCATGATGGCCTGCCCCTCGGGACGCTCGCGTAGCGCAGTCCGATCAAGCTCTGTCAGTTGAGAGTTCTTCATATTATTCGACGGCTATTTTTTGATGAGAACGTTGTTTGTATTTCCGGCATCGTCCAGCACTGTGTTCGGATTATCCGGATCAAGCACCCAGTTGCCGTCAACGATAAATTTATAGGTGTGATAGCCCGGTTCAAGATCAATGCGGCAGATCCATTCATCACCCTCGCGGCCACAGACGAGCTGTGATTGATCCCAGTTATTGAAAGCGCCTGCCAGCGTGACGATGCTCGCCTCTGGGTATCCCTTCAAACGGAAAGTCGTGTTCCCCTTGAGACTCGGCGGGGGCAGAACGACTCTCTCGGCCGTGTACTGGCTTCCTTCGTACTCAAAAGTCAGCGTTGAATAATTGCCGTCTGAGTCCCTGTTGAATTTGTATCTGGTGCCTTCGACTTCGTCAAGAAACAGGGACCTCGATTGCGGAATCAGCCTTCGCCTTTTGACGAGCGAGGGCTTGACCCACAGCACGTCATCTTCCAGCGTTACGTCAAGCGTGGAGATAGGAATGATGCCGACCTCAAGAGCGTATCTGCCAACATATTTCTTTAAGACCTCAATCTTGATCTTGGGCGCAGGCTTGTTGCCAGGCTTCGGCTGAGCGTCGGCTGGCGGCGTGGATTGGGATTGAGCAATGCAGATTTCCGTTTGCCGAACGTCAAAGCTCAGCAGCAAGATGAAGCCGGTAAAGATCGAGAGGCGCTTCATTGTAAATGAAAACGATGAACGCGGAATGATGAATGATGAACTGAAAAGCTTTTGTCTTTCATTCATCATTCATCATTCCGCGTTCATCGTTTCTCCTAATACTGCCAGTTCACGTTGACGTATCCTACTCCGCTCGTCGGCACGGTGTAGGTGTGGTTGGCTCCGGCTTCCCAGGTGACCGAGCCGTTGGCTGCGATCTTGATGAACTTGAATTGAATCGTCTGCCCGGCGGGCACGCTCACGTTGAGAAACCAGTTCGGATAATTTGGCGTCAGCATCGGTCCGACCGCCGCGTCCCAGGTCGTGCTCCAGTTGCCGAGCTCGACCGTGTTGCCGGTCAGGAAGATGTAGTCGCCCACCTGCGTCGGCGACGCGTTGTAAACCGTGAAAGTCACGGGAATCATTTTGGCCGTCAGCACGGTGTACTGGATGCCGTTCGATACCTGAGAGGATGAATTGGTGACGGTGACGTTGTAGTTGCCGTTGGTCACCGATGGCGTCGTGACGATGACCTTCGTCGGAGACCACGAAACGACGCTTGCGGTCGTCGTGCCGAACTTGACCGTGCCCGTCGCCGAGCCGAAGTCCTTACCGCCGATGGTGACTTTAACGCCTGGCTGCCCAACGGTCGGACCAATCGAGCCGACTTGCGGCGCGCTTGCCCCTTCAACGTACTGCCAGACCGCGACCGCGTGCGCGGGTAGCGTGAAATTGGCGACCGGATTGTTGCCGCCGGAGCCCGAGTTGACTGTGATGGAGGACCCGCCGAGAAGGCCCGTCAGGTAGTCCGAATAGCTGCCTGCGGGCAGCGACGTGTTGAGTCCCGTGATGTTGTAAGAAGATGTCTCGTTTTTGTTGATGGCGACGAGGACGACGCTGTTGAAAAACTTTCTCTCGTAGATGTACACGTCCGAGTTGATCCAACGCTGATTCATCGAGCCGTAGCCGATAGCCGGATTGTTGCGCCGGAGCGTGGAGAGTTTGTTGGTCAGTTGATACGCGGTCGTGGTCGTCGAAAAGCCGGGCATCATCGGGCGATTGTACGGGTCCGTGCCGCCGTTCGTATCGTTGTGCAGGTATTGCTCCGTGCCATAGTAGATGCACGGGATGCCGCGCGCCGTCAGGACGAAGGCCATCGCCTCGTGCAGCCGGTTGTTGTTATTGTTGACGGAAAGGAAACGCGCCATGTCGTGATTGTCTATGAAGGTGACGAGGTCTTCTTTCCAGATGAAGTTGCTGCCTTCCTGACTAATCACCGTATCAATCTCTGAAAAGTTCGCGTTCGATGCGAAGACATTGCGAATCGCTGTGTTGAGCGGGAAGTCAAGAAGCGAGATGCCGCTCTTGTTGGCGAACTTGTAGGAGTCGTGATAGAGCGGGTCCGAAGTGTTGCCCTGATACCACTCGCCGAAGAGAAAACTGTCGCCGTAGGTGTAAATGGAGTTCGCCAGGCTGTACTGCCAGCCCCAGCCCACGTGCTTGACGGCATCTATGCGAAAGCCATCCGCACCGTGCTGCTGGAAAAGCTGCGCCGCAGCTTTCATGTAGGCGTCCATCGTCGGGTTTTCCTGATTGACATCCGCGAGATCGAAGAGCGTGTAGTACTCGACTTGATAACGGTCGTCCCAGCCGCCGCCCGAAATGTTCGCATTGTGATGAAAGTATCCGTTCGGGTCGCTGGTGTAGTTGCCCAGAAGTGTGCCGTTATCGTAGAGCGCGCCGAATTCGCCTGCGTTATTTTGCGTCGAATGGTTAGGCGCGAAATCTATAATCACCTTGATGCCGTTGGCGTGCGCGGCCGAGACCAGATTGTCGAACGGCGTCCACGAATTACTTGTGTCGCCGAAGTGCTCTTCGATGCGCTTGAAGTCGCGTCCCTGATAGCCGTGATAAGAGGCTGTCGGGTTACCTCCCCCATCCGGGATATTGGTGTTCAGGTTATCAACCGGAGGCGAAATCCAGATCGCGGTCACGCCCATCCCGGCCAGGTATGACATCTTCTGCTGAATCCCTTGCAGATCGCCGCCCCAGTAGGCGCGCCAGTTCGTGCGCGTCGCGTCATAGAGGCCCGCGCTCTGCGCCGGGTTGTTATTGGTCGTGCTGCCGTCAAAGAAACGGTCCGTGATGATCTGATAGATGACTTCGCGCTTGAAATCTGCGGAGAGCGAAGTGAGTGGAGCAAAGCATAGTGTGAAAGTTAAAACGAAAGCGACGAAGATTCTGCGCGCCAGGTTTTTCATGAGGACAAACTCCGTTTGGTGAAGGATCGAACGCGGCCTCCGGAAAAACGCAGGCTGCGCCCGATAAATTAAGATCAGGGCGAGGAGTCCAGCGGAGCGGCTCATCGTCTGCGACGCTTCAGAAGAGTGAAAGACGTTAAATCATCCGGGCGCAGACGCTCGCGCTGCAAACAAATTTTCTGGGCGAGAGTGGCAAAATAGCACGAGTGAGGAGGCGAGTAAATGCCAGAATGAGGAAGTCCCCTCCGCGAGAGAAGCGCCGCCGATGTTGAGTGAGCCGCCGCCGAGCACGGCCAGCGTTTTCGTGAAAACGCTCCGACGCCTTACCGCGGAAAATATTTGACAAGCTTTAGTCTCTGCATTATGGTGCGCGTCAACTTGCAGATTAAATGCGCAGCGGGTCTCACTTCTACTCTTTTCTGCGCATTCTTCAATAGCCGCCTGCGAAATTACTCGCCGAGGGCGCTGGAATGTTGAATCCGCTTCGGCTGGTCGGTGGGGAAGGTGCACATGATAAGCATTCTTTCATCTATTTCAGGGCAGTTTAGCAAATCCCTGATCCTGGGCACTCTCTTGCCTGTCGTGACGTTTCTCATTCTCGGGATGGTTTTTGTCATCCCGCTTTTCCCATACGATTGGCAATTTCTCAAACAACTTACCGTACTGGATTCCCAAACCATTGTGGTCTTCACATTGGTGACGGTCGTTTTAAGCGGTCTCTTATTCAGCTTCCACTCTGCGATAACACGCTTCTATGAAGGCTACACCTGGAGCAATACATGGGTCGGCCAGTGGCGAATCCGGCGCTACCAGATTCAATTGCATGAAGCCGAGTCCCTGATCAGGCGTACTCTGGTATTGCGAAGCGAACTGAGGCAGCGGGATAGCCTTAAGTATAGGAAGCTGCTCGCAAAGATCGAACATCGGCGAGCCGTCGTCGGACAAAAGATTATTAACGAATTTCCTATTAGCTCTTCCATGCTCCCGACGCGATTGGGTAACAACGTGCGGAGTTTTTATAGCTACACTTCCCGGCAGTACAACATGGAGCACGAAACTCTCTGGCCGCGATTGCGGGCCAAGCTTGATAAGGAATATGCGGCGGCGGTTGAGGACGCTAAAACTCCGCTGGATTTTGTCATCAATATCTCTTTTTTAAGTGCCCTCCTTTCTTTAACCATCCTCGTTGTCGGATTGCTATATCCGATACCGCTGGCTTCACGCAGCGCCGGGGTCTGGTGGGGGATTGAAATCCTCGCATTCGCGTTCGTGGCTTACGTCTCATACCTGTCAGCGATTAATCAGGCCAGGGACTGGGGCAATATGCTTAAGAGCGCGGTTGATCTGTATCGCTGGGACCTGCTCAAGCAGTTAGGTTATAAACGAGTCCCTGTCAATAGGACTGAAGAACGTGCTCTGTGGGGGAGCATCACCCGGCAGATCATCTATGGCGATCCGCCCCGAACACGCCTGGCCGATTACGTAACCGCAAACACTTTTGCGTATGGCTATTTGAATAATGAGCCATTCATGGTGGGCTTACAGGTTGCGCGCGGGGGAGGCGCATCGGATGCTAACGGGATCAGCACCGTTGCGGTGCGCGTAAAAAACGAGGATGGGCAGAAGCGATTGATGAAGAATGTGGTCGTCAGAGACACTCTGCCAGATGGCTTCGATTACGTCTGGAACTCGGCTCTCATCTCAGGCGAGGCGGCAACTGTCTCAGGCTCAAATCCCTTTTACTTCGAGATCAGGGACCTCGACTACGGCGAGGAGAAGACCTTGACCTACTCTATGATTCAACGCAAGAAATCATGAAGGCATGAGCGTCGCCTGGCCGAATGATAAAACGAGAGCGTGTGCCTTGATGAAGAATCTCTTTTAACCGGGCAAACTAATACCCAACCTGAAAGGAGCGAACCCTATGGCGACTAAGAAAGGTAGAGGGACGAAGAGCAGTAAGAAAAGCAGCAAGAAGCCGGGCAAGACATCCGGGAGCAAGAAAGGCAGCAAGAAGGGCTACGGCTCTAAAGGCAGCAAGGGAGGTAGTAAAGGCGGCGCGTCGAAGGGCAGTCGTAAGGGCGGCAGACTTGCGCCGGCAAGAGACGATGTTGCGCATGAAGCTCCGATCTACGTGCCAGACATTGGGAATTGGTAAGAACTATGCCTTTAGTAGTTTGGAGCAGCTACCACTGATTTAGCCGGGGTGTGAAGGAGATTATGGCCGACATCAGCAGTCTCGAAGGGATCCATTCCGACGAGGTGGATGCGCTATGCCGCGCTAAGATCAGAACGACCGAAGAGTTTGAGGCGCAAATTGAGCCGCCTTTCTTCAATTATGGGATCATGTACATGTCCATCAACACGGACATCAAACCTGATCGCCTGATTGAATTTGTGCCGCCCGAACTCGTGCCGATGGACCTTCTGCCGGACGTGTGGCTTGAGGGCTTGGCGGCCAGAGTGCTGCGTGAGCCTTTGCCAGATGGCGACCCCTGGCGTAAGCGATGTCGGCGCGGCCTCCAAAGGTTCGGGCGCGGTCTGAAAGGTCACTGGAAGGGCTGGAAAGATAACCTTCAGATCTTTGTCTTAATGGCCGTGCTGCTCCTGCTACTGGCACTGGCATTGCGCGCGGCGGGGGGACTTCAGGGGTTGCCTTCCCCACTCGGGTTACGTGACCGGGCACTGATTACAGCAGACAGCCTGGAGTCTGGGAGGGCGCTCAAGTCAGGCGATTTATACCCGGCGTTGCTGCCTCCTGAGAGCGATTACTTCAAGCCGGGTGACAACCTTGAGGGATTGATCCTGGCGCGAAAGATATCGAGCCAAACGCCTCTTCGCTTTCGTGATGTTTTGCGCCACCAGGTGATTGCCACCAAAGACATCCAGGCCAATGCGGTTCTTCAGAAAGAAGACATCACATTGGCCTTGACGCCATATCAGCCGGGCGCTGCTCTCAAACTTGAGGAAGTTTACGGTCGCATATCTAGCCAGACTGTTCGTAAGGACGCAGCCGTTCTCTCCGAGTTCATCAAATCGGCGGAATAAGCCTCCGCCGGTTTTGGCATCACAGATTTACAGCTTAAGAGTTCGGCCTCAGATACTTCTCGAACCAGCCGAGCACGGTCTTGTACCAGAATTCAGAGTTCTGCGGCTTTAGGACCCAGTGGCCTTCGTCCGGGAAGTAGAGCAGCTTGGATTCCACGCCCATGCGTTGCAGCGCCGTGAAAAGCTGTAAGCCTTCCGTGTCCGGAACGCGATAGTCGAGCTGCCCGTGGATGACTAGCATTGGCGTCTTGAAGTTCTTGACGAACATGTGCGGCGACCACTTCTCGTACATCGCAGGGTTCGTCCAGGGCGCGCCCTTGAACTCCCAGTCAGTGAACCACAGCTCCTCTGTCGCGCCGTACATGCTTGCCAGGTTGAAGACGCCGTCGTGCGAGGCCAGGGCTTTGAACTGGAATCGCTTGTCGTTATTGTGGCCCTCGATCCAGTTGACCATGTAACCGCCGTAACTAGCTCCGGCAGCGCCGATGCGCTCCTTGTCTATGAAGCTGTTGCTGCTGATGACGTGGGCGACGCCGTTCATGATGTCCGTGTAAACCTTGCCGCCCCAGTCGCCCGAAATCTCGTCAACGAACTTCTGCCCGAAGCCAATCGAGCCGCGCGGGTTCGGCGTGAAGACGACGTAGCCTGCGGAAGCGAAGACCTGCGGGTTCCAGCGATAGCCCCAGTTATCATTCCAGGCGCTCTGCGGCCCGCCGTGAATCAGGACCAGCAGCGGCCATTTCTTCGACGGGTCGAAATTCGCAGGCTTGATGAGCCAGCCGTTGATGGTCGTCCCGCCCGCGCCTTTCCAGTTGACGGGCTCCTGTGGCCTGAGCTTGAAGCCGGAGAGGAAAGCCTCGTTGGTCCGCGTGACCTGTGCAACGCCGGTCCCGTCCGAGTTGGCGCGGAAAATCTCCGTCGGCATGACGGAGCTGCTGCGCGTGAAGACGATTGTGCGACCGTCGCGGCTCACCTGCGCGTCGCCATTAAAGCCTTCGGGGACCAGATTCGTCATCGCGCCGCCGTTTACGGGGACGGCATAAATGGGAGCAAACCCGCGCTCGCCGACGGTGATGATGATCTTCTGGCTGTCGGGCGCAAACGTGATGCTCTCGACGTAATTGTCCAGCTTGTCCGTGAGCGAGCGCGTTTTCCCGCTCTCGCGGTCGTAGAGCATCAGCTTCCAGAGGTCGCTCTCGAAGCCAGCGCGGGCCTGCGAGCGGTAGGCCAGGTAGCGGCCGTCCGGCGAAAAGACAGGACCTTCGTCCGCGCCCATGTTGGTCTGGGTGATGCGTGTGGGCTCTCCGCCCGTGACGGGGACGATGAAGAGGTCGCTGTTGGTGGAGATGGCTTCGACCTTGTCGCGGTTGCTGACGAAGGCCAGTTTCTTAGAGTCTGGCGAGAAGGCGTAGTTGGTCGGCCCGCCCAGGCTGAAGGGCGGCGAATCGAAATCGCCCGGCGTCATGTCTGTCGTGTCCCCGTTGCTCAGCTTGACGATGAAGACGTGCGTGCGCTTGTTGTCCTTCCAGACATTCCAGTGGCGGAACAGCAGCCGCTCGGCGACTTTGGCCTTGACCTTACTCTCTTCGGCCTGCTGGTCCTTCTGCTTGTTGCAATCGTCCGTGGTGCATTCCGGGTAAACGTCCGAAGCGAAGGCGATCATCGTGCCGTCAGGCGACCAGACGGGATCGCCCGCGCCCGTGGAGATGTTCGTGACCTTCTTCATGTCGTTGGTAGCCAGATCAATCGTCCAGATTTGGCCGCCGCTCACGTAAGCGATTCTTTTGCCGTCGGGCGACCAGCGCGGCGTGCTTGTGCGCGGCCCTGTCGGGAGCAGGCGCGGCTCGCCCCCGCCGACTGCTACGAGATAGATTTGCGGGATGCCGCGATTGGCGGTCTTGTCCATGTCCGTGATGGTGTAAGCGATCCATTTCCCGTCAGGCGAAAGCTGCGGGTCGCCGACGCGGCGGACTTTCAGTAGATCGTTGATCGTAAATGGTCGAAACGTCTGAGCGACCGCACCACAGGCGAGCGCCAGCACAAGAAGCAACACTCCGATAGCGTAGCGTTTCATGCGACTCCTCTTTCTGATGAATTTTGGAGAGAGTATAGCATAGCCGCCTCCTGCGGCGCGGCAGTGAACAGGGTCTATTCATTCTCGACGGAAAGAGAACGATCCACGAAGCCACACGAAACGACACGAAATTGCTGTGGTTTGTTTCGTGTGGTTTCGTGTGGTTTCGTGGACAGTGCTGTTTCTCTACTTTCCTCAGTCTCGAAAATGAATAGACCCTGGGCAGTGAATGGAGAGGATTGACTTGCGGCCCGAATTAGAATAGAAGAGTTCTCGCTTTAAATCTTCAGCCAACCGCTACGGCTCTTTGGGCCGCACGGCATTTGACTCATCGCTTGAAACCCGCACCTTATATGATCTTGAAAAGGAAAATAATCGCCATGAAACACCTTCGCAAAATCTTTGCGCTCGCTCTGACCCTGTCGCTTCTGGTCGGCAACGGCCTGATGGTCGCGGCGCAGTCAGCCTTGAAGGCGACGACCACGGAAGCGCCGGGCCTGACGGCTCCACAGCAGAGCTACCCGAAATTAAGTTTCGAGAAGTACAAACTGAAGAACGGGCTGGAAGTGATCCTGGTCGAGGACCATCGGCTCCCGCTCGTCGCCGTCAACCTCTGGTATCACGTCGGCCCCGCCAACGAGAAGGCGGGCCGGACCGGATTCGCACACCTCTTCGAGCACATGATGTTCCAGGGCTCGAAGCACGTCGGCGACGACGCCCACTTCAAACTGCTGGAAGGCGCCGGGGCCAACGACATCAACGGCACGACAGGCTTCGACCGCACAAACTATTTCGAGACGCTGCCCTCGAACCAGCTTGAGCTGGCGCTCTGGCTGGAGTCGGACCGCATGGGCTTTCTCTTAGACACACTTGACAACCGGAAGCTCGCTAATCAACGCGACGTGGTGCGCAACGAGCGACGACAGAGCCGCGAGAATGCTCCTTATGGCCTTGTCACCGAGGGGCTCTATCATCAGCTCTTCCCAAAAACTCATCCCTACTACGGGGTCGTCATCGGCTCGCACGCAGACATAGAGGCTGCCCGCCTCAACGACGTGCGCGAGTTCTTCAAGCTCTACTACTCGCCCAATAACGCCAGCCTCGCCATCGTCGGCGATATTGACAAGGCCAAGACCAAAGCGCTCATCGAAAAATATTTCGGACCGATCCCGGCAGGGCAGCCGGTCCCGAAAATTGATGTCACGACGCCGCCCATCACTTCCGAAAGGCGAGCGGTCGTCACGGACCAGGTCGAGCTGCCGCGCGTTTACATGGCCTGGATCACAGACCCGATCTACAAGCCGGGCAACGCCGAGGCCGATCTGCTGGCGAGAATCATTGGCGGGGGCAAGTACAGCCGACTCTACAGGCGTCTGGTTTACGAGAAGCAGATCGCGCAGGATGTCAATGCTTTTAACCAATCCACATTGCTTGGCTCGATCCTCACGATTCAAGCTACGGCCAAGCCCGGAGTCAAACCCGAAGACCTTGAAAAAGCTATTGATGAAGAACTGGACGCAGTGCGCAAAGAAGGCGTCACGCAGGACCAGGTCGACCGCGCCCGCAATCTGATTCAGACGCAGATCGTGAGGGGCCTGGAAACTCTGGGCGGCTTCGGCGGCGTCGCCGACCGCCTGAATCAATACAACCATTACCTGGGCGATCCGGATTACCTTGCCAGAGACCTTGAGCGTTACGAGAAAGCCACGCCCGCCTCTGTGCAGAAGATTGCCCGTGAGAAGTTGAGCAGCAGCACACGCGCCGTCGTCTATGGAGTGCCCGGAAAGAAGGTCATTGACGACGTGCCGAAGACCGCCGAGGAGGAGAAAGATGCTGCGCCGGCCAGCAGCACAGGCGCGCAGGAGGGGCAGGATTGGAGAGCGCAGCAGCCGGGGGCTGGCGTCGCCTCAAGACTATCTCTGCCCACCCCGAAAAAATTCAAGCTCGCCAACGGCCTCACGGTCATGCTCGTCGAGCAGCACAATTTGCCTATGGTCTCCGCGAGCCTGGTCACCTTAAGCGGGAGCGAGATGAATCCTGTGGACAAGCCCGGCCTGGCCTCTTTCACAGCAGACATGATGGACGAAGGGACGGCCAAACGTTCGGCGCTTCAAATCGCGGACGACGTGGCGCAAATCGGCGCGTCGCTCTCGACCTTCTCGTTCAGCGACGCCTCCGGCATCAACGTCAGCGCTTTGAAGAAGAATTTCGACGCTTCCCTCGAATTGATGTCGGACGTGGCGCTGCAACCAGCTTTCCCGCAGAAAGACCTAGACCGCGTCCGTAACACTCGCCTGACCTTAATTCAGCAGCAGCGCGACAACCCGAACGCGCTCGCCACGCGCGTCTTCAATAATGCCGTTTACGGGAACAGACACCCTTACGGCTTTATCGAACTCGGCACGGCGGATTCAACCAAGGCCATGACGCGCGAGGATATGATGAACTTCTGGAAAGCCGGATACGTCCCCGCTAACGCTGCGCTTGTGGTCGCGGGCGACATCACGGAGAAGGAGTTGACCGCGCTGGCGGAGAAATATTTTGGCGGCTGGAGCGGAAAGCCCGCGCCGTTCAAGCGGCCCGAAACGGAAGCCAGCTCCGCGCGCCGAATCGTCGTCGTTGATAAACCCGGCGCACCGCAGACGGCCCTGCGCATCGGGCACGTCGGCGTGGCACGCTCCAACCCGGACTACGTGCCGCTGGAGGTGATGAACCTGGGACTCGGCGGCCTCTTTTCCAGCCGCATCAACATGAATCTGCGCGAGAAGAACGGCTATACCTACGGGGCCTTCTCCGCTTTCGAATACAGGCGCGGCGCTGGACCTTTCTACGCCAGCAGCGGAGTCCGCACCAACGTCACAGCCCCGGCGGTCCGTGAAGTTTTCAACGAGCTGGAGCGGATGCGCTCAAGCCGCATGACCGACGACGAGTTGAAGACGGCCAAGGACGCTTTAGCCAGATCGCTGGCGGGTCCGTTCGAGACCAGTGGACGAACCGTCGGGACCATCGCTGACCTCTTCATTTACGATCTCCCGATAGATTTCTACAACAAGCTGCCGGCGCGGATTGACGCGGTGACGGCGGCCGATGTCCAGCGCGTCGCCGAAAAGTACCTGAAGCCCGATTCCTCTGTGGTCGTGGCGGTCGGGGACCGGAGCAAGATTGAGCCCGAACTACAGAAACTCAATCTGGGCTCCGTCGAAGCGCGAGACCTCGAAGGCAAACCCATGCCTTGAGACAACAGATGATAAGTCAGTACCGCCTGCGGTAGCGGGCGGGCGTCTGAAACGCGGAAGTCGGAACGCTGAACGCGGAATGAAAAGATTGCCGTTCGGTTCAGCGTTCAGCGTTCATCGTTCATCGTTTAGTCTGACCCGCCCGCTACCGCAGGCGGTACTGACTTTTAGGCTCGAACGGAATATCAAGCTCGCGCCGGATGTACTGGCCGGGCGGACCGTCGAAGCCGACGGTGAGGAGTTGAGGTTCGCGCGGGCCGCCCGCTCTGATTTTCACGCCGTGAGCCTCTATGAGACGGCGCGGCGAGCGCACATTCAAAACATAGCTGCGGCCAGCGAGCCCCTCAAGCGTCAGATGAAAGGCGTCGGCGTCCGCTCGTGAGCGCAGGATGCGTAAGCCCTGATTGGTTGCGCCGAATCGTAGCGGCTCCGCTTCGACGTAAACGTCTGTCCCTTCTTCATAGATGAAGATGATCTCATTTGACTCCGCTGCACCCTGAAACTCGACCTCTACGAACTGGCGGTCGCCCACTTCCTCCGAGGTGAACATTGCATCGCGCCCGTTGATTGTCACTTTGCGGATTCGCGCATCGAGGGGAAAAGCGGGCGCGAGCACGATCTCCTTTAATCTTCTGCGCGCGCCGTGCTGTTGCTTCTCAGGCTCGCGCCCTGTGATGGTGAATACCTGACGCCCCGCGGCGCGCTTTAAGATCAGATCGAATTGCGCCGTGCCTGCCCTGACGTTGCGGATCGCAACATTGTCCCAGCTGGCGGGCAACTGAGGCGCGAAACGCAAGGTATTGCCTCCGTCTTCCACTTCAATCCCAAAGAGGCCGCGCAGGGCGGGCGTGATGACCATCGCCTCGGACCAGATTTGATGATGAGATGAGCGCCCGAATGGCGTATTGAAATCGCCTGATAAAAGTTCTGTCACATAGCCGAGAGCGTTCGTGTAGGTGAGCGACGCATTTGCCATCAGCGCTTGATAGCCGACGTGCGCGCGCCCATAACGATACGCGCCCATCGCCGTCCAGCCTGTGAAGAGCGGCCAGACGGAGCCGTTGTGATACGAGAGCGGATCATAGAGCGCGCTTCTGTTCGAGATGATTCGCGCGCCCCAATCGGTCGCCATCTGGTTGCTGCCAAGGTGGTCAATTTCAGCTTGCGCGCGTTCATCTTCCAAAGCCCCCCACCAGAGCGGGACCGCGGGCATCACCGTGTCTTCGTCAATCAGACGAGCTTTGTTCAGTTCATTCATGCGCGCCTGCCGCCGCTCGCGGTTTGGACCGGGATCGGCCGTGCGCGTCTCTTCCTGCGGCTGCGAAGTGGCGAAGGCGTAAAAGCCCCTCTCTTTGAGCCAGTAAGTTTTTTCCAGCGCTGCGCTCGTGCGTTCCGCGCTCCCTCTGGCCTCTTCCGCCAGCTTCGAGTCGTTCAGGACTTCGGCAAGCTCTTCGATGCTTTGCGAGGCTTCGATCCAAAGCCCCTGCATGTAAATCTCCTCGTGCGGCGGATAGAGCGGGCCTCCCTCGACCCAGCCGTGGCCGAAATTGGTGTTTTCGATGAGGCCGTTGGCGTCCGTGTCCGTCAGGGCGGTGAAGCGATAGGCTTTCTGAATCGAGTCCCAATTGGCTTTGAGAAATTCCAGGTCGCCGCTCGTGCGCCAGTAGTCTGCGTGCGCGATGACATAGAGCGGCGTGGCATCGGCGCTCGCCCAAGCGTAAGGGTAATCCGTGAACCAGGGAATCAACGCGGCGCTCTGAGATATTTCGTGAGGGATCTTGCCGTCGGCGCGCTGAAACTTTTTCAGGAACAACAGGGCCGCGCGCGTCGTCGCGAAGTCGCCGTAAGCGTTCAGTGCGAAAGAGGTCCAGAGCGCGTCGCGCCCGAAGAACCAGGCGAAGCCCGGACGCTCAGACTGGCCCGACGTGCGAAAGCCCGCGAGCAGCCCCGTGCCGAGCGACGGGTTCGTCGCCAGGCCCTTATCAACACCGGCCTTCGCCCACCTGAAAGCAGTGTTCAGGCGCTCGTCGGGCGTTTCTATCTGGACCGTCTCTTTCTGTAACCGCTCGTAGTGGGCGACGTTCTTTTCGTAAAGCGCCTCGACGTTGCCTAAGATACGGTCGTAAACCTCGTTGGCCTTCTCGATGCCTTCTGTGCTGCCCGCGATCACAATCGGCACGAAACTAGACTTCATCTCCTCTGTGGGCACGTCCACGACGAACTGAACAGGGACGTCGCGCGGCTCTTCCTGGTAAGGCATCACGGAGATGTCTTGCGCGCCGGGCGAGCCGATGACGCCGACGAAGCGGCGGGTCTCCTCCGTGATGTAATAGCGGTGCGCCTTCTCGTCACGGTGTAGATTGCCGGTCATGAGTCCGGCGGGCCACATCAATCTCAGGCGCGGGCGGAAAGAGATCGTGACGGTCAGGGGCAGGACGCTCTCGACGTCGAGCAGCATCACCACACCCTGCTCTTCCAGCGGGGCGAAGATGATTTGACGAATGGTGAAGGCAGCGTGCGTGTAGGTCAGGATGGTGGCTTCGGGGCGGACGCTGATGCCCGTCATCGAATCCGCGCCCAGGATGTCGAGCGGATAACCTTTGAGACGGAACGAGAGCTTGAAATCGTCCAGGATTTTTAAGGGATAGACCCAGGCTTCCAGCGAGCGGTTCTCGTAGCCTGCGACGGCAGACTTGCGGCCCACGACATCGAAGAACGTTCCGGCCTGGGCGCGGCGCTCAAGCTCCAAACCGCTTTTTCTGAGATTGAATTTCTGTGTGGGCGCGGCGCTCATCTGGGCTTCGGCTCCCGTAATGAAAGAGAGAATCAAGAGCAGGCAAAAGGTCGGGCCAAAATTGATCGGGCTTCGCTGCAAGAGTGTCCCTCCCGGATGCCGGTCAAGCCGCTACTGGGCCGGCGTCGGCGATGATTGTGCCGCCGGCTTGGCGAAGATGATGGGCGCGGCGTTCGTAATCCCTTTGCCTTCCTGAACGGTGATTGACTGGTTGGGCTTCACGTCCGGGATGATCTCCACCTGACCGCTCGGCCAGGCTATCTCCAGCCTCATGCCCTTTAGCGGGTCAGATTTTCCGAGCCCGAACGTCACGGGCAGTTCGCTCTGCGAGCAGTAGCTGGAGCCTGTCTTGACGACGTTCGTCAGTTGCGCGCCCGCCGCCGTCTTCAAGGTCAGGCGCGCGCCGATGCCGTCGCGGTTCGAACGCGTCCCGACTGTTTTCACGCGGAGCAGGTCGTTCTGGTTGCCGTTATCGTTACGCAGGAGACGCGCCGGACCGTCGTTCGCCATGACGAGAAGGTCCAGGTCGCCGTCCAAGTCGAAATCGCCGTAAGCCGCGCCGCGCCCGACGATGGCACGCTGCATCGCTTTCCCCAAACGTGCTGTCACTTCCTCGAACTTCTTCTTGCCCTTGTTGCGAAAGAGATGCGGGGGTTGCGCGTATTTAACCTGCGGCTGCACGACCGAGATGTCGTCGGAGACGTGGCCGTTGGCGGCGAAGATGTCCAGGAGGCCATCCAGGTCGTAGTCGAAGAAGAAGGTGGCGAAGGTCAGAGACTGCGCGGACATCTTACCGATGCCTGAGGCCCCCGCCTCGTCCGTGAAAAGTCCCGTGCCGTCGTTACGGTAGAGCGCCATGCTCTCATTTGTGAAGTTGCCAATGATGATGCCCTGGCGGCCGGAGTTGTCGTAATCGCCCGCGTCCACGCCCATCCCGGCGCGCGGCGTCCCGGCCTCAGAGAAAGCCACGCCCGCCGTCAACGCTTCGTCCGTGAAGGTTCCGTTGCCGTTGTTCTTATAAAGCTTGTTGGGTTCCGTGTCGTTGGCGACGAAGAGGTCGGGCCATCCGTCGTTATTGTAGTCGAAGACGGCGACGCCCAGGGATTTACTGGTCGGGTCCGCAAGACCGGCGCGCGCAGTGGCGTTCTCGAACGTCCCGTTGCCGCGATTATGGTAGAGCGTCGCGCTCTGCCCCTTATAGGCTTGCGGCGTGCAGTAGGACTTGTTCTTGTTGTCGAGCGTGCAGTACTTGTCCGTCTCCGGCGACCATTCGACGTAGTTGCAGACGAAGAGGTCCAGGCGGCCGTCCTTGTCATAATCGAACCAGGCGGCGCTCGTGGAAAAGCCCGGATCGCCGACGCCGGCTTTGGCGGTCACGTCCGCGAAGTGGCCGTCGCCCAGGTTCCGAAAGAGATGATTCGGGCCGACGGCGGTGATGTAGATGTCTTCGAACCCGTCGTTATCGTAATCGGCGACGGCGCAACCCAGCCCGTACATCTCCACGGCGAGCCCGGCGGCGACCGTCACGTCCGTGAACGTGCCGTCCTTGTTGTTGCGATAAAGGGCGAGGAAAGTTTTTCCAGCCTTCTTCTCGGGCCAGTTCGTGGAGTTGACGAGCAGGATGTCCTGCCAGCCGTCGGCATCGTAATCCAGAAAGGCGCCGCCGGGGCCTAAAGTTTCTGGAAGATATTTTTTACCGAAGGCACCGGAGTTGTGCTTGAAACGAATGCCCGCCTGAAAGGTGACGTCCGAAAACTCCACAGGGCCGGATGGGCGCGGGGCTTCCAGGGCTGCCGGGGCTTGCTGGCCCGTACCTTGATTCGTCGTCTGCTCAGGGGCCGTGGCGTTGACGGTTGACTCCTGAGTCGCGTCCTTCTTGCAGCCCGAGAGCAGCGCAGAGATTAAAAAAAGGATGCAAATAATCCGGGGGTATCGCATCAGCAGTTGGTGATCTGGATGGAATGAGATTGCCGGAGTGTTTCGTCTGTTCCTTGAATCGTTCTAGGTCGTGTTGACATTTGGTTTGTCAATTGCCACTAGCTTTAGCTAGTGGATAGGTTTCATGCTCGGGCGAGAGGCTTGAGCCGAATTCTATTTTTTCAACTTTCCTTTTGGCTTCAGCCTAATTTGAGGCTAAAGCCGAGAGGAAGGCAGTTTCTCCTTAAATTCGGCTCAAGCCGCCTTGTGTGTGCGCTCCGCCCCACTAGCTAAAGCTAGTGGCAATTGAAACGAAAAACCAAATGTCAACAGAACCCAGCCAGTCTTGCCGTTAAGCTCCACTGCCTGTTAGAAGCAGGTGGGCGGGCGAGTAGTTCCGGGTAAGCGCCCGCCCGCGCGCAACCAGATCAGCTTATTTGGCAAGAATCTTTTCCTGGTTGGCGAGAATCTGTCTTTGATTCTCTTCCATCCGGGCCTGATTCGCGAGAATCTGATCGAGTTTCCCCTGATTCGATTTGATAGTTTCCTGATTCGATTTAATTGCTTCCTGGTTCGATTTGATCTCTTCCTGGTTCGCCATAATCTTTTCCTGGTTGGCGATTACCTGATCGTTGTCTGCCATGATGGTTACTCCGGGGGACTAATATTCGCAGAACTTCAGAGCCTCTCTTAACTGTTCAGGCTGTTGGCGCATGTTATGAGTCGGGAGGTTGAGATGTCAAACCAGCGAAGCTCAAGAAAACTTATCTCGCGCAAAGACGCAAAGTCGCGAAGAGAATGTTTCTGTCTTCTTCGCGGCTTTGCGTCTTTGCGTGAAACTCTCTTAAAAGCTCAGGCCGCCGCAACGCGCTCGCGCCGGCGCGAGGTCAGGTTGATTTCCAGCAGGTTGGCCGCCGGGCCGACGAGAAAGAGCGCGTAGTAGGGAGCGTGCACGACCTCCAGGAGGCGGAAGATCATCTCGACGAAAGCGACCCCGGCGGCCACTGCGCACTGGCCACGCTTCGAACACACAGTAGTCTTCGGGTCCGTAATCATGAAGAAGATGAAGAGCTGGTACATCGGACCCGTAATCGGCGCAATCTCCGACTGAAACGGGTCACCTGTAATCCAGCTCCTGACGAGTGCAAAGAGGAAAAAGCAGGCGACGTAAGTCGCAGTGATGTGAAAGCGCCGGAGCCTGTAGATAATCAGAGAGCCGAGCGTCCAGATGACAGCCATCGCCGTCAGGTTGTTGCCCCACTGCACGCTCAAAGTCGCCCCCGCGAACGGGGCCAGAAACAGGAAGGCGCTGATGCCGAAGTTCGAAGGGTTCCAGATGTGACGACCCTGGACGCGCAGCACATACTTGGAGGCGACCGAAACCACGCTGCACCAGAGGTAAGGCCAGACCGCTGTGGAGCGCACGAGAATGCCGACGCTGATGCCTGTGATGTAGGCGCTCGCCAGGTGCGGCCACTTGTTCGTGAAGATACGACCGAGCAGCATCTCGGTCGCGATTGCAGCAAAGATGGCGAGCAGAGTCTTCTCGTAGCTTTCGAGGATGCCGCCCACGAGCTGCCCGACGAGCAGGATGATGGTGATGAAGACCGGGGCTATGAAACGGTTGTCGAAACTGAGCCACGATGCGCGACGCTTCGCGGGCGGCGCGGCGGCGACGTCGGGCGCGGTCAGCTCCGGGTTCATGCGGCCTCCTTCACTTTATTAAGCTTGCCGATTTCCACTCGGTCGAGGGTCTGTATTCTACCCGAAGGCCAGCGAATCTCAACTTTCTCGATCCGCGGGTTGCGACCCAATCCGAAATGGAGGCGGCGGTCATTCTGCGCGCAGAAGCCGCTGCCGCCCGAGACCTCCTGGACCTGCTGCTGCCTGTTCCAGAAGACGTGGACCTGCGCGCCGATGGCGCTGCGATTGCTCGCGGTCCCCTCCAGCTCGAATTCGATCCAACTGTTTTCCGGCGCGACCGCGTTCTTGTAAAGGAGCAGCGGCCCGCGCTGATTGGCGACGATGACGTCCAGCACGCCGCGGTTCCAGAGGTCGGCCTGCGCGATTGAGCGCCCGTCAAAAGTGTCCGTCACGCCGACGGCCTGGGCGACTTCGGTAAAATGTCCGGTCCCGTCGTTGATCCAGACCTTCTTCTGCTGGTGGCCGGAAAGACTGCGCCCCTGCATCGGCGGCCAGTGGGCCGCGTCCGCGATGATCGCGCTGTTGCCGCTGGCGATTTTCGAGAAGTCGTACCAGTAGCTCGACCTGTCTTCGGCGGAGACGTAGCCGTTGACCAAGTAAAGGTCGAGCGTCCCGTCGTTGTTCAAATCCCCGAACTGCGCGCCGAAGCTCCAGCCGCCGAGCTCCACGCCCATGGCGTTCGCGAAATTTTCATACTGAATCGAGTCACCATTGGTCCCCTCGCGCGGCAGCCAGAGGTTATTGCCCTGAACCAGGACCCCCTCTTCCGAGATGTTCGAGACGTAGATGGCGAACCTGCCCTGGTTCAGGATGTCGCCGAAGGCCGCATTCATCCCGCTCTTCGGCGCGAACCCGACGCCGGTCCTTTCGCCTGCCTCGTCAAATCGCTTGCCCTCCTGGTTGAAGAAGAGTTCAGCGACGCCGTAGTCGTTGGCGATGAAGAGGTCCGGGTAGCCTGTGCCGCGCAGGTCCGCCGCCGAGGCCGCGAGCGCCCAGCGGCGCGTGTTGATGCCGAGCCGCTCGCTGGTCTCTTCAAAACGCCCGTCGCCCAGGTTGTGAAAGAGATATTTGCGCCCGCCGTTTCGCGCGTACTCGAAACTCTCTGGCATCATGCGGGTCGTCGTCAGGTGCCAGAGGTCAACTGCCTCCGGGTAGTAGCCGCCTAGAAAGAGGTCCAGGCGACCGTCGCGGTCATAGTCGAACCAGACGGCTGTGTTGGCGTTGACCCACGCGGGAAGTCCTGCCGTCTCGGTCGCGCGCGTGAAGCCGCGGCCCGCGTCGTTATGAAAAAGCTCCGGCCGGCCCCACTTGTACAGGAAGAGGTCCTCGTAGCCGTCGTTGTCGTAGTCGCCCCAGACCGCGCCCATCGAAACGCCAGTGCCCGCTTGGTTGACGTCCGCCACATTCATCTCTGCGGCCACGTCTTTGAACGTCCCGTCGCCCTGATTCCGGTAGAGGGCGTTGAAGCTTCCTTCGCCGCTGTTGGTGACGTAGAGGTCCTGCCAGCCGTCGCGGTCGAAGTCAACGACGGAGACGGCGGCCCCCATCGAGGCGACCTGCGGCATGATGTGATCGAGTTTAGGATCGAGCGTCGGGGCTTGATGCTTGAAGTCTATGCCGGAAGCACGCGATACCTCTTCCAGTTTGAAGCCGTAGCGCGAGAGTGCAACCTGTTTATCCACGGGGGACGAATCCTTCGGCTGCGAACGCCACTTGATAATGAGCGGCGTCGCGAGTAGCCCGATAAAGAAGAGGACTAATAAAATTTTAGGAACCGATGTTACGAAGTGAGAAATTTGAGGGTTGAGAAGGTTAATTTCGCCGTCATTGTACACAAGAACAACCTTGTGTACGTGCGGGCTGCTCCGAAGCCTCTCTTCATCCCCCGGCTTTTCTATCCTAAAGTAGTCTGTATGAGTCTTTTTATCACCATAATCGTTTGCGTATTTGTAGATACGGCGGCAACCACATTCCCTCGCCATGTTTCTGAGCGTTTCTTTTTCACTCTTGCCGCCATAAGTGGCCTTAGCCGCTTCAATAGATATGCTGCTCATTGGGCTAAGCTTTCAGCGTAATCCGCCATTCCTTCTTCAGCCAGGTTTCGATCCTCATCCCCGAACTCGGCGTACAAAGTAGCCAATTGAGTCTCGTCAATGCTCGGTGCTGCTCGCCGGGCACGAAACTTTAGGAACGCCAAATATTCGGCGACCTCTTTGATCTCCTCCTCACTCAAGCTACTCAGTTCTTCCACGACCTGCTCTTTGATGGACAAGACTCTTTTCCACTTTCAACTATTATCTTATTTCATGGTAATGCCATCTGTATCTTCCGATCATTTAACTCTCAGCATGGTTTGGAAGCTTTCGGGCGTGACGTAACGCGTGTGAAAGTTCTGCCAGTCTTCTGGATGCTGTTGATAGACCCATTCATCCTCAAGTCTGGCAGGCGCGGTAGTGTATTCCCGCTGAGCGTGATATGGCAAGGGTTGGACAGTTTTCGAGAAGGTCGAGTTGTAATCGCCGTCCTTGATCCAGCCGTCGCCCGCGATAATGTAGTCGCGCACGAATCCGTCAGTCGGCGCGGGCTGCTCCGCGAAGCGCAGCGTCATCTCGTCGCCCGCGTTCATAATCAGGTAACGGTCGTCGGCCTTTAAGAGCAGCTCCCGAACGTCGCCGAAGCGCGTGTAATAGCCTATGAGGTCGCGCCAGATCTGTTTGGACGACGCGAGGCGATTGTAATCCGGCACTTCCGGCGAAGAGGTATTCGGCTGGTTGATGACGGAGTAGCCGCGGTAATGCAGGTCCGCCACGTCCGCGTTGAGCTTCGTTATCTTCAACTGAGCGCCCGGGAGAACCTGCGCCCACTCGATCTTGTCCCAGAAGATTTCCAGATTGGTCCTCAGGCGCAAGCGGCGCGGCGTCCCCGGGCGAAAGACGCCTTCCAGATTGAAGAGGCAGATTTTCTTACGCCCCGCAGGAAAACCCAGATTAGGCTGCGCGACCGTCCAGCCGCCGCGCCCGTCCGGCACTTCGAGACTGAGCGGCTTGGGTTTCGTGGATTGCCCCTGGCTGATGGCGACGTTGATGGAGGAATCCGTAGGGTGCATCCACCCGTGAGCAATCAGCACGAGCGGACCGCTTGCTGGCACATTCTCGCCCAGATCAATCTCGACGTAGTGGTCGCGCGTCACTCCCTGATAGGACCCGCGCCCGAACGTGTCCAGATATTTCTCGTCGAGCGTGGAGATGATCTCGGTCACGTCCTGCCCGTTGTCATCCACCGCGCGCGCGATTTTTTGCGGCGTCTTGACGGTGGTGATGGCTAACCTGGCTGGAGGAATGACGAACCTTTCGTCAACGAAGATTTCCGTGTCCGCCGGATGGTCAACGACCATCAGGCCGAGCTGGTCGTAATAGTAGGTCTCCCACAACTCGGCAGTGATGCGCAGGTCGTAGTAATGGTCGCGCGCCACGAGTTGGTCGCGCCCGATCTTGAACCATTCTTCCGTAGCCTCGACGCGCGCCGTGCCGAGCGTGTTGATGCGAAGCCCTATGGCGGAACCCCAGGGCACTGTGTCTTTGACGAACTTCATCTCGCGCCCATCGTAGGCGAAGAGGAACGGGCAGGAGCCTTTCAGCCTTTGTTCGGCGGTAATCGTCTGGTCCGCTTTCAAATCGAATTCGGCGCGCACGGACCCGTTCGGCCAGACGATGCGGACGACATCTGCCGCCGCCTGCTCGCCAAGGCCGAAGTGGACGAGCGGACCTGTGATCGGTTGCTTCTGCACGAGGAGTCCGGCGCGAATCTCTATCTCGCCGCCGACGCCGAAAGAGTTGATGCGCTGGTCGCCCGTGGCCTCTTTGGCGCGCGGTCGAATCTGCTGCCAGTGGTAATTCTTCGAGCCGCGGTTGACGAGACGGACCTGGCGCTCCACTCCGCCTTCCTTCGAGATGCCGACGAGGTCCAGCCGCCCGTCTCCGTTCATATCGCTAATGGAGAAGATGCTCGCGGGCGCTTGTGACGCGAGAAGTTTGAAATTACCGCTTTGATCGCTCAGCCACACGCGCCCGCTTGGGCAGACGGGTGGACACCCGACATCCGTCTGCGGGAACGCGTCGGAGAGCACCAGATCAAGGCTGCCATTGTTGTCTATATCCGCGGCGAACAGATTGAATCTTCCTTCGTTGACGTTAACCGGGACGCGCGTGACATCTGCCAGCTCCCATTCCTGCCCTTCGTTTTTATCCGAGAGGCGACGAATCGTTCCCTTAACTTGCAACAAGAGCAGATCGAGCCTGCCGTCATTATTTACATCGGCAATGCTCATGGCTTCGACGAAAATCATGTCGGGCGGCATCGCACGTTCGCGAAACTGGCCGCCGCGCTCATTCATGTAAACTTTAATCTTACCCATGGAATCGAGCTGCGCTGCGTCCGCATCGCCATCCAGGTCAAGGTCTGCCCAGATGAAATCGCGCAAGCCTGTGGACCCTGCGAAGGGGTACTGCTCTGTGAAAGTGCCGTCGCCGTTATTTTGTAGTTCAGTAGTCAGCCTCTCACCTGCCGTTGAGACGATGATGTCCATATCGCCGTCCGCATCAAGGTCCGCGGTCCATGCGCCCGTGTAGCTTCCGTTCGTCAAAGTGGCCGGGAGCTTGGCCTGCGCTGTAACGTCCGTAAATGAGTTGGGGCTCTCCTGTTTGAAGAGACGTAGGCCGCCCGCGCCCGCGAGCACCAGGTCCGTCTTGAAGTCATAATTGAAATCAACTGCGAGAACTCCGTTGGGCGTCGGAGGGAGCAAGCCTTTCCCGCCTGGAAAGGGAAGCGTCGCGCCCGTCATCAAGCGCACCTCGCGCCCGTTGGCTGCGGCGACCGTGGGCGCGCCTTCGCCGTCGAGAGAAATTGCGCCGATCCAGTTCCATTCGCCCGTAGGAAATTCCGCAATCGGCTCACTCTGGAAAGCGAGCGCTTCGTCGGGCGGCGCGGGCGCGAAGGCTGGCGTCTCCAATTTGATGAAGCGCGTGAAAGGCTCTATGTCTTCGCCGGGCGGCGTCTTCACTGCGGCGAAGCTCTGACGATATTCGGGAACGCGCACGAGCACGTTCTTCAGGAAGGCTACGCGCGTGGCGGCAGCGCGCGTGTCACCGCCCGAGACTGCGTCCTGCAAAGCTTTGAGCTGCTGCTGGACCTCCGGGGGCCACGCGCTCGCGCGCTCTGCGATTCGCGCCGCCGCGCTCTTCAGAGTTTCCGCATCGTTGCGCCTGGCCGCGACGCGCGTCAACTCAAGCTGGACCGCGAGGTTGTCAGACTGTATCTCCAGAATCTTCGCGAGCAGCCTTTGCGCTTCCGCCGTGCTCGCGTCATCGTTCTGCCGCTCCGTCTCTTCCGCGAGCATGTAGAGCGCGCGAATGCTCTTCGGATCAAGCTCGATAGCCTTGCGCAGGTGATTGATGGTTTCCGCTGAGCGGCCTCGATTGCTCTCAAGCATCGCGAGCAGAACGTAAATACGCGAGTTGTCGGGCGCGAGCGCGCGAGCTTTTTCAAGTCTCTCGCCGGCCGCATCCAGATTTCTCTGGCGCAGACTGAGGAGCCCCAGGTTCGCCCATGCGGCGGGCTCGTCCGGCGCCAGTTGTGTCGCTTTCGTCAGCTCCGTCTCGGCTCGCACGTCATCTCCGACCTGAAGCGCTGCCAGTCCGACGTAAAAGGCTCGCACAGTGTCGTTATATTCGTTAGAACTCTTTTCGGGGAGTTTCGGGGGCGGGGCGCTGGTGCTCCTGCATCCGGCTACGAAGAGGAGCGTGAAGAGAGCGAAAAAACAGATGAGCTTGCGATAAACTGAAAGATGCATGAACGGAGTCTGAAGTTAAAGGCTGCGCTTAAATCCGCCGCGCGAGCGGCGCTTTTGACTTTAGCCGTGCCCTTATGGTCTTTGAATGATTGATTAGGTAATAACTTTGTCAGTACCGCCTGCGGTAGCGGGCGGGTAAATGTTGCCCAGACCCGCCCAGCTTAAGCAGGCGGTACTGACCAGCCGTCGCCTCTCAGCCGGAAGAGTTATTACCCAATCTAATCGTCAAAGACCATAAAAGCCGGGCTAAATTCATTACACCGCTCGCGCGGTGTGAGGCAATGGGAGACTCTCGTGTCTCGCAGCCTCTATGATCCACTCTCACTTCACGTAGCCTGATTTGAGCGTGCGCTCGGGCCTGTGGGCCGGGAACGGTTGTATCTGGTATCCGGCTGGGATCGTGAACAACTCTTGCGCCGGTTCATTGCGGTCAATGTTGGTCAGCCGATAGACGGCCTCGCCGAAGCGCGGGTCCGTGCATTTGATAAGGATGTTCCGGCGCAGCTCCTGCGAGTACCAGCGCTCATAGACGACCTTGTCGGACCGATTGCTTCCGACACCTACAGCCTGAATCGTGGTCGTCACGCGCACGCCTTCAGCTTTGAGTCCTTCGATAATCTGCGTGCCGAGCGGCTCGACCCGTTCACCTGCCAGGCGCGTGATGTCGTCGGGCGGACTCTGCGGCGTGACGATTTTTACCTGCCGCAAAGAGTTGTCCTTGACCGGCGGCGACAGTTGAAGCGCGTTCCCGTGGCGCGTGTTCACGAAGTAGGCCGCACCCGTGACGGCGTCATAAATTATAGGGACGGCGGACGTAGATGCCTTCCCGGTCTCGTTCCCCCACTCGGAGCGCGTGCGCCCAAGGCTATCGCGGAAGAGGCTCGTGACCCGGCGGCGATTGATGCGGCTGCCGTCGCTCAGGATTTGTGTGGTCTCCGTGATGCCGACCGCGGAGAAAGGGGCGCCCTGAACGACGCCGCGCCCGTTGAAGGCGAACTCCCCGGACGCAAAACTGGAGTGGAAATTATTGCCCGCCTGCTTTTCCGAAGCCGTCGGCGACGATGCCTGTTTCGCCTGCTGCGCGTTGGCTGTGTAATTGGTGGTGACGAGCGCCAGGGCGATTAACGTCGCCCGGCTGATCCAAGCTACCGTTCTCTTCATGGCTTAGTCCTTTCTTCTTGAACCATTGTTGGGAGACGACGCAGGGCGTATGTTATAACATACGCGCGCAAACATTAAGAGTCGGACTCGTCCACAGGCGAGGCAGATTAATCCCTTTGAGTTGAACTAAAACCCCCGCTCACATGAAGGAAGAGAAATTATCCGCGAAGGCACGCCTTCTTCCCGTAGCAGTTTTCATCCTAATCATCGCGCTCTGGGCATTACTGTCTCGCCTGAACGTCTTCAACGAATCTCTGTTCCCGTCGCCTCTGGCCGTGGCGCGCGGCTTCGGCGAGGAATTAAGGGCCGGGCGTCTCTTCGACGATCTCATCGCCTCCATCTTTCGCGTCACGACGGGGTTCGCGCTGGCCGTAGCCCTAGGCCTCCCGCTCGGCCTCTGGATGGGGCATAAGGCGCGTGCGCGCGTGGCGCTGCTGCCGACGATCAACTTTTTTCGCAACCTCTCGCCGCTGGCGTGGATTCCTTTCGCCATCATGTGGTTCGGCATCGGCGACAAGCCGGCGATTTTTCTGATCTTCCTGACGACCTTCTTCCCGGTAGTTCTCTCCACGTGCGCGGCGGTCGCCAACATCCCCTCGGTCTTTTTCCGCGTCGCGGAGAATTACGGCTACCGCGGGGCAAGCTTTCTGACGCAGGTGACGCTGCCGGCGATTGCGCCCCAGATCATCACGACCCTGCGCGTCACGGCCGGACTCGCCTGGGTGGTGGTCGTCGCCGCCGAGATGATCGCGGGCCGCGACGGGCTGGGGTTCGCCGTCTGGGATGCGCGCAACAGCCTGCGCGCGGACCTGCTCGTCGTCGCCATGATCGTCATCGGGTTGATAGGCGTCGTCATTGACCGTCTCTTATTAATGTTGACGAGGATTCCGAGCGTCCGTTGGGGTTATGAAAGATAAATTGCTCAGTCTCGAATCAATCTCGCGCTCCTTCGGCCCGGTCGAAGTCCTGCGCGACTTCTCGCTCGACATCGCGCGCGGCGAGTTTGTCGTCATCGTCGGTCCATCGGGCTGCGGCAAATCAACCCTGCTCAATCTGATGGCGGGCTTCGACCAGCCGACGCGCGGGCGCATCCTGAGCACAGGGCGCGTGCGCATGGTTTACCAGCAGGATGGACTGTTCCCCTGGCGGACCGTCGCGCAGAACATCTCTATGGGCCTCAGGCACGTCGCGGGCGAAAAGGAGCGCGAAAGGGAACTGAAAGAGTTGCTGGCGCTGATTAGGCTTGAGGGGTTCGAGGACCATTACCCGCACCAGCTCTCCGGCGGCATGCGGCAGCGTGTGGAGCTGGCGCGCGCGCTCGCGGGGGACACGGACACACTCCTGCTGGACGAGCCGTTCTCGTCGCTCGATTACCTGGCGCGCTTACGCCTCAGGCGCGAATTGGCGCGAATGCTCAGGGAGCGCCCGCGCACGGTCGTTCTCGTCACACACGACATAGAGGAGGCGGCGCAGCTGGCGGACCGTGTGGTCGTGCTGTCGGAGCGCCCGGCGCGCATTCGCTCAGAGTTGCGCATGGAGCTTGAAAGGCCCAGGGATGCGACGCAAACGGAGGTCGTGGAGGCGATGCACCGCATCCTGACGGTGCTCGGTCTGGAACACGACGAGGAGCCTGCGGCGGCGGTCGGCTCTCGGCATTGATTCTTCTACGAAAAGAGAATCGAGCATGAGGATTCATTTCTATCCGGCGTCCGCGTTGACGCTTTTCTTACTGGTAAGATCGCCGGCCTCATGAAAGGCAAGTTAAGGGCGGTCGAGTTGAATGAGTCGGTGGGCTGTGCGTGCGTGATGAGACGCTACGCATACATCAGGCGTCCTTTCGGCTCTGGAATTTCTCGACCTAATTCTTTAGCCGTTTCTATCCACTCTTCGATAATAATCTCTGCGTTAGCGACAGCCTCCGCATATGTTTTTCCGTCTGCCATACAGCCAGCCAATTCAGGCACTTCTACGACGTAGGCTTCATCTTCCGCGCTCCAGTAGAGAACCATTTCATATTTATACTTTTCACTCATTTGACCCTTACGCAAATTTCTGGATACGCTATTACTCAGTGTGAATCTCAGGTATCTGTTTCTTCTGAAGCAGACCAACGATTAAGAGAACTATGCCTACTATTCCAGCACCATAACCAACATACTCGATTACCGCGGAAGCTTGCCGATCATGCAAGGACATTTCGCTTATTACACCTCTTTGTATTTTATCCTGAATTAGGTTTTGCATCAGCTTATTGAGAAGTAAAGCTCCTCCGCCAAGGATGAATAACATAGCCCCCATCGCAAGTAGCGCCCGCCCACGCTTAGCTGCGATTACGACAACAACATACATTACGACTCCAATAGGTATTGTAAATAATAGTTCGGAAACGAGGCCCCCGGCTATCAAAGATGGAACAACAACCAGAAGAAAGGCTAACAAGGCAACTAGCAAGAGCTTCTGAGTTGAGTTCATGGTATAGGTTTCCTTTCTTGGGGTTCAGAATGTAAGCCGAACTACAATTAGATCGCTAGTAGCGGTATTCATAATTTAGGGCGAGCGGCGGTTTAATCATTCTTAGGGAAATAAATCACCGCTTCAAGATTGCCCTGATAAATGAAAAAGAGCCATCATAACCGCTTTATTAATGCTCCGGGAATCAGTTGACCCGTAGGACACTTTAGGGCGGGAAGAGAGAGTGAAGCGGCGCGCATCAAGAGCAGGCGCGCCGCTTACGAGCTAATAGTGGTGGATGCCGGGAGCATCTTTGTTGAAAGTGAATGAGAGTAATGCTCATTCAGCGCAATCGGCCTCTTCCCAGCTCTTGAGTGAAAACTCCTGCTGTAGATTCCTGTGAACCACGGCGCTCACAGTCTGGCTGATTGTGTCGTCCTCAGTCTCGCCTTCAATCTCAACCTTCAGGCAGAGCTTGAAATTGGTCCCGGCGGCAGACTGCCGCTCGGCGCGCTCGATCGAGCTGAGTGTGATGGCGGCGCTCTGCCTTTCGCCCTGCTCGTTGACGGCGAACTCGGCCGCCGCCTGAACTTCAGGATTATCAGTGGCTACCTTACTGTAGCCGCCAAGTATGATGGGCTTTCGCTCCTGCGCGGCGCTCATCACGGAACCGAAAGCGACGCTGAGGGCGACGGCGGCGATGATTACACTCAAACTCTTCTTCATTTTGAATCTCCTCCGGCTACTCTAAAGTTGAAAGGGCACGAAAGAAGCGTTGCAGAAACCGGCCAAAGCCCTATCAGTTAAACAGACGCCAGCGTAGCACGCCGCTGCGACGTGGTTCAATCTTAAATTCAGAGCGACTAATAACCAGAGTTTAGCCACAGAGACACAGAGGCACAGAGGAAGAAAAGAAGCTGAAGCCAATACTGTAATGAAATGTCTAATGTTTTCTCTGTGCCTCTGTGCCTCTGTGGCTAAGTCTTCTTTGGAGCGTGCGAGTGGCGTCAAAGGATTTCACGCTTTACAGTCTCAGCCACACTTATGCTACGCTTTCGCTTCCGGCGGGACGTGTCTGGCTGAAGTGTGCGGCGAGCCGAAGGGTGCGCCTGAAACCAGAGTTTCACGTCAACGCTTGAACGTCTCCCTTTTGGACGAATCCGCGAAGGTCATCTGATAAAAGCCGCAGACTTAAATCTCAATCATGAAATTCTTTCGTCCGCTTCTCCTGTTCGCAATCGTCGCCTCTCTTCTCTGTGCCATCGCCCTCAGCGGGCGGACGCAGGCTCCCGCCGCCGCCCAGAAAGCTGATGAGGCGCGCGAGGCTACCTACCGCGCGAACAACCTGGGCGTCGCCCTGCTCGAACAGTACAAATATAAAGAGGGGGCGGACGCTTTCACGCGCGCTCTGCAACTCGACCCGAAACTCCAACTGGCGCGCATCAACCTGAGCATCGCGCTTTTTAACGTGCCGGACCTGGCGGGCGCGCAGCGCGAGGCGGAAAAGGCCGCCGCGGCCAGCCCCGCCGCGCCGCAGCCTCATTACATTCTGGGACTCATCGCCAAATCGCAGAACCGCACGGAAGACGCCATCGCCTCATTTCAGCGCGTGCTGAAGATTGACCCGCAGGATACAGGCTCCAACGTCAACATCGGGCAGCTCTACGCGGCGGCGCGCAAATACACGGAAGCCATCGCGGCCTTTCGCACAGCGATTGCGGTTGAGCCCTACAACATGACTGCTCTTTACAATCTTGGACTGGCTTTGACGCGCTCAGGTGATCGCGCCGAAGGCCAGCAGATGATCCAGCGCTTCCAGCAACTGCGACAATCCGGGGCGGGCACGACCATCGGACAGAATTATCTGGAGCAGGGGCGCTACAGTGAAGCCATCGCTTCGACGGGGGCCGAGGCGGGACTCGTTGATCACACGACGCCGCCCGTTCGCTTTGTTGATGCCACAGCGGAAATGTTGCCAGGCGCAGCGAAGGGCGGAAGCAATGAGAAAAGCGGGAGTGCGGGAGCGACGAAACCCGGTGAGGCCACCTGGACGAGAGTCGGCGACTGCGGCTGGTCTGCACGCTCGCTCAGGTCAGGCGGGACGGGCGTGACGCTCTTCGATTTCGACGGCGACGGCGACCTGGACCTGCTGGACCTGGGCGACGCCGGGCAGAAGCTTTACCGCAACGACGCCGGGCGGTTTGTTGACGTCACCGCCGGCGCGGGAGCGTTAGGTGCGGCGCTGCCGGATAAAGCGCAGGGCGGCACTGCTATCGCCGGCGATTACGACAACGACGGGCGAGAAGACCTCTTTGTACTTCGCAGCAAGCAGAGCTCCCTTTACCACAACGACGGCGGCGGTAAGTTCTCCGACCGCACAACTGCCGCCGGCATCCCAGCCTACCCCCACTCCTCTACTTCAGCGGCCTTCGTTGACGTGGACCACGATGGCGACCTGGACCTCTTCATTGTGGGCGACCTGGATGTGAGCAAGATGATCGTGAACTCCTCCGGGCCGCTTACTCCCGCGCAAACGCCTGCGAAACCGGTTGAGAAGAAGGAGCCTCCCGGCTCGCCTAACGTGCTTCTGCGTAATAACGGCAACGGAACATTCACAGACATCACAGCGCAGGCGAAAGTAGCGGGAGAAGGCGGGTACGGCTTTCAGGTCATCCCGACAGACTTCGACAATCGTCGAGATGTTGACCTGCTCGTCGTCAACCGTTCTTCGCCGCCGTCGCTTTACAGAAACTTGCGCGACGGTACGTTCCTGAACGTCACGGCGGAAACGGGGCTGGATTTGCGCGGCACTTACTACGCGGCTGCGGCGGGCGATGTGAATAAGGACGCCTTCACGGATTTCTATTTCGGCGCGTGGAACTCGCCGAGCATGCTTGCGCTGAGCGATGGCAAAGGACGCTTCCGCCTTCAACCTGTGCCAGCCCCGTCCGGCGAGCCGAAGGGCGCGCTGCCCGACAGAGCGCAGTTCATTGATTATGACTCGGACGGGCTGCTGGACCTGGTGACGCTCTCGTCCTGCGCGCAGGACACGTTTCTTCACGTTTGGCGAAACGTGGGCGACGGCTGGGTTGACGTGGGCGAGACGGCGCTGGGACGCGGCCTGATAAAGACGAGCGAAGAGGCTGTGCTGGCCGTGCCCACGCTCGTTTCGGCAGACCTTGATGGCGACGGCGATACGGACCTTATCGTGCGCTCAGCCTCCGATAATCTAATCGTTCTGCGCAACGATGGCGGCAACCGCAACCGCTCCCTGCGCGTGCGGCTCGCGGGCAAGGTGAGCAACCGCAGCGGGGTTGGCGCCAAAGTCGAGATGCGCGCCGGAAGCCTTCAACAGAAGCTCGAAACTTACGCCGCGAGTCCGGCGCCTGCTCCTTCGGACGTCGTCTTCGGTCTGGGGCCGCGCGCCGCGGTTGATGCCGTGCGCATCATCTGGCCCGCGGGCGTCGTGCAGGCCGAGACCGAAATCGGTGGGAAGGGAACACAGGCCTCATCTGCCCTCAACATGAACGTGATGGAGCTGGACCGCAAGCCCTCTTCCTGTCCTTATCTTTACACCTGGAACGGAGAGCGCTTTCTTTTCATCACGGATTTCATGGGCGGCGGCGAGATGGGCTACTGGGAAGCGCCCAATCATTACAATCATCCGGACCCGGACGAGTATGTCCGCATTCGAGGCGACCAGTTGAAGGAGCGCGATGGCCGCTACGAGCTTCGCGTCACCAACGAGCTTGAAGAGGTGCTCTACGTGGACCGCCTGCAACTCGTCGCCGTCGCTCATCCCATTGGCGTCGAGGTTTACCCGAACGAGGGCATGACTACACGGCCGCGTCCTTTCATCCTTTATAAGACAAAGAATGCTCGACCACCGCTCGCCGCGACCGACGAGCACGGCCACGACGTGCTCCCGCGTCTCGCGAAAGTTGACCGCCAGTACGTGGACGACTTTACGCTTCATCGCATACGCGGTTACGCCGCCGAGCACACCCTGACCTTGAAGCTCGATGAAGAAAAGCGACGGGACAAGCGCATGCTGCTGCTTTTGACCGGCTGGACGGATTACGCGTTTTCGAGCGACAACGTCGCTGCCTCGCACGCCGGCCTCGCAGCGAAATTGCCCGCGCTTCAGGTCAAGGACGCGCGAGGCCATTGGCGCACAGTCATCGAAGACATAGGCATCCCCGTCGGGCGACCGCAGACCGTGACGGTTGACCTCACAGGAAAGTTTCTCTCCGCAAACCGCGAGGTGAGAATCGTCACCACCCTCAGAATCTACTGGGACCAGATACTCGTTGACACCTCGGACGGCGATGCCTCCGTTCAGTTGACGCGCCTCGATCCTTTGACTGCCAACCTGCGCTGGCGCGGCTACTCTGCGGAGGTCACGCCGGACGGGCGCGAGCCTTTTAGTTACGATTACACAAAAGTCTCTCCCGACTCTCCCTGGAAAATCTTCCCAGGTCGCTACACGCGCGAGGGCGACGTGCGCGAGCTGTTGAAAGAGACGGACGATATTTTCGTCGTCTCGCGCACGGGCGACGAACTCAGCCTGTCGTTCGGCGCCGCCAGCTTGCCACCGCTTCCAGTTGGTTGGACGCGCACGTTCCTGCTCTACTCGGACGGCTTCAGCAAAGAGATGGACATCAACTCCGCGAGCCCGGACCAGGTGATGCCGCTCCCCTTCCACGGCATGAAGCGTTACCCGTACGGCGCTCGTGAAGCCTACCCGATGACCGCAGCGCGCCGCGCTTCTCTTGAGAAGTACAACACACGAATCGTCGCGTCACCTTTAACAACATTAGTGACAAGTGACAAGTGACGAGTGACGAGCAAGAACGAACTTTTAACTTGTCACCTGTCACTTGTCACTTGTCACTGCTTTAAAAGATATGGAACAGATTAGATATTCAGTCGCGGCCTGCCAGACGGATCTGCCGAATCCGATTGAGCGAAAGCAGATGCGCGCCAATACGGACCGGATGCTCTCGATGATTGATTCGGCAGTGGCGGGCGCAGCTCCTTTCCTGCCGGTCCGGCTCGTCGTCTTCCCGGAATTCGCGCACGCCGCCCCTGTCTTTCCGACGGTCGCGGAGTTGATCGAGAAACTCGCGGTGCAGATTCCGAACGAGCACACGGAGCGGCTCGAAGGAAAGGCGCGCGAGCACGGCATCTATATCCAGAGCGGCTCGATGCTTGAACGAGACGCGCGCTGGCCCGATGTGGTCTTCAATACCACCTGTCTGATCGGTCCCGAAGGGATTCTGTACAAATACCGCAAGGTCAATACATGGATTCCATATGAGGTCCACAGCAGCCCGCATGACCTGGAAGGCTACGACGAGCCGCTCTTTCCGGTCGCCGACACCCCCATCGGGCGCATCGGCTGCGCGATCTGTTACGACTGGCTCTTTCCGGAAGCGATGCGCCAGTTGACTGCGAATGGCGCGGAGATTCTGGTGCGCGTCTCGGCTTACATGGACCCGTGGGGCGCGACAGAGCCTATGGACTGGTGGACGATTGTGAACCGTTGCCGCGCGCTTGAAAACTGCGCTTACGTCGTCGCGGCGAATCAGGGCGCGAGCCTGAAACATTATCCGCCGTATTCGTGGCCGGGCGGCAGCCAGGTCGTTGATTACGACGGTCGCCTTCTGGCTCAGGCGAGTCCGGGGCCGGGCGAGAGGATCGTCGTCGCGCCGGTGGACATCTCTGCGCTCAGACACGAGCGCGCGACGAGGCGCGGCCACCACACCATCGCGCACCTACGCACGGAAGCCTACCCGGTTTACGGCGGGCATATGTACCCACCGAGAATTGAAGAGCATGATGCGGTGCTCTCGTATGAGCGGAATAACGAATTGATAGACGAAGCAAAGAGGCGGCTCAACAATAAGATTGAGAGGCGCTAGTGCTCTGTCATGAAAGTTTTTGGCTTTAATTAATTGCCACTAGCTTCAGCTAGTGGACAGGTTGGACAGAAAAAAGTTCGGCTTTAGCCGAAAGGTTTGGCTAAAGCCAAATCTTTTTGTTGCTCATACCTCCAGCTAAAGCTGGAGGCAATTGAAAA
>Ga0268243_1000035_pt1 | contig 70523 bp, 60 predicted proteins | sample BulsoiMagMametaG_FD_200254 | JGI IMG/M metagenome (GOLD analysis project Ga0268243, IMG submission 200254) | Bulk soil microbial communities from Mexico - Magueyal (Ma) metaG (v2) (version 2) | ecosystem: Environmental > Terrestrial > Soil > Agricultural land | place: Mexico: Magueyal...
AATTGTCCTGCGCGCCGGGCTGTGTCAGGGCTGGCTCCGTCGCTGGCGGGCCGAACGCAGCCTGATACAAGCCCATGAGTTCTTCTTTCGTCGCGTAGGGCACATCCGTGGTGAAGCCACGCGCACGCTCGCGCGCACGCTCTAAGCCTTCGGCGTCAGCTTGCCCGGAGTAGAGGGTAACGAGGCCGTAAGCCTGTTGTGCGCCGAGCAGTTTAACCATGTAAGGATCAGGTTGCGGTTGTTGCGCGGCCTGCTCCAGCCAGCCCAGCGCAGCATCCCATTCGAGCACGGCGTTCTCGGTTGCTTCGAGCGAGCCCCATGCTTCAGCGCGGTCGCTACACATCTGCGCGCGTTTGAGGGGCGCGTCAAAGACCTCAAAGAAGACCTCCGCCACGCGCGCCGCGCGCGTCGCCGTGTCCACGTCGCCGCGCACGCCGAGCGCCTCACGCCCAGCCTTGGCAAGCGCAAGCCCTACGCTCATGGCCCACGTCAGCGCGCCGCTGGCCTTCATCTCTTCGGCCAGCGGACGCGCGGCTGCGGCCAGACCCGTAGCGCCCGCGCCAAGGCGTGCCCAGAGTTGCCCGGCCCGCGCCAGCCACTCGTTTGTCCGGTCGCCCACACGGTTGAAGATGTCCTGCGCCTCAGTGTAGCCACGTATGGCGTGCTCCCAACCGCGCTCGCTGTCTATGGCATCGAGATAAGCGAGACGTAAGACGGCCAGTCCGACGCCGCGTTGCGCGCCCGCCTCAACGTAAATCCGGCGCGCTTCTTCGTAGGCCGCGCGTGCGCCAGCGAGGTCTATGCGCGAGCGGTCGAATAGGTGCGGCTCGGCGCTCGATGATGTTTTGGTCGTATGCTCCCATATGGCGTAACCGAATAGAACAGGGCGACCGAGCGGCGACGGCGATGTGAGGATGTCACCGCGATACAGTGAGCACCAGGCAGCGCCCGCCGCGTCGTTCGCTTCACGGTGGGCCTCTGCTAAGGCCGTGAGCATGTTCAAGGCGTTGGCCGTCTCTCCCGCCGCCGCCTTGACTTCGACCTGTATGCCGAAGAGCGCCCGGAGCAGTCGGCCCTCGCCCGCGCCGCGTGCCTCCTTTTCCAAGATGGCGAACTGACCCATGATCTCGCTCAACATCTCGGCGTCCATCTGCTTCATCCAGAGCAGGTTGCGCCATGTCATAACAGAGGCGAGGATAAAGGCGATGTAGCCGCCAGCCACCAGATCTTGCCGAGCCGTCACGCGCGGGTCCGTCGCCTCGTAGCGTTGCACCCACTCGGTTTGCCCGCCCGTCTTTCCCCAAAGCTGGATAGCCTCTGTGAAGTTCACAGAGTCGCCGTCGGGCAATAGGTCACCGCGCTTGCGCTCGACGAGGCACGCGAGCGTGGCGATCACGTAACGCCGCCCGTCGTCAGGCGCACACGTGAATGCTTCTTCAAGCAGCGCGAGCGCGGCGTTGAACTCACCCTGAAGTTGATGCACGACCGCGCGGGCTGTGAGTGTGTCGGCGTCGCGGTACGCTGTGAGCGCCTGTTTGGCAGCGGCGCGGGCGAGAGCGAAGTCGCCTTGCCCCATGTCAAACAGCCAAACCCAATCGAGGGCAACGTCCACCGCGCCGACGCGCAGGGCAGGGAGGTGGTTGACGCCGGCGCTCCCCGCATCCGCTGTCCCGAAGCGTAAACTCGACGCGGTGTCCAAGACGGCCCGATTCCATTGTGCGAAATCCTGCGACGGCGCGGCGCTTGGCGGGACGGCGCTGCCGGGCTGTGGTCTGCGGCAGAGCGAGCATGAGTCTGCACGCACCGACAGGCTCGTGCCGCACTCGACGCAGTACACGACCCGCTCGGCCCCGCAGTGGTTGCAGAAATTAACGCCGGGTCCGAACGCCCCTCCGCATTGTCGGCAGTTCATTCGTGTCCTCTATCGAACGTAAGGAGTGAGACCACAAGCCCCTGCCGCTGTTCTTGCTTAGCGTCCGGGCACGATCCCTGCTTGCAGTTAACTGGGATACTCCGAGTCGCTCATGGAATTTTGTGAGTCAACTGGCTGGTGTTGAGTGTCCTGTCCGCTTGAGAGAAGAGAGTTAAGGGCGGCGTCATGCGCCCCTGTATTCGCCACAGCGGGCGCGCTCACGGCGGCTGCTAACGCCACGCCGCACCAGCGACAGAAATGCCACTCGGACTTGATGGACTCATGACAGATCGGGCAGGTCATCAGGACCTCGCAGTGTAACTCAGCACCAGACCCGGCGGCTGATGCGGTGCCCGACTGGCGTGGGGCGGCACTGAGTGCGGGCCGTCGCTTGGCGCTGATCTTCAGGGAGAAGTATTAGAGCTAAGCGCGCGGTTGTCAACTCATATTTTGCGCGGGCAGGGTCTATACATTCTCCGAGAGAGGAACGGCTTCCTTTAGTAGAATGAGGGTGCTCAGACTAAAACTTCTACAGAGGGACTCTTTACATTAAGATCACTCTGTAAAAAACTACTATGAGTCGTCCCTTAATATCTTCTTCTACTTTAAGAGATTGTTTCCGCGTCCGCTAAACGCAATTATGTAAGCCTGAAGATGGGGACAGCGTAACTCTCCGACACGGGGGCTGTAGGAGCCTTCGGACGAGGCCGCGTTCAACCTAATGTACCTGGCGTCGAAAAATATCAGCAAGAGGTGGACAATGCCGCTCCGTAATTGGAGCGCGGCGGTGAATCAGTTTGCCATCTTGTTTGAAGGAAGAGTCCCGATGGGCGGACTCAACCAAGACTCACTTACACAGACCGCTTAGAACTTCCTGAGCTGGAGATGCCTGCTTCATCACATCACTGCCGCGCAAATAGCGCGACCGTGAGCGCGTAAGTCTGAAATCTCCTTATGGCGCTCTATCCCGAGTGAGACCGCTTTCGATTGAGAGTTGAGAGAGTATGGGTTACCGGCTCGACAAGAGCCGTTGTGAACCTCCCAGCGCGAGGTTCAGCGGTTTATAACCCGTGCCGCATTTGATTCCGAGGAGGTCTTCGGAGGGTCTTCGGGTCGTGCTTTGACCCTCAAAGAGAGCGTCTGCATAGCGCCGTCTCGCTTGATAACCCAAGTCTTGGCTATGGGGCTTTCCTTCACCACTTTGTCCAGTATCGCCTTCAACTGCATGTTTGAGACGTGAAGGCTGAAGCGTTGTCCGAGCTGCTGAAGGTAGAACCCTCCAAGGTACCCGGTGTCGTAGGTGAGCCCGTATCCTCCTAGCATCTTTCTAACCTCGGGGATGGAGAGGACCGACTCTGCAAAGGACACGCAACTCGTCTTCTCCTTCACCGAGAAGTCGCTTATCCGGGTCACCAGAAGCTCACGCAGCAGTGGGTCGCGGTGGCTGTCTTTTGGGAAGACGCTGACGACCCCATCTTCGATCTCCCAAACGTACTGTTTGTGCTCGGCGGCGAATTGCGTCAACAGCTCCGAAAGCGTCCCCTTCTTGAAATCCAGGCGGTAGGTGTCCAGCTCGTCGTCGTTCTGCGCCACCTCCACGCCGACCGGGATGTCGTACGCAAAGGAGAGGCGCGTGAACAGTTCTGCGACGCCTTGAGCTTCGATCTGCACGTGCTCAAGCGGCATCTGCGCCAAATCAGCCTTCTTGCCCGCGCCCGTTTCTTGTGCGGCAGGGTGGTTGGGGGCGCACAGCACACAGACGAGCACACATGCGGCAACCTTCAACGCCATCCTCAGCATGGCACGTGTCGCCTCCTGTCTGCTCATTTTGTGCTGACGCATTTTCTACTGTTCCAACTGATCGTGACCATTTCGGCAGGCTCCCTTTGACGGTCGTTGAAATCGTCCGCGGCCGGGGCCGAGCTTTCCGACCCTCGCTCTGCCTGTCCTTCCGCCACCGAAAATGTGTATTCGCCCTTCTTCAAAGGAGAGGAGTTGTCGAATCCCTGAGACGTAAAGGACGAGACGAAAGTGAACGTTACCTTTTCGTACCCGTACGTCGTCCAAGTGGCCGGCCCGCCCGTCGCAGTCGCGCCGAAGTTCAGCGGTATTTTTTTGCCGCGCTGGCCGACGGGAACCAGCGCGTTTAGGAAGTTCACCAGCTCTTCGAAGGGGAGCTTGTCCGAAAGGTAATTCGTGCGTCCGTCCGTCCGCTTCGAAAAGAGACGCATCCGGCATATCTGCCCGTCGGCGGCAAACTCAGGCGTCATCCAGATGTTTTCGCTCACGGAGTACACCTCCATAGGTTTGCCATACTTTGCTTCAAATTCACGGACCGTTTGCCCGAAGGCGGGATTGACGCAAAGTATAAGGACGATAACCCCAAGGCTGAATCTCATCGCCGCACCTCCAAAGTTTAAGAAAGTTCAATCCTAAGCTTTAACGTCCCGGTTGATGCTGTCTAGCGAGTATACAAACAGTAAACTTCAGCATCGTCTTTAACATACCGGTGTCAATCGCAAGTGCGGTTCTTATACCTATCTTCCGTCAGTTAGCACAGTGAGTGTCGGACCATTGAGCGGTGTAATATCAGCCGTCTATATCCACCGGTTTACAGCCGCTCGCTGCCCGAGCTGTTATTGGTGACTTGGCGCAGTAGTCGACTGCGTTTTTTCAACTTCCAAAACTTCATCGTTGCAGACATTATCATTCCACCGGATCGTGGCAGATTCTATGTAATTTTCATAGACCGAATACGATATCCTGACATTCTCATAGAAGTAGTACGATCCAGTGCTTCGCGTCCGTTCCGTTTCCAGTGGATGCCCAACGTCGAAGAAGCCTGACTTCAGAACTTTGCCTCTTTCACTGGCGGGGATAAGATCATCAACTATTTTTACGACGGGGTCCGCAGACTCAAAGGCCAATTTCCCCCTCAAAAGAGGTGATTGCTCCAACCTGACTACTACTTTACAGGCTCCGCCATTTCTGTCATTGCTGAGCGTTACGAGGATTTCGGGTCGAGGACGATATACCGTTGCGACCGGCGGGCCGAGTCGCTCCTGCATTCTGGTCTGAGCATCAACCATTACCGGTAGAGTCAAGCAAAGTAGTAGGAAGAAGATTTTCATTTAAGTCTCCTTGGCACACAGCGAACTGCTGAAATTGCGGGATCGCTAATTGTTATTGCGTCCGTCCGCACTTTAAAGATGACAAGTCTCTCTGGATGGAGATACCAGTGGCTGAACAAGTGCTTCGGTTTCATGAGAGAACGGCCAGTTCAATCATCAGCGATTCGTTATACCCAAAATATTGACGGTGACTCTGAATGCTCCTAGTCGTCCGCCCCCGTACTCGTTAGAGGTAGTTCGTTCTGTCACTACGGTTAAAGCCGGGCCCCGTCCCCGCGCGAAAACTGTTAAAGTTTGCGTGCATGTTTCGGTAATAGGAGTGGAATTAAGGCGGTTATAGATCATACTTTCGTAGGGTGTGTCACGTACCGGACGGTTGGGGCGTAAGCCCATACCTATGCCGATAACGTCAGGAAATGCACCAGTGGCATCGGGTGAGATCGCCGAAGGATTCTGTCGAACACTCGTCGTCTGACCCTGAGCATTCCTACATGCAACCTCTTCTCTAGCTGTGATCCCTGTTTCCGGGCCCATAGGAACTCCGTTGCCGTCTACTATGGTAATACTAGCGTCGGCATAATATCCAGTGTCATAAGTGCCTGTTAAGTTCAAGTCCGTGACAGGATTGGTTGGACCCACGTAAACTTGGGCTCCAGTCGGGCGCGGATTTAGCTCATTGAATAAAGGTGAACCTTCAAGCGAAGAATCAACCGGCGGTGGAGCAGACGGGGCCGGTTGCTGCTGCTCCCTCTTTTGCTGCTGCCTGAGTCTTAAGTTAGCGAGCCCCTGATCGACCATCTGCTGATACACAGCCAGGGCTCTTTCAATCTCATCCGTCCACAGCGCCCGCCTCTTCCACCAGTCCGGGTACCCTTCTACCTCCCACGACGGGCCGCTCTGCTCGGCGCTGGCGAACATGCCCGTCGGGTCTGTGAGGTTGACGGGATTGTTCAGCGTGTAGGTGTAGCCATTCCAGGTCTGCGGGTTGGCGACCATGCCGCTGACCGGGTCCACGCCCGTAAAGCGACCCTGGATGTTCGCATAGTACCGGGCGTGGGCATAGTCTAACCCGGTCTCGTTGTCCCGCTCGTAGCCGGTGAAGTGTTGTCTCACTCCGTCTAGCTGAGTGTAGCCCTGCGCTGCTGTTCTTCCGCCAGTGCCGGCGAACAATTCTTCCCCGAACGGCAGGTAATCATGGCGGCTCATACCCGCCAATGATCCAGTCTTGTCAGCGATCATGCGAGGAGTGCCGAGCTGATCCGACACCACCCATTCGACTGTTGCTCCCGCACTGTTAACCCCGGCGATGGTCAACTGACTGAACCTCATGTTGACCGCGTCGTGCCAGTAAATCCTGGCTTCCACCAGGCCGAAGCATGGGTTATCGAATTCCAGCGTGAACCACTGCCACTGGTTGGCCGCACTGAATTCGTTGCGATGGATCTGCCTTTGGGCCAGAATGGTGCCCCCGAACCCTGTGACCACATCTAGGGTTGCGACGACATCTGATCCGTTCGTGTTGTCCACCTGCAATAGAAACTTCGCCGTGTGATGACCCTGCCCGAAGGTGTTGTCATACGGCCCGAAGGACATGTGACCGGCTGAGTCGGTGCTGACGTTAGCCACCCAGTCGCCGCCCTCCTGATGCCCGACTATGTGTCCGAGAGCAGGGCTGGTGGCTCCCCAAGACTTGGTGCCTTGATATCCAACGCCGCAGCTCTGCCCCGAGGCCGAGATCAATAACTCTCCGTTACGATAGCCGTACTCCTTCTGTGGCTGCGACGGCGAGGTGTTGGCCGCGTACTCGGCCAGCAGTTCTCCGCCCATCCCATACACCTGCCACGTTTCTTGGTTAAAACTGTTTCGGCGCACACGCCGGCCCTCGGCGTCGTAAGTGTAGACGCTCGTCTGGCCGCCGTTGTTGATGGCAGAGACCATCCGATTCTCCGCGTCAAAGGTGCGCGCGCCCGACCCGCTGTAGGTGTCGTTAGAAAGGTTGCCGGCGGCATCGTACTGCATCACGCCGCTCATGCCTGCGGGCACGCCCAGCCTGTTGGTGTTAGCGTCCACAGAGAACTGCTGACTGTTGATGCCCATGCCGGAGCCGCTTAACGTGCGGTTGCCAAATCGGTCATAAGTGTAGCTCTGGCTACCGGTGTTGGTCGCCCCATTCTGGAACTCGCCCACCCAGTTAACTCGGTTCAGCGAGTCATAGCCATAGTTCTGCTGCATGAAACTGTAACCTGAGATGGCGTCATCATTCGGCACCCAGTGCTGCTGCACAAGTAGGTTGCCGTTGTTGTCCGGCCCGCTCGTGCCGAAGCCGTAGGGCTGGAAGCTGTAGTAGTTGACAACCGCCCCGCGATTCCAGTTGCCGTCGTCGTTCACGGTGGAAAGCCGGATGTCATAGAGCTGCCCGCGTATGTTCCTGTGCTGCTTGTGATAGAGGGGCGTATCGGTGCCGAACTGCTCCATGTAAATCCCGTTCCACTGGTCGTAGCTGATCGAGCCGGCGTAAGTGCGGCTGACGCCGTCTCCAAGGTTGCCAGTGAAGCCGATGGTTCTCCCCGCCTGGTCGTAAGAGTAGTTGACCACCCTGCCCGACGGATAGGTGAGCGTCTTCCGCCCACCCCCGTTGTTATAGGTGGAGGTCGTCTGGTAATTGACGCCGCCCGTCTGCTGCACCTTGACAGTTACGCGGCCCATGGCGTCGAAGCCGAAGTAGTCGCCCGCGCTCCCGCCACCGTAGGTGACCGCGACGAGACGGCCCACCGCGTAGCCCCGCGCGAAGCCTGGCGGCGAGCCCGCCGGGAGCGTCTGCGCGTCGTAGAACATGTTGACCTCGTCGCTCGCCCCGACGCCGGACGGCAGCGCCGGGCTGTTGTTGACGGTGGCCGAGGTCGAGGCCGAGCCGTTGTACCAACGCCGCGTGACGCGGTTCAGCGCGTCGTAGGAAGCATGGCTGGAGACGCCGCGGGCGTCCGTCCGCACGAGCAGGTTACCCAGCGCGTCGTAGGCGTAGGTGGTGGTGCCGCTCTCCGGGTTCGTCGAAGAGACCAAGCGCTTGAGAGAGTCGTAGACGAAGGTACGTGTCTGCGTGACCTGTGAGACGGAGTCGTACTGCGAGACCCCGGTCAGGTTGTCGAGCGTGTCGTAGGTGTAGCTGGTCAGCCAGTTCACGCCGTTGGGGTCTTCGTAGACTTGGGTCACGCGCCCGAGCGCGTCGCTGACGCTCTTCTGCTTCTTGCCGGTCTGGTCGGTGACCGTGACGCTGCTGCCACTGTAAGAGATGGTCGAGACCGCGTTGTCCGGCGTCGTGACGGAAGTCACGCGGCTCAACTCATCATAGACGGTCGTCGTCCAGACGGGCGTCTCGCCGTTCCGGAAGGGGTTCGACTCCTGCGAGACCCGGCCGAGCGCGTCGTAGCGCTTCCGGACGGCGACGTAATTGCTGCCCCCCTCATAGCGCCGCGACTCCGTCGTGCGCCCCACGCCGTCGTACACGATCTGGGTCTTAAGCGGGTACGACTCGGCGTAGGAGTTGAAGTCGCTCGTCTGAGTGGTGACGTGGTTCACGTCATCGTAGCTGAAGATGGCCCGGGCCTTGAGCGACGCGTCCTGGTTCGCGCCGCTGATCACCTGCGTCGGTCGGTCAAGCGCGTCGTTGAAGAATCCGCTGTAGGTCGTCCCGTTCAAGTCCTGGGCGTCTACCGCCTTCGCGAGGTAATAGTCGTACTGCGTGTAGGTCGTGTGGCCGGCGGCATTCGTCGCGGAGGTGGCGAAGCCGTAGCTGTACTGGCCCGCCGCGCTCAACTCGGTCGGGCTGCTGTTGGACTGCGCCTCGCCGTCGGGGGAGCCGAACCGGTCGGCGTAGTCGAACGTCTCCACGTTGCCGCGCGCGTCTATGGTCTTCACCATGTTGCCGGCGATGTCGTACTGCGCGTAGCCGGTTATCGAGCCCGTCACCGAGCCGTTAGTTAGGAGATAACGGGTCGTGGCCGTGGCGTTGCCGCGCGTCGAGTAGTAGATGCCGAACGAGGAGTCGAAGCCGCTGATGCTCGGGCGGTCGACCAGCGCCGCATGGTTCGCGTCGGCGTTGTAGTTGTCGTACTCCATGGTCGTGCGGGCGCGCTCGACCTCGTTGCCGTCGTAGACGGACATGCGCGTCGGCAGGTTCAGCATGTGCGGGGAGGAGGCCGAAGTCCTGTTCGTGTAATCGACATTGTTGACTGGGTTGACCGTCATGAACTCGGTGTGCATATGGCGGAGCAGCGCGCCCGGCTGCCCCTGCCCATAGTCGTAGACCCACACGTCGAGCGGGTTGCCGAACTGGTCAATCATGACTTGGCCGGTCTGCGGGTTGACGTTTGTCGTCTTCGTCACCTGCCCTGAGTCGGCTAGCGTCGTCACGGTCTCCTTCAGATACGGGCGGTTGGACGGCGAGCTGTCCGCGCTGCCGTACCACCAGAAGAGCGGGTTCTGACCCCAGCTTTGTGTCGTCCGCCTGAGCAGCGTCGAGCCGTTGGCGGCGAGTAGGTCGGACTGGTACTCGCGACCGTCGCGGTAAGAGGGGTACGGCGAGTAGGTCGGCATGTACTGCGGGCTGGCCTGCCACGCGAAGAGCGAGGTGGCAGGGCTGCCGTAGAAGTAATGCGCCTCGGCGCTCAACTGTTGGCCGTTGGCGTCGTAGTGGCCAACGGTGACGTAGCCCACGTTGCTGATGGTGTTGTCGTAGTTCTGCGTCTCGGGCCTCCCATAGCCGGTCGAGCCGAGCAAGACATTACCCACGTCGTAAGAGCGCCGCGCGACCAGCCTGCGGTATATCTGAGGAAGGTTCAACGACTCCGTCCAGTGTGCGACGTTCGGGACAGGCTGAACCAGGCCGTCGGTCGCGCCGTTCGCCAGGCCCGCCGCCCAGTCGTACTCGACCGCACCGCCGGTCGGCAGCTCGACGCGCGCCAGCTCGCCATAGCTGTTGTAGAGGAACCGGTAGCGGCGCGTCACCCCGTCGCCGTCGGGCAGCCAGATTGCCGTCGTCACGTACGGGTCGTACGGGTCTTCCGTCCCGTCAAGCTCAGGGAAGAGTTGCTTGTAGGTCTTAATGGTCTGGTCGCCGCGCAGGGCGGTGCTGAGAGGGCCGTAAGAGATGTGCACGACTCGGTTAGCACCCCCATAACCTTTGTAGGTGAGCCGGTCGCAGGCCCCGTAGGGGGCCTCGTTCACGCCGGTCTCAATGGTTATCTGGTGGTTGAGCGAGTCCTTGATCGAGGTGAGCTGCGCGCCGTAGCCATTGTCGGTGTAGCCGAAGGTCGTCTTGTTCCCGTTCGGGTCGCGCATCCAGGTGATGATGAGTTCGTAGTAAGAGCCCCATTGGTAGTTATGGTCAATTGAGTCGAGCCGGTAGACAGTGCCGTCGGGCATCTTCAGGTAGCCCGTGACGCGCCCGTTGCCCCAGTACGGAGCCTCGCGGATGGGCGCGTCCGCGATGAAGGTCATGCCGGGCTCGTCCCTGCTCACGAAGACCGGGCCGCGAAAGTTCCCGTTGAGCGAGCACGAGGGGTAGCTATTCGGGCTGCCAAGCGTGGCCTGATCGACCATCTCGTGTTCAGTCCCGTCCGGCGCGGTGAAGACGATTGAGACGGACGCCCAGCGGTACGTCGTGAAGTACTGCGCCCCTATGTAGCACCCCTCGGGCTTCCACTGGCTGTACCTCACGGATATCACTCCGGGCCCGTAGCCCGCGCTGTAGCCGCCGCTGGCGGGGGTGGGGACAAGCGCGGTGATCAGGTTGTCGTTCTCGTCGTACCACTCGTTCTTCACAACCATCCACTTGGCGTCAATCGGCACGTGGGCCGTATAACCCGCGCCGCCGCGCCCGCCGACCTGCATCACGGGGAAGCTGAAGCTGAGGCCGCCGTTGTAGAGGTTGACGTCCTCGAAGCCGCTGAGCGCGTACGACCCTTCGGGCGAGCCGGGAGCCATGCCGAGCGGCGCGCCGTTATCGATGGGAGACTGCGCCCTGACGGCGGGGGCCGCCAGCGCAAGCAGTATGAAGCAAATGACGCGGAGGACGACCGGGAGACTCTTGGCAACGGGAGCGGAGGTTCTGGCTTTGTGGATCATGATGACTTTACCATTTCGAGAGGGCGAATGGTACTGCGAGGGTTGGCGTCAGACTTTTACTGTGGAGTGATCCTGATGCGGCACACCCAACCGGGGTGGCCGGCCTCGGTCAGCAGATAAACTCCTGGAGTCAGATCGAGCACCCCCAGCGACCGCTCCTTCCGCATCTTGAGCTTCGTCTCTTTCACGCGACCACCCGTTTCGCGATCCAGTCGCAGGTTGATCTCGCTGACGTTAGTTCGGTTGTCAATCGTTATGAAGAACCGGCCTTTCGGCCAACTCACCTCCGCTTGGTCAAAGCCGCGGGGCCGAAGCGTGATTACGTGTGAAGGGAGTCTGGTCGCCTGGGACTTCGACTGAACGGCAACAACCTCCGGGTCTTTCGCCGGGGCCGGCGCGTCGGCGGGCGAATGATTGTTCAGCCCGGCCCGCACACCAATCACCAAGCCGCCGAGCCCTAAAATAGCGGTCACAAGTAACACGAGGCGAACCCGCGTGCTTCCGAATGCGATCGGAAATCGGAGCTTCATCGGACACCTCCTTCTTCGTGGGTGGACAGGCGCGACGCTTCTGCAAGGAGACGACGCGCGTTAAGACATAAGGTGCAATCTTCTGCGCTCTTCCGGGCGGAGGTTATGTTGTTTCGAGGACCCCGGCGTCACTCGTTGGTGACGCCGGGGCTTTAACTTCCTATCAACTCAAAGACAACACTTCTGTTTTAAAGTTCCTTCCGCGCTATTTCCCACACCATGACCTGTGAAAGCGAAAGGCGCTCCCAGAAGAAACAGAGGCACAGCGGGGGAAGGCCGCATAAAATTATTAAAAAGTTAATGAGAATGTCGTCGACGTGAGGCTGACGCGATGTGAGTCTCGACGCCTACAAATCGAGTCTGAGCACGGGAAGAGTAATCGCGCCGCAAGATTGTTGTCAACAGAATTGTTAAGCTTACTCACCCGTTTTCAATATCAGGGCGAAAATATGGTTGCAGCCTACTGTAGGTTACACAAAACCGGGATTCTTGTAACCTTGTGGCGGGATGAATTTGTGTGGCAACTTGCCGTACAAATTTGGTATCATATCCTCGGAAAGGGAGGTGGCTCTGATGCCCATAGCACAGAAAGCTCGCCAGAGGTCAAAACCGAGGGACGACGACCGGCTCGATTTCCGTCTCAACAGCGAGGCCAAGCGTGTGATTGAACAGGCGGCGGCCGTGTCTGGCCAGACAATGAAGCAGTTCGCTGTCTCGACACTCGTGCAGTCGGCCGAAGAGGTCCTCGAGCGGCACCGGACGATTCACCTCTCAAACCGCGACCGCGATCTCTTTCTCGCCTTACTCGATTCCGACGAGCAGCCCAACGACGCGCTCCGTGAGGCGGCCGAGCGCTTCAAGCATGAATACCGCTCAAGGTGAGGGCAGAGCGCGTGTTCACTATCGAGCGGCTCTCCTCCGCACATGATCGCGGCCAGTTCGACTGCGGAGAGACGGCTCTCAACGAATACCTGCAAAGATTCGCCGGTCAGCACGACCGCAAAGGTCTCGGGCGCACTTACGCTGCCGTCGAACCGGGCGAAGGGAGCGTCAAAGGTTATTACACGATCTCCAGCGGGGCGGTCTCTTTCGAGGACGTGCCGGAGAATCTGCCGCGCTATCCCATCCCTGTAGTCCTGCTGGCGCGCTTAGCTGTAGACCGGTCAGCGCGCGGGCACGGCCTTGGCGGGATGCTCCTTATCCACGCGCTGAAAAAGTCGGTGGAAGTGTCTGAACAACTGGGCGTGCATGCCATGGTCGTCGACGCGCTGAACGAGGCGGCGCGGGCCTTCTATCTCAAATACGGGTTCACAGAGTTGCTGGACGATCCGTTGCATCTGTACCTGCCGATGAGGAAGATCCGGCAGCTCGGGTTGTAAGCGGTATTCCTCCCCGGACGGCTAGCCAAGAATTAAGCTGGCTTTGGGCTGCCGCAGCGAGACAAACCCGAGTTTCTCTAAAAAACCATCCACTTTTAGAATCGGGTATATTCGGGTATGTTTGCGGGTATAAGTTTCGGAAGGCTGCCCATGCGCATCGTTTGCATCAGTGACACACACTCACGGCACGACCTGGTCGAAGTCCCGCCCGGCGACATTCTGATTCACGCGGGAGACTCGACGATGATCGGGAGGATGGAAGAGGTCATCAGGTTCAATCACTGGCTGGGTGAGCTTTCACATCCCTACAAAATACTTATAGCCGGCAACCACGACTGGCTCTTCGAGAAAGAGCCCGCGCTGGCCGAGGGCCTGATCACTAACGCCATGTACCTGCGTGATAGTTCTGTCACTATCGACGGGATCAGGTTTTACGGCTCGCCCTGGCAGCCGCGATTCATGCACTGGGCTTTTAACCTCTCGCGCGGGGCTGAGATCAGGAGAAAGTGGGATCTCATCCCCGAAGACACGGACGTGCTCATCACACACGGTCCGCCACACGGAATTCTCGATCTAGTGCCAAGGGATTTAACCGGGACATACGAGCACACGGGCTGTGAAGAGCTGTCGCGCGCGTTGGAGAGAATCAGCCCAAAGCTTCACGTCTTCGGACACATCCATGAAGGTTACGGCGTGGAGCACAGGGGTGGAACCACTTTCGTCAACGCGTGCGCCTGCGATGCCTCTTACAGGGCCGTCAATCCGCCTGTCACAGTCGTAGACGTTATATAACCGCGCCACTCACACGAATTCTAAGAAAGAGGTCTTGCCATGCCGCATTAGGTGACTACCAGAAGGGAACCTGATGCACATGTCTCGCTCAATGAAGCGGGTGCTCGTCGAGACCTTTCCCAGCGGTAAATGGGACCGTCGGCGTGCGCACGGCGCACTTCGTTTACGCTCACGGCTGGCAATCCTCCACTGCCGTGACTGGGACGAACTGGTCATGCCGCTGATCCGTGAAGTCAGCGACATCTGGGTGATGTCGGAAGAGGACCGGCCCTGGATCCGCCCCCGCTGGAGTAGCTATCGGGGCAGGCGATGGCCGGACAGGAAGAAACTCGCCAGAGTCCTGCGGAAGTGAAAAAGACCCCTGCTTGGCCCTGTATTTTTCAGTGGCCCGGTCAATCAAATATGGTACGTCAAGCCCCTCACCATTCTATATTTATCTTCCCATATTTTGAGAAAAGGCGGCGGAATTAAAATCATTGTGGTCACTGAATGATAGGCCTTGCGGGAAGATGACCGAGTAGGGATGATGGGGCATTCTTAACAAGGCTCGGCTGCCGGTCTGATGTGAAGCACGGAAGAACACAGGTGCTCCACTGCCAGATCGGTCAGCAGCCGCCAGCACCGGGCCTCCACCGTGCGGTGACGGCGGAGCCAGCGCCTCTCCGCCTCGATCATGGAGTCGTGGCAGATCGTACCCTCCCGCGCGAGGGCGGTGACGAACCCGAGCTTGTTCTGCAGGTCATAAACCTTGGCCGCCGGGGTCAGCCACTCCCAATCCATCTCGCGGTACTTCCAGACCACCCAGGGTAGAGCCTTGACGAGGCGGAGCGCGGCCTGCGCCTAGCCCCACTCCTTCCGTTTCCTCCCCCGTCGCATCTGCTCCGCCATCACGCCCATTCCTCCGACCCAAACGTTATTACAAAAAGTTGTTATATTTAAAGGAAACACGCCGGCCGAGCGCCCCTGAAGCTCGGCCGGCGTGATCCTCCGAAAGGGCTGTTAGAGCAGTTGCAAGTCGGGAAGGGCGACAGCCTCTGCGGCATCGAGACGGTCGGAGGATTGAGTGGAAGTCCTATAACCCGGGGGGTCTCCGTCCAAGTGGAAGCGGGAGAGCGAGTGCTGCGTCAGGCCGCGGCGCGCCCCGCAAGCCAGCCGAGTAAGCCCGAGATCGATTAGCTGCCCGAAAGAGGCCATCCATGAATAAAGTTGGTGATCTACACAATCAAATGTATACTAAAAAACGTAATTAACTGCCGTATCAATCGAGGTATAGAATATGCAAAAGATTGTTCCCATCACCGACCTCCAGCGTGGCGCCGGGCAGATCGTAACCGACCTAGCGGACGACTCGATTATCATCACGCACCGCGGGCGCGCCGCCGCGGTGCTCGTCTCGGCCAAGCGCTACGCCGAGATGGAAACGGATCTTGAGCGGCTGGACGAACTCGAACTCGCCGGGATGGTCGAGGAAGCGCGCCGCGTGCGCGCGTCAGAGGAGACACTCTCGCACGATGAGGTGAAGCGGCGGCTGAAAAAGAGGGCGGCGGAACGTCCGAGGCGGGCGAGGCGCGGCAGGAAATGATCCGCGTCGAGTGGTGCGCGCCCGCCTTCGCGCAGCTGGAGATGCTCGACCAGAAGCTGGCCTTCGAGATCGTCGAAAGAGTTGACATACTTGTGACATTTCCGGAGTCGGGCGCGCCGCTGGAAAGCAGGCAGCGGTCACTGCGGGGCTGTCGGCAGTTGATCGTCGGGAGACACACCCGCGTGGTTTACGAGTACGACTCGGAGGCCGGGGAGGTCTGGGTTCTCGCCATACAGCACTGCCGTCAACGATTGCCATCCGCCAGGGAGTTGAAGCGGCGTCGGCGCGAGGAACAAGAATCTAGGTGACTATTCAGGTTGCGGAAAGCGACCGCTTGCGCGAAGAAGATGAAGCTGACCGTCGCAAACTGGACGAGGATGGAGTCAAATTTACTACTGTTCGTTACCACGGCATGATCCACGACTTCGGGTTGCTGAATGGTTCGGCGGAAGAACCGGCAATCCATTCCTTGTTTGAACAGGCGGCCCGGGAATGCCTCGGCCGAAATGGAAGGTACAGAAAGGAAGGTACAAGATGAAGATCGTAGTTATTGGTGGTAGTGGGCTCATCGGATCAAAGCTCGTAACTAAACTAGGCGCACGGGGCCATGAGGCTGTGGCGGCGTCACCCAATTCCGGGGTCAACACCCTTACTGGCGAAGGACTTGCGGAAGTGCTGAAGGGGGCCCAGGTCGTCGTCGACGTGTCGAATTCACCGTCATTCGCGGACGCGCCGGTGATGGAGTTCTTCACGACGTCCACCCGCAACCTGCTCACCTATGAAGCGGCCGCTGGCGTGGGACATCACGTGGCTTTGTCCGTCGTCGGCACTGACCGTCTGCCCGACAGCGGCTACCTCCGCGCGAAGACCGCTCAGGAGAAGCTGATTAAGGAATCCTCGATCCCTTACTCGATCGTACGCGCGACGCAGTTCTTCGAGTTCGTCAATAGCATCGCCGACTCAGCTACCGACGGCAACACGGTTCGCCTGCCGCCTGTGCGTTTCCAGCCTATGGCGGCCGATGATGTTGCCAGTGCGGTGGCAAGAGTGGCCACTGCGTCGCCGGTGAATGGAATCGTTGAGGTGGGGGGACCCGAGCAATTCCGCTTCGATGAACTCATTCGCCTTGCTCTCAGCGCCCGCAAGGATCCGCGAGAGGTTATCGCTGATCCGCACGCGCGCTACTTTGGCACGGAGCTGAGCGAGCACTCACTTGTTCCGGGCGATGGCGCACAACTCGGCGAGACGCGTTTCGGAGACTGGCTCAGCCGCTCCGCGAGCCCGGACACGAAGCCGCAGCCCGCAGCGGGTTCGGCTGCGGCGACGATTAAATAAACAGACACGCTAACAGGCATGCACCTTTGAACGGCCACTCGGGTAGCAGGCGGATTCTATCGCCCGGCGGCGCTTTGTAAGGCGATGCCGCGTCGCCGGGAATAGAGTATAATCTTGCCCTGCGCCGAGACGGCTGTCGGAGGTCGCTGCCATGACAACGGAACTGAGGAAGACGGGCATCAGCGTCGTGGGTGACATACCCTGGGGCACACACTTCTGCCACTTCTATGAGACCAAAGAAGACCTGCTCGACATTTTGATTCCGTACTTCAAGGCGGGCTTGGAAAATAACGAGTTCTGTGTGTGGGTGGTTGCCGACCCCCTCGGCGAGGAAGGGGCGAGAGACGCTTTGCGCCGAGCCATCCCTGACGCCGACCGGTACTTGGGTGCAGGCCACATAGAGATCGTTCCGCATACTTCCTTCCCCGCTTCTCGGCAACAAGCTTCACCGGCGGGCAGCATAGAAATCGTTCCCCACACCGAGTGGTATCTCAAAAGCGGCGCTTTCGTTGCCGAGCGGATAATCAACGGCTTGAATGAAAAGCTCGCCGCGGCCCTGGCAAATGGCTACGCCGGATTGAGAGTCAACTGTGTCGATGCGTGGCTGGAAGTGAACCGGAAAGATTTTATTCAGTTCGAAAAGACGCTCGACGAAAAGCTCGACGGCCAGCGGATGATCGTGTTGTGCAGCTACCCGTTATCCAGTTCCAGCGCGGCTGAAATCTTTGACGTGGTGAACACGCATCAGCTTGCAATCGTCAGGCGGCGGGGTGAGTGGGAAGTCGTCGAGACCTCCGAGCTGAAGCAGGCCAAGGCCGAGATCAAGCGGCTGAACGAGGGGCTGGAGCGGCGGGTGGTCGAGCGGACGAGGGAGCTTGAGGCGACCAACGAAAGGCTAAGGGGGGAGATCGTCGAGCGCAGGCGGGCGGAGGAGGCGTTGCGGGTAACCAATTCGAAACTCGAATTGATCGTGGACACTTCTCCCCTCCCCATCACGAGCGCCGACGCCGGCGGGCGGATAACGAGTTGGAATAAGGCGGCGGAACGTTTGTTCGGCTGGACTGAGGAGGAGGCCGTCGGGGGTGTGTGCCCGACCATCCCACCGGAGGAGGCCGAAGATTATTTAGGAATGATTCGCAAGGTGATGCAAGGAGAGACCCATCTTGGTCTGGTGCACTACCGCCAAAAGAAGGGTGGCGACCTCTTGTATTGCAGCGTCTCTGCGGCGCCGCAGCGCAATGGCCGCGGCGAACCCGTCGGCGTCACGATCATTGTCGAGGACATCACCGAGCGCAAGCGCGCGGAGGAGGCGCTCAGGGAGAGCGAGACGAAGCTAAAAGAGGCCCAGCGGATCGCGAAGATCGGCTACTGGGAGCGCGACCTTCTAGATGACCGCATCACTTTGTCCGAAGAGACTGCGGCGATTTTTGGCTTGTCGCGGCGGGTGTTTACGCAGGCTGAACTGCAAGAGATGACCCACCCGGATGACCGCGAACGGAAAGAGCGCGCGTTGCAGGATGCGCTGGAAGGAAAGCGCCGTTACGACTACGAATACCGCATCGTCCTCCCGGACGGTGAGGTGCGATTCGTGCACGCCTGGGACGAGATCGCCTACGACGAGTCTGGCCGCCCCGTCCGTATGTTCGGCACTGTGCAGGACATCACAGAGCGCAAGTTGGCCGAGGAGCAGCTCAAACGCTCCAACGAGGAGCTGCGCGCGCTCTCAGGGCGGCTGCACTCAGTACGGGAGGAGGAGAGCGCGCGCATCGCCCGCGAGATCCACGACGAGCTGGGCGGGGCGCTGTCGAGCCTGAAGTGGGACTTGGAGGAGGTCGGCGAAATCATTTCCGAATCAGCGGACGCTTCTCAACTCACCGCCCTGCGCGAAAAGGTCGGCGGCATGATTACGCTGACCGACGCCACCGTGGACGCCGTCAGGAGGATCGCCTCCGAGCTGCGCCCCACGGCGCTGGAGGAGTTCGGTCTCGTCGAGGCGCTCCGCTGGCACGCGCAGCAGTTCCAGGCGCGTACCGGCATCACCGTTCACTGCGACTGCCCGCCGGAGAGCGTCGGCCTGAGTCGGGAGCAGGCGACCGCCGTCTTCCGCATCGTTCAGGAGGCGCTGACGAACGTCCTCCGCCACTCGGGGGCGACGAGGGTTGACATAAAGATAAGGCACGAGGGGGGGCATTACGTCGTGACCGTCAGCGACAACGGGAGAGGGATTACGGAAGCCGAAAAAGCGGGGCCGCGGTCGCTCGGCCTGCTGGGGATGCGAGAGCGGGCGTACCTCTTGGGTGGAGAGATAAACGTAGAAGGTGTCGAAGGTCGCGGGACCGTTGTGACCCTGCGTGTCCCGGCCCTCGACTATGGAAGTGGCCGAAAGCCGCCCCCTGTCAGGGAGGGCACCCTCACGGCATAGTATTTTGCCCCGCGTGAGACCGCCACTATGAGAAGAATCCTCCTGGTGGACGACCACGAGGTCGTCCGTGACGGCGTCAAAAGAATCCTCGACAAACAGCCCGGCGCGGCCACCTTCGGCGAGGCAGGGACGGCGCCGGAGGCGCTCGCGCTCGTGCGGGAGCAGGACTGGGACGTGATGCTGCTCGACATCTCCCTGGGCGGCAGGGACGGGCTGGAGGTGTTGAAGGAGATCAAGCAGCTCCGGCCCCGGCTCCCCGTGCTCATCCTCAGCATGCACTCGGAGGAGCTGTTCGCGCGGCGCGCCCTGAAGGCGGGCGCCGCCGGCTACGTCACCAAAGGCAGTCCGCGGGCCGAGCTGGTGGAGGCCGTGGACAAAGTCATCAAGGGGGGGATTTACGTCAGCCCCTCGCTCGCCGAGAAGCTCGTCCTCGACCTCAGAGAAGGGACAGAGCGCCCGCCCCACGAGGCGCTCTCCGACCGCGAGTTCGAGGTGCTGCGCCTGATCGCCTCGGGGAAGACCGTGGGTGAGGTCGCAGACATCCTCTCACTGAGCGCCGGCACCATCAGCACCTACCGGGCGCGGATTCTGGAGAAGATGGGGATGAGGACGAACGCGGAGCTGACCTACTACGCCATCCAAAATGGGTTGGTGGAATAAGAAGAGGGGCCGCACCCTCGCCCGTAAAGCCCGCACGCTCACACCCGCGCGGTGTCGAATCTCCCGCCCGCCCTCGGTGGCGCCTCGCGTGTAATACAAAGACCGACAGGGCTGTCTTAAAAAATCAGACACGCGAATCTTAACTGCGAAGATACCCGCCGGAACCCGCGCCAATTATTATGATGCGGGGAGGATTCTCGGCAGCCCCACCTCCTCCCCCTCATCTCGAACCCCGACAAATCCTCCGGAGATGTGTGCCGCCACTGGCTGCGGAGCGCCGAATTGTCGGCGACCGTGGCCAAAAACATTGATAGCGCGGCCGGGCCCTGAGGTCTGAGCCGCGGGGCTGTCCGTAGGAAGAGTAAGTATGAGTCCTTACGGCGGAGCGATGCCGGAAGTAAATCACGGGGCGGGCGTGCCCGCGAACATGTCCTTCTCGCAGCTTGGGGCGGATAGGGCCGCCCCAAGCGAGGCCGCCGGACGGGACGGAGCCACGGACGAGCGGCAGGCGGAGCACACCGTTCTGGTAGTGAACGACGAGCCGGACGTGGCGGAGTTGATGAGTCTTCAGCTCCGCAAAGCCGGCTACAGCGTCTTGACCGCTTTCGACGGACAGGAGGGCTTCGAGGTCGCCCTGGCCCTGCGTCCCGCCCTCATCGTCTCCGACGTTTCGATGCCGCGCGTGGGCGGCATCGAGATGTGCCGACTGATCCGCGCGAACCAACAACTGGGGGCGACCCCCGTGCTCCTGGTCAGCGCCGCGCGCACGGACAGCGGGAGCGTGGTCGAGGGCCTGAAGGCCGGGGCGGACGACTACTTGGAGGCGCCTTACGACAGGCTGCACCTGATAGCCAAAGTCGCCCAGCTCGTCGAACGGGGCCGCGCCGAAGCGGCGCTGAGGGCCTCCGAGTCGGAGATGCGCGCGCTCTTCGCGGGGATGACCGACGTGGTCCTGGTGCTCGACGCCGAGGGCCGCTACCTGAAAGTCGCGCCGACGAATCCTTCCAATCTGTACAAACCTTCGGCCGACCTGCTCGGGAGGACGCTGCACGAGACCTTCCCGAAGGAGCAGGCGGATTTCTTCCTCGCGCACGTCCGACGCGCCCTGAGCGAGGGCGGGAGGCACAACGTCGGATACCGTTTGCAGTTGGGCGGAACGGAAGTCTGGTTCGACGCCTGCGTCTCGCCGATGTCACACGACTCGGTCCTGTGGATCGCCCGCGACATAACCGAGCGCAAGCGCGTCGAGCGCGAGCTGCACCGGAGCGAGGAGCGCTATCGCGACCTGGTGGAGAACGCCCACGACCTCATCTACTCGCACGACCTCGCGGGTAACTACACGTCTATCAACAAGGCCGTCGAGCGCGTCACCGGCTACACGCGCGAAGAGGCGCTCAAGCTAAACGTATCTCAACTGGTGGCTCCCGAAGACTCGGAGAAGGTGCGCCGGATGATCGCCCGGAAACTGGAGGGCGAGCCGGTGACGTCCTACGAGATAGAGGTCGTCGCCAAGGGCGGAGGGAGGGTCAAGGTGGAGGTCAACAGCTCGCTCATCCTTCAGGACGGCATCCCGGTCGGCGTGCAGGGCATCGCCCGCGACGTGACCGAGCGTAAGGAGCTGGAAGGCCAGCTCCGGCAGGCCCAGAAAATGGAAGCCGCGGGCAAGCTGGCGGGCGGCGTCGCGCACGACTTTAACAACCTGCTCACCGTCATCAACGGCTACAGCAACCTCACCCTCAGGCGGCTGACGGCGGAAGACCCGCTGCGCCTCAACGTCGAAGAGATCAGGAAGGCCGGCGAGCGCGCGGCCGGGCTCACGCGCCAGCTCCTCGCCTTCAGCCGCAAGCAGGTCTTGCAGCCGAAGGTCATAGACCTCAACGGGGTCGTCAGGGAGGTGGAGAAGATGCTCCGCCGCCTTATCGGCGAGGACATAGAGTTGCGCGCGGCGCTGGGGCCGGGGCTCGGGCGCGTTAAGGCGGACCCCGGGCAGATCGAGCAGGTGCTGATGAACCTCGCCGTCAACGCCCGCGATGCCATGCCGCGGGGCGGCAAGCTGACCATAGGGACGGAGAACGTCTACCTCGACGAGGAGTATGCCGCCCACCACGCCGCCGTCGCGCCCGGCCACCACGTGATGCTGGCCGTCTCGGATACCGGCTCGGGGATGGACGAGGAGACGCGTGCGCGCATCTTCGAGCCGTTCTTCACGACGAAGGAGGCGGGCAAGGGGACGGGGCTCGGCCTCTCGACCGTCTACGGCATCGTCAAGCAGTCGGGCGGCCACATCTGGGTCTACAGCGAGGTCGGGCGCGGGACGACCTTCAAGATTTACCTGCCGCGCGTGGGAGAGGACGCGCAGGAGTACAGGCAGACCCCGGAGCCAGCGGAGAGGTTCTGGGGCGCGGAGACCATCCTGCTCGCGGAGGACGATGAGATGGTGCGCACCATGACACACGTCATCCTGACGGAGCGCGGCTACCGGGTGCTGGCGGCGGCGAACGGCACCGCCGCCCTCTCGGTCTGCGAGCAGGCCGAGGGGCCGATTCACTTGCTCCTCACCGACGTGGTCATGCCGGGCATGAGCGGGCGCGAACTGGCCGACCGGCTCGCGCGGCTGCGCCCGGAGATGAAGGTACTCTTCATGTCCGGCTACACGGACGACGCCATCGTCCACCACGGCGTGCTCGACGAGGGGGTCAACTTCATACAAAAGCCCTTCACCCCCGACGCCCTCGCGCGCAAGGTGAGAGAAGTGCTCGGAAGTACGGTGTAAGTTTATTTGAGGTGAAGTTTGAACCATGCTCACGAGCGGCGGTAGGGCGAACATTCTGATCGTAGACGACGAGCGGCAGATAAGATGGCTGCTCCGCAGCCTGCTGTGCGAGAGCTGCGAGTGCACCGAGGCCGGTTCTGCCGAGGAAGCGCTCGACCTCCTGCGCAGGCGGGAGTTCAACCTGATCTTGAGCGATATCACGATGGGCGGCATCACCGGGCTGGAGATGATCCCGCGGGTGCTCGACCTGGCTCCCGACACTGTCGTCATCATGGTCAGCGGCGAGGGGCACATCGAGAGCGCCATCGAGGCGATGCGCGCCGGCGCATTCGACTACGTGACGAAGCCCTTCGACTTCAGGCAGGTGGAGGCGGCCGTCCGCCGGGGCCTTGAGCACCGCGCCCTGCTCGCAGCGAAACGGCGGTACGAGAGAGACCTGGAAGAACTCGTCAAGAGGCGCACAGAAGAAGGGGCGGGCGAAGAAACAGCGGGCGGCGGAATCGCCAATCAGGGCGGCGGGCAGGAAGCTGGCTTGCCGGTTGGAGGCGAAGCGGGAGGAGATACTGCTCTTCATGCAGGACTTCACTATCCCCTTTGATAACAATCAGGCGGAGCGGGACCTGCGGATGCTTAAGGTGAAGCAGAAGGTGTCGGGGTGCTTCCGCACGGAGGAAGGTGCCGCCGAGTTCTGCCGGCTAAGGAGTTACGTCTCGACAATGAAGAAGCAAGGCCACAGTGTGATGGAAACGATCAAGGGCCTGTGCGCGGGCGAGACCCTCATGCCCGCGCTCCGCTGCTAAAGCCTGCCAGAGTTCGTGCCACCGAAACAGGATGAGCATCTGAAGAAATAAGATGTAATAGTCAGAACTTGATCTGACACTCGTGACCTATATGACAACCTGCACGCTCGGACTCTCTATCGCGTGTGCAGGCTGCATTCTTTCAAGCATCTTCTCATCAGCCAGCTTCTTTGACTCGATGAAGGTCTCCAGCGGCGTCTTCCCATAGCAGTACTTGCCAGTGTGCGTCCGCTCTCGGTTGTAATGCTCTATCCACTGGTCAGCGTCTGCCTGTAACTCCTCCAGGCTCTCGTAGAGCTTCTTACGAAAAGCCACTCGATAGAACTCATCCAACATCGTCCGATGGAATCGCTCACAGATGCCGTTGGTCTGCGGCGACTTCGCTTTCGTCTTCGTGTGGTCTACGTCTTCAAGCGCGAGGAAGAGTTCGTACTCGTGGTGCTCCAGGTTGCCGCAGTACTCTGAGCCGCGATCAGTCAGGATACGAAGCAGCCGCACGCCTTGCTCTTCAAAGAACGGCAGCACCCGATCATTGAGCATATCAGCCGCCACGAGCGCGTTCTTCCTGTCATAGAGCTTGATGAGCGCAACCTTGGAATAGGTATCGATGAAAGTCTGCTGGTAGATACGCCCCACGCCTTTGAGCGTCCCGACGTAGAAAGTGTCTTGCGCTCCCAGATAGCCCGGATGCTCGGTCTCGATCTCGCCATGCGCCTCTTTAACTTCTTTGGCTTTCTCCAATGCCAAAAGTTGCTCTTCTGTGAGTACCAGGTTCTCTTGCGCGGCCTTGGCTTCCAGAGCTTTCAATCGCTTCTTAAAAGTCTCCAGGTCGTGGCGCTGCCAGATGTTGCGCACGCCGCCGGGCGAGACGAAGATGCCCTGCTTCTTCAACTCATTGGAGACTCGCAACTGTCCGTGCGCGGGTTTCTCAATAGCGAAGAAGACAACCGCTCGCTCGACATGTTCTTCGACTCGATTCTTGGGGCAGGGCTTCCGTCGGCTGATCTCCTGCATGGCTAACTCGCCGCCTCTGTCGTATAGCTCTTTGAAGCGGTAGAAGCTATCGCGGCTGTAGCCCATTACCTTGCAGGCTTGCGAGACGTTACCCAAAGTCTCGGCCAGCTTCACTAATCCGACTTTATTGCGAATGATCTTTTGTTCGTTCGTCATCCGACACTCCTCCTCTGAGCATGACGCTCAGTTTATTATGGAGTGTCAGATTAAGTCGTGACTAATACAAATAAGAAGAGCTAATCTACAACTCTGCCTGCTGAATAGTCACCCCTTTTGTGTAACTATTCAGGGCATTTCATAACCGCGCTACTTAGCACCTTTGAATGCATCGTATAGTTCTTATGTCTGACGTCGCAACTTACACTTGCCTGTTGGATTTACTTGCGCGAAATCGCCTTGATTGGGACTCGGCTACTTGAACAGTTAGCTGATGATTAACATTTAGGCAAAACTGAGAAAAGTATTGTGACTGACCTCCTTCTCTTCTGTGGCTTACGTCTCGATTAGAGATGTCTAGCTTTGCCGACTTTCTTCTACATGATATTTACTCTGGTTTAAAATTGCACTTCTTGCTTTCTGAAAGATGAAAGGAACATTTCATGTGTATACGTGTCTAGAGTTGATGAACGCTAAAAGACAGAGCATTTTCTTGACAGAAGCGACGAGTACTGTGCTAATCTGCCCACGCTTCTCTTGATGAACTGTCGTGAGCCTACTGCCCGCGATTTGACTCCCGTCTCTATTAACATTGGAATATTTTAGGTATGCCTATCCCCCACTGTGCATCTACTCCGACTGCAAAATCACTCTCAGCTTTTCAAGTAGAAGTTGATCCACAGCCAAAAAACAGAGCTATAAATTGCAGGCTTGATAATAGACCTCTTGCAATAGTCGGATTCGGTAAAGGCATCATCCGCGAATGAGTGTTGGGGTCTGATAATATGGTTTATGTCACAAAGCTCTTCATAACATAAAGAAAATTATGATCTATCCTACGATTCCTAGTTTTTCAGGTCGACACGTATAGTGCAAGTGCTAGCGTCCAGCTTACCATTCAGCTTATTATCACCAATGCATCCTGGATTGGCAGCTAATCTTAGTTTTGTCATTAACGTTATGTGCATAATATACTCATGAGCGTTGTATTGAGCTGTTCCGTGTCAAGAACACTCTTTCTCACCGGAGGCATACGTGCCATTGTCTGCAGACGAGAAGAAATGGATTGAGGAATTAGTGGATAAGTTGACTTCCGCAGCCAATCAGGGTGACAAGCGCGAAGGAGACAATAAGGAGTTCTTACTTCACCTTTACGATCAACTCTGGGAGAACATGCGGGCGAAAGAAAATCGCCTATGGTCATTCCTGTCACTCTACGGGGCCGCTGTAGGTTTAGTGTTCGCTGGAGGTCAAGCGAGTGGCCTCGCCGGAGCCGAGTTGTTCGCGCTGATTATCGTAATGGGGCTTACGACATGGGCCATTCTTATCATGCTGAACGCGAATTACTGGATTCGCAGAAACTTGTTGATGGTCGGGGGGATTGAGGATAAGTATCCCGGTATTAAAAAGGGAATTTATCCGCGAGGATTTCCCGAAGCTAAAAAGGGAAGCTTCGACGCGCTCTACCGTGGCAGCATCTTGGTTTTAAGCCTCATTCTGTTACTTTTTTTCGCGCGCGCGATCTGGACTTACCGTAATCCCACATCGTTCGACACGTTCCATATTTTCCTAAGCGTTATTTTACTTTACTTGCTCTTGATCAGTTTCGCGCTTTACTGCTTGAAACAGCATGAGGATTACATTGCGCTCCACCATTCAACAAAAAGGAAGCAGTTGCTAAGAGCTGAGAAATTCACGCATTCCAACTGGCGAGATACGCTCCAGGATGAGTTAGGTGACCGTAAGAAGTTAAGCGTGCGCCCCTATTTACTGCTACTGCTGCTTTGCGTGATGGGCTTATTCGACTTCGTTCTGCGCCGAAACGGCTATACGTGGCCTTTCATCCTGTGGTGCATTATTCCGCAGATACTCTTGATACCTATTTTTGTCTGGCAATGGCATAAATATAGAAGTCCTTATAACGTTGACGCCGCGCTGGCGCCGTTGCAAAACGCAACGAAGGCGGGTCTTCTAGTTCAAGTGAGACAGGAATGGGACAGCATAAAGGCCAACTCCGGTAAGAGGGCTGACTTAAAACCGAAGTTTGATGAGCTGGCCGGCAAAGTGGACGCCCAAATGGGTCTTCTGGAAGCTCCTCTGGGAGAATTAAAAACACTCTTACGATCGCTTATAGAGCTCGACGATGCAAGTATTGCCGAGGGGCTGAACAAAATGGTCGCCGACTTGAATAAAATAGAGTCGCCGACCGAGAACACCGATAACGAAGTTTGGGCGACGAAGGTTGACAATGTCGTGGACAGCTCCTTAGAGGCAAAGTGGTATCCGCCGGAGAATGTTAAAATTCTAATCGGCATTCTGCTATTGTCTGTGGTCAATCCGATCTATTTCTTTTACGTAACGAAGCCGAAGTTAAGAGAGGATTTCACAAGTGGGGCGAAGACCGTCTCCTCCACGGATTTGAACCGACAAATTGAGAAAGTACAGCAAGACCTGAAAAAGATTGAGAACTCATTTCAAGAGATGCAAAGCGTAGAGACGCAGAGAGAGCTGATTGAGCAACGGCTTATACCATTTCAGCAGCGTCTCAACAACCTCGAAAGCCTTCAGCAGGAGATGCTTAAACCGCCCCCATCGCCGACCCTGCGCTCTACCCCCTAGTTATTATGAGAGCAGACTGCCACGTCCACCTAGATAAAATCGGCGGGCCCCATAAGACCGTGCCGCCCAGCGTTGAAATGTTCACGACATACGCCCGCCGGGAGGATATCTCCCTTTTCTTTGTGATCTACGAGAAGGACGAAACATTGGCCCGCTTTCGGGCGACGGGCTATGACATGATTCCGATCTACTGGGAACGCACGCCGCTCACACCCGGCATTCCAACTTCCGCGAGGGCTGTTAAGCTTCACCCTTACATTGAGAGATACCAATTGACGAGATCTAACGTCGAACCTGCGCTCGAAGTGGCGAGGGAGAAAAATCTATTTGTCTTCATCCACACCGAGGATCGCGAGCCCGAATTATCGCGCGGCAGACTCGTCGCGGAACTGGCGCGTGCCTATCCGGGGCTACTCTTTGTGATGGCCCACTCCGGCTCGTACGCACCCCCCAACGTTGATTATCCCGGCTCCGTGCCCATTCAAGACGGGCGAGTTCGCGAGCTGGTCTCTGAAGCCGTTGAGGTAGCGCGCCGCTTCGATAACGTCTACTTGGAAACCTCTATCTTGGCGTCAGAAGCCAAATCGGAAATTTTGGCGAAGGCTCCCGTGTCGAAGCTGTTGATCGGCTCTGATTTCCCCATATTGGAGGAGACCCAATGGGCATCTCTGCAGTTTCAGGAAAAGCAGTTGCTACGTTTCGGCCTCTCTGAAGGAGATATTGATCAGATACATCAGAACGCCCGCAGACTCGCAAAGGCGTTTCAGGTCAATAGGGCTTAAAACTTTTCCCACAGGTGATTAGAAAGTCCACCGTTTGTGAATCTGACGACTCAACTGTATTCACAGTATGGCATTAGGCTTCCGGCCTTATAGGTTTTGTGCCGGCCAAATCCAGACGTTGAGGCGTCGCTTCTTCCCTTCCTCAACACCCGCTAACTGCCCATCCATGCGTTCGTAGAAACCATTCGCCGCAATATCAACAGGGGTCTTGAGCCGCCGGGGCAACGGGACGGCGAGAAGGAGCGCCTTTCCTGCGCCCTTCTTTTCGCTAACGAGGTCGTATATCACGTTCCAGCCGTCCCGGCGCTTGTGCCAACGACAGAACCCCTCTTCGTCCCCCGCTACCAGCATTTCATGTTTCAAAATAGAGTCTTTGATTGCGCCGTAACTTACGTAACCCAGTTCTTTTTTGTGCCTCTGAGCCATAGCCTTGATCCAGTCGTAGTCAGAGATATTCGCAGTCCGTACCTTCATGAGATGCGCCTTCTGAACTTTTGGTCCTCTAGGTTGAATTGGTGAGTTGCTCACTGTGTTGCAACAACAAGAGTTATTATATTGAAGTAAACACTCCAGATCGTGCCCAAGCATCTGCGGATCGGCAAAGAGTGAGCGTTGCACATCCTCTAGTTTAGCAATTTTAAGGATCGCCTGAGCTGAGACGCGCTCATGAATGTGCAGCGCCACCGGCTCCACCTCAAACCCCTTCTTCTCGCGCTTGCCAGCCCACTCCAGCCACGGCTCATGCTGGCGCAACGCGTCTGCCAGCGTGCGAGCCTCTTCCTCAGTTAGCCTTCGCGTTCGAGCTTCAGCCAGAAGCTCAAACACGCGGTCTGACGCTTCCGCTTGATCGAAACGCAATACTGGTGGCAGATGAGGGTTGTACGCATACTTTACCTTCGACACCTCGCGCACAGGTGCTTGCGCAGCTAATCCAGCCGGTGGATTATTCTTACGCTTTGCCTCATGACGATAATCAACGACGGCCGCCTCTGCGGATTTGCTAGCCCTCTTCCGTGACATCAGTGCCAACGCTCCGTGAAAAGGAAATGATACTTACTAAAAGGCAAGGGCAAGGCTCGCCCCGCCCCTGTATGCAATTTGCTCTAGATCGGGATCGGACGCCATCTACACGTAATCCGCCGGGCGCCTCAGTAAGCGAAATGGATTCAACATTCGCTCGCCCATCACGTAACCTGGGAACTGTTGTAATGCTTCTCCCACCGCAGCAGCATAAATCGGATGGGACGCAGTCCACAACGGATGAGCCTCGATGTAAATTCTGCGCCTGTTGTGGTGAACGTAACAATTCAGACCCCTAACAGGGCCGGCCTGCTGGTAGAGTAGACGCTGCATCGTCGCTGCCCCCACCCCTTGTGCCGGATCAACTAGGTTGCGCCACGGATTATCCTGGCCCCCGACTTGGGAGGCTAGATCTATAACCGCCGCGCCTGAAGTCGCAACCCGCAACATGTCGAGAGCGAGACGCCAATCAAGGAGTCCGTGGTAAGGCAGGTTGTAAAAATCACGTAAGCAGCGGTTGCAAGAGGTGTCACAGTCGAGCCCGTGTGGCCTGGGCGCGAGCGGCCCCGTGACAACTGTCAAGTCCATCCACTTCCTGGCCGTGCTCTGTTTAGGAGGATTGCCCGGAGCGTAATTCAGGTCACCTTGTTGCAAAGCTCTTCTGAAATTGTCCGACACGCCCAGCCACTGACAGTACCCCGCCCCGTTTTCCAGTTTATCACTCAGAAATGCCTGCCCGATGGGTAGCCCAGCCGCGCCCTCTATCGTTCGGAATCCGGCGTCCAACTCCTGCGTATCGATGTCTAACTCAGCCGCGGCGGCCGTGCGCAGAAAGAAAGCGAAAGAGAACCACGCCGCTCGCCCTTCGACCGTTGTAGGGTCGGCAAAGACTCCGTCCGGCCATTGGTTGATATCTACCAGAAGGATGTCTGTGCGCCGTTTGGATAGCAGAGCGATGCGGTACTTCGGACCGGTGACCGAAACGCCCGTGCCGGGTCTCGGTTCCACGGCGTAAGCCCCCTGGCGCTGCGTACCCCTCACAACCGCCCTCTGAAAATCAAAGCCGCCTCTCCCTCCGTTGTCGTTGATAGATAGAATCTCATCAGAAAAAGTGATGACATTCGTGTTTTCAACAACATCTGGCGGATCAGGAGGCGGTTGAACGCCCAGTGTAGGGCGCGTCGCCCGCGGATACCACTCGAACGAACCGTCGAAATCTTCCGGCGTCAGGTCGGTGAAGAAGTTTTTCGGCTCTCGCGCGTCAATTGGGCGCAAAGTCATCTGGGTACAGACAGGACATTGGATCGGGGTCGGCTCCTGATCCCCGACAGCCGCAGCATTAGTTACGGGGAGGTTCGGGACCCTCGCTTGGCAGTTATCACAGACGCCCACGGGTGAAGTGCCCGCGGTCAAATCAGGATAGAATCCGGGGCTCGTTGCGACGCCCGGCCCTGCCGGTTTCAAATCCACCACCCCACACGCCGTGTGTACCGCCTTGTCCTTCACCGTCTCCGAGCCCGGGGCGAATTGGCTAATCGCTATGTCGAGCTCGCGGTCAACTGTGCCGCGCTCCGGCGGCCAAGGGTTTCCGACCGTCGGCCAGCGCGTGAACAGCAGCCGCACGCGAGTCGGGAAACCGAACATGGGTAACAGTCCGGCATTCGACAAAAGCTCACTGAGGGCGTCCTGCGTGTAAGCCGGATTGTTGACCACACCCGTAATAGTGTCCACCAGCTCATTCCGCAAATACGTGATCATCTCTTGGCGAAAACCTTGCTGTTGCTCTAGCTGAGTGCCGACAAGTAAAGCATCGAGCACGCCATCTATTACAGGCTGATTGGCGGGGTCATCAATCCATGCCTGAATGTCAGGCGCGATGTTCGACCAGTTGGTCTTCGGGCCGAACTCGCCGTGTACGCTCTCCGGCGTGTTAGTGCCTGCCGCCTGCGCGTTCACCGCCGCTTGTACCTGCGCCGCTTGCACGTTGGGTGATTCGAAGGCCTGCCGCAAGATTTCTTTGACCAGTACGCGGCGGAAGATGGGCCTGCTTGAAGTGTCGACGTAGGGCAGCGGCGGCGGATCGCCCGTCATCTGCTCCGTGCGTTCATAGTAGTAATCGTCGTGACTACGGCCCCGACAGAATGTCAAAGCCATGGAAACGCCCGTGCCGCGACGTCCCGCACGTCCGACACGCTGTTGGTAGTTAAAGCGGCGCGGCGGCATGTTCGCCATCATCACGCTGTTCAGTGAGCCGATGTCGACGCCGGCCTCCATAGTCGTCGTCACGCTCAGCAGATCGATTCCGAGCACTCGATCAATTCTGCTCTCGTCGGGCGTAAACACTTCTTGGAAGTAGCGCTGGCGTGCCGGGCGCTCGACCGCGTCGGTTTGTCCTGTCAACTCTTCGCTGTGCAGGCGGAACTCTCCTCCGGATTTCTCAGAAAGGTACAGGTAGTAATCAAATGTTTGTTGCCTGTTGCTTTGCACGAGCCTTTCGTCTCCGCAGTCAGGACATAAACCTCCTGCCTCGTGCAAGTAGAAGGCATTGCAAGTCGGACACCGCCACCCTATCACCTGTTGTTGACCGGTAGGCTGCGGCAGGAGGTACAGTTTCTCGGGATCGATGCCCATCCCATACAGCCCGCCCACTGCCACGTCCACGCCGGGACTGCTGAGATGCTGCTCCAGTGTGATGGGCGCTATGCCGATGTTACTTAAGAAAGCGTTGGCGTAGGTCGGAATGCTCTTTGACTGGCCCTCGTTAAAGTATTCGGCAAAGCGGTAAGAACGCCGGATACCTAGGAGACGGATCACGGCGTCGGCAGCCTGAACGAGTAGCGGCCTCGTCCCGACGGGCGGCATGTAGGTCACCCTCCCCTGCCCCAGACCCTCCAACGTTCGCGCGACATGTGGGAACAGCGCGTACATCAATTCGGCCATTAGTGTAGAGTCGATTTGCCCCAGAAGCCTCCGGGCTTCGGGCCCTAACTGGGCCAACTCTTGGGGTGCTTGCGACCGATCCTGCGGCCAATCGTAGCACTCGTACCATTTGTAAAATCTTGGAGGGGTGTTTCCAGCTTGTACTACATAGTTCAAGAGATCGTGACTCGTGCCCCCAGGGTTAGTGCCTAGCGTGAGCATTAAGCTATGTACGGCTCCTCGTATCTCGCGCAGTGGGACGCCGCCGGGGTAGTTACTAACCATCTTCATCATCTCGTCGGCCCAACTTTGATTGCTCGGCGGGCGACCTTGCAACCATCTCTCTATCTCGGGCCATAAATTCGGATTAGACCTCTCAAAATCTTGTGCGAGAGAATTATCCTGAAGTTGGGGCGGTTGCGAGACGACTGCGTATAGCTGAGGATTTAATGCCTGAATCGTGGTAGGCGCATTCGGGAAGTATGAGGCTGTAACACGCATGTAAGCTTCAAACATGCGCCAGTAGTTATTCAATGCCGAGATCAGAGCTAGCCGGATCATATCGCGGAAGTGGTCGCGTTCCATCCCGGCGGCCAGCTTCGCCGCGTCTTGCCGACTGTCAGAGAAGATGACGAGCTTTCTGGTCGACCTCGTCGGCATCTCACGATACAGTGCGCTGGCAAGCACCTGGCAGGCCTTCTGGAACCCTGTCCGATGGTTGCGAAGAGGCGTCTTGATCCTTTTGCGCCTTCCGTAGTCGGAGGCGCAATGCGGGCAACGGCTCGGCATCGCTGGCTCGTCGGCATGATTCCCTGGTATGACGTACAGCCATCCGGCGACCTCATCCGCCGCTACCTGTGTGCCCATGCTCTGCATAAGAACGCCAGTAAAGATATTCAACCGTGCCCTTCGCCATCTTCTTCGAATCCCCTGAAATATGTAACTATAGTCGGTATTTGAGTCATCGCTGCCAATCTGCGGAACAGTTGACCACGGAGTTGCCTCATTTAACGGCCAAAAGATTGCGTATTGACCATGTCTCTGCTCAGTTGAGACCTGATCCGGCATTTTCTGCAGGTCGGGTTGGTCGGCAGTCAGGATTTCGAAGCCCTGCTGCGGGCTTCTGAAGCCGCCGAGGAACACCTCGCCGCATACCTCACACACAACCAGGTCGAGCGCTCTGCCGCCGCACGAACATGCCAGCCGGTGCCTGGCATGGAGCGCGCCGACCGGCAGCGCATCCCCTTGCTGCCTTGCCGCGCAGAGAGAATCCGTGCAGTTCGGGTTAACACATACCCAGAGGTTTTGCAGGTTATGAAAGAAGAGATGCCCGCGGACCGGCTGCTGCGAGACGCCGGCGGGAGTCTGGCTCATGCCTAAGGCCAATAGAAGCCCCCGCATCGCATCAGAGACGGAACTGTTTTGGCCGGGTTGCGCCCCCGGAAATAAGACCCTGTCAAGCTCTACGACTTTCGTAGCGCGTACGCTGCCGTTAACCTCAATGCATGCGCTTCTCAGCGCGTCAGGCGCGCGCTGGGCCAAGAGCGCATTTGCCAGAGAGACGTTAGCCGGTGAGGTGGCAGGCTGCCTGAGCCCCATCACGAGGTTTGTCATGGCGGTCTGTGCCGCAGAAGTCGTCGGATCGGGCGGCGTCATCGGTTCTAGGGGGACCGCCTCGACATCTCGAGCGAACTGCTCGAAAGAATTCCTGAACGCCACCATGCGTGCGTGGGCGCCGGCCGCGGGCGGTACTTGCTCGCCGGAGATTAGTGAGAAGCGGTTACGTCCGAAAAATTCGTTGAGAAAGGTCTGCGACTTAGGGGCGTCGGTCACGCTCGCCGAAGTCGTTAAGATAACAAGTTGCTCGGAGTCAAGGTTCAAGCCGAGACGCTGGATCAGCAGGCGCAGAATGTAGGCGACCTCGGTACCTGGGGTTCCGCGGTATGCGTGCAGCTCGTCGACTATGAGAAAGAATTTGCGCTGCCGATCACCTGCGAGCCATTCCCGCGTTTTGTCGAAAATAGCGGCCTCGATACTGCGCATCAACATGATGTTCAGCATGCTGTAATTCGTAATCAAGATGTCGGGGGGCGTCTCCTGCATGTCCCACCTCGACCACATCTCGCCGCCGTCGACGTTAGGGAAGTAATACCGTATGTCCGGGTTAGCGTTAATAAGATTGGGACTAGCTTCGAATGTGTCCTTGAGCCGCTGACGAAGGCGGCCGACAGCAGTCGGATTCTGGGCCGAGCCGGAGACGGGCGTGGCTCCCGTGTAGCGACCAAACAAGACACGGTTGCCGCGCCGATGGTTGTTCATCCAGGTGTGAGCTTCCGGCGAATCGAGCGTGCTCCGTAGGCGGCGGAGTTGATCTTCAACTAAGGCGTTAAGCGGGTAAAGGATGATCGCCCTTAACGCGTGAAGGTGTTCAGTATTGCGGCCCGAGTGCCCCCACTGACTGGTCCTTTGGTTGGGCTGAGGGTTAACGTTCGGATCCCACCACCGCCTGTTTGGCGGAAGCCCAGGACTCACCGGCCAATTCCTAGACTCACGAGCGATCTCTGCGAGCAACGGCAGCAGGAAGCACTCTGTCTTACCCGAGCCAGTGCCCGTCGTCACAACGATGTCGCGCCCCTTGTTGATGACCTCGTCGAGACTCTCCCACTGGTGCGTGTACAGCTCTCTGCCTTCCGGGATGAGGTCTTTCGCCAGAAACTGAAGGTCCTCATAACCGGGAGGCAGTGCCCTGCTGGCCGCCGCCAGATCCAAGCCGGAGCTGGGGTAAACCGGCACAGTTTCCAGTAAGGGCGGTTGGGATAAAATCCCCTGCTGTGAAAGAAGCTGCCGCCTCTCCTGTCCGAGCGTCTCGTGGCGCAATGGGAAAGCGCTCTCTATGTACCAACGGTAAACTTGGTTGATGCGCTCGTATGCGCCGACCAGATCATGCATGATGTCTCTCCTCCACCGAGACGTTCAGTTTTTGGGCAAGGGCGTGAGAAAGCTTAGCTGGAATCTGCTGGTAAATCACCGACCCAGGGTCTTTAATCCTGCGAGGTAGGAAGCCGGAAGAAAGCACCAGCGCTCGCTCGTAAAGCAGCGGCCAATGTTGTGCGATAGGTATCTTCAGTTCGTTCTTCCCAGAGGCGTGCTCGACCACGCACCGCGACCCCGCAGTTTGGTGAGCCAGAAAACGAAGGCCGTACCAATCGCCTTTCAGCCATCGCTGCCCGGCCTGATCAAAGTATAAGGTCATGCCGACACCCGTCACTCGATGCGTCAGGCGGTACATCCCGGATTCCCCGCTATAAATGTTGTGTCTTTCGCTGATCTCTTGACACGGCGAAAATCTCTCGTCGGCCCACCTTTCGATTTCGTAGCTGTAAGGATTAAGCTTCTCAATTCGCGCTAGCGAATCTTGCCACCCCGCCAGGTCAGGCAAGATCGCGGCCAGTTTAAACGAGGCCGATCCTGCGGCTGTGAGGATCACTCCTCCCTTGAAACGGATGGTCTCACCTTCATCTAAAGAAAAGCCGTTAATCGCTAGACGCGTCGGGCTGCTATGCTCGGGTTGCGGCCTATCCACGATGCCGAATTGTTCTGAAATCTCTTCAAGTAACTCCGGCGTCCGCTGGCCGCATAAAAATACTTCCCCTGACTGAGAACGCACTGCGGCAGCAGGGCAAATGGACCACCGCGCCCCGTCCGCAGAACACTCGACGTGTCCCAGAAGCATCAGCCGCCGCTGTATGTACCGGGCGTGCCTTGGGTCTTTGACCAGCCGCAGAAGCTGACATGCTTGGACAAACACCTCCCAAGAGCCTTCCGCTCTGGCTGAGAGCCAGTAAAGCAGCTGGTCGAACCGCTGGTCGGCCTTGCTGTCTTCCAGGCCGGTGTCCGGCAATTCGGTCTCGGATAGGTCGAACGGGTCGATGGCGTGACCCACGCCGGCAGTCGTGTACCCCGGTACTTGACGGGCGACTTCACCGACTGCGGCTGTGGTTTCAGTGGACGTGAAGTAGTGTGTCTCGATCTCCTCGCCGCGGAGCTTCCACTGAATGTAATTAATCTCCATGGGCCAGTAGGCGGAACCCTCCAGACCTAAAAGCTCCAGAACGCGCCTCACCTCTTCCGGCAGGTAAACGTCACTCCAACCCTTCACCCCTAAAAAGAAATAAAACCGATCTCGCGAAGTCTTGGCGAATTTAACGAGTGGGATTTTGTTCGCGAGCTTCCGCCCCTCCACAACGCGCCGTAGCTTTTCTAAAACGACCTGCGGGTCGGCATCAGTGTGGACCCCGACATACCTATGCACTGCGTTATCACTAGCCACCGCTCGATCCTCCGTCGGTGGTGATAAGTGCTCCATTGAGAGTCGAGCTTCCTAGCCGGACGGAGTAAGACTGCTGAAGCTCCGCGCAGGTCAGCGACCTCCAAGGCAGGATTCTAAAAACCTGTTGTGCGAGTAGTCGCCCCCCGTCGTACACTTGGAGAAAGTAGTCGCCTCTTGTCTTTACGGGCAACTCAAAATACTGATTCGTTTCAACCGTCTCGTCTATGATTGGTGCGTCGATATGGGCTACGTCGTCACGCACCACGAGTCTAAGACTCTCCTCAAAAGCGTGTATGGCCACCTCTGGCCCGTAACCTTCGAGCCAGCCTCTCTGCTGCGGGATCCTCAGCCCGCTGCGTAGCGCTATGGTGGCAGAGGCGCTAGGCCATAGGGCATCGAACAGATCATTACTCTCGGCGAGGACTTCACCCCAGTCCGGCGACGTAATCACACATTCCCGGTACTCGACCCATCCCCGGCCGGTTTCATCTGACTGAAACTCATGCTCCCACCTAAGAAGTCCAGCCTGACTGAGCATCTCCATATTCGACGCATGTTTTTTACGGCAGAGCAGAATAAAGCTCTCGTAAATGCCCGGGTGGCGCCAACTGGCGAGCACACCTGAGTCTTCATTTTCCTGGTCGCGGACGAAGATCCAGAAATCACGTTCGGGCAGGACAAGCTCCCTGACTTCCGCATCGCCCCGCACGGGGTAGCGTTTCCCGCCAGCAGGATCTTCCGGCCACAGCGGCATGAACCATCCAGGCCGCTCCTCTCTGAGCGGTTGAGACTTGCCGTCTTTCAGTACCTGGAGGTTGGCCCCCTCCCAGCGTTTAGGCTTGCGCGGGTACAGGAGGTAGCTGATCGAACCCGCCAGCGGGTCCTCTGCACGGTAGAGTCCCGCGATGATGCGGCGCTGTATAACCCGACGGCCGGCTGATCCCGGTTGTTCCTTGCCTGTCCAGTCGAGTGTGTCATACAGATCGAACAACGCATCTACTATTGCCTCGTATCTGGTAGGCTCGGCTTCCTGAAAAAGCTCCCTGAGATGCTGTGTGTTAAAGAGGCCGGCATTCATACGCAGCCAAGCTGATAGCTTATCTCTATCCCATTCCCTGCTTATCCTGTGCGACCTCGCTGCCTCCCTGAACACACGTGCCAAGCGTCTCTTGTCTCCGTCACGCAGCAGCGCTTGGCTCAGTGCGTAGTGAATATACTTGGCGCTGCCCTGCCCGCGTTCTGCGGAGGGCAGAAAGCCTTTCCATAAAATCCACCGATTCCACAGTAACCAAAGGGACACTTCGGCGCCGGATTGGAGGCCTCGCGGTCGACGAGATTCACCATCAGTCAAGCCCAACACGCGGCGTAGGGGCGTGAAGTAGTTACTTTCTGTGATTGCTTCCTCGTCAGCCATTCGGTGCGCCGCCAATACCATGGCTCCAAGAAAGGCCACACAGTTGGGCAATCCGTCTGCGGCGGCATCCCTAACGCGGCCGAGGCGTACCTCGTCCCCGACGACGCACCGGGCGCGAACGGCTAATAGAAAATCTTCCGCCCAATCCTTGTTTTCCGATCCCATCCGTAAAAAACGCCGCCCTATGTCAATGAGGGCGTCTTCATCAACACTCAAATAGACGGTTGCTCCGGTAGGCAAACCGCTCACGAAATAATCGGCGATAGCTGTGTTCCACAGATCGTAACTAGCCACTTAAGCCTCCGAACCATGCTTCCCACGTGTAACATCTTCGGTTTGTGTCTTTACATTCGTAGTCGGTCTTTTCTTAACAAGGGATTGGCCATCATGCGCCTCATGCGGAAATCTAAAAGTCCGCAACCTGCTTGATACTAATAGAATGATGTGTTAACCTCGCCTGCCTAGAAGTGACTGAGGAACAAGCAGGCGGTAAGGCTTTGTTAATCAGCGATTTCCTTCAACACGACGCCCAACCTGCTCGCGAGCGGTTGCGCCAACTCACCCGACACACCTTCGTATCGCAGCCACTTCTGGTTGTCAGCCGGGCGGGGCAGCTGCCCAGTAGCAAGCACTAGTGCTCGTTCATAGAGCAAGGGCCAGCGCTCTGCGGCTGGAATCATCAGCTCATTCGTATTAGCTTGATAAACGACTTCGCAATCCTGTCCGGCATCTCTATAGACTAAGAAACGTAAGCCATACCAATCCCCTTTTAACCATTTCTGTCCATTACAGTCAAAGTATAAGACCATCTGATAGGAGTTTGCCTCCCTTGTAAGGCGGTAAAGGCCTGGTTCGCCAACATACTTATCACCCCGCTGGTAGAAATCGGGGCACTGAGCGTACTGACTACCGTCCCACCGTTCGACAGAGCAATTGGTAGTGTTTAGCTTCTCGATTGAAGTGAGCGTGTCCTTCCAACCTTCTACGTCAGGCAACAGCTCTGCGAGACGTGTGGAGGCCGTGCCGGTCACGTGGAGAGCGACCCCAGATGTCAGTTGTAAGACTCCCTCGGCGGATGGTTCGTATCTGACCTCTATCCGCGACGGCCCTTGATTGTCGAGCTGCGGGTATTCGGCAACGGTCCAAAAACCTTCAATAATCTTGAGTAGCTTGGGCGTGCGCTGACCGCAAAGGAATCCGACGCCGCTTTTCGACGGGCAGTGAACCAGAGCTGGCGGGCAGATTGCCCAATCTGCCCCGTCCTTCGAGCATTCTATGTGCCCGAGGAGTATGAGCCTGCGAAAGATTCGCTGAGCGTACTTAGAGTCGTCAGTGAGTCCTAGGGCTAAACATGTCCTGACAAAAGCCTCCCACGATCCTTCAGCAGTCGCCGAAAGCCAATAGAGTAATTGGTTGTACTTCTCTCCGAGTTGTGCGTCCTCCGTCTCGGACCGAAATGTTGTGTCAACAGATAGATCATATGGGTCTCCCACGTCCCTGTCCCAAAGCGGTTTGTAAGAGAGGGCGCTGAAGCCGTAGGTCTCGACCTCCGCGGCGCTGACCATGTATTTGATCTCTGACAAAGTCAAGGGCCAATATTGTCTACCTGTCAGCCCAGCCAACTTGAGTACGTTAGCTATGGGATCGGGCAAGCGAGTGCCTTCCACGCCCTCTATAGCTAGAAAGATATAAAATTGACCGCGAGCCTTTTTCTCAACCTTGATGATGGGAATGGCATGCGTTTGGTTACACGAGCGCACGACCTGCCGAATTCTCTCCAGGACCTGCGCCGTGCGACCGACTGTCTGCACGCCCACGTATCGCCGCTCTATCATTGTTGATCTTTATGCTCTAGTTCCGTTGTGGTTTCGATTACAGCCCCCTGCAACGAGAACCCACGACACTCAACGCAAATGCGTTGTCTCGGCTGAATGCAGTCGAGCGAATCCCATCCGATGATTCTCATTGATCGCGGCGGCACCTGTTTGCCGCCGCGCGATTCAATAACTTGAAGCCAGTAAACGCCGGGCGACAACTGCTGAAGGTCACGGATAGTTTTGTTGGTGATAGCATCCAGCTCGACGGCCGACTCATCTGGATGGGTGATGTTCGTTATTCTTATTCTGACGAGCTTATCTTCGAAAGACGTTATTTTAACTTCGGGCTGCAGTCCCTCTAACCAGGCACCGCCCGCTTGATCTACGACTTTCAATCCACCCGTCACCGTGATGGACGCCGAAAGCTCTGGTTTTAATGCGTCATAAAGATCCTCCTTTTGCGGGAGGACTCCATCCCAGTTTTGTGAAACGATCATGCATTCGCGGTATTCAACCCAGCCATCATATGATCCCGTTAGCGGGAGCTCATGATCCCAAGTTAACAGGTTCTCATCCCTTAAAATCTGCAACTGATCCCCGTACTCTCTTCGACAGAGCAGAAGAAATGTTTGACCTACATCCGGTTGACCCCAACTAGCAAACACACCTGATCCTGGACTCTCCGGGTCGCGTACTAAAATCCAGAAGCCACGTTCCGGTAATACCAACTCTTGGATTAGCGGATCACCTTCTACTTTATAAATCACTCCACCCGAAGGGTCTTCAGCCCAATGTAGAGGAATGAACCACCCCGGCCTCTCTTCCTGAAGGGGATATTTCTCGCCGTCCTTAAACAGCTTCAGAGTTGCGCCTCTTTGGCTGCGCTTCGGCTGACGCGGGTATAAGCAGTAGTTAATCGTTCCCGCAAGGAAGTCCTCGTGACGATAGAGTCCAGCAGTTAGTCGCCGCTGTATAGCAAGGCCGCTTGCGTGTCTAACGCGCGCGGCTTCTTGCGTCCAATCCATTGAGGCATAAACCTCATATACGGCGTCAACGAAGGCGTCATAACGCTTTGGGTCTGATTCCTGGATCAACTCACGGAAATGTCTCCTCGTAGATAGTAAGCTGCTCCCTCTTACGCGAAGCCACGTTCCCAAGCGGTCGCGATCCCATGCGCGGTTCAAACGACCGGCCCTTTCCTCTCCTCTTAAAACGTCCTCCAATCTCTCTTTGTCACCTTCACGGAGTAGTGACTGACTGAGCGGATAATTGATATACCTGTTAACTGGGTCTAATCCATACTCGGCTGATGGGAGCCAACCCTTCTGAATGATCCAGCGGTTCCACGTCTCCCAGAGAGGCTCTTCAATACCAGCGGGCAGTAGGCCGGGCGGTCTACCCTTTCCCGAGAAGCCGAATACTTCTCGTAGGCGTGTGAAGTAATTCGTGTCAGAGACCCTCTCCTCTTCGTCCTCATCTTCCGCCATACGGTGGGCAGCCAGCACCATCGCTGCAAGAAAGGCAACGCCGCGTGGTAAATCATCAGGTCCCAAGCCACTTATATTATCCAGGTTAACCTGACCGCTTCTTATGCACTCAGATCGTATGGTAGCCTCAAAGTCCGCGACCAATCCGCTCCCGATCTCACGCCCCAAATATCTATGACCGATGTCTCTCAAGGCGTCGTTGTCAACACTTAAATAAACCGTCGCCCCCGCCGGCAAACCGCCGACGAAGTATTCGGCAATGGCTTTGTTCCAATCGCTGTAGCTCGCCATGCTTCTAAAAAGTTTGTCTCATGAGACTATCGCCTGATCCAGTCGATAAAATCAGAACATGCCTCCGCAGCCTTCGCTAGTGCATCTCGGATATAAGACGGCTGCGTACCTATCTGAATTACCAAGGTGTCAATAGCTCTTGTCATCGGTATCATCGTCCAACGGGCGGCGAAAAGTCGTGCGAGCTGCGGGTCATCCGCAAACACGCCGGGCGCAGCTATGATGGGGGGCTGCCATTGCGCCCTCTTGTATTCGTAGAATGCGTCGAGACCAAAGTTGATTACCACCCAGCCTTCGAGACCGCGGCAGGAGTCGTATTGCACGAACCGCAATTGTTTCACAGAAGTTGGATAGCTGGTGCGTATGTCTTCCGACACTCCATCCCATACTTCTTGATCCCAGCCGGCGAGGATGTTTGCGGGGACAGATCCGGTGACCTCTCCGGCGCTGTCGCGGGCGACCATTGAGGGGGGCACGCACGCGAGCATATCTACCGGATGGTTACCGTCGGCCTCGTTGTATCGGATGAGCTGCTCGTGGAAATTACGGTCTGAGAAATAATCACCCTCGACGATGATGACGCGGCCGCCAGGTGCGTCATTGTTCGGCAGAGTATTCCACTGCCACAGACCTAGCGCGGAGGCAAGCTGTGTGACGAACCTGGATAAACCTGCTTTCATTCGTAGGCACCTTTTAAGCTTTATGGTGTGAACCTCATGTGGCGCCAGGCCGCCTTTCCAGTTACACGCCTTTTCGTGCCGAACGAATTGGTCAATGCCATCAGCAATCACGAATTTCGTACCGGGATAGAGGCAGCGCAACAAATCCCTCTCGTTCTCCGGCCAGTCTTGAGCTTCATCGACGAAAATATAATTCCAGTTAAAGTCCTCACGGCTCTTGGTTAACTTGTCAATATCCGAAGGCGTAACCGCCCCCTCCTTAATGTAAGTAAGGGCGCGCTCTTTATACTCCTCATATTTTTTTAGGAAGGGCGCTTCTTCATAATCGAACCCGAGGCCGCGCAGAGCCGAGTAGAGAAAGGAATGGATGGTCTGAATCTGGATCGTACTTTCTCCCAGGCTGTCTGGAAGATTCATCAGGGTGAAAAGCCTCCTCAGGTCGGCCACTAGAGCTTTGTTGTAAGTGAGAATCAGGACGCGCGCACTACGCTCCTCATAGGCTTGCCAGGCCAGCCGAAGTAGGATGATCGTCTTACCCGTGCCGCCCCGGCCTTCAAAGATAAGGTGTTTCGAGTTGAGATGATCAACCCAACCTTTATTGATTGCTGCGCAGCAGATACGGTCCATCTTGACTCTATCAAGGTGTGTAGGCTGAACCGTCTTAGTGAGGCTCTCGCAGACAGCTTGGAAGGAGTCAGGCTGATTCGGCAGCCGCGCATCAATAGTCCACAGCCCATTCCGAAAGCGTGGAGGTGACTCTTGGCCGATGACGTTAATGAACAGATCCCAAGTGGCGTTCCCGCCCAGAATATTATGTGGCCGTTTGGGTAAGTCTGCGTTCTCGACGTTCCTCAGCCAAATTAGATTCGTAATGTGCGGCGCTGTAACTCGGTGATGCTGCAAATAGTTCTTCAGCGCGAATATCTGTTTGTGACTCTGCTCTGTGACGTTTTTCCATGTTAGCCCGTATTGCACCTCCAACTGGGTTCCAACGAACCGGACGCTTTCGGGGCTTGAATCTTTGACCTCTACTATTAAACAGATACTCTGAACGTAGACCGAACTAGGCTTTTTGAGTGTGTTGTCCCACGTGTCGAAGAAAGGTAAAAACGGTGTGTATTTAGCGCGCGCGGAGAATTGGCCTAATACCACAATATCCAGATCGCGCACAGGCTGCCCGTGGCATTTGACGCCTGCAATAACATATATCTCCGTGCCGGGGTCATCTTCAGCCCAAGGCCAGGATTCGAGAATCAACTGGCGGAGAGTTCGAGCTGCCTCCCATTCGGAGCCATCCATACTTCCAAGCAGACGTATCATACCTAACGACCGTGACTTGAAATATGACGGGTGAAACCGATCACGTGAACTCACTACAACCGATAGTGATTGTGAGAGTCAAGGACGCGGTGATCCCCTCACACTCCGCGTGGTAGGAATCCGCTCAATACCGCCACTCTTATTCAGCCACGGGCCGCAGATTGATTAACAAGTCGGGGAAGACACCACTGCTAGTGAGGCCATAGAATGGGCTGGTTGTAAGGGGCTTGCATGATGTCGGAAACCTTATCCTCTAATTGTTAGCATAAGCCGTGAGAGATCGAGCGCCGAGAGAAGACAGCTTCGCAGTGTCGCAACGGTTTAAGCCGTGGAAGCGCCACCTATCAAATTTTACTCCGCCTGAGCGAAGCTGGCTCGGCCGCAGACTTTCGCGGCTCTACTTTAATTAAAACTTCCCCTCGCTCGAACCTTTTCTTCAACTTCTCAAAATTGGGAGGCTTTAACGGATTATCATAGACCGTCGGTTGTAGGCCATTACCTTTCGACTTACCGTTGCCGACAGTGAATCCGTTGAGCATCCTCAGAACCTTTTCCCCGACTTGGCAAACTGCTCCGAAGTCAGTCACACCAGTTGCCGCTTGAAGTGCCTTCTCAACTTGCCGATCGATATCTTTCCAACTCATGTGTGCGCTAGAAGGATCACTCCACGGCTGACCTTTCTCTCTGTGCTGACGGCAGTCGGCGATTTTGGCCCGGAACCCTGCCAGCGCCCAACGATATAACTGCTGGAAGGTTTTGTTAAGGGCGGTGCTACCCTGTTCGCCGTCCGATGAGACCTCAAAGGATGGTGGTGGAGTGGATGGCAGCAGGGGGAGGTATGATCTCCTAAGCTCTTCCAGCTCCTTGTTAAAAGCTTGCGCTTGCCTGAAGAGTAAGCTTTGTACTTCAGACTGAACGGACAGTAGCCTTTCAGCAAATTCGTTAACAGCACCAAGACTTGACCAAGAGTCGGTGGAGAATTTTTCGCGATAATCGCGGACGAGTCGGCTTAATGTTTTTAACGGTCCGGGGTCTGTGGCTCGAACTTTTTCACACAATATTTTGGTTGCGCATAGCTGATCATTCCGCGCGGACCATAAACTCAACGCGGCTGCTCGCTCGGCAAGCTGTTTGACGCGGTCTTTGAGCTTCCCTTCAGTGTTGAAGAACGACTCCTTTTTTTGACTCCAACCTGCCGCCCAATCAACGTTGGTGTGACTTGCTTTATCAATCTCCCCCTCAGCGCGTTTCAGTTCTTTCCGAAGTGCCTTCAGTAAGTCCTCCTTCGCTTTTTCTAGGACAGTCGTGACGCCTTTAAAGTGCATGCTTAAGTCCGTCGCGTTCCAGTCTGTCTCAACATCTGTGGCGAGAACCATGCCGACCTTCTGTCTTAGGGAAATTGCTAATTTGGTTAACCCCTGAAATTCCTCATCGACACGCGACGCTAATCGTTCGTCGAGCTTGTTTGCATAAGCCTGCAATTCTTTTACCGAATCAGAACTATGTGGGTCGTCTGGAATCTCGCAGTCAAGTCTTTTCAGTTGGCGTTCCGCGACGGCGATTTTTTCGAGCAAGGCATTACGCGTGGCACTCGCGTTATGCACCGCCTTCAGGTTGCCGCCCTTATCCGCAACGAGCAGTTCTCTATCCGAGAGCAAATGGATGATCTCTTCCGCCTCATCCTCTATATATCCGTTATGACGCAGGAACTGTTTCCCGGCCTCCGCAGGCACGCCCTTCGTGCTCTTCAAACTCTTTATGTAGTCGAGGAGTAAAACCTCTGCCGGATGCATGGCAAGGCGCATGGAGAACTCTTGAGGAGTGCCGGAAGTTTCGGCCAAAGGTCCCAGCACCCTTAACAAGCTGTCTCCTGCGGCCGTGCTAGTCTGACCGAACATCTCTTTCATCATTTCCGCTTTGGGCATCTTCAGTGTTTGTCGCCCTTGCCGCGCCGCCGAATTCAATCGTGGGGACCTCAGACCTCTGCGGTATGTTTCGAGCACCTCCCGCCACGCGGGCGTTTTCACTAGAGTGTGATATCCGGGGAAGCGGCGACGGCACGCGGAGGCGAAAAGCGCTTGTAGGAGTTCAGGGCCGCGCAGGTGAAGGGGCTTCGAGCTCCCCACGTCGACAGCGCCCTGTATTATTTCCCGCACGATGAAATCTAAGGTGATCGTGACAAACGCCTTAGCCCGCCTCATCCTGGCTTCTTCCTCAACAGGCCTTTGCACGTCCGAGTCGTCTTTGTAGCCGAGGTCGCCCAGGTACGCCTCGAGGTCATGCACAGCAGACAGGATTGTGGATGGGCGAAACGGCTCCGGCTGGATGTATTTACGATAGCGTTCGAGTTCGGCTGGTACTTGCTTCTCCAAAGGCTTCATCACCGGCAGCCTGATTACGATGCCGACTACGCCGTCGTTTTGCCTCAACTCGGCACAAGCCGCAACTCCTTTGTCCATCCCGGAGTCGCAAAGCATGACAACACACAGGTCTACATCTCGAGGCCAGCTCTCCGGCTCGTCGTTCGCGATGTAGAGCGCGACTTCCCTCTGCGGGTATGATTCGTCGAATGTACCCTTAAGGATTTGCCAGCCCGATAATGCTATGCTCGATTCGTCAGCCACCTGCTCCCACTGGGGGCTGGCCGGGTTGCCTTTCGGGAACAGCCGGGGCACCAGAACACGCCGCAAGATGTCAGGCGTGTGAGCTGCGAGGGCATCCAGAGCCGGAAGCGTCTCCCAGCAACGAGCGAGGATTTGTTCCCAGTCAGTCCCTTGCCGTCGTACCTGCTGTAACTTCTCCAATGCCAAGCCGTCGGAAAGCTCAACTAGAAGCGGGCCAAAGAGGTCGGACTTGGCTTTTTTCAGCTTCCTATCATTCGGGATAAAGCGACGGAGCGTCTCTGTCGGACAGCCCAAAGGGAAGGCGGCGAGCGTCCGGATCATGGTCTCGCGGGTTTGATCCTCCAAAATATACTCGTCGGTGAGAAGTTGGGTCAGGATCGTTTGCAAAGTCGCGCCCTCACCGAAGTAGCGGAAGCGACCGCGATAAATGTCTTCGACTAGATTAGGGATGTCATAACTTTTTCCGGTATCCCTGTGGTACTCGGCGGCACGACCCAATACATCTACCACCGTCCGCGGGCCGTTGGAGATGTCCGTCCGCTCTACGAATTGTCCCAGTGAGATCAGAACGTCTTCAGTCAGGAATTCGTCGCGGAAAAGTGGCATACCCGAACCGTTACTGCTCGTCAGGTTCCCCCACAGCCAGTGCGGGAACTCTCGCGTGTACACTAGGGACAACTGTAGAGATGGGCCGTGCTCGCGGATTCTGTGGAGTATGTCGGTGGCCCATCGGGCTAAACGCGCTTCGAGCAGAGAATCAAGAGCAATGATGACGCCACAGTGCGACCGCTCCGTGCGCATCCCCCAGACGAATTCCCGAAAATTAATTATCGCACGTGCGTCCAGTGGGCCCAGGAGCTGTTGCAGTTCGTCCAGAATGACTACTAGACCGTTCGACCATTCGGTCGACAGCTCCCCCAACCTTGAAAGAAACTCGACTAAGCGATAGCACCGGCTGTCCAGCGTTAATTGGCCCGTACTGAGCTTATCTTGAAATAGCCGTCGGAGTTTCTGGGGGGTCATCTGATACCGTTCCGCGTCGTTGCGGACGACACTATCCAGTCCCTCCGTCCAGACTTCTTTGAAGAGCCGACGGATCTTTTTTTCCGCCGCAGGGAATTGTGCTATCGCGAGTGCCGCAATGCCGTGCGCCAACTCATCGAAGTTCATGCATGACAGCGGGGGGATGGCCAGAAAGCCTCTTTCGCGTGCATGACTCCAAACGCTAACGGCGGCCGCGGTTTTGCCGAACCCATACGGACCTGAAAGACTGCCCCAAGCCGTCTGCCCCTTTCGCACGGCATTCAAGATCGTATCTGCGACCTCGCCGACTTTCGGGGCGAGCCATAGATGAGCTGCGAAGCGTTCGTAATGAGCGATGGCGTCAGCCGGATTCTCCCGCGCCATAGCTCCGCTCACGGTATCGGCTACGGGTGACAACTTTGGTATGGCTTGATGATCGCTCTTCATTCTTTCCTCCGCGCGTAGTATTGGGGCGCTGCGTCTTAAGCAGCCGTTGTCTGCCTCTTCCCAGCCCTGACCATCCAGTTAATGAACGGGTCTTCGGACTCTTTGAATATGAGCCGATGAGGGGCGCCAGGGATAAGCAAAAACTCTTTCGATCCCTGCGCGAACTCGACAACATGACCGAGCAGCTCATCCGCTGGCATCAAGAAGCATTCCGCCAGTAATCGGATCGCACCCGCATCTAAAAGAGCCTCCCCGCCTGTGTAGGCGCATAGGGCTGCCGCATGGAGCCGCAGGGAATCTGCCATCGGCCCCGTTATGTTGTGAATGAAAATACGTGAACCCCGCCTCTGGATCAGTGGCGGCGACTGCGCTTCCAGCCACATAGTAACACCGGTTACGCTCGCTCTACTGAAAGATATTTTCTCCGCCCGGAATACTTTGGCGGCGGAGGATACGACGCGTAACACAAGTTCATCAGCGCCTAACCCGGCGGTGCCGGCGTCAAGCAGTTGTCTACACACTTCACGGTAGCTCCATGAGGGGGTAGCGGTCGCGGCTCCCTCCCAGAGCCACGTCCAAGAGTAAAGACAATGCACGGCAACGCAGAAACCTTCCCTGTAACGACCTAGACTCTTGGCGAGGCTTTCGCCCGCGGGCGAAAGCGCAACGTGTTCGCGGCTACGTTCCGTAAGGCCAACCTCGTCCATCGCGGCCAGTAGTTTGCCCAGATCCGACCTCTTCGTTAACGGTGATGCCGTTGCTTTAGCGATGGTGTAAAGGTCGGACGTGGCGACCCCAGAGGCGCCGATACCTTCGAGCAGTTGAAAGGCGGCCCACGCGAACTCCGGTGTGAAATCGTGTCTGGTATGAAAAACGTGTCGGGGCGCAGTCATGGGTTTGAGTTCTTTGATAGTTGAGGGAGTGAATCCGAGCCGTTTAAGGCAACAACCATCTCTTTAAAGACGATGGCGTTGTGCCACATGCGCGCGAAGCGGTCCCGCTGGAGCCTAGAAAAGTCCCGGCAGAAATGACACGAGTGGCCCGTGAATTCACACTGCGCGTAAAATTCGGCGGCGCTCAGTCCCGCTCCGCTCATGAGTGAGGCCCCTCCGTGTGTCACGTTCTTGCGCCCCTGAAAGGGCAGGTATACGTTCCCGTAGCCGGCTGTTCGCTGCCAGCCAGAGCTGTCAAAACTTGTCGCTAAGAACCCGCGAAATTGTTCGATGATGTTCGGTGAACTGACGCCGAATAGATGCAAGTCCGGGACGAAATCCATTTCCTGGTTGATGAAGCTTCGGTAGATGAGGTCGCGTACAAATGCCAGCCTTCGCGCTGATCCGTCCGTCATTAGGTTGATCTCGGCCTTAACGCCCGTCGTGTCGAAACTGCCGAAACCTATGCGCCGTAAGCCTCCCTCTAAAAAAGCCTCAAAGCAGTACCTGAGGTGCTCGGGCGTATGACCTTGCAGAACACCGAGTGCGCGAGCGCGCAAGTCTTGGGGCAGCCGCTTTAGGAATTTCACCCCTTCGGCTGCGGTGACGAAGACCCTCTCGCTGACCTCCTCCGGCGAGTGCCTCGAGGTGGGAACGAAGTCGGGCAGGACATAATATTCGGCCCAATCGTGCTGAAGGTAGAAGTCAAGAAGACGCGCGAACAATTCGTCGTAACGAATCTTCCCCTGCTGCACAAAGAACCCGCCAGAGTCGAAAAACACCTCCACGCCCCACCGGTCATGCATATAGCGCACATACTCGAACGACTTCGCTTCGATGAAGAGCGGTGTGATAATACATTTCTCAAATGGCCGGCCATCCAACCCCTCGGCCTCCCATGTGCTGGTCAGGTGCTTCAGGTCGCGGGTGCAGGATGTTAGTGACGCGACGAAGCTGATCGGGCGGCGCGGCAGAACAGGGAGTATCCACTCGTTAAGCGGACGGTTCTTACCGGGATGGCTCCGGCGTGACGAGCGCACGAAACCTATCTTCTCGTAGAAATTATTGGAAGGCAGTTCGGCCGGGCAGAAGAGCCTAATGCACCTTGATCCAACCTCTTTGCAGTCGCCGACCAAAGCGTTAACCAGTTGACGCCCGACCCCGGTGCCACGGGCTTGCGGGTCGGTGGCAATTTCATAAAGGCTCGTTAGGTGATCGCGCCTGTGATGAAAGCGAACGAAGCCTTTTACCGAGCCGTTGATTTTGGCTACGAACAGCTCATTCTTGGCCGAGCTTTCAATAAATGTCTGTTGTGAATGAAAACCAAGTTCGGGGCGATGTTTATCCGCTAGCAGCTTGACTTGGCTGATGGTAATAGAGTCTTTGACCTTTTCAATTAAAATCTTTGACATGGGTGGGCGCGTCACATCCGAGAGTTCCGTATTTGCTAATCATCCCTTCCTTGATAGATACAACCTGAAGTACACGTTTCATGAATTACAACTTTTGATAATGCGGGCAACGCGGGCTGAAGGCGCTCCCATATCCACCGGGCAATATTTTCACTGGTCGGATTAGAAAGCCCTTCAACTTCATTCAAGTAGTGATGATCTAGTTCATCGTACAGCGGCTGGAAAGCTTTTTGAATGTCTGCGAAATCAACGACCCAGCCCGTCTCACGTCCGACCTGTCCGCTCACGTGAATCTCAACTCTATATGAATGCCCATGCAATCGCTCGCATTTGTGTCCCGGCGGGACGTTTGGAAGTCTGTGCGCAGCTTCGATTGAAATTACCTTAAAGATATCCATGCCTACTTTTCTATCAGCTCTTACGCGTCCGATAACAACTTCCAAACTCGGTAACCCCCTAAAGTGGCGGACTATATCATGTTGTCCCTGCCAGAACCTATACAAAATACGGTGCTACTTCGCAGATACAGCTGTTTGAGCACATTGAGCAGCCGGCCACACGAATAGCCCGCCAGCCGCCCGCAAAGCAGATCCGATACTTCCGTCCGACCCAGCCCGATCGCCTCAGCCGCCTCACTTTGCGTCCATCCCTTATCCTCGATGAAGCAGCGGATCTGTACCGCGATCTGCGCCTTCAACAAGCGCCCGTCAGCGCAAGGTAGGTCGAGGTCGGCAAACACGTTGCCGCTACTTAAAGAATGAGACGCTATGCACAGAGACCTCCCCCAATGAACTCAACTGTGAAGACGGTGTCTGCACAGTCTGTCGCACCGTCCGTTCCGGTTGAGGCCAGCAAAACTTTAGCTCACCGACGAGACGCCTTCAGCCGGGAGGAAGTTCTCGCGCTGCCTCGGCTCCTGTGAATCGCATCAGCGACCAGCGCCTCGATCTCTTCCTCGCTCGTCGACGGCGCGTCCTCGGCTTCCGAGCGTACCCCCTCCCGCACGGCCGTGAAGCTTGCCTCCATCTCGCCCACCAGACCGCGAATCGAAGCGGCTCTCTCTTCAGCCGAACTGCTCGCCCGCCCACTTGTAGAATCGTTCGGCCTTGACGAGCAGTCGCTTTGCCGCCGCCTGTGTGAAGACTTCTCCCGCATATTCGTACTCGAACTTCGCCTGGATGACTGCGCCGAACGCCCGCAACACCGTCGCAGGCACATCCCGCACCACCTCTTCAAGGAGACGCGCCGCGTCCGCGTGTTGCTCGCTCGTCGAGCGCACCTCCGCCGCGTTGATCGTCACCGCGTCACCCGCGCTGATCACGGCGTGGATGAGGCAGATGCCAATGGCGTTGCCGTACTCCTCGTCGCCGAGCGTGACGAGCGCGCGGGCGCTCTCCATCAGGTGGGTGGCCACCTGCCAGTAATCTTTGGCTCTGTGACGTGCGACTCGGCGGCGCGGGCGTGGCGCGGGACTCATGCGATTCTTCTCCGCGCGCCAGGCTTCGCGACGCTGAGCGTTCTCCGAATCTGTTTGATGTCCGCCCCGGCGACCTGCACCCAATCCCGCTCGGCCGTCTCAAGCAGTTCCTGCACGCCGCTACTACCAGCTAAACGGCGGCGTTCGTATATCACCGGCTGAAGCGGCAGCCCGTACCGCCCGGTGAGACTTCGGGACTCATCGGAAAGCAGTGCGCCGACGCGCTCGCGCTCTTTAAGAGTTTCGACGATGACCAGCAAGTCGATGTCCGATCCGGGCTTCGCCTCTCCGCGCGCGAATGATCCGAAGAGCCCGGCACTCAAAACTCGCCCCTCCAGGAGCGTGTGCAGGTCATGGACCAGCGCCTTAGCCATCCCCCGTTCGGCCTCGAACAGCGCGCGCAGGCCCTGGCCCACGAGGTAGTGTTTGAAATTTAATCGATAGCGGTGCTCGACCGACCCTCGCTCTACCTCGACGAGGCCGAGACCTTCGAGGTCGGCCAGGGCGTTCTGGATGGCGAGCAGCCCCATCCCGGCGCGCCTCGCCACCGAGCTGCCGGAGAACCCGATCTTCGAGTTAAACAGCACGCGCAGGGCCGCGACTTTACTTTTCGCACCCAGAATGTGCCCCAGCAGATGGGGCGTTTGATCGTCCATCACAAAAGGATATTATTCCTTACTAATTTATTAGTCAAACAACTAATAAGTAAGCAGGTTTGAGGCGCCTTTTGATCAGGTGAAGAGAGGCGGCAGGCCGGGCACCCCGCACGTCATCCGCGCGGGGCCGGCTGGTATTGGTAACCATCAATCGGCCCGACCGCTTCGTAACGCCGCAAACACCACTGACGCGAGAGTTTTGGAAATTCAAAAGGAGATCCTGTTTTTCATTCTGAATTCGGGCTTAACTTTAGCCATTATTTCATCAAGGAGAATTGCTTCGTGCAAAATCTGGAGTGTTTCTTCGGAATATAAATTCTCGATGGAACGTATCTCAAGATAACGAACCTGCTTTAGTTTTTCGCTCTCGCCGAGCAGAACGCCGGGCTGCGGTGCGAGTTTGTGGCCGTGCGGGAAGCCGAGTGTAATGTGATCCCGGTGGCGGTTCAAATAACAGAAGTTCCGGCGCAGGCTGTAAAAGGGGATTCTCCACTTGATGGCGCAGGTGGCGAAGGGCGGCAAACTCTCCTGCAAAAAAAGATGCACCGCCAGCAAAAGCTCGCGGACTTCCGTAGGGTTAGTTTCTTCGATGTATGCTAAAACGCTCATCAAGAACCTAAGCAGAATTCGCCCCCTGTCTCCTGATGAGATCTGGGCCCTGACTCTGCGGGCTGTTAACTTGCGCGCCGACCGGATAAGCGATCATTTCCGATGAAGGGAAGGGCCGCAACAATTCTTTGAGCACCTCTCATCCTCCCGGCGTCAGAAAAGTATAGACAGGTTCTGCAACTTACCACGCGAGTGGTTCCCCGTCGCGGAAGAACCCGCCAGTCGGACCGTCGTCCGGCAGCACAGCAGCCCAGATGACGCTCGCCGCGCCCTCTTCGACCGTGCGTGGCGCATCTGGGCCACCCATCTCTGTGGCCACCCAGCCGGGGCAGACCGAGTTGACGAGAATGCGTGAGGAACGCAGTTCGTCGGCGAGCATTCTGGTGAGCGCGTTCAGCGCCGCCTTCGAGACGCTATAAGCCGGTGTGCCTCCACCCATCACAGCTAATGAGCCGCTCTCGCTTGATACATTCACAATGCGACCGTGCTTGCTCTTGCGCAGCAGCGGGATGAAGGCCTGGCACATGCGCCACGCGCCGAGCGTGTTGGTCTCGAACGCCTCGCGCACGGTGTCGAGGTTAGCATTCTCGGCGCGCTGCCACTCGTCGTAAAGGATGGCTGCGTTGTTGACGAGCACGTCGAGTTTGCCGAACCGCTCTTCGACCATGAGCTTGGCGGCGTCGATACTCTGCTGATCAGTGACGTCCAACTGAACTGGTATGACCTTCAGTCCACCCTGCTGCAACGATCTCGCTGCCACATCGCCCTTCTGTGCGTCGCGTGCGCCGAGAATTGTCGTGAAGCCTCGGATAGCGAGTTGCCGCGCGACTTCCAGACCTATCCCTCTATTGGCGCCCGTAACCAGAGCTATCTTACCTATGAATGCACTCATAACAATTCGCCAACCGCTTCCTCAAGTCTCGCCCGTCTACTTCAGCCGGTCCCTCAGAATCGAAAGGTAAGCCTGCCATGGCCCGACCGCCTCCGTGTAGACCTTCGCCATCGTCCGCGCGATCTGCGCCACGTGGTCAAGGTCGTGGACTACCCACGTCGCCAGCAACTGCCCGAGCGTGACCTCACCCAGTTCGGGATGCCGCCCCTTTCGTGCGAGATCATTCTCGCCGAGGTTCATCGCGAGCAGTTCCTGTAGGTTGCGACTGCGCAGTTCGGTAAATTCAGCGAGTAAGTCTCCCAATGACTTCCCCTCGCTTTCGGAGAACTGAGCATGGCGGTCGAAGGGTACGAACGGACGCTGGTCGCCGGAAAGGATGTGTCGGGCGCGCGGCATCCAGTCGGTTCGCTCGCCGTGGATGAGATGCCCGACGACATCGTAGGGCGACCAAGTGCCCTCGCCCTCTGTCGCCAGCACCCAGATGTCCGGTATGCCGTCTAATAGCGAGTTAAGGGCTATCGGTGTCCGTTCGAGGATAGCCATGGCTTCATCTAATTTAAAATCCGTCTGCGTCATCTACGCGCCCTCCACAATGACTTCTGCGTTTACAGCAGGTCCTGCGCATATCTTTATTGCCAACGATTTAATCCCGGCACGGCTCTTTAGGGGATGGGATTGGGTTCATCGCGGGCGCGTTATAAATTTCTGGATTTGCAAGGTACTCCCTTAATACATTGCGGAGACCATCTGACTCCTGGGCACGCATTTCCACCTTCCCGCTCTTGTCCCCGTCGAATTTTTCGTTCCACCATGAGAACCCCCAGATCTGCTGCTCTGGCGCGCCGGCGAGGTTAATCAGAGTCTGGAAGGCTTCGCGAGTCCACTTCTCGGCGCGGCACTCATCGTCCTCCCCTTTGTAGTTCCAAGCGGTGCCCATCTCCAGGATGAAGATCGGCCTGTTCCGTCTTTTCCCGCGATTCGAGAGGGCAATCAATCCGCGGCCGCGGCTATTGAGAGCATCCTGAAGCTGTTTACTGAATGATTCGCACCCCACTTCCCTTTCGTCCTGCGCGCCGTAAATGGATACGCCGATCCAGTCAACCACGTCGTCCGGGTCCTCCTCCGTGTCGTCTGGGTAGTAGGCGGACATGTGGTTCCATTCAGGGTCGTCTGCATTTCCCGGGGTGACGTGAAATACCCAGGTGATGTTAGAGAGTGAGGGGTCGCTCCCCTCCACAGTCCTTACGATGTGGCGGAAGGCTTGGCGAAACAGTTTTGTCCCTTATTCTTCGCCGTTATATCTGGCATTCCAGCCGAAGGTCTCGTCGTTAGCTTCAGTGCCCCACTCGACGATGATGGGGTTGCCGTACAGGCGCGCATCCTCTCCCCACTTTTTTAAATCCCTGTTGATCTGATCGCTGATCTCCTTATTATCCGGATGGAGGCCGATGATATTTCTGAGGGTGAAATAGCTCTCCCTCTCTTCGGGCTTCTTTTTGGCCGCAGAATCTGTATCGCTGCGGAGCATCAGCCGGATAAAAGGAGTCTGGCCGCGGGCCGCGATGCGTCTGACTGTGCAGAGCGGGAAGGCGTGAGAGTTCATGGGTTTTGTTTTATCGCCTTCCTGGTAGCCCCACTCATGCGAGAAGTAGACCCACGCTGGACGTTGGTCAATCTTCTTATCTCTTACCGCTTTCTCATAATCGTAAAGGGTAGATGGCTTGGTAATGAAGACGTCCTCTTCCCCGCTCGAATCCCCTGGATGGACTCCGTGAAATAGCTTCCCTTTCGGCGGGAGTCCGACTTTCAATGAAGCTGGCGCGCGGTCTGCCTGCATAGCTGCCGTGGCAGTCAGGTTCGTTGAGAGATTAACCGTCGTCTGGCAAGAGGTGATAAGAGAGGTTAGAAGTGCAGTGAGAATAATCAACCAAGAATTTCTAGTCGGCACGACATCTTCCTTAAGCGGTGAAATTAAGATCAGCGACAGTTATTTGCGCTTCGGGTTAGGAGTTCTCTTTTTAGCCTCGGGAGATTTTCTTTTAACCCCTTCGCTCTTCAGGCTGGCTGGCAGTTTCTCTGGTAGATCCACCTCATCATCAACTAGCACTTCCATCGGCAATCTAACACACCGCGCATACTGTAATACCACACCTAGCGGCGGTATGCGGTTTTCATGCTCTCTTTCATAAGCTGATATATGCGCTTGAATCAGCTCATCACTAAATCCTAAGCGCCTGATCATCTCGTTCTGCGAAAGCCCTAATGAAGAGCGTATATAACGGAGCTTCTCGGCCAATCTCTTAGGTCTTTGTCGTGGCGGCGCCATCAGAAGAGTAGACCTCCTGATGGTTGAACTACGCCCCCACAACGCTTGCTAAAAATAAACAGCGTCTTTAGTATGTGGCTGCTAAATACAGTTGTATTTAACCTGGTGCTGTGATTTTTTCTCGCCGGGTAGAGGTATTTCAATAGCTCCCGTGCGACGCGAATCATCAGCGCTGCCTAGTTACTTCACTCATAAATATGGCAACCAGTTGTCAAAGATGATGGCGCTTAAGATACCAAAGAGAAGGCTTTCTCACCACATCTGATTAGCTTTACCAGCACAAATTAGGATGAGCCCACAAGACCACAATAAAACGCTTGGCATCATTTATAGCTTCCTGGGCGGACTATTGACTCTAGCCGCTCTCGTAGAACTGTTCAGGGTAATAACCCTTGAGAGGGAGCTTGAGCGGATCCGCTCCGACACTTCCCTTCTGGCGCTGATCATCGTCGGCTTACTCTTGACCATTGTTCTCTTATCCACAGCATACGGATTGTTCAAGAGAAGACGTTGGGCGAGAATGTCTTCACTCATTCTGGCAGGCTTATTTATCTGGCTTGTTCCGTTGGGAACGGCGCTTGCCATCTATTCCTGGTGGTTCCTCCAGAGCGAGGGTGCCAAACAATTATATTCGAAATCATCTTCCTAGTTCCGCTGAACTCTTCTTACTCCATATTCCATGAATCAGGACCAGCCTTCATCAATCAACAAGGAATCTCAAACTGAGTGCCGCCTCTGCGGACAGTTTAAAGAGCAAATGTATGGTGCTGTCTGTGCCGAATGTGCGAAGGAAACCTTGCTCAAATATCTACCCCACCTCAAGCGAACATTGGAAGACAAGTACGGCTCTATGCTCGACCAGTGGCTCGCCAGCGGCCGATTCCTCGAAGCTCACTGGAAAGCCGAGATCGATTTAAACTTAAGCCACGATCGGCTGCGGACTTTCGTCAGGGAAGTCGTCCGAGACGCCGTCAGTAAAGGAGAGATACAACTGAGCCTGCCGGGCGGAGAATCTTGGAAACCGATCCAGACTAATCAACTGCTGGACTCCATCTACGAGCAGTGCGAAGAGGAGTATCGACGCTTGATCGCTTCGCTCTTAAAGGCCATCAACAACGCCCCGACCAAAGAGGGTGAGCGTGAACTGATCGAAGTGGTTTCAGGCAAGAAGCGGGTTAGCAAGCGGTACGTTAGAGAGGAAGCAATCTCGGCAGCAGTGTTGAACCATAGCACTCCGCTGCCGCTGCCGGCCAGGGCGTTGATTGAGCTGCGCTACCGGGCTGATGGCGGGAGGTCTGAGTATGCCGCTGTGGAGGATGGAGAGATCAGTTCGGTCTGGAAGGAGATCGAAGAAGCTCTGCCTGTAGAGATTGTTAAATTAATAGTTAATGATAATTCGTTTATGGGCAAATGAAGTTTTGCCAATCCTAACAGGGAACCATTGTTAGGATTGAAATCTATATCAGATGGTCTAGGCATATGCGGCCTTCCGTTCTTTTGATCCTCAATGTGGCCCGTTTTTGAGATTGGATGTAAAAGTTTCTATATCAACTATTTAGGCGGGATATCCAGCGGACAAGCCCATACAAAAATTGCAAGTTGTTTTCTAGCAGTAGTTTAGCTGGTGAATTTGTGCCTTCTTAGTTATCCTTAAAAATAGCCTTGTCGAGCCTACTAATCTGCCCTGATAGGCGAGCCATCCAACATAAGATTGAAGAGTTTAGATTCAATAGAGCAGTTCCAAATCAGGAAGGCAGTCAGTAACATAATTTTGAGAGAATGCCAATCCGTATAGGCATCACCTACAATAACCCTTAAAACATCTTTGTTTCTCCGTTATCAGACTCATCACCGATAACGAAATAACACCAACCCATTGATAATAAAGGGATTAAGCGCAAGCACGATTGGGGGAATTGAGTCTCTTGTGCTGGATCGGGTGCTGGACCACTCGAACGAAAAATCAGTGGTGAGATTTCAGTTGGAAGGAGCGTCTTGGAGTTTCGTTCTTATCGGCCTACACAAAAATTCATGTTAAAACCTGGCAATCCAAGTTTCACTGATTTTTACTCAAAACTGATCTTCTCTCCGGTCCTGACCTGATACCTGTGAAGCACGATCAGGTTATGGCAGATGACTTTGCAGAGCGTTTCGTTATATGAAGAAACCTCATTCTTGCTCAGTAGCTCTCTCCTGAATTTGTTCTTCACCATGTTGAAAATTGACTCGATGCTGTTTCGCCTTCTTCCTTTCTTCTTCGTCATTTCCACTTGGATTTTCTTGTCACGGCTCTTTCTTTTTTCCGTGACGATCAAAGTCACGCCAAGATCGCGCGCCGCCTTTTTTACCTTTCTCCCGGTGTAGCCCTTATCGGCCAGTACCTCCAGCGGCTTCGGTTTGAGGAGCAGTTCAACTGCACGTTCGACTTCCTCCGGCAGATTGGGGTATTGGATCTTCGCCGCTTTGGCCCTGAGATCGAGAGTCTTTTCCACCAAGGGACGGAAGAAATCTCTCTCAGGTTTCTTCATGGAGGCGGGGATAGCGCTCGTAATAATCAACGTCTCTTGGCCTGCCAGGACATGGAGATTGATGTACTTTTTGCCTCCCGCTTTCTTAACAGTGTAAGCGTTAGGATAGCGACGCCAGTATGGTAGATATCTCTCCTGGATGAAATGTGTCGAATCTATCGAATAAACCATGTCGAACAGGATCAGCGGCATGCTCGTCTTACCAAGCAGACCATTGAGCAATAAGATGAGGCTCTCGTCGTTGAAAAACTGGTGGAGGCAGCTATTCTTCGGGACGCGGGTGATCAAGCCCTTCTTTAACAGTTCCTCGAAGTTGGCAGCGGAGCGTTCGGTGGCCCACAATGTATATACTTTATAAATAAGACAGTAGACGATATCTCTGAGCTGAATCGGCTTCGCTCCAATACCCGCATATTCACGGTCAGGAATCGTGGCGCATAACAGTTTCAGCAAGTCCTCGACTCCGGTCTTCTCCGTCCGGTTGGCCTGCCTGATGGCAGACCTCTTCCGGGCCTCCGCTTCGGAGGTCTTCTTCTTTTTCTTTTTCGGCATTGTGTGTCTTGACCACCACAGGTCTTTAGGCTCACAATGCGCGTGCTAGGGTGCACAGAGTGAACTAAACACCTGTGGACTAAAGTGAGGCCTCCCGGACCTGCGAAGTCTGGGAGGTCTCTTTGATCTCCTTTAGAATCCAAAGAATCAGTTAGAGCTGACGGGCGCACAGAGAGAGAGTTCGCTTCCGGATTGTTTTCTGCGCTCACAGCAGCATCCTACCATCACCTGTTTTTACTTTTACCGACAGCTCAGTATAGGAACGGTGTAAGCAAAGGACTTACAGGTATGCCTAATATTTTTTTCCACCCATGGTGGGCGATCAATCAAAGGGTGGAATTGAGATTGGCAGCAAGACTTATTGAATCTCTGGAAGAACCTTCATCAACAAACTCGACAAGCTTACTTTTCATTTCGAGATTAATCTCTCCAGCTACTGATCCGGCCAGGTAATGACTATTAACTTCTCGTACCATCTCTTGTATCTTCTGGGTTGCTCTTCATCTGAACCCTCGGCCCTTTCAGCCAGGTTTTCTTCGTAATCCCATGCTTTGATTACTCCAATCACACTGAGGCGATCCAGCGCATTTTCCAGATGATCTAAGACCCGCTGTGGATTTCTCACGCGCTCTGAGGTCGCCCATAAACGGACTTCTTCCAAAAGAGCACGCACCTTAATAGTCCTTGGAGGAGTTTCATTCAACTGCGAAAGGATGCCGAGATAAGTTCCCAGGATGATAGCGTACTTGTTCTCCCTCTCGCCGCTCAACCTCAGCAGTTTCGGGACGGGCAAAGGACGAGGCGCAAGCCCCTCGAAGGTATTATTGAAAAAACAATCTCCGGCGCTGTAGCTGAAAGCTCGGGGCAGCCATCCCTCTATGTGAAGATCAGTCTGAGGGTTAAAGATATCTTCATAACCTGTTACCGAGTCGGCAATCGCGCCTCGCTTCCAGATATAATCGTTGATCTCTCCGGGCGCTTCGATGTCGGTCGAATAGTAGCGTCCCACCATTTTCAGATTGGTGAGCAGCCCAAGCGCAGAGACGGCCGTCTGTTTGCTCGCCGCCCGATAAGCGCCGTTCTTCCGTTTGTAACCAAGGTCGTCGCAGAACTGCGACAGGGGTACTGTGAGATACACGTTCGGCGCTGCCCTCGCCTCAACGTAAGCACGAGCCCAGAGCGCGAGGTGTCCCTTGATGGCGAGAGATCGATTCTCCATCAGGAACCTGTAATGCGCTTCTGCTTCATGCTGAAAGCCGATAACGCCCGCCACACGGCCTGCTCTGGTCTCTTTGGTGTCAAAGATAATCCCGCGCCAGAATGTTTCGTGAATATTTAAAGGCCGGAGATCATCTTCCGAAAGCGCTTTCATCTCACCATACGTTAGCGATTCGATGATGACTTTGAAAACAGGATCTGTTGGTATTGGAATGAGGCCAAGATTAGAGAAAGATTTGAAGGATAATTCGTCCCCGACGACGTGCGTTAGCTTCTCAAACTGGGCCAGCCGAGTCTCATACTCCTGCTGAAGATAATTCAGCAGAATTGATAGATCAGTTTCCGCACTAACGCCCCACTCCGGCCTGACACTCTGAATAGCGTCTCTGGTTACCTGAACATGTGCCAAGGCTACCTGAATGGCGCTGTCCCAGTCGGGGCAGAGCGCGATTATTATCTCTACCGGATCATCATCCGATGGCAGACTGATGCCGGATTCGGGAAGCGCGACTGCCGTTAAGCGAACGAACTCACGGCGAAAGACGGCTGCGGCACCGACACTCTTTGGCGCTGTTCGTCCATACTGCTCCTGAAACCTGTCACACCAGTAAACGACTCCTCCGAGCGCTGGGGTATCGGCAGGGACGGAATCTTCCTTTTGTCCTTCCGCGACAAAGATCTTCCAGTATCCTTCACAATAGCTAAGTAATTGGCTCCACAGTGACCGCCATTCCGAGATAAATCCTAATCGCGTTGATCTCGATAAGGGAGCCTTTTCTCTTGGCATGACTTTTATAATCACGCGGACAAATTATCCACGCGAATGTATCAAAGCGAATTTTCCACAGAATGAAAATGCTCATCGAACTTCTTGCGATAATCCTCGCCTTCAATCAAGACTGTCTTGCACATCTCGTAGAGGCGCGAACGCAGGCGAACGCCTATACGGTCTTCCAGCGTCTCGTCACGCTCACTGCGGCGGCCGTCCAGATAGTTGGTCGTGAAGATAGTCAGCTTCTTATCGTTATATCTGGTGTTGATGATCTGCATCATCGTATCGCGCACCCAATCCGTTGGTTTCGACGCACCCAACTCATCCAGAACCAAAACTTCGGCTTCAAAGATAGGCGCGAGCACCTTCAGCTCGGAAGTCTGCGAGATCGCGTTGTATGAATTCTGAATCTCTTTCAAGAGCGCGCCGAATTCATAGAAGAGACAGGGGACGCCTTTCTCTGAAAGACTGCGCAGGATGGCGACCGAAAGATGAGTCTTGCCCACGCCGCATGCGCCCATCAGAAGCAGGCCGCGATCTACGTCCGGGTATTCGCGCACAAGACGGAAAGCGTAGTTGAAAGCGAGTAGTTGCGAGCTGTTCCCTTTTGCAGGCTTATAGCTCTGGAGCGAGCACCCGCTGTAGCGCCGCGGGATGAGCGCCCCCTCCATTAATTTCGCCCTTCTGTCTTCAATCCGGCAGCGACATCGGCGAGCCCCCTTGCCCGGCACGACTTCCATCCCTGTGCCGTAGCAGAAAGCACAGACCGAAGGCGCTTCATCATGCCTTATCGCCGGCGCTGCTGGGGAAGGAGAGTTGTTCGCAGATTCACTGTCTTCAACCGCAGTCAACTGATGAGCTAAATTCGTTGCCATCACGCCTCTCCTCAACGTTTGCTTTCTTGGAGCATGTTCTCGGCAAGCGCTCGCACCTTGGGAGCATCTTCAGGCAGAAGACATCCGCCCGCTTCCGAGCTGATCTCCGCGAGTGTGGTGTCAATCGCCTGCCCGTGCGTCTCCAGCATGGCGATGCACATCTCGGCCAGTTCCTTAATCTCTCCCTCACTGAGTAACTTGGCCTCCACCGTGGAGTGATTGCGCCCGACCTCCAGGTCAGCTCGTACGCGCTCGTTCGCAGCATTGATCACGCCGTGATTTCTCAGCACGTTGTAGGCTTCTCGCTGCGCCACTCGCGCCGCCTTTGGCAGCCCCCGATTCTCCAGCCACTCGCGTGTGCGCTCATGCTCTCGTCGTGCCGCCTGTTGCGCCGCACTTTGCAGCGAAGGCTCGAGTTCAGATTTCAAACGCTGAACGATTTCGTTGATGGAGAGCATGCCGGCTACTTTCGGTTCTGGAGTCTCGACTTCCCTTCCCTCTGAATCAGAGTTCTTCACTCCATGGGTGTCCAGTTCCGGGTTGGGTTCGGGAGATGTTTTAACAACCATCTTATCTTCCGCGCCGTTTTCTGGCGCGCGCGAATTAAAATCTGTATCTGAAACTTCTCTAACAGCGAAGCTGTCATTAAAGGCTGCTTCATTCGCTGAAGTACGAGAGCGATGGGATGAAGCAGGAACGAGGGATAAAATTTTTTGCCCCGCCTGCGGTGCCCGGCGTCCAATGGAGGAAGATGCGCGGTTGATGAAGATGCGGATGCCAACCCCGTTCTTGCCGGCGTGATAGCCGATGACTGCCTGCTCGCTCATCCAGGCAAGAGCTTTCCGCGCCGTGGCCGAGGCCACACCTACGATCTCTACGAGCTGTTCCCACGCGGTCTTGCACTTTTCTCCCTCCTCACACCCCGTGAACCGAAGCACACCATCGCGCTCCCACAATTCCGCAGGTGCGTTAATGAGGCTGAGGTACACCTTGCTCATCTGCGAGGTCACCTGGCAGGCTTCGTCTGAGACGAGCGCGCTGATGACGTCGCAGTCGAGCTGGCGGAAGTTGGTGCGGTACTCGTGCGAATTGAGTTGGGTGCGCCTGACGAAACGCTGTAGCCCGGCGGCCGATTCTGGTGGCATGATCGCACTCTCGCGTTCTCTTAAAAGGCTTGACATCGCGCGGCGGCAGATTAAACTGTGGGCGGTTTTTGAGTACACAAACCCCGCCTCGCACGTTAAGCGAGTTTTTCACTTTTGGCCTGGAGCCTGTTGGTCGCCAACCTTGAGGGCTTCAGGTCAATATCTTTTGGGGCACTACTTTTCAGCGTACCCCTGATCCGGCGCACATTCCTACATGATTAAAGCGGGTCTGTAAATTCCCCTGCACTCTTCATTGCATCCCCTGTAACCCGGAGTGCAGCGGCTGCAATGATTCCTGCATCCCCTGCGACGATCTTTGCACCCCCTGTAATCCAGATTGCAGGGGTATCTATACCCCTGCAATGTTTGGTGCAGGGGCTGTAACGAAGATTGCAGGGGTATCATGGTAATTCAACAAGGACTGCTGTCTTAGCATGAGGTTCAGGTTGGCGTGTCTAACCCCACACCCCTGCAATCCTTAATGCAGGGGGTGCGGCCGATGTTGCAGGGGTCTTGCAATCGGAAATATTCGTGGCGTATATACGCCCCGTATAGTAAGATCGGCCATTCTCAAAGGGTATCCCATATGACAGGCGTAGAGATAAAAGAGTTACGGAAAGAGTTGGGTTACACGCAGGCGCGGCTCGGCGAAGAAGTCGGAGTCACGGCCAATACCATCGCCCGCTACGAGCGCGAGGAATTGAGGCCCTCGCCCCCGGTGTTGAAGCTACTGAAACTCCTCGAAATGCTCGTGACGGAGAGGAAGGCGGCGTGAAGTGATGAAGACGATTGCCATCGCCAACCAGAAAGGCGGCGTGGGCAAAAGCACGACGGCGGCCTGTGTGGCTGCGGAACTCGCCATGCGCGGCTACGAAACGCTGCTGGTGGACGGCGACCCGCAGGCAAACGTCTCTTCCCATTTTCTCGCGCCCGACCAGATTAACCTTTCCATAGCTGACATCCTGATCGAATCCGAACAGCGCGAAAAGCTTCCGCTCGAAGCTGCCATCGTGACGACTGAGATGGAGCACCTGGATCTGGTCCCATCCAAACTTCGCTTCGCGCGCTTCGAGAAAGAGCCGGCCATTGCGATCAACCGTCTGCGTTCCAAACTTGCTCCCCTTGCATCAACATATGACTTCGTGATCATCGACACGCCGCCCACGCTGGGGCAGATTCTGACCACCCCTCTTCTGGCCTCGACGCACATGCTCATCCCTGTGGCGGCATCGCCCCTGGCCCAGGATGGGCTGGACGACCTGATGAGCACGTTCGAGGAGGTAAGGAGCACCAACCCGGAGCTTGAACTGCTCGGGATGATCTGCACGCTTTTCGACGCGCGCACATCGGTTTCGGCCGAATCTTTCCGCAGTCTGAAGGAGCGGTACGGACAGAAGGTCTTCGAGACGATCATTCACCGCAATGTCAAATTGGAGGAGTCTCCGGCCTTCCACCAGCCTGTGCAGCTTTATGCGCCGGGTTCGCGCGGGGCGGTGCTCTACGCCGAGTTGACGGACGAGATCTTAAAAAGGCTCGGGGCACGCAAGAACAAGGGTAAGCTGAAACTGGCGGTTGAGGAGTCGCGCGCCTGATGGCCGAGCCGAAAACGAAACCTGAGCGAAGGGTAGCAGGCAAAAGTAAATTCCGCCTGCCAGACAGACCTCCTCGCGTCGTCGAGACGAACCCGCTCCGCGAGATCCTCCAGGAGGCCAAGGCCCAGGAAGAGGCGCTCGCAAGGCCAGCAGCTCAAACTCAGGATACCCCTGCAAAGCAGAGTACAGGGGTGTCGTCCGCTTCAACGACTACAACTAATACCACCCCTGCACAGGGTATTGCAGGGGTGGTCAGTCCTGTTACCCCTAAGCCTGCTCAAGCGCGAGACAGATTACAGCCAGCCTCTTTCGGAGACTTTTCCAGGCGCTGGGCTCCGATCTTACGGTCCGGGCAGATGAGCGTGTGCCGGGTGTTATTCGAGATGACTTATGCTGTGGGCGAAGCGGAATGCTTCACTTCAATGCCTAAGCTGGCTACGGCTGCAGGGCTGAAGGAGCGCCAGTGCTACAACGTGGTCGCGCAGCTCGAGCTCCTGGGCTTTATTGAGCGGCCCGAAATCTTCAACACGCCGACCAAGAAGGGGACAGTCTTTCGCCTCTTTCTTTCGCCGCAGACGCCGCCCACCGAGCCCGACCGCCGCTACCACATCGGCGGGGAAGGGGACTGATACCCCTGCAATCATCGTTGCAGGGGCTGTAATTCTCATTGCAGGGGTGTTGCCGCTGCAGAGTCTGGCTTCACAATCTTTACCTCACGACCTTTATCTCTCTTCCCAATCCGGTAAAGAACATTCGAGACTTGTCCTCGCAGCCATGAATCGTCTAGCACGCGAGGTGACCTTAAATGATGGGATAATGTCACGCACTCTTTTGCGCAGGGTCGTGGAGATATTGCACACGGATTTAGGGGAAGCAAACGGGTAAATCTCACTCTGGATGTATATCTCCAGGCCTTTCATCAAACGGCTTCCATTGTCAGAAACAGCAGGGTAAAAAGGGAAGCATTGAAGGGCTAATTTATAGAATTTCACCAAGCGGAAATTTGGGTCTGTCCCGTCCTCTCTATAAAAGTCTAACTTCGAAATACGGTTTCACAATGTTTCACAGTCCGGTAATCAATAGTCGCTAAAAGACTTCGTTAAACGTTTTTAGTGGCTGATCATGGCATTTCCGATAATACATCTTTTCGGAATTTATCTATTGACTGAAAATAACGTTTAGTCCATGATTCAGGCGTTCTGCGCCTCAAAAGTAGCTCTGAGGAGAAGCCCTCTCATGATGCCTAATCAAAGCTTGCCGGATTTGACTCAAAGGGAAGCCATTGCTCCCAAGCGATTTGACCCTCGCTCTGCCACTCCCTTCGTCAATAAGTCAGTTTCGGAAGAGACCCGTCGAGCTTATCGAAAGGCTGTGGCTGACTTCTTCCTGTTCATCGGAAGCAAGCACCCATCTGAAGTTGTTCCCGACGACGTGCTTCGCTGGAGAGATCATCTGCGGCACAACAGGAAACGCGCAGCTACAGTCTGCTTCAAACTCTCTGTGATCCGCTCTTTCTTCGAGTACCTCAAAGCGGGAGGAGTTATTCCTCTGAATCCTGCCTCGACCAAACTGGTCACACCACCGGAATTACCGACAGAACCCTCTGGACGTGCGCTCAGTTCAAAGGAAGTTCGCTATCTGCTATCGGGGCCTGATAGAGAGAAGCCAGAAGGAGCGAGAGATTACGCCTTAATGCTGGTTATGCTGAGACTCTCCATGCGAGTGGCTGAAGTCTGCTCGCTTCGTGCTTCATCAATCAAGTGGAGTCATGGGCGATGGACGCTGAGATGTAAGGTCAAAGGAGGAAGGGAAGAGGTCTGGCCTTTGCCGAAGGATGTCAAAGGAGCTATTGACGAGTACCTGAGGCTGGATGCCCAAAGACGCGCAACTCTGCATAGTGATACGGCTGCATTTCTCTTTCAGCCACATTCTAACTACAGAACGTTAGTCTTCGATAAAGCGCTGTCGACGAGGATGGTGCAGAAGATTGTTGCCAAGTGGGGGAGATTTACGGGAGTGGGTGATGTCTCTCCTCATGACCTGAGACGCACGGCTATTACGAGAGCATTGGATATGGGGCAGACCTACCGGCAGGTGCAGATGATGAGTAAGCATAAAGACCCGAAGACTGTTATGAGGTATGATCACGGGAGAGAGAATCTGGACCAGAACGCGGTGAATTTCCTCAGGTATGAGGAAGAATGAAGTCGGAATAGAAAGGGTCTTACTGTGTTAGCCTCAAGTAAACAAACTGCTGATACTTCTGCAAATTGGGCTGTGTAAGATAAAAGTATGTCTTACTATGCCCTCAAAAGGCGGTGCGAGCCAGCTAATCCTCTTTCTTCGCGGCTGGTGCGTCGAATTGCCAGTCTGTGGCGGGTGGGATACCGCGAAAGATGAAGTCCGAGATGTCGCGCCACAGTGCCTGCTCCTGACTGAGCGTGATTGGCGCACTCAGGCCCAACGCCTTGAGCAGCGCCTTGCGGTGTAGGTCGAATGCAACCTTGAGCAGTTCCGAGTAAGCCTGCGCGGGCGAGAGGGCGGTGCGGTAAAAGAGCCATCCCAATGGGAGGCCAGATGCGCAGGTGAGCATGAGCCAGACTTGCGCGCCGCGCGCCCACAGGTACGGTACGGCCAGCAGCGAAAAGAGGATGGAGAGGAAGCTGAACAGCAGCAGGAAATCGACTGCCGTCTTGACCTCCTGCAAACGCCCGACGAATTGCTCGGGCAACACTTCGCGCAGGCGGGGCCAGAGCACCACCGAGTCAATACCGTAGCGCGTGTAGGGGTAGAGTTCGGCTGACTTGTAGAGGTTGCCGAGGCGCGTCGGCATCAACTCGGCTTCATAGCCGGGCGGGACGGATCCCAGGCGGCGCGCCGACAAGCGGTTGAGTTCTGCCCTGAGCGATCCGGCAGGACGCCCCGCAGCCTCCAACTCTGGAATCTCCTGGCTCAAGTGTTCCAGCCGCCGGTCGAGAGAGTTGATCTCAAGCTCGTAGCGCCGCCGCTTCCACTGGCCGAAGGAGCGCAACACGGGCAGCTCAGTCCAGTAGCCCTCGAAGAGGCGCGTGATGGAGACCTGCACATACTCAAGACCGAAGGCGACCAGCGTGATGACGATGACGAACTCCACCACCAGGATGACTTTCTCATCTGTCTGCCACTGCGCCCATGCAGCCGCGCCGGATGCAAGCTCGCCCGCCCCCGCGAGGTAGACGACCGTGGCGGCGCTCGCGAAGACGCACACGGGCAGCCAGACGGCCATCAAAAAGGCCCGATTGAACCAGCCTTTGAGTTCGCCCATAATGGAAGTGAACAGAGTGAACATGAGTGCCCTCCAGGCAAGAGGCGCGGCGTCAACCTTGCATACGCTGCATCGTCTTGCCGCAGACCTTGCACTTGAGCAGTTGCGGCGAAGCAGCCCAGAGCAGGCGTTGGTAGGGCGGCTGGTGCGCATCACAACGGAAGAGGGGCGCGTTGCTAACGGGCACGCCTTCGAGTTGGTTTATGCGTCCGCCGCGCGTCACGTTGGAGGGCTGCGCCAAGATGTATGCGAGCATATCCGCGCGTGAAACTGTACCAAGCGACGTGCCGTCAGGCGCGAAGACTTCCAATCCGGCAAGCGTCTTGTCGGCGGCGAACATTTTTTTCAGCACGGCGAGTTGCTCGCCCTGCAATGGCACGTCGGCCTCGATGCTCAAAATCGGGTCAGCGCAATTTGGATTAACATGCTTCAGCGCCAGCTCGCGCGGGGTCAAGATCGTGCTCATCGCCAATCTCCTATAACTTGGAAAGCCGCCCAGTGGGCCCTGGCCGTGAAGGGCTGCTGTGCAGGGGCCAGACTGCACATCTCTACTCGGAGTTCTATCTCGCTCAGTTTCTCCTGAAAGCGCGCAGCGTCGTTGAATCGCCCCGCCGCTGTGAGGGCGGTAATCGTGTCTGCGTATGCGGCTGCTGCTCGTGTATAGTAAGGGGCCGCCTCGCCCGCCGTAATCTGCTGCAAACGGAGTTGCGCCCGCCACAGGGCCTGCGCGGGCAATCCCTGCCCGCACATCTCTGCGTGGAAGAACTCCATTAGCATGGCAGTCGCTACGTCGTCCACGGGCCACAGACTGACGACCGCTGCCCGCGCTCCCGCGTATAGCAGTCCGCGTGCGAGGCCGACCAGTTCGCTGCCTTGCAGGCTTCCACGCCCCGTGTCGCACGCGCTGAAGACGACCACGTCGGCCTTCAGGTCTAGACCCATCAGTTCATCTGCCGTGATCGCCTCGCCGCCCGCGAGGGCGACGCCGGAGGCGAGCGGCGCGCCCTCTTGCAGGAAGCCGTGCGTGGCGAAGTGTATGAGGCGCGGCGAGCGCATGAGCGCCGCGCGCACGTTTTGTTCGGTCGCGTCAGAGCCAATGAGCGGCTGCGCACCGTAAAGTGCGGCTACGGCTTGCGCTTCGAGGCGCGCGGCGGGCAGCGGATCGAACTCCTCTACACGACCCATCGCCGCGTCAGTGTAGGACATCATTTCAGGGTCGCCGACGACGAGCGCGCCCGACCCCTGCATGTCGGGCGCGCGAAAGTACTGTAGCAGGCTCGCGGCGGGCAGGTACGAGATAGGCTTTTGCAGTCCGAGCGCGCGCTCACGCCACGGCAGGGCTTGAAAGGGGAAAGTGTTGAGTTCTGCGAAGGGCACGATCAATAAGTGTTCCGCCACTGCGATAGCATCGTCGTAGTGGCCGAGCAAAGCCGTAGCGAGCGACGCTTCAAAAGTGGGGCTAGGTGTCGCCTCTTCGCCTTCATCATCGACGCGCTGGCTGATCTTGTGTATCCATGCGCGCGTGCGGGTAGCGAACAGGCCACCGCGAAGCTGCTCCCCGTCAAGTTCTCCGACCAATTCGTATCCGACCAACCCCGCGCGCGTCACTGCCCAACTGAACAGGTACTTGCGGAAGTAGAGGTAGGCGAGCAGGAGCGTGCCCGGCGGCAAGCGTTCGGCCACCTGCGCGACCGAAAGTATGTCGGCTCGCGGTGCGGACAATTCGCGCCACTGCGGAGCAGCGCGGCTGAGCGCCTCTTCGCGCGCGTCTAGCGCCGCCGTCGCCGCAGTGAGCTGTTGCTCAAGCCCCGCGACGTAGGCCGGGTCGCTCGCTCCTGAGTGCCGGGCCATGGCGAGTTGCGTCGTGAGACGTTCGACGGCTGCCGCCTGCTCTGTGTACTGGCGATAGGCTGTGGCGGTCTGAAGTTGGGCCGTCGCTGCGCGCGCGCCGCCGAGCGATTCCGCGAGCACGCGCGCGCGTATCATTTCGGCGACGACGAATGACTGCGACCAATCGCCGTGCGCGGCGAGCAGGCGCGCATATTCGGCGTATGCCCCAATAGCCCATTGCTGCCCGCCGTGCGCGCGGCGGGTGTTCTCCTGCCGCAAGTAGTGTCGGCGCGTTTCCAGTCCCTCGACTGCCTGGGCAAGGTAGGCTAAGGCGCGCTCGTCTTCACCGAGTCCATCGGCGACCAGTCCATAGTGGGCGAGACGGTAGATCTCGTCGCTCGTCGGGACGGGCGCGCTCAGTTGGGGCGGGCCGCCTGTGAGACGTTCGATCTCTTCATACTGCCGCCGCGCGTCGGCCCACGCCTCAATGCCTACGAACAGCGTCGCCCCGCGCTGCCGGATGCTCACCTGAACCCACCGCTGCTGCTCTGCGGTCAATGCGGGCGCAATGCTCGGCGCAATCCCCTTCTGAATGTCGTTTATCGTGGTGAACGAACCCGGCATACCGGCAGCGATGTACTGCTCCAAGGCTGCGCTCGCTTCATCCGGCTTACGCCAGGCGGTGAAAATCAGCGCGCGATGAGAGTTGCGCTCAACCTGTCCGTCTGCGGCGCGCAACGCCTCGTTGAAGAATTGCGCGGCACATTCATCGTGCCCCGCTCTCAACTCTTGTGCTCCGCGCGACAGCGGCGCGTAGACTGCCACCTGCTCTTCGATTAAGCGCAGGGTTTCGTGGATCATGTAAGGCTGAAACTTTTCATAGTACGCGCGTAAGGCTGGCAACCGGGCCGTGGCAGCTGCCTCCGAATTGTCCTGCGCGCCGGGCTGTGTCAGGGCTGGCTCCGTCGCTGGCGGGCCGAACGCAGCCTGATACAAGCCCATGAGTTCTTCTTTCGTCGCG
>Ga0268243_1000038_pt1 | contig 69028 bp, 55 predicted proteins | sample BulsoiMagMametaG_FD_200254 | JGI IMG/M metagenome (GOLD analysis project Ga0268243, IMG submission 200254) | Bulk soil microbial communities from Mexico - Magueyal (Ma) metaG (v2) (version 2) | ecosystem: Environmental > Terrestrial > Soil > Agricultural land | place: Mexico: Magueyal...
ATCTTCTTTGGTAGGCACGGAGGGATTCGAACCCCCAACCTCCACCTTGTAAGGGTGGCCGTCTACCATTGACATACGTGCCTGAAGGCGCTTCTATCTAAGGGTGAAATTGACGAAATTATTTACGAAACACCTGTGGATAAGTCTGCCCAAGCCGCCCCTTAACGCCGTTATTGAATCATTGACTTCGGCTAGGTTAACTGTGGCCTAACGGGGTAGTCACTGCGCGCAAGCTTTTTGTGACTCCCTGGCGGATTTAATCCTTTAAGATAGGCACATATCTGAAGATGAAAACATTTCAGCAATTCGAGCGACAGATCGAAACAGTTCCGCTGACGACGAGCTGGTACTTGGCCGATCTGGGCGAGGCGCGCGGGAAGCAGGAACTTTTTACCAGACAGTCGCCGCAGAGGTTAAAGGTTCTGCGAGAGCACGCGATCATCGAAAGCGCAGTCTCTTCGAATAGAATCGAGGGCGTCGAGATAGATCGTGCGCGAATAGGGACGGTTATCTTCGGCGAATCTAATCTGCGCGATAGAGACGAGGAAGAAGTGCGCGGCTATCGTAACGCCCTCAAGCTGTTTCACGAACAGGGCGCGAAACTTCGTTTCACTGAGGAATTGATTCTTGAGCTACATCGCCTTTGCAGGGCTGGTTTGGGGGATGCCGGGAAGTATAAGGAACGCGGCAGCGACATCATTGAGAAGTACGCGGACGGACGACAGCGAGTTCGTTTCACGACCGTGAGAGCTGCGGACACTCGGCGATACATGCAGGCGCTGGTGGAGCACTGGGACAGGTCTCTCAAGGAGCGTTGGGTCCATCCGCTGGTTGCGCTCGCCGCCTTCAATCTAGACTTCCTTTGCATTCATCCTTTCCGAGACGGCAACGGGCGCGTCTCGCGCCTATTGCTGCTGCTCGGATGCTATCAACTCGGCTACGAGGTGGGGCGCTACATCAGTCTCGAAAGGGTGATAGAGGAGAATAAGGAGCGTTACTACGAGACGCTGGAGGCCAGCTCACAAGGGTGGCACGAGGCCAAACACGACCCGTGGCCGCTGGTGAATTTCTTGCTCTACGTCCTGAAGCTGGCTTACGGGGAATTCGAAAGAAGGGTCGGACAGACGGCCTCTCCCAAAGGTGCGAAGACCGAAATGATAGAGGCTGCCGTCGAATCTATGACGATGCCTTTTACGGTTAGCAATCTGGAGAGAGCCTGCCCAGGGGTGAGCCGAGACATGGTGCGGCGCGTGTTGCGCAGTCTTAAAGAAGCAGGTCATGTGCGATCACTGGGGCGTGGGCCGGGGGCACTCTGGGAGAAAAGAGGTAGTACCCTTAAAAAGAGTTAATAAAGAGGGTAATGTCCGTCTCACACATATGAAATTTTCCCATGCGGGAATTTTGTGTGGACTGTAGGGCAGCAGACAGGAATGATGTGGTGGGTAAGGCGAAGTTCGTTGACAGTCTGTTCCGAGTTGCCGCATAAGGGAATACCCTCGCGGGCTTTTCGCGACTCAAAATAATTTTTGCAACGCAACCAGTTTATGAAGCTTTCAGTGGTGATACCTGTCTATAACGAGACAGAGACTATCGAAGAGATAATCGGGCGCGTCCAGGGCGTCGGACTCAACAAGGAGTTGATTCTGGTTGACGACTGCTCGACGGATGGCACGCGAGCCAAGCTCGAACTGATGGGCGAAAAGCCGGACCTGCAAGTCATCTTCCACGAAAAGAATCAGGGCAAGGGCGCGGCTTTGAGAACAGGTTTCGCCGCGGCGACGGGCGATCTGGTCATCGTGCAGGATGCGGACCTCGAATACGACCCGCAGGAATATCCGAAGTTGATACAGCCCATCCTCGACGGGCGGGCCGACGTGGTCTTCGGCTCGCGTTTCAATGGGGACGACGCGCACCGCGCCCTATATTTCTGGCACTGTCTCGGCAACAAGTTTCTGACCTCGCTCTCTAACTGCTTCACGAACCTCAACCTGACGGACATGGAGACCTGCTACAAGGTTTTCCGCCGTGAGATCATTCAAAGCGTTCAGATCAAGGAAGACAGGTTCGGCTTCGAGCCTGAGATTACGGCGAAGATCGCGGCACTGGGGTGCCGGATTTTCGAGGTCGGCATCTCCTATTCGCGCCGCACGTACAACCAGGGTAAGAAGATCGGCTGGCGTGACGGCGTGCGCGCAATTTACTGCATCGTAAAATATAACTCGGCGCGGACAACTCACGGGGCGCGTAGCAGGCTGTCACAATTACGCGCCTTGCGACTTGAAAAGGAGAGGGGTTGACCGAGCACGATTCCATTTCACCATCGTCCGGAAGATCGTTCCGCTTTTACCTGCGATCTTTGAAAGCGCCGCTCCTCCTGGGCTTGCTCTGTTTCTTAGTCTACAACGCGAACCTGCGGCAGATCGGTGCGGGGGACACATTCCCCGCTCGATATCTGCCTCTGATTCTCTGGCATGATGGCACGCTCGCGCTCGACGCGAACGCGCGCCTGGTGGCGCATGGCCATTCATTGATTCGGCCCAGGGAGCGTCCAGCTTACGCTGACGGTCAGGTCACCTACTTCGAGCCGCACGCCTATTGGATAATCAGCACTCGCCAGAATCAGCTCGCTTCCTTTTATCCCGTGGTGACACCATTGCTTGTGGCCCCACTCTATATTCCTGCCGTTATCTGGCTCAACGCACATGGTTGGGAGCAACCGCAGGTTGACCGTGTGGCGGAATTAATGGAGAAGATTTCGGCGTCGTTTCTGGCCTCGGTCGCAAGTGTCCTGATGTACCTGGTGCTGCGTCGCGAGGGCATCCGGTGGAGCCTCCCGCTCGCCCTGGTGTTCGCCTTCGGGACCAATACGTGGATGATCTCCAGCCAGGCGCTCTGGCAGCACGGAACCGGGGAACTCCTGATCGCCCTGGCATTGCTGCTGGTCGTCGTCCCTGTCTCACCCGTGCGCACTGCGCTGCTCGGTGCCGTGTGTGTCCTCATGGCGGCGAATCGCCCGCCGGACGCGCTGATTGCCGGTGCGTTCATCCTCTTCACTGTTTGGAGCCGCAGGCGCAACGCTCTGTGGCTTCTCGCCGGTGCTGCTATCCCGCTGGCAGCAGTCCTGTACTATAACCTCAACTTTATCGGCCACGTTGCCGGTGCATACGCCCTTATAAAGCCACCTGAAAACTTCTTCCAACCGGGCTGGTCAGGGCTGGCCGGATTGCTGGTCAGCCCGACGCGCGGCCTGCTCGTCTTTACGCCGTTCCTTGTTTTCGTTCCCGTGGGGTTGATCCAGCGCCTGCGAGCGCCAGGCTCGAAAGGGCTTGCCGTGGCGCTCAGTTTTGCCGTCGCCGCCCAACTCTTACTTTACTCGCATGCAGATTGGCGCGCCGGAGTGTCATGGGGTCCGCGTTGGCTAACCGACCTTTTACCCATCCTGGTGTGGATGCTCGCGCCCGCCCCGCTCGTCCTGCGCCCGCTCGCGCGCGGCCTGCTCATCCTGGCGATGGCGGCGTCAGTCGGCGTGCAGGCCATAGGAGCCTTCTGGTATACGGGGATGAGTGACGAACGCATCTTCGCTGGAAATCCCGCGTCCATGCGCGGCGCGTGGAACATCCACAACGTCCCGTTCCTCACCGAATTGAGTAATCCATTTGTGCGCGGCGGGCTTCAGTGCGACGCGGTAGGCTCAATCGACCGTGTGGGGCAGGCAGCGCTTCCGGGCACCGGAGAGGTCCCTGACCTGGAGACAGGGGCGGTGCTCGAAGGGTGGGCGCTCGCCTGCGGGCACAGGCCATCCCAACTGTTGGTGTTGATAGACGGGGTCGTGATCGGCTCGACCACGGACTTCCTGCCGCGGGCGGACGTCAATGAGATGATGCGCACCACTTCGCCCTCTGGCTGGCGCGTATCCGCCGACACGCGGGGCGTTTCACCGGGGGAGCGAGTGCTTCAGCTCGCCGTTCGCATCGGGACGAGAAGAGACATCCGCATCGTTCGTGAACAGCGCGTATTTGTGATCGCACAGGAGACGCCTGAAGAGGCCGCCGCGATGCCACAGCAGCCGGCGTCGGTGGCTGACCTGGATGCGATGGCAGCGCGCGCGGCGTCGTTGCTGCGGGAACGGCAGACCGAGTATGGCTTTTGGCTCACCTCGTACACGCAGGGACTTCGTTACGAAGCTCCGCAACAGGAAATGAACACGTTCCTAACTTCAATGCTAGTGGATTTGCTCTCGCCAGTCGCACGCCAGCGAAGTCTCGACGATGTGGTGGAGCGCGCACGACGGCATCTCGCGGCACAGATCGAAAGCAACGGATTAGTTCGCTATCATGGGTTGCCAGACGGATCCACCATTGGCAGGCTCGGATGTGTCATTACTCCGGACGCTGACGACACTGCTTTAGCGTGGAGAATCGCTGGCCGTGGCGCTGGTGACCCGAGACTGCAACGGATGCTGGAAGTGCTTGCTCGTTATCGCGACGCGCGGGGCTTATATCGCACCTGGCTCGCCCCACAAAAGGAATATCAGTGCATAAATCCCGGACGCGATCCAAATCCGACGGACATCGCCATCCAGATGCACGTCTATTTGATGCTGCGCAAACTTGATCCAACGGCCGCGCAGAACCTCTGCAATGCGCTCCAACGCTCGTTTGGGGACGATGACATCTGGGTTTACTATGCTAAAGCTCCACTGGTGCCCTACCTACGCAGCACCGAATTGCGACAACTTGGTTGCGCAATTCCGCTGCCAACGGAGCGGCTGGCGCTTCCCGCCGAGGGGCAGGAGATCTGGAGTGAGGCGGTGCGCCGGCTCGCTGAAACAATGGCGTCGCCACGGGACGCGAACGTGCGACAGGCGATTCGCAATCTGCTTGTGCGCATTGGCAGCGACGACTTTGCCCAGATTCGTCGCTCGCCGCCACTGCTCTACCATAACGATCTGAGTGCGACCGTAAAACGATTTTACTGGTCCGAGGATGTTGGTTACGCACTGTGGCTCCGGCTTTACGAAGCAGTCGGTGTCGAAACCGGACAGCTTCACCGAACATCGCCATGACTTCTCAATCGCCTTTTCGGCATTATGCGCGAGTCATGCAACACTTCGCGTCCACGCGAGCGCTGGAGGTGCTTGCGCTTCAAGCCTCTCCGATTCTCGGTAGTTTCCTCGGTGGCTTCAGCCTCGAACGGGGCAGCGTGATCCGGCTAGTGTTACTAACCCTCGGCAGCCTCGCGCTCACGGCCCACGTCTTTGTCTTCAATGATTGGGCTGGGCACGGCAGCGACATTCGTGATCCGCGGCGGGCGACACTCGTATTTGCTCGGAGGGGCATTAGCAGGCGTCAGGTCGCGCGCGTTGCAATCGCTCTCCTCATCTTCGCGAATGTCGCCTTCGCTGCCGTCGGTAGAGCAGCCATACTGCTTGGCGCCGCGATCACAGCCCTGAGCCTTCTGTACTCGTGTTCGCCGATTTTCGGCAAGAGCACGCCAATCGTGGCTTCGATCAATCACCTGCTCGGAGGTGCGCTGCACTTCTTGCTTGGTTACACCTTATTCCACGCCCTGGACGCAAGCGGTCTCGTGATCAGTCTCTTCTTTGGTTTGGTGTTTGCTGGCGGCCATCTCAACCAGGAGGTGCGTGACTACGAGGGCGATCTTCTCAACGGGATTCGCACTAGTGCCGTAGTGTTCGGCTGTCGGCGCACGTTTCTAGCGAGCATGTGCACGTTTACGGCCGCTTATGCGATACTCGCCGGCTTAGCCGCGCTTGGCATCCTGCCAGGGCTTTTGCTCTGGAGCACTATCGTGTGGCCTTTGCATGTCGCATGGTCTCTGCGAGCGCTCCAGCGTGGATTGGGATTCGAGACCGCGTTATGGATGCAGCGACGGTACCGATTGCTCTTCGCGTTGATCGGGCTCGCGATGCTGGCCAGATGAGCAGACATGCCCGAGTGTGGAGCTAATTGCCGGGAAACTCGCCAGGCAATTAGGTGCAAAAATAGGCACACCCTCCGAAAACACAAAAGACCAATCCGAAGACTGGTCTCATGCGCCTGATTTCTCAGGACTAAATGGCGGAGCTGAACCCACTCTGAAGAAAGGCTCTACGCACTCTCATTGAATAAATGGGTCCGATTAGGGGCATTGTGATCTTATTTTCGAGCCAACAATGCAATGAATCGTTATTGCTTAACGAAGTTATATGTAATTATCCCTGTTACTTTAACAGGCTTACCCGAAAGCAGGGTCGGCGTAAACTTCGCTCGGAGCGCAGCCGCTGCTGCTGTCCCCCGTAAGAGCGGGTGACCTGTTACGGCGCTAGCTTCGAGGACATTACCCCGCTCGTCGATCAGGACCTGCACGTCTACTGTTCCCTCCGCACGCGCGAACTTCGCAATCAATGGGTAGGGCGGCTGCGGCAGACTCACTGCTTTACCATTTACCACGCCCGACTCAATCGGAAGCTTTTGCAATTCATTGGAGGCTTCATCCGAAGGCAGGTCAATGATCCCTCGGGCACGCTTCAGATAATCAAGCGCCTCTTCGGTAGATCCTTTCATTCTATGAGAGGTCGGAGCCTTCTCCACAAAACGCTGGAGATACTCAATGCCTCGTTGAATCTTCGGCTGCTCCTTTGTCGCAAACCCGGAGTTGACGAGCGCGACGCCCGCGCCGAGGAGCGCCTCAACATCATCGAGATTGACGTCGAGCAGCTTTTGATACTCCTCGAATGAGTCGTTAGATCTGTTTGCCATCAACAGCATCCGGGCAGCGATGATTCGCGCACCATGTATCAGTTCGGGTTCTGTCTCCGCGTTGATATAGTCTTGATAGGCGGCAAACGCCGAGGTGGCATACGATTCGTCAACCTGTGTCGCCAGTGCTCCATAAGCGTTTGCGCGCGTCCGCAGCGACATCAATTTCAGAGACTCAAACCCGTTCAGAAAGGCCGGCTCAGTCGGCACAGGCATATCCTTTATGAGACCAACGGCCTTATCAACTGCCTTGACGGCTTCGCGAACGTCCTGGCGCATAGCCTCCATCCCGCTCTTCCTGAGTACCTCGTCGGACGTCCGGGCAGCAGCAACATGAGTGGCGGAACTGCGAGAGAGAAGGGAAAGCGCCTTATTTACCCAGAGATCCGGCTGATCAGGATACTCTTTAAGGCCTTGTTCGTAGATTTGAATGGCCTCTGTATATCTGCCAGCTATGAATGCCTCACCACCGGACCTGAATATCTTCTCCAGATCATTGTTCGAGTCAGTAATAGCCAAGTTCACAGTTGGTGGCTGCGATGGTGAATTCTGTCTCTGGGCTTGTGAGAGAACGCAGGCGGTAATGATTAGTAATACAACGAAAGCAACTTTTTTCATGGCAATACTTTCTGTCAGGTGCCGATCCTTATAAGCCAACACGGTTGAGGCCAGTGCATTTCAACCCGATTCAAGTCAGAGTGCTGCATGATGATCGAGCATCCATCTAACTACCCAATAGATAGCTGAATTGGTTGTTGACGTTAAGTGAAACTTGAACCAATAAAAGGGGGAATCCGAGTGCCAAAAATGGCGAACTGTCTCAGATTGTCAAGTTTCGAGAAAGGTTGCCGGAGAGTTCACAGAAATATTGGAAATCATTTAGAGGAAAGAGCGATGTTTTGTCAGGGTCCAATAATCTTTGTTATTTAGTTTTCACTCCAGGGGGAAATCACAAGCCGCCCGATCCTTCGGATGAACGGGACGATACGGTTCCCGGCGGACTGTCTGGCGATGGGGACGCTCGCATCAGGAGGCGCAAACCAGAATGAGGCTACTTCTGCCGGATCGCGTCCAGTTGATTCTTCGCCTCGATAATCAATCCCTTGATCACCTTCAAGTCTTCCAATCTGAACAGGGAGGTGGCCCGCCTGAATTGTCCGCTGGATACGGCCAGGGTGACGGTGCCGCCCCTGGTGCTGAACGCCGAGACCGAGAGGTCGCCCTCCGTTCGATACTCGGCCTCGAACCTGTTCTGGCTGGTCGCGGAACTGTCGACCTTGCCAAGATAGTCCAGCGCCCTCAGGAGCGAATCAATCTCGTCATAATCGATGAAGGCGGTCCTCCTATTTTCCGGCGTGCCCGCCTCCCTGACTTCGACTGCGATCCCGAATTCTTTGGCGCCAGCGGCGTCGCGGAACTCCCTTGTCTCGATCTCGATCAACCCGCCTTCGAGGCCGGCGGCCGTGCCTATCCTCGAATATCCCTTGATGATGACAATGCCGGTCTTGGCCTCGAACGCCTCTAACTTTGTTCTGGGCTCCGGCACCAGCGCGCCTGCTTCCTGGCCGGCCGCGCGCCCGGTATAACAAAGTAGCCCGAGGGCGATGTAGATAAAACCGAAGAGGTACTTCATGGCTCAATTCCTTTCGCGTCAAATTCCGTCAAAGCTCACAGCCGCCTGAAAGACGTCTTGATCTGTGTTACACGCCGGAACCAAGCGTCCGGACGAACTTTAATTGATGTATTGCCCCCTCTAGTCAATGGTCGGGCGCTCGCAGGCGAGGCAACAGCGGCGCGCCCGTGTCCGAGAGGCAGGATTTCAAAACAAATAGCTACAAATTCAGCTACCCCCCAAAAGGCCCAAAAACACAAATGGCCTCCCGGAAAGGGAAGCCAAAAGTGTTGCGTTTATCGTATTTGAGTGGCGGAGCCGACGGGACACGAACCCGCGACCTCCGACGTGACAGTTTGAAAATCTCGTGCAATGGATTCAACTACCGCTGCTTCCCAATCTTATCGCCCGTGCAGCCGGTCTCCATATGACCAGCCAGGCAAGCCCTTTTACCCATAGCGCCGGTGCGTATGTCTCCCGTAATTCCCGCCGATATGCCGCCTTTAATCCAGATTGAACCATCCCTTTCTGTCCACGGCGGGTTGGGTTCGATACACTCATGCTTGAGGGCCAATACATTCTGCTCTGAAGTTAACGGAACTGGTCAGACTCTTTGAAAGTATAGCCGGCTTGGGCGACGCGGTTGACGCCCGAAGCGACGAGCCGCGCGAGATTCCTGCGCCAGTAAAGGCTCTGTTCGTGGAGTGCGTGTTCATCCCCTTCCAGGTGCTTCTTGGGGCACCCTCCCCAACAGACAGGAAGAAAGGAGCAGCGCGAACAGTTAGGAAGTCGAGAAGGGTCGAAATCCACCCACCAAAGCTCATCCGCTTTATTCCCGCCCGACATCTGCCCTAGGACCGGAAGCTGCCTGCGGGGGCGGCGGATTGCGCCCTCGACTGCGCGATGAGGCTCGGAGACCTGCAGCCCGCAGCGATACTGGCGCCCGTCGGCTCCTATGACAACGGAAGCACGAGCCAAGGCGGCGCACACGGAAGTCCGCGGGTAAGGGAAGCCGTCGGGCGATTCCGACTCTTCCACGGAGAAGCTGCCACCCGATTCATCTCGGACAAGAGCGCGAATCTGTTCGTACTCGTCCAATGAGAGTTCGGACCCGCGCATAAACGAGGAGCGCTCGGAATAGGCGGAGAGCCTGGCCGGCTGAATCACCGCGGGGTAGTCGCGCGAGAACCAGCCGCGCTCGCGCGCGAGCATGATGAACGGCAAGACGTCCGCCATGTTCGCGCGGTCGATGTTGATACGCACGTCAACGCGGACGAAGTCAAGCAGCTTATCAACAAGACGGACCGCCAAGTCAAATGACGAGGCCCCGTCGTCGGTCGCGTACCCCGCGCGGAAGCGCCGGCGTCGGTCGTGGTTAGCGCGCAGCCCGTCGAACGAAATCTGCGCCTGCCTGATCTGGTGGCGACTGATGAATGAACCGACGTCTTCCGGCCAGCAGGTCCCGTTCGAAATTATTGATGAGGCGTATGAAACCTTGAGCCGCCTGCATAAGAGCTGGAGTTCGGCCGACGCCGCTTCCATGAACTCGACGTTCATTAGCGGCTCGCCGCCGTACCAGTCCACGTGCAGCGCATGCTTCCCGTTCTCCGCAAGCCTCGCCTCCGCGAGCGCGACGATTGCGGGGACATCCTCAATTTTAAGCCGGTCCTGCGAGCGGTCCTCATAGCAGTAATAACACCCGAGGTTGCAGTCCATCGTGGTCGTGAGCGTAATGACCATCGGCGTCTCTTCTCGCGCGCGACGGAAGCGCTCACGGATTTCCAATAGTTCATCGGTGCCGGCGGGGATGATGAACCCACCCCGGCGAAGCTGCAGGCAGACCTCGCCGGGAAGGCTCCCGCCAGGAACCTCGGCACTCCCACCCGAGAGGGTTCGCGCGAGCGCGAGGGCGTCCGAGCCGCCGAAGTTGATTACGGCTCCGGAGCTTGCGTTATAGAGAAGGACGTCACCCTCTTCCGTAGGAATGTGGAAGTTGTAACGCGAAGTGAAAAAGCGCGCCATTCCGATGCCGCCTTGAGGAAGCTACTGCTTCTCCTCACCCAGCTCGACGAGGGCAACGCACGTGCTTGTTCCCCCGCAAAGGCGCGAACCCTTCGCCGCAGCTCTTTTGAGCTTCGAGTCAAGCAGGGTGACGCTGACCACGTCGAGGCGCATCCCTGGTTTCAATGTGACCCCAGGCTGCTTTTCGTCCGAGGCGATGAGGTTAATCTTCCTCCCGGACCGACCTGCTTTCTTCTGGTTTGCCATGTGTGCATCCTCCTTAAGGAATGAATGAGGTCAACCTTGAGTTAATCCTGAGTCCGACGAGAGCGACGAACGAAATCTGCTGGCGGATGAATCAAGCCTGCCCTGCGTAGAGGCGGGCAAGCTTTAGAGAGAATAAACGAACCCGGTCGCCGAATCGTACTTACACACAGGAGATCGACGAGAAGGAGCTCGGAGACCCGCCGAAATCAAGCCTTGAGAACTGCTGGTGAAGCCTAGTTCTATTTTACTAGACATGTCAACAAAAAATTCCTCGAAGAAAAGGCGAGTTTAAGTTCTATAAAGCATTCCTGCTTTAGTCAGGTGAATTTATCATTGCACTCGTATCCGTACACGCTTTCCTTCCTTAATTTTGCTGCCAGCGAACATGTTCGGTGTAGCTTCCAACTAACGCGGCAAACGCGCGAATCAACCCTTCACCTTTTATCTTGCCTGCATGCTGCTGCTGATTTCCGTTCAAGCTCTTTCAGTTTCGCCGAAAGTCATTGACACCGGTTACAAGGTGAGAATATCCTCCCTTTGTTTTTCCCCCACGACATGCCAGCGAAAGTTAACCCCTCGTTGGCCTCACGCTCCTCCGCTTTCATGCGAACAGCGCGTCTTTCTCGCGTGGGTATTGATAAACGCTGCCCCTGATCTCACAGCGTCAGCTCACAGCCAAATCTCGCCTGAATACGCTGCGGCAGGGGATGCATACATGAGGGGGAATTATGACCACCACGGACGCCACTGAGAATTCCTCAACCAATTACGACACCCCGAACCCTTCGGAGCATTACGACTCGTCGCGCACATCGCGCTTTCTTGAGACCCCCGCGGTCGAAGAGACCGCCGGGTCGAAACAGGTAGCACTGAATGCGCGATACACTTCGGGGAATTACCCGAAGCTCTACAACGTCTCGACGCGCGACCGCCATGAGCTTTTCGCCTACGGCGGCTACGTCAGCGAGGGCAGCGGCGCTTACGTGGCGAAGATCGACGTCGCCTCGCTGGTGGAAGTCTGGCGCACGTACCTGACGTTGCCTGACCATTGGAACTATCCCGGAGCGATGGCGGTGCTGAGTGACGGCTACGTTTACGCCGTGGCGGGCAACCTGCTCGCCAAGGTGAACGCCGAGACGGGGGAAACCAGCCAACTTTCTCTGCCGCAGCACGACGACGCGGGCGGGGCGGCTTACAACGGGTTCACAGTCTCCCCCGACGGCGTCATCTTCACCAAGTCTCTGGAACGAGGGCTACCGTGCGAACAAAACGACCTGATGAACAACATGGGTATTCCCTGCGCCGCCTACCACAAGATTCCGTCGTTCCTTGTCGCGGTAGATACCAGGTCGGCCGAGCCTCGCATCATCACGCAGACCGAAGCAGTCGAGTTTATTATGAGCCGCATCGCGACCGAGCGGCACGACGGCGTTGACTATGTCTACTGCCCCGGCCTCCAGAACCTCTGGCGCTACGTTTTCACGGGTGGCGAGTTCGTGCTCGATGAGGAGTGGGGGCCTGTACCCTACGCCGCGACGGGGACGCCCGGCACGGCCCCCGCCGTCATGGGCGATTGGGTGATCATCCAGAACGACGGCTTCCTCTCCTCGATGGAGCCGTTCACCGTCTGGGCCATCAACATCTATGACAGCGACAAACGCTTCACGCACATGCCGCTCGAAGCCTATCCGATGAGCCAGGTCGGCTCGAAGTCTGCCGTAGACCCGGAGAACATGCGCGTCCACGTGGCCGACTGGAAGGCCGAGCAGCTCCTCTGCCTCGAATTAGACCCGCAGGGGGTCTTTAACACCCTGTGGGAGCAGCCGCAAAAGATGTTCTGCTTTCCGTCGCTGTTCGGCGATACAGGTAACAGGCAGGTGGTCGGAACCCACTATGATTCGTCGAACGGGGAGCAGGTCGTCGTGCGCGATGCGGCGACGGGCGACGAGATTGTACGCAGCGACTGGCTCGACCCACAGTTCAACGGCTCGACAGTCGGCCCGGGCTTCGACGGTAGGTTCTATTATCTCGCGCAGACCAAGCAGGCCATCGTGGAACTCACGCCCATTCCTGCGCCGCAGAAAGGATGACAGGCACGTTCGCCTTCTTACACGCGCGCCGGATGGTTTTCGATGAGAAACCTTTCATCGTAGTTTTCTTCACGCAACGAAAGGAAGGTTGTAATGGGAAAAGATAATAATCAGCAGGGGGACTGCACTTCGGGCTGGAGCATTGCCTGGAGCGGATCGAAAAGGTGGGTTCCTTTCGACCCTGACATGAATGCGACTTACTGGTACTACGCTATCACTCGCGCCCCCGGAGACACCATTGGCTTTAAGTTTCAAGGTCAGTTCGGTCATGCTCGTTACCAGGGCTTTAACGTCTACAACGATAAAACCGGAGACTTTGTCTGGGGCGACGATTCGACCCACAAATCATCGCTGCGAGATGTTGACACCGCGCCCGACCTTGGCAGCAACAACCCTTACTTGCTCGCTGTCCCGCGCAACACGCCTGACCGGAACTATAGCCTCTGGGTCGTGCCTGAGGGCAGTGATACTTCAAAGTATAGCAACTTCATCACCTTTCCCCAGGATATTGAATGGCCCTCGATTTACTTGCGCGTTTACCTGCCCGACCAGAACCTCAAAGACGATCCCGATTACCTGTCTGGCGGAGTGCCGCTGCCTACAATCGAAGCTTTCGACACCAGGACTGGAGCGCCGGTTGATTGTCCGCCGACACGCGTCATCAAACCGAGCGGGAATATGCCGACAGGCCCCGGCGCGAACACAGACGGCAAGGTGCTTTTTTACAGGCTGGCTGGCGGGGGCTTATACCCCAATCAAGATTCCGCTTATCTGGCGAGCATTTTCAAACAGATTGACGACACCGTTGCAGTAATACGAGTCAAGCCACCCACACACGCCCACACCAACGACCCTGACGGCATCCTCCGGGCACAGCCGATGGTGCGTTACTGGTCATTTAACGTCTACAGTATCAAACTCACAAACGTCACCGCATGCCTTGCCGACTATCAAGCTGCGGTCGCTCAGGACGGTTTCGTCTATCTGGTACTGGGCAGGAGAACGCCCGCTATTCTGAAAAAGGCCAAGGGGCTTAACTTTCTGCCGTGGGGGGCGCATCAAGAGATTGTGCTGGCGTACCGCAACATGGTCCCTGAGCCGTATTTCCCCTACTCTGCTGCTGCCGTCCCCTTCTTCAATCCCGATTCGGGTGAGCCTCGCGAGCGTCAGTCGGCAGAGAATTCCATCGGAGACTACGCGCCCATCGGCGTCTATTGCTCAGAGGAGAGCTTTCTCAAGGACTTTTGCGGCTTCCCTGTAAATTACCCTTAATCATCCGCGGCTAATGCCGGAGCTACTAAAGGGTAGTGGTTCAGTTTCAAATTATCATACCGATAAATACTAGGCGAGAATCTCAAACTGAACCACTACTCTTCATGCTGATGTTTTCAACGGCTGCCCGGCCCCCGCCTCTTCTCGCCATGCGCTCGCCTCATCCAGCAACCGCAATGAGGCTTCGTCCAGTTCAAGTTCCGTGGCTTCGATCAAGTCATTCAGTTGCTCAAGGCTTGTGGCGCTGGCAATCGGTGCGGTGACGCTCGGGCGCGCGATGAGCCACGCCAGCGCGACGCGCGCGGGCGTTGACCCTTGAAGCTTGGAGACTTCATCCAACGCGTCGAGGATGCTAAGCCCGCGCTCGTCGAGATATTTTTTCACCCCGCCGCCGCGCGCGCTCTTACCGAGATCGCTTTCGGAGCGGTACTTGCCCGAAAGGAAACCGCTCGCCAGTGAATAATAACTGATGACGCCGACGTTCTTTTCCACACACAGTGGTTCCAGTTCCGACTCGAATGCGGCGCGGTCGTACAAGTTGTACAAAGGCTGGAGGCTCTCGTACCTTGGCAGGCCATTCTGCTCGCTGACAAGTAACGCTTGCCTGAGTCGTTCCGCGCTGTAGTTTGAAGCCCCGATGGCCCTGACCTTGCCCTGCCGGATTAACTCCGCGTAGGCTTCAAGCGTCTCTTCGAGCGGCGTCTCCGGGTCATCCTGGTGCGACTGGTAGAGGTCTATGTAATCCGTTTGCAGGCGGCTGAGCGAGTCTTCCGCCGATCGCAGGATGTAAGATTTCGAGAGCCCCTTTTCGCCCCGCATCTCCATCCCGACCTTGGTGGCGATGATTACCTCCTCACGCTTGACGCTGCCCTTGAGCCATTTACCGATGATGGTTTCCGACTCGCCGCCCGTGTTGCCGGGAGCCCAGGCCGAATAAACATTAGCCGTGTCAATGAGGTTAAAGCCTGCAGCGACAAACGTGTCCAACAGCTCGAATGAAGTCTGCTCGTCAACCGTCCATCCGAAGACATTGCCGCCGAAAGCGAGCGGCGCTATTTCCAGTTCGGAGTTTCCCAACCTTCGTCTCTTCATTGCCATCTCTTCTCCCTTGTAGCCTTTCGCTCTCACTAAAGAATTGGCTGCAAAAATGGATACAGGCCCGAAAACACGAACACCCGCCAAAAATCGACGGGTGAATGTGCCTCATTTCATTGAGCTTAATGGCGGAGCCGACGGGACTCGAATCCTCGCACTTCGCCGCTTCTGTGTACTTTCCGCCCATTTTTCTAGCTATTTACCGCCTGCTGTAGCGGCTGCTCCCCATTTGTGGGGATTTTGTGGGGACTCCGCTCCCAGATAGATTCGACCGCTTCTCGCTTGCGTCCGTCAGTCGAATGAACGTATCTGGCAGAGGTCTTGATATCCCTGTGGCCCATCAGCGCCATCACCTCGTATGCGGTGTAGCCCTTCTCCCCGAGCCTTGTGCCGAAGGTATGGCGCATGGTGTAAAGCGACGCCCCCTTGATCCCAGCGAGCTTGAGCGCGCTGCGAAAGCCGTTCTTGACCTCTTTGAACCGCTCGCCCGTGCGCCAGCTAACGAACAGGTACTCGCTGCCGGCGTTGCGGTTGTAGAGATTAAGCAAGACCTCCCGGACGGCCTTACCCATCGGAATCTCCCGCTCTTCGTTGGTCTTCGTTCCGGCCCGCAGGACGTTGCGCTCAAAGTCAACGTCCGAACGACGCAGGTTGAAGATCTCCGAGGGCGGTCGAAGTCCTGTGCCGATGCCGATGATCACGATGGGGCGGATGTGCGCCAACGTTCCCGTAAGCACCTTCATCAGCCTTTCCTCTTCCTCATGGGTAAAGTACCTGGCCCGCGTGTTGCGCAGCACGAACCTCTCAACCTTCCTGCACGGATTATGGCTAGCCTTGTCGAAGTCAATCGCTTTGCCGAAAATCTTGGAGAGAACTTCCAGCTCACGATTGACCGAGGCTTCGGTTAGCCGTGTCCCGCGCCATGTAATTGAGCCGGGCGGGCGGTTTTGTATTTCTCGATCATCTCCGCCGTAATCTCGTCCATGTGCTTTGAGCCAAAGTGCTTGACGAGAGTCTTGCACCTGAGTTCGTCCGACTTCCACGAGCGCTTGTTGGTCTTAGCCCAGGGCAGGTAAGCATCATCCACGAACTCCTCGAAGAGCGGTGCGACTTTTTTACGGATGCCGTACGTTCCTTCGAAAACTTCATTCCTGATCCTGACCTCTGCCTGTTCAGCCTGATCTCTGGTTCTGGCTTCTTTTATCGATCCCCGATAGCGAATGCCTTTGATCCAGAAATCGTAGTGATAGTGCCTGTGCTTGCAAGTCTTCTTACCCTCACAAGCCTTTCTCTGGCACTGTCTGATAAAAACTGACATCGTCTATTCCTCTCCCGAATCGCAGCCGTTCAAGGAATGGCTGGCATACTAGCATAAATAGTGATTAAGTAGGATCGATCTGAACATCTGGTGAGCAAAGCTGATCAGATATAAGTTGAACCCTGGGGACGTAAGAAAATCCCATTTATGATTTGCCTTGGTATACTAACAAGACTCATTGTCTGGCTTCGTCCAAGCCAAAATCTCATCAAGAAGAAATATTGTCCTGTCGCCCGCCTTACGATAAGGAATGCGTCCTTGGCTTACCCAGTCGTAGATAGTTCTGGGCCTAGCACGTAGCATTTCAGCCACTTCCTTAACATCCAGAAACTGTGGACATTTTTGCTTTGGCTCTTCCATTAATTGAACTTCCTCTCTTTCTCCCATATCTTTGGATTTATGCGTTGCTAAAGCTGACGAGTATTGATCCCAAGTGAATCTTGCACCGATCCCATGGGTAGATAGATACCCTCTACACTAACCGAACTCCAGGCAAGCAAGTCCGTGCAGATTGGTCGTCCGTCACCTTACTGCTCGTATTCTGTTCGCCGGCGCTTACGCCTTCCTCCCTACTGATAGCGTCTAATCTTTAAAGTGGATTGCTTCTTCGACCATTAAATCTCCTACATGCCATTATTGGATACACCTGCGATTCCTTGGGAAAGCATCAGTACTCCCGCGGGCGATTGAATAATCGCCTATCGGTAGAGCAAAATGCGTGCACAAGAATTACAGTGTTTTTAGAGCGTAAAGATTGGGTAGTAAGTCTGGGCGGAATAATTCAAGAAAACCTTTATTTTGAACGATTCCGTATGAGAGGGTGATCTAGCTTAAATAAGTCTTCACAAATTAAACTTCTGAAAAAGAGTCCTTTTCGTGGACTCTAAAATCCATGGAATAGTCCACGAAAAGGATTTTGAGCACAATTGCAAAATCAGCCAAGAGCTTCAAGAATGAGATTCTATCCTCCAGTATCGAGTACAAGAATTACTGCTGAGGTTGGCTAGTTTTACTTCCCGCTACAACTCCTCAAATAAAGGCCAGCAAATAACTTAGTCAGATTCGACTAAAAAGTTTGTCCTCATCTTTAACTAGCGCTAAAGCCGCTCATCAGAGTCAATCCAAGGCATAACTGCATACGGTATGGACACGTTGTTCGGTTCTGGCATAGCGGTTGATCTATCTCCGCCTACAAGTTAGTTCTTTTCAAAGTGAGTTGAGGATAATCTTAAGTGGAAAATGATAAATCTGAAGGTAAATCTATAGTAATGCGCCGTCCACGATCTTCACGGGGGATGCGCTCAGTAATTATTCGAACTAGGGTAACGTCTGAAGAAGTGCTCTGGCTCGGGCAATGCGCTGCCGACTATAGACTAAGTCTGAGTGCCTACACGAGACTCGTAATCCTCTCACGGAAATTGCCACCTCCTATTTTGACCTGCGAGGCTTTAAATCAACTCAGAAACGTCGGCAACGAACTGGATCAAGCAATAAATATGCTTCGCTGGTCGTGCAGCAGGGGAAGCGTCCAAAACGAAGACCTGGAGTTCTTCGAGGAACGCTGTGGAAGGCTTTACGCATTGCTAAAGAAGTTGACGGTAAAACTAGAAGAGGCTCAATGATTATTGAAAAGCATAGTAGATCGGGCGGTGCTGGAGACCTGTTAGATTATCTGATTATCAATCGGACGATAGAGCAAGGAAGGGCGAGCCGCGTCGGTGACATCGCCATTCACAATTTACCGGTGATGCCTGCAATGCCGAAGGCGCGGGACGGGGCGCACGAGTTGGTTAGAACGCTCGCCTGGAGCATGGATGACTTCATTAGCAACTCTCGTCTAAGCTCCGTCCGACTTCTTAAAAATCAGCTGATGCACGTTGTCACTTCATTCGACCCTAAAGATACCAAGAAGCTGGAAAAAATTTGCGGCGGGCCTGTGGCCGTAACGCGGGAACTCGCAAAGAACGTGGTCGGTGAGGAGCGCGCGATGGTCTTCGTATTGCACGACGACCGAGCGCGCGTTCACGTTCACATTCTTATTAGCTCGACAGACATGCATGGCCGCGCATGGAATTCCTCTTTTGACAGATACAAGTGGAATAAGGAGGCTCGCAATATTGAGCGCGGATACGGACTAACACCGCGTACATTCGATCCGGAGCGACACTCGCTTTCTCCAACAGAACACCGCAAGTTACAGCAACATGGTGTCCCCGACCTACTAGAAAGAATGCGCGCGACGATCTGTGCTGCTCGGGCTGATTCTCCTGACAAAAATCTCTTCGAACAGCGGTTGGGAAATGTAGGGATCACTACAAGTGAGAGGAAAGATAAGACCGGAAAAGTTCGGGGATTGGTATTCAATTACAATGAAGTAACAGTCAAAGGGAGCGCAATTCATCGAGGTCTAAGCTATAACAATTTGATAGCCAGTTTCAACCCGGAGCGCATAATTTTCGAGCCGCGTCATGAGCAGGATGTCCGCGACGTAATGGCTTTGAGCATGGCAGATGAAGAGCTACGCAGGGAGGCCCTCCGGCATCCACGCGCCGGCGTCCGCTATCTAGGGATGTTCGCCGAAGAATTACGCACAGGTAAAGTCGAAAGGAAGTGGGATGAAGTTGATCGAGCCATTCAATCGCGTCTCTCTACAAGGCCACAATTGGTCCCTTTGCCGCCCAAATTCGTCAAACTAGAGCGAGTCGAACCTGTTCCTATACCTCGAAACAATTTTAGGGCGCGCGAAAGTCATGACCGCCAGTTCAGATCGCAGAGCCGCAACAGCGGCGGATTCAGTCGCAGCAGATAAATTTTGCCAGACCCTGTGTATACAATTTAGGCCACGCTAGCCAAACCTTGCAGTGGGGATAATTAATCCAGAGATGATAATAGTGTTATTGAAATCATAAAGCATGAAACCGGAAACCCGGGAGTTTCAGACATGCCGGTGTTGAGAAAAAACGAGAAGCAAAAGATGGATGTTCAGATGATCGCAAATGGCAAATAAAACCGGATTGCATTCGATAATTGTAAGAGTCCTAGGGATAGATTGGAGAAACGAAAATGGGGATGAAGATTCAGCTACAGAACGGCTGATAGTAAGAGAATAAAATGAGGATTGGTTTATCGCAAGATCAGGGGTAAAACCAGATGAACGTAAGCGAACAAAGTGGATGAAAAGATAGACAAAAAAATGGTGGAAGAATCAGTAAAGATCGGGTGCTAAAAACCGGTAGATTTGCGTAGCCTCGAATGCTGGAAGGTGGAAGAAATAATGCCTAAGCTAAAATTAACGGAATCGGGAGCAATTCAGCCGATTCTAAGTTTCGAAAAGGTAGATCACGAATTGGTCAAGCATAAGATTGATGTACGTGTACTTCGAAAGCTGCATCAGTACACTGAATTTATCACTGTCGTTTCAGGTGTTGAACCGACAGTCGATGAAGTCATAGAAAAAGCATTGCTCAAAGTTTTTCACAGCGATGTCGGATTCAAACAATGGCTACGGGATCAGGCTAAAGATAAAAGCAACTTAGGCTAGAAAGTTGCACTACGTGCCAGAGCTATCGGAGTGACCTCTGCACGGGCCGTTTCCCGGTTCTTTAAATATTTATCTTCAATTCATCATTCCTTGCAATTGAATCTTGCAATCAAAGGTAACAGTTGCATCGTTTGGTAGCAGGAGATTTAAAGTGAATTACATTTCTAATACGGCTCACACTTTGAGGGGGGTCTTTGTTCCTCTCTGGCTCCTGACACGACCCGAGATCGGACACGGGGCAAAACTTGTGTATGTGCTTCTGGCGCAAAAGATCAACATTAAGGGGGTGGCTCGGGTATTTGTTCCTGCGCTTGCTGCCGAGTTAGGTGATGAAGAGGAACAGGTTAATCGGTTCTTAACTGAACTGGACAGCTATGGCCTTATTGAAATACAAAAGCCCCAAGCAGAATCCGGGGCTTTACAGTGTATCTTCCCGGCGCACCCTTGGGCCGGAGGCATCGTAGCTTATGGAAGGCAGGGTGACAGAGCGGGAAAGCATACCGGTCGGCCTAATTCCAGGCACAGCCGAGAAATTTGTCTACAGTATGCGAGGGCGAAACAGCAGGCTGGAGAAAAGATACAAAACGTCTACGCTCTGGCCATGTATTTTCATCAAACGGGATATCACGATGGGGAACTTGATATGTTCCTCAGTGGTAAAAACGAGACTGACAGATTGCCCGCCAGCGAATCAAGCGAATTACACTGATTGGTAACCTCTTCTGGACAGTACCTTGGATTGAGATGTCAATAAATTACTAAAACGGAGGTTGATAGTGAAAGAGGATCCGGTAGCTATGGTGATGCGGTCTATGCATGAGCCATTATATTCGTATACAGGGAGACGGAAAGGTAAGGCGGCTTATGAGATATGGAGTAAGAGCCTTCTAGAAAAAGAACAGGGGCAACCTTTGTGGTTAACCTTTCCGGAAGACCAACTTGTTGACCCTTCTTTTGCTGAGGAATCAATTATTAAGCTGGGAAGAGAAATTGTTAATAAAGAATTCGGAAAAAAGTGTCTTCGACTTCAGGGGCTTACGGACGACTCTATTACAAATATCAATGCCATAATTAAGTGGCATGCCCACAACGTTGTATTCATAGCGGGTCGTTCGCGGAAGGAATGGCAGGTTATTGGTCACCCTTTGGGAAAAGAGCTTTCTAAGATATTTGAACTTGTAAAAGAGCAGGGAAGCATTACATCATCCGCAGTCGCATCCAGTAGTAAAATAGCTATCAACGCGGCAAGCAATCAGTTGCATCGCCTTTACAACTTACGTCTCCTCTGGCGTAAGAAGGAAACATTCGAACGGGGAGTCGAATACGTCTACTCCATCTGGCTGTAAGCATTTCAACCATGAGTAGAAGGCAGGACACAGCATTGACTGTCTTTAGGTGCACTATCGAATAAGATGACTTCTTCCGCTATAAATAAAGTTGAATGCTTCTTCGGTGAAGCAGGCTTTATGAAGTTATTGGCCGCCAGGTTAAAGTTCAACACCTTTACGGCTTTACGACCACGCCCAACGGGGCGGGCGACTAAGTCCTCTTTGTCATTGACGACGCGGGCCGTAGCGCGGACCTCGGTTCTTTATAACATAGGCTGTCTCCTTGAGGCTGAAGGAGGTTCGAGAGATAGGAAATGAATCTTGAAGCGGAAGAATAAGTTACAGAAGGAATACGGTGCGTTTCAAGATCGGTCAATCGACGCGGTGGAGTGTCAAAGCTGAGTGATGGTCACCGCACTACACAATGAGATTGTCGGATCTGCAAAAGCTATACTGATCTAGTGGTTTTTAATACGAGAAGATTTCCTGCGCTTGATTCCTTCACCCTTCGAGCTGGCAGGTAGCTTCTCCGGTAGCTGGAGTTCATCATCAATTAAATCATCAACTATTAGATTCGAAGCTCTGGCATATTTCAGCAAAGTCAATAATGAGGGTACGCGTAACCCGCGCTCGTACTTTGATAGCTCTTCTCTGGTGAGTTGATCTGCAAGACCTAAATGACGAACCATTTCATCTTGTGAAAGATCAAGAGCTTTTCTGATATAAACCAGCTTCTCTGCGAGACGTGCCGGCTTCTCGCGTGGAATACGCCCCATCAGGATTTCCCTCCTGAAGAGGCGTTTCTGGCCAGATTATGCTTGCTATAGAGGCAAGATGCCCCTAATATTGTGCTATGTTTTAGTTTCGCCCGGAGCGTAGGTTTCTTCTGCTCCGAGGCGACGACTCTCATGAAGAATGTCGAGCCGTTTCAGTCATCAGCCAAGAATTATCAAAGTCACGCGTGACAGAGAATAACAAAAGCTCTTGAGGACGTCACGTTAAAGGTAATCAGTATATAAGGGTATCGAAGCTATGAGATCAAACCGGCAATTCCCTCGCAATAATAGCCAATCGTCTCGCCCGGGTAGGAAGCTTGAACTCTTCTTTTTTGAAACCATAGGTCACCACACCTATCTGCGCTTCACGCGGCTGGCTGTAATCCTAATCCTCTGTATAATAGTTATCCCTATCATAGCACTCTTCACTCTCTTTCTTTTCAATCGGGGCTCAAGCAACTCAGAGCAGATCAATGTCAACGTCCGCTCGACTCCAAGTATCGAGATGACGCCCTTTCAGAATGTTATCAAACAAGCGCCAACCCCGAAGCCTTTCACGGGAATCCATATGCAGCCATTATCACCTGCTCCCACTCTTCCGGTGCGACCTCCTGAGGGTGGCAGGAACCCGAAAGAACGATCGCTATCTTTACCTCCGCAACAGAAGATTAGGCCGACGAACGAGAACAGCCATGAAAAGTGATCGCAAGCAAATCACAGTAAGAATCTTAGAGGAGATTCGGTATGAGTGGTAAGCCGCAAACAGGAGGGCTAGCAGTAATCCTTCGCCAGGAAAAAGAGCGAAGAGCTAGCGAAGACGAGAAGAGCGAATCACGCACTCCAGTTGAAAAGGGAAGAGTTAAAAGAATGAAGGTCACGGATGCGGTGAAGTATCTGTGCACGTCGAAGGGAAAGATTAGAGAGCTGGTTAAAGAGGGCGTGCTTACCTGCGAGGATGACCCGCTGGATAAGCGAAGAAAACTTTTACGCGTGGATGAGTTGAAGAAGCTAAAGCAAGCCTCTTTAGATCGAGATTAGAAAATAAAGGTAGTTAAGGTTGTTACCCAAGGATGGATGATAGCTATTGGGATGGAGAGAAACAAATGTTCATTGATCCTTGCTTCAAGGACGGTGAGATGCCTTGCGGGTATTAGCTTAGGGCGAGTTTCTGACAGCTTTAATCGATAATGATATGTATATTCCGCAGGTGCTCCCACCTGACCTTGGTAAGACAATTAAAGTTAAGTACAACTTTAGAACTAAGAAGAGGGACAGAGGTTAATTGGTCGGTGAATCCTTGCATCGCCTACTTTCTTAACAAGAAAGTCTTCCATGGCTGAACTTATTGCCGATAAATAACCCTCTTCCAGAGCCCCAACGTTGCTTCACGCCTTTATGAATCAAGATGAGCTGCCTACGGAAGGGTACCAGTACGCGATCTTCCGAGAAACAATTCCTTGTTAGGAGCATGTATTTCGATAAATATAAGATTATGCAAATTAACTGCATAGTCCACGGCTTCCTCCGAGACCTAGAACGTCCATTACGTTACGATCACTATAGGTCCAAAGCGTAGATTTAGAGATGGGTGCCGCTTACGCAGCACGCGAACCATGTGCTCCTTGGTGATATGGGTGTAGCGCTGTGTGGTGGCTATAGAAGCGTGTCCCAAGAACTCCTGCACCATACGGATATCAACTCCGTTCCGGAGCAGCAAAGTTGCCACGGTATGCCTCAGCATATGCGGAGTCACATGGCGCTTGATACGCGCTTCTCTCCGCAGTTTGGCGATAACGTTAGTGATCCCTTGAGTTGAAAGCCGGCCGCCCCAAGCGTTTACGAATAAGGCCAGATCGTCCGTCCGGATGTGAGCTCGCGCCTCCATGTGTGCGCGCTGGACCTGCACCGTCTGCTCATCAACGACGAAAGCTAATCGATCTCTACCCCCTTTACCCCGAACCCTGAAGACCCCCTCTTTCGCAAAATAATCTCGAACATCGAGAGCCGACGCCTCGCCCACTCGCATTCCAGTGGCGAAAAGAAGATCCACTAGCGCGAGATCTCGGAGAGCGCGATATTCGCGGGATAAACACTTCTGATTTCCAGCGTGTGCTATCGCTTCTGATCCTTCCTGAATCGCTGAGACGGTTAGATGGTTGCGCCAAGCCCGCCCCAAGAGGGAACGTATCTCCCGCTCTGTTAAGGCTCGAGGGATTTGCTCAATACGCCCGAAACTCAGCTTCACTCGCCAGAAGGGGGACTCCGGCAACACCCCTTTACGTACCCAGTAAGAGCAGAACACTTTAAGTGTTACTATCTTACGCCGGATTGAGGCTGGAGAATACTCTTCCTCGCGAAGATGGGCGGCCCAGTTCTCAATTACGGAGGCGTTTAATGAATGGAGGTCAAACTCCTCGCCAGCGAAGGCTAGGAACTGCATCAAGTCTGAATGGTAAGCCGCCTCGGTCTTTTTCCCGCGCTCGTGTGTTGAGAAATAGCCACGCTGAAATTCTACGGTCGCCTCACTTAATCGCATAGACCAAACTCATCCCGTGCCCTTCTGGACAGAACAGTAGGCGAGGTCGCTCTGTAAAATGAAAAAGCTTTTCTGAAACTTGCGAGAGTAGTAAAATCTATACTTCAGTTTAACGGCTAAGTGATTGAGGTTTCAAGTTATTCCGGGAAGGAATCACGGCGGAGTAAATAATTGAACCTGTGAGGTTGGGTGGAATCACCAGATCTTTAGATTCCTCGATAAACCCACGTTGGTCCAAAACAAGTTTCACCGAGGGCGTGAGGCGACAGTACTAAAGCCAACAGCCATGGGATAGCTTCCGCCCTCAATCCTCTCGAAACTCTGCGACCTCAGCTAAAGACTCTAAATGATAATGCCATCCCCAGGGTTGCTATAAATATCCCTATGGTTGGTTAGAGTGTTTCGCTTGTGATTAGTTTGGATAATTAGGAATTATCACATCGCAGATGTGCTCCGCCGCTTTGGTGCCTAAGTGAAGGAAGAAGTGGAGATACTAGTTGTCGGCGGTGGCCCGGCGGGTCTTTTAACTGCTGCATATCTAGCCGAACGACATCGGGTAGCCCTTATAGAACGTGGTGTCTTGGGAGAGACAACTAAGTATTGGGCAACCTCGATGCGACGGCTGGAAAAGCATGGCCTTGGAGACTGCGCCCTGTATAGACCCTCGTCGATGGTTATCGGTACTTATCTTGGTGGGTACTTGGAGACTTCTGGGGATCTGGTGATTGTAGACGACCAACTGCTCATGAGGATCCTTGTTGATCGATGTAGGAATCGAGGTGTCCAGTTCGCTGAACAATGCTCACTATTGAATCTAAGTTGGGCTAATACGCACCTTCATGTTCAGACAACTTCCAACTCCTATGTAACCCGCTTGGTTGTTGACGCCTCCGGCGGGCTATCGCCCATAGCGGCCACCTTCCGACTACACAAGTTATACGGCTTCTTTACAGTCTATGGTGCGCTGCTTCGCAATATCACGTTGAATACCAAGAGCATGATATTAGCCTACGTGGACCACTTAGGAAATCCTCCGCCGATAGTTGAAGTTTATCCCTGTAGCGATGATTCAGCATATTGCTGCGTGTTTTTCTATTCAAAGCAGTTAATACCGCCTCACAGTATGGAAACTGCCTTTAAAATTCACTGTCTTCATAATAGCTTCTTCGACACTTCGGACAAAACAGAGATTGCAGTACCTAAGATGGGGGCTATTCCGATTGGGCACGTTCGAAGACGCTACCTTGCCGGTATAATATCAGTAGGTGAAGCCGGGTTAATTCAACCGCCATTGCTAGGCTCGGCGTTTAATGAGGTCTTAGAATACTGTCAAGAAGTTTGCTCCTATGTGTCACAAGTCATGCACGATACAAGTGGAATCCCAGAGCATCCAAGCTACCGCTATCCTCTTCTTAAGCGCATGCAGGACCGTCTTCAACTTCATTTGATACGTGCCCTCCTGAATGGCAACGTCGAAGCCTTTGACCGGCTGGTCCGTACTATGAGCAAGCTTCCTTTGAGCACTGTCTATGACTTCTGCTCTAATGAACTCACTTGGACGCAGATTCTGCAAACAATTATCAAACTCCCTTTATATATGGCCCGTCCAACGAATATCAGCTCAGCTCTGGCCAATAAAAGACTTCACGAATAATGTGACGAGATTGAATGCTAATGGCAAGATAGTCCGCACTGCGATTCCTACATCAATTACATAATCAGGCGTCGCCGTTACCCGATCGAAGAGTTGTGCTAGCGTGTTCGTTCGCTCGACTTCCTCTGTTTTTAAGTTGCCATACTTAGATAGCAGGTTATCAATATCTTGTTGGCATGAGGAAAGTGTATGCTCCTTTTCTCTCTGAATAAGCTTGTGAACGACGATATGTGGATAAATCAGCATCACGCAGCATGTCGGAACGTAAATAAGTGGCCAAAACAATCGCACAGCCTGGATGTAATCCTGAGATCCTGTCCAATGACCTTTGAGAGTTCCCAAGAGCGCAAAAGCATACCCGACCGTCATTAGCAATGTGAATGAACTGAAGTATGATACGAGGCTTCTGAGCTCTGGCGTGCGAGCGGGAGCGTAGCGAGACACTTTAATCTCCTGCTGCTGAAGATTATGCACTACTGCGAGAAGTTCGAGAGAGTGAAGAGTTACCAGTCCAGCGGCGAAGTCAATGCAAATGCATGTGATCCACATAAAAATGAGCGTAGCATCATGCCCGTGGAATCCCATGCTAGCGACGCTGATAAAGCCGAGAACAGTGACACAACCGACTACCAAAGAACGTATGAGTCGGTTTTTGAATATACCAGGATTTACTGATCCCTCAGCCGTTAGTCGTGACACTCGTGCTGTAAAGCTCTTAGACCGAATCATGAGAAGCAGCCAAGTGCCAAGCGCAATTAGAAAAGGTCCTTGCAAATCCGTCCATTCCCGAAGAAATAATCTGACATTATCGCCTTGTAAGAAGGCCACTCCACAGACAATCAAAGTCCAACCCAAACCAACCGCTACGCCTGTGAGAAACCATCTGACGTGATGCGTGTCGGGGAGTAAGGCTCGTGGCCTGCGTGCTCTTGTAATCTTACGAGGCATTGAATAACCTTAGCGGAGCAGAAAAGCTTTGAATAATTCCTAATTATCAATATAATCCCAGATGTCGACACCCTTAATGAGTTTGGGCATTCCAGCCTCGAACTCAAGACAGCGATTCCACTGCGCCTGAGCCTCATAACGATCTATGCACATTAGCAAAACGCCAGCAGAGCATAGCCGATTATCACTTCGGGCTAATCCGATAGACGTATTGAAAGAAACTAGCCGAACTTTTTACTTTTCGATCATTGACCTGCCTCTAGGGCTCCGTGAAGCAGTCATGTCCGCATACTTATCACTACGTGCAATTGATGAGATTGAGGATCATCCGCGACTAAATAAGCTGACTAAAACGAGGCTGTTGCGTGACATCAGTTTTAGCTGCCAGTGCCTCGGCACTGGCAGGGCTGATCGGTTGTTCTCAGCACTGGGGCAGTGTCGTGAGTATCTCCCTGAGGTGACAAATCGTCTCGGTGAGTGGCTCGCACTGGCTCCTGAGACTATCGCTCCCCGCATCTGGGACGCGAACTCCGTGATGGCGCAACGTATGGCCTACTGGGTCGGGAATGATTGGCAGGTACATAGTGAAGCTGATCTGGACTCCTACACCTTTAGCGTCGCCGGAACCGTCGGTCTGTTGCTCTCTGATCTATGGGCTTGGTACGACGGGACGTCGACTCATAGAGGAAATGCCATCGGATTTGGTCGCGGACTGCAGGCCGTAAATATCCTTCGGAATCGTGCCGAGGACCTGGCTCGCGGTGTGAGTTTCTTCCCAGACGGCTGGAATGAAAAAGACCTGCGATGCTATGCAGAACGAAATCTCACCTTAGCAGAAGCGTATGTCGAAATGCTTTCACCCGGGCCTGCAAACGACTTCTGCCGTCTCCCACTCTCCCTTGCTCATGCGACGCTAGATGCGCTGGCTCGCGGTGAGTCAAAACTTAGCCGTTCGAGCGTGCTGGAAATTGTTATGCAGGCAAGAGGTACCCCGCATAAGACACAGTATGCACAGTGCCGTAACCCCTCTTGGAGGTCCCAATAAAAAGAGACGGCGTCCGTGAAGGATAGGTCTCAAAGTGGCGTTACCGCCTTGCATCTAGCTTTAATTCGGAAGAGAAGTTATGGTCCGTCCCCACCCACTCCAATCGGACCCGAACGCAGCTCAGTCTGAAGCGATTCGGGCGACCGCAGGCCCTGTGCAGATCATCGCTGGCCCCGGTTCCGGCAAAACCTTCACGCTCGTCGAGCGGATCGCCGAACTGATCACTGGGGAGGGGGCGACTCCAGAAAACCTGTTGGTCGTGACCTTCACTGACAAAGCTGCGCAAGAACTAATCACGCGTGTCTCCAACAAGCTTGACCAACTCGGCTTCCGGTTCAACCTCAACGAGATATACCTGGGCACTTTCCACTCGATTTGCTTGCGCCTACTGCAGGAGAAGCGCGAGTATACTCGGCTCAGGCGCAACTTCACCATGCTGGACGAGTTCGACCAGCAGTACTTCCTTTACCAGCACCTCGACTTTTACAAGGAACTCCCCGGGCATGAACACATCCTTGGAACCTCAGAGAAAACCTCTTCCTGGCAGAAGTCCGAAAACCTTTTGAAGTGGGTTAATAAGGTCAGCGAGGAGGCACTTGACCCCGAGCGTCTGACTGCCTCTGACGATGAGGGCGTCGTGGCGCTCGGCCTCTGTTATCAGCTCTACCACAGGCAACTTGACGAGGCGAACGCGCTCGACTTTTCAACCATCCAGGTTGAGGCGCTGCGCCTTATTCAAAACCACCCTCCCGTGCTCGCGGGGTTGCGGGAAAAAATCAAGTACCTGATGGTTGATGAGTACCAGGATACAAACACCATTCAGGAGCAGATCCTCTTCGCCCTTGCTGGTGAACAGTCCAACATTTGCGTCGTTGGTGATGACGACCAGGGCTTGTACAGGTTCCGCGGGGCGACCATCCGAAATATTCTTGAGTTCGCAGATAAGTTTCCGAAGGGCCAATGTAAGCAGATACCCCTCACCGTCAATTATCGTTCTCACCCGGGCATCATCAACTTTTTCAACGAGTGGATGGACTCGAAGGACTGGCGGTGGGACGACAGAACTTTCCGCCTGGAGAAGGAGATCGTGCCACGTCCCGGCGCGTTCCCGCAGGTGCCGGCGGTGCTCAAAGTCTCCGTCAAGGGCACGCCCGAGGAATGGCACGAAGAGGTGCTCGCATTCCTGCGCGCTCTGAGGGACTGCGGCACACTGAAGGACTGGAATCAGGTGGCGTTCCTCTTCCGCTCGGTAAAGAACCCGAAGGTGGTCGCGCTCGCCAGGTATCTGGAGTCTCAGGGCGTCCCGGTTTACTCGCCGAGGTCTAATCTGTTCTTCGAGCGCGAAGAGGTCCGCCTGATGATAGGCGCGCTGATCTTCCTCTTCCCGCAGTTTCTTCAAGCGCGCGCTTGGAAGCCTGACGCCCACCTACACATCTGGGACTACTACGACCGGTGTTTCGAAGCTTTCGCCAAAGAACTCCGGAAGGCGGAGAACGCCGGTCTGCTTGAATGGGCGCGCCGCCGGGCGCGGACGCATTTGACGCTCGCAGAAAACGCCGACTATGCATTCTCCGGCCTCTTCTACCAGTTGCTTCACTTCCCCCTCTTCAGCTGGTATCTGGGCGACAGCTCTCTAGGCAACGTGATGGAGAGCCGTCCGGCGCGGAACCTGTCGCTCTTCTCACGATTGCTGAACAAGTTCGAGTATCTGCACCGGGTGACAGTGCTCAATCCCAAATACCTCGATAAGAATATCAGGAACTTGTTCAATCAATTCCTGCGTTTTCTGAAGGACGGCGGCATCTTCGAATACGAGACTACAGAAGAGTACGCGCCGCCCGGCTGTGTTTCTTTCCTGACGGTTCACCAAGCCAAGGGGCTGGAGTTCCCGGTCGTGATCGTCGGTTCACTGGATTCTGTACCGCGCCGGGCACACACCGAACTCGACGAGGTGCTGGAGGAGAATTATCTGGAGAAGCCGCCTTTCGAGCCGCTAGACCGTATCAAGTTTTACGATTTCTGGCGACTCTACTACACGGCCTTCTCGCGCGCTCAGAACCTGCTGGTGCTCTCCTGCCGAGAGAAGGACGGCAAGGGGCAAACGCCGTCCAAGTACTTCGCTGATTGTTATAAGTCGCTACCCTCGTGGCGCTCACCCACCTTGGACCTCAAGAAGATCAGACTAGACGATATCAAGCAGTCTGATTTGAAGAAGCAATACTCCTTCACCTCGCATATCACCCTGTTTGAGAACTGCTCGGAGCAGTATCGCTTCTTCAAAGAACTGGAGTTCTCGCCGGTGCGCGCTAATCCCATCGTCTTTGGCCTGCTGATTCACCAGACCATTGAAGACATTCACAAGGCCGCACTCCGCGGGGAGGAGCACAAGATAACGCCGGAGCAGATAGATTCATGGTTCAACGTTAATTACGCAAACATCTCCAAGAGTCAACGCGTCTACCTAGCGCCGCCTGTCTTGGAGGCAGCGCGCCGGCAGATCGCACTCTACGTAGAGCGCGAGGGGAAGGACTGGTCGCGACTCCGAGAGGCCGAGGTTGATGTCTCTCTAGTCAAAGACACGTACATCCTCAAAGGCACCATCGACCTCATCAGCGGCGAGGGCGAGACGGTCGAGATCATCGACTTCAAGTCGGAGAAAAAGCCCGACCTGTTTAGCCTCGACGGTAAGGCCAAGATAGATCGCTATCGCAGGCAGCTTGAGGTCTACGCCCACATCGTAGAGGAGCAGACGGGGCACAAGGTCAGCAGGACACATCTCTATTATACGGGCGAAGAGTCCGGCAATCCTTACGTAACGTTCCAGAAAAATCGCCAATCCATCAGCGCGACGATCCGAGCCTTCGACGCCGTTGTCGCGCGCATAGAGGGCAAAGATTTCAGCCTCGCGCAGCGCCCCATCAAGCTATGCGAGGCTTGCGACATGAGGCACTACTGCGACTCCAAATAACCGGATAAAAGAAGAATGTCGAGAAACAGAAACCTTAATCTGACCGCCGACAAGGAGATAGTCGAGAAGTACGAGTTCGAGCCGATACAGGGCTACCCGATGCTCAACTGGAAGGGGAAGCGCCCTTTCACCTCGACACAGTACTACCCCGCGCAGTTGAAGGAAATATACGGACCGGAAACCGACGGCTGGAGGAACAAGATTTACTGGGGGGAGAACCTCCAAGTCATGAGTCACCTACTTAAATACTACCGTGGCAAGGTCAGCCTCATCTACATTGACCCGCCCTATGATTCTAAAGCTGATTACAAGAAAAAGATTCAACTGCGGGGTCGTAAAGTTACAAACGACATGAGCGTATTTGAGGAAAAGCAGTATACGGACATCTGGATAAACGACGAGTACCTGCAATTCATGTATGAGCGTTTGGTCGTCATGCGGGAGCTCCTGGCCGACAACGGATCACTCTACCTGCACTGCGACTGGCACAAGGGGCACTACCTGCGCTGCATTCTTGATGAGGTCTTCGGCCCGCAGTCATTCCGTAACGAAATCGTCTGGTATTACTTCAACAAAATGCAGGGGAACATCAACCGGTTCGCGTCGAACCACGACGTTATTTACTTCTACTCGAAGTCGCCGACTTTCACCTTTAATCGAGTTAGGGAGCGGAGGGATAAGCCTGTCCAGCAAATTAAGCGCGTTTGGGACAAGGAGAGCCAGTCGCTGGTGAACGCGAGGGATGAACGCGGGAACATTGTCTACATCACCGCGACCCATAAGACGGTCGATGACGTATGGCGTCTGCCGATGCTTCAGCCAGCCGACCAGACAGAGCTGACAGATTACCCGACGCAGAAGCCTGAGGCGCTAATTGAGCGGGTCATACGTGCCTCGACGAACCCGGGCGATTTAGTTTTCGACAGCTTCATGGGGTCTGGCACGACACAGGCTGTAGCGCTGAAGCTCGGGAGGCGCTTCATTGGTGCCGACATAAACCTCGGTGCGATCGAGGTTGCCAAAAAGCGTTTCACTAGCATCGCTGCCGAGGTAGGGGATGGGAAGTCCTACGTGCCGAATATAAAGAACGGCCTAGACGATTACGCTGAAACCTCACTCTTCGAAGGAGACGCTGAGGAAGAGGGCGGCAGGGTGAAAATCGACAGGTGGTACACGGGCTTTGAGTTTTACAACGTCAATCACTATGAGGTGTTCCGCAACCCGGTGCAGGCCAAAGATCTGCTGGCCGAGGCACTCGAGATTCAGCCACTAATGTCCGCCTCGGCCGGCGTCTATGACGGTGAGAAGGACGGGCGCATGGTGAAGATTATGCCCATCAACCGGATTGCCACCCGAGCGGACCTCAACGAGCTGATCGCGGGGTTCGATTACAAGACTTTCGAGCGCAGACAGGTGGAGAGCCCGACTAGGCCCGTGGAGAAACTCCTGCTCGTGTGCATGGGACATGAGCCCGACCTAGCCGCGCACCTAAAGACGGAGCTGCACCCCTTCAAAATAGACGTCGAGGTCGTGGACATCCTCAGGGATGAGACACGCCTTGAATTTAAGCGCCCGTCAGAGGCACTGTTGGCGGTGAAGAAGGGCAGCCTTATGATCGAGCGCTTTTATCCGATGAATCTCCTCCAGAAGCTAAGCCTGATGAAGGAGGACGTGAATGACTGGCGCGAGCTGGTCGAGTCGGTATTGGTCGATTGGAATTATGATGGGGCGGTGCTTACGCCGTCGGTCGTCGATGTGCCGGGCGAGGATGAGATGGTGAGCGGTTCATACCTCATCCCGAAGGAAGCGGGGACGATCAGGGTCAAGATAACCGACCTGCTCTCGGAATCCTGGGAGGGGGAGATTCAGCATGGTTAGTAGAACCCGCGTCCAAGTCTCGGGCCTCGATCTTGATTTCGCCTTCTTTACCTACTTACACCAATTCTACCGGACGCAGCGCGGTGAGGTGCGCCGGCACTATAAGGAGCTTAGTAAGAGGTTTCTCGATTTCAATAACCCGGAGAATGCCACGGCGTTCTTGCGCGCGCCTCAGTATGAAGCGCTGGAGATGTACGTCTTCCTGAAGGAGTTCCTAGACAATGCCCGCGTCCACGAGATATTCGAAGGTTGGTATTACAAGACAGGGCGCTTCGCGGGACGCAAAGACGTGGGGCTGGCGGGCGAGCAGATGGGCATCTTCGGCCAGTTCGACGAGGGGCAATACACGGCCGTCTTCAACCGGATGCGGCTATCGAACGCTCTCTACTCAAACTACATCTTCGCCCTGACTATGGGGACAGGAAAGACCATCCTCATGGCGACCTGCATCTTCTACGAGTTCATCCTCTCAAATAAATTCCCGAAAGACCCGCGCTTCTGCCATAACGCGCTCGTGTTCGCGCCGGACCGGACGGTGCTACAGGCCCTGAAGGAGATTCAGACGTTCGACATGCGTCTGGTTGTCCCGCCAGAGTATGTCAATTTCCTGAGCATGAACATGCAGTTTCACTTCCTAGAAGAGGCCGGCACCTCCCTCTCGACCATAGACAGGTCGCGCTTCAATATCATCATCTCGAATACGCAGAAGATTATTCTAAAGAGGCAGCGCAAGGAGCAGGGTGCCGCAGGCCACCTCTTCGGGAGCGGAAAGCTTCTCTATCAGGCCGGAAGCGTCTATGAAGAGTTCTCGGACCTCTACGGAGACTTGGACGCGCCGCAGGACGAGGGTGACCTCATTCTGAACCAGCGGTTCTCGAAGCTCTCTCGGCTCGAGCAGCTCGGTGTTTACGTGGATGAGGCGCATCACGCCTTCGGCTCTCAGCTTGCGAAAGACATGGGGGTTGAGAAGTCGCCCACCTCGTTGCGTATCACAATCAACAAGTTGGCGGAGAGTCTCCAGCGCGCTGGGTCTCGCGTAGTGGCTTGCTACAATTTCACAGGCACGCCGTATGTGAAGAACCAAGTCCTCCCTGAGGTTGTCTATGCCTACGGCCTCAAAGAAGCCATCAATAACGAATACCTGAAGGAGGTCAAACTACACAGCTATACCAATACGCGCACTCGTGAGTTCGTTAACGCAGCAGTCAAACATTTCTGGGAGGCAGTCGGAGAGGATCGCAGTCGCACCGAGGGGATGGTCCCAAAGCTTGCCTTCTTCGCCTCGACCATTGAGGAATTACAGAACGAACTGAGGCCGGCGGTCGAGGCGGCGCTAATCAAATACGGTATTCCGCTTTCGCGGATTCTCGTAAACGTCGGCGACAATAAGATCACTTCTAATGACGACATTCGGGAATTCAATCGCCTGGATACGTGCGACTCGGAGAAGCAGTTCGTCCTGCTCGTCAACAAGGGACGCGAAGGGTGGAACTGCCGGTCGCTTTTCGGCGTCGCCCTCTTCCGCAAGCCCAAGTCTCGTATCTTCGTTCTCCAAGCCACGATGCGGTGCCTGCGCGCTATCAGTGAGGTGCAGCAAACAGGCCACGTCTACCTTTCAGCTGAGAACACGCAGATTCTCGAAGAAGAGTTGCAGCAGAATTTCCGCGTAGACATTGAGAGCCTCCGCCGGTCGAACGAGAACAAGCAAATCTACGAAATCCGACCGGTACCGCCCCCAGTCAAGATCACACTGAAGCGTATCCGAAAGCTTCACCAATTGCGGGAGAAGGCGCTCAAGAAAGGCACTGCCCTCGGCATAGAGTCACTCAACACGGAGAAATACAGGCTCATTCACACCGAGCGGGATGGGGTATCGTTTACCGGGAGCGCGCGGCAGGAGGATTTAACCTCAGAGAAGGAGCGGCGCATTTTCAGCCGGATGATGCTGGTAGCCGAGATTGCTCGCTACCTAAACCTTCCGTGCCTGCGTGTAGAGGAGATTCTTGACAACACTGTAGAGCGCACGGACGCCGTCCTCGAAATCGTAAATAGGTACAACGAGGTTCTCTACGACTGGGTGATTCCCCGCATCTTCAACTGGGTCTACGACCTTGTCCCTTACGAACATCATGAGGAGATCGAAGTTGAGTTGGTGAAGGTGCCGCCGGAGGGTGTCTATCGAAAGCTGGCCGACCCGAAGCACGTGATCCGACGTGACGACGAACTGGCCCGGAAGAAAGTTGATAAGAGTTTTCACTTAGATACCTATTGCTTCGACTCAAGGCCGGAGCAGAGGCTGTTTTGGGATCTGCTGGGAGAGCGCCGGATCGAAAAGGTATATTTTACAGGCATGTTGACCCACGGGCAGACCGACTTCTTCATCCAGTACATCGACCCGGAGTCACATACCGTACGCAGTTACTACCCGGATTTCATGTGCCAAAGGGAAGACGGCTCGTGGATGATTGTCGAGGTCAAGCGCGATGATCAGATTGAAACACCCGTCGTGCAAGCCAAGAAAGAGTCTGCCAGCCAGATCGCTGCTGCCAGCGAAATGATCTATAGAATCATAAAAGGTACTGACGCTGCGGCTGGTCACTATAGTCAACTCTTCCAGTAAGTTCCTGTTTCCCCCAACAGAGCGGACGATTGAAGGCATCGAAGTACTCAAGATGATAAGGAGGGACGGATAAAGATGTTGAACTTAAGAGACGCAACATAATAAGCGAAGTTCGGCAAGAGTTCATTCGCGATCACCGATAGGCAGAGATATCTCGAAGCCCGCATGTATCCCAAATCAAAGTTTTCCATCCCAACCAGTCCAAGTGCTCAACGCCTCGCGGCATCATTGGAATCTTCACCTTGTAGTAGCGTTGGCGTTTCGTTTGGGTGAGCGTGCTCAACGCCTCGCGGCATCATTGGAATCTTCACCTTTCCCAAGCCGCTTCGGTTTAACCAGGGAAACTCGTGCTCAACGCCTCGCGGCATCATTGGAATCTTCACCCGAGATTGCATTCAGCTATCGCACGCCCCTTTAGTGCTCAACGCCTCGCGGCATCATTGGAATCTTCACTGTAAGCAAGAGGTGTATTACTACAAGCGCGACGGGTGCTCAACGCCTCGCGGCATCATTGGAATCTTCACAAAAGAGGTTACTTTACAGAATGCGAACCCTGCGAGTGCTCAACGCCTCGCGGCATCATTGGAATCTTCACGCACAGGCTCAGGCTCAACAATCTCAGTAATCACGTGCTCAACGCCTCGCGGCATCATTGGAATCTTCACAGCAGCACACTTAACAGGCACTTTAGATTTCGATAAGTGCTCAACGCCTCGCGGCATCATTGGAATCTTCACAAGCCGTATTGAAAGTAGTTGGCTTCCGGTTGGTGTGCTCAACGCCTCGCGGCATCATTGGAATCTTCACAGAACATACACTGAAGCGAGAAATACGCATTACTTCGTGCTCAACGCCTCGCGGCATCATTGGAATCTTCACGTCAAGCACTTTTTACAAACCTGCAAACCAACTTGAGTGCTCAACGCCTCGCGGCATCATTGGAATCTTCACGATAGATTAAACTCTGATGCCTGCCACGCCCATGATTAGTGCTCAACGCCTCGCGGCATCATTGGAATCTTCACTCCGTTGCCCCTGCGACGGCAGGCAGACCCCGCACCCCGTGTGCTCAACGCCTCGCGGCATCATTGGAATCTTCACCATCCAGCTTGAGCAAAGCCTCCAGCGGGACCGGGTGCTCAACGCCTCGCGGCATCATTGGAATCTTCACGGTGCCCAATAGCTCACCATAGTTCCGCGCTTCCAGTGCTCAACGCCTCGCGGCATCATTGGAATCTTCACGGATGGTCGAATGCCCCGAAGATGCTTGCAATTAGTAAGTGCTCAACGCCTCGCGGCATCATTGGAATCTTCACAACCAACAACGACGCTTACAGCGCAGTGGGCAACGGGTGCTCAACGCCTCGCGGCATCATTGGAATCTTCACTACCGGATGAAAGACGCGAGACGTATGTCGAGAGGATGTGCTCAACGCCTCGCGGCATCATTGGAATCTTCACATTCCTGCGTCATGCGTCGCATCCGTTCACCACTTCTTGAGTGCTCAACGCCTCGCGGCATCATTGGAATCTTCACACCACGGCGCGTCGCATGAAGAACGTCACGATCAAGTGCTCAACGCCTCGCGGCATCATTGGAATCTTCACTGCATGGGTCCCAAACCATGTAGATAAGTGATTTATGAACTCCTTTTCGGGGATCAATAGTTTTCATCTTAATCTCCACTAGTCTTTCGCCCAATCGTTGATTTATTGAGACCTAATTTATTTGTAATTAAGCGAATGATCGCTTGCAAGTATCTCAAATACGCGGGCGTGCTGGTAAGTCTTTGCATTACTTCTGTTTTTATCATTAATCTTACTCTTAAAGATATGACAAGCGTAGATGCTTGCGGGAATCCGAAGGCGCTAGAAAAGCCCTGCCGTAGCAGGGTATTAAATGCGCCTCTTTAGGCTATTTCGAAGCTTTTCGCTTCATCGAGCCATGACTCTGGCCGGTTATGTGCAGCCACTCGTCGTTCGCACGGTTCACATAAGCTGAGTATAAGCAGCCTATCCTCTTCGGTTAGGATCTTTTCTAGCTCCCAACGCAACCGTTCCATCTGTCGCATAGTCAAACGGCATCTGAAGATGGAATATTGCAGCCTCCTGCCATAACCATGCAGTATCTTATAAATGCGCCGCCAACGCTTCGGCTCGGTAACGTCATAACAGACAACGTACCACTGCTTTGTTTCCACCCTGTTTCTCTCCTCTAATTCAACGCAAGCGCATACGCGCAAACAATCCACCCTCGCCCATCCATTCTTTCTCCAAGAGCCTGACCTCCAGCTCCATCAAGCGCGAGTAAGAAAGGGAATGACCAATGACAGGATGCTTCCACTGGTCTGCTTTGCGCCTTTCGTAGATACCAATGAATTTGCGGCGGCCTTCGTCTGATAGCCAGACTTGCTGGCCTGCGATTTGAAAGTCACCCTCTACGTCCCACTGACGGCGATTGATCGAAGCGATAACAGGCAGATCAATCATCGGCACGCGAAATAGCTCCAGCAGATCAAGCGCCAGAGGATGTGCCTGCGAGCGCGGCTGGTGATAGAAGCCTAAGCACGGATCAAGTCCCACCGTCAGAATTGCATTCGTCACATCCTTGAGCAGCAACGCATAGCCGTAAGAGAGCAATGCATTGCAGCGATCTCGCGGAGGTCGCCGATTGCGCCCCTGTGGTCGCATCGCTTCGCCCGCTTCGGGCACGACCAGATAGGGAAGGGCACTGAAATAGTGCGCTCCAATACTGCCTTCATACCCGCGTAGTGAATCTATACTCGTCGCACGCGATAAAGGTGAAAGCAGCTTACGCATATTGACAATAGCGTCACGCACTTCCCGACTTGCGCGCCCTGCCTCCCGGCTTGCGCGCAGGAGAAAACTCAACTGCCCGCGCGCACGTGCCTCAGCCAGCCTTTGCGCTAAACGTAAACATCGCTCGGAATCGGTCAACGCCTGATACTGCCTGATCCGACGCTGCACTGAACCGACGCCGGATGTCCACGCCCCCATGTAACGACCGCCCGCCGTCAGCCAATGCACACCAATCTCTTGCTCCGCGCAGAGCCGTAGAGCCTGCGTCGTGATCTGCGAGAACCCGTGCAAGACGACCTGACCGATCTCATGCACCGGATGCAACTGCGGCAACTCTTCCGGCGCAGCCACCTCGAAACGATCACCCTTGCGCCCGACGCGCGCTCCTTGAGTCATCACATGCAGCGTACGTCTATCATCATCCGCCGGAAACAATCTGAGCGTCTGGTGTTTCTGCTGCGCCTCCTGCACTAAAGGCTCATCCAACTGCTTAGCCAGCCGCGCCTCCTCCGGCAGACAGATCGGCGCGAGCGAACACTTCACGCATAGCCTTTCGTTCTCTGTAACTGGTGGACGCTCGACCTGGCTTTGCAACTCCCGCGCACGCCCCACAGCCCGCGCCAGATCACTCCGCGCCTGCTCATCAATTGGCACGCGCACCATCACGTTATCCGCGTGATAGCGCACACGTCCCTCCAGAACCTCGCATCCCGTGTGTTCCTCCACCAGCGCCGCATACGCAATCACCTGCAACCTGTCGCTCGGCCAAACTTGCGCCACCCCATCACGCGAACGCGCCGACCTCCCACGCTTATGCTCATACGGCACAATCATCCCGTCCCGCCGCCGCACACAATCAATCTTCCCGGTCAGCCCCCACTGCTCACTCTCTAGATTAAAGGTCAACCACTCCTCTTCGTCCTCCTCACGCGCCAACTCCACATGCAAACGCCTCCCGGCATAAACCCTCTCATCCGCGACCCGCATATTCTCCACCTCTTCGAGATAGAAAAGACGTTCGCAGTAAGCGAGAGCATGAAGTGAATGAACGCGGAGTGGAGTCATCTGTTCACCCTCCGAATAGCCGTCCAAGATTTTTCTTCTTGAGGACTGTCTCCCTGGATATGGGTCTTGACTAGACGATACTGCCCCCATGTTGTCGCTGCTGAACCAACGTGATCAGGCCAGATCGGCAACGAAAGATCGCCATCCTCTGCGGCAACGAGTAACCGGCCAAGCAAAACTTCTGAGTTCAAGTGTGAAACTGTATCAACAAGGTGCGTGCTCTCGCCCAAAGATAAGCCTCCGAACCGAGAAACTGTTGCCGGACTGTCGAGCGATTTCTGAATACGTAGAGCTAAGGGCATCTCGGCTTCCTCTGCCGCGCCTTGTCTGACCCATACCGCTAATTGCACATCGGTAAGCAGCTCTTGAAAATCCGGGCGGCGGTTATTGCCAAGACCTAGTCCTGCGTTTTTATCTTTGACGCGCCAGAGCGTTCTAAGCACGACGGAGTAGTGAGGCTCGGACAATAAGGCAATAGCAATCTCTGCGCCTTCATGAGCGCGCCGGTTAATTTCCCCGACCATTGATAACAACATCCCGTAAACGGTCGCGGGCGGCGGGCAAGGGAAAGTCTCGAAGTATTCCCGCGCGCGGGGTACGCGAAAGCAGGCGACGGGCACGGAAACATACAGGCCGATGGTTTCCATCGCTCAACCTCCTGTTATGCCAAGATCGCCGGAGATGCGCCGCTTGATTTCATGTGCGGCAGCCTTCACGCCCTGATTGATAGACGCGCCCTTCAAAGTTTCCTTTGCTTCATCATCCAGCGTCGCGGCAATTACGCCACCAATAACCACTTCGCTGGCATCAATATCGCCATCGGCAACCTTCTTCAAGATTGACGGGAAAGAAAGATTCGCTTCCGAATCCATCTCAAAGCCGTAAAGCATTCGCGGCGCAAAATCTTCCGTCCAGCGAAACACGACCGACTCCGGCGCAAAGTCGAACAAGAAGCGGCTTTGATTTCCGGCCACTTCACATAAGCCCGTGATTGCGTCCACTACATCAAGCACTCTTGCCGGAACGCGCAACGATTGTGGCGTTAAGGCGATACCGTATTGATAGCGCGTTGCGTGAACCTCTGTGCCGTATAAACTGGTGTTGGTTTTCGTGCCGCTCTTGGCGTTGAAAGTGATGTCGCCCGCAAAAGGCGCAAGCGATATTGCGCGGGTGACTTCCAACGCCCCGCGTCGTTTGTCTGTTTTGCCTTTGGAGAGCACATCAATCTTCGCCGTAAGCTCTTTTTTCTGCTGTTCAAGCGATTTACCCTGCTCGGATTTCTTCTCTTCTTTAGACATTGCTTTTAACTGCTCATCAACTTTTTTCCTGTCTGCTTTAAGACTGTCAAGCAGATCGTTGCCGTCCGTGTTGGCTGCTTCCGCCAGCATGAAGCCCATAACATCATCATCAATGTATGTCGGCTGCTGCTGCGCTGCTTCATCAGTACTCGTCCAGGGCGACCATGTTTGATCTTGCCAGTTATGCTCTGCCGTTTCATCGTCCCAACGACGATTTACAGAATCATCGCCATTCTTCTTCTGCCAGAAGTAGCGAAGCGCCCAGCGAATCGCTTCGGCTGAGACAGTCGTATGAATCTCATTCTTCCACAACAATTTTTGCAGAGTGGTGATATTGCCTTCATTTTCACCGCGATTATTTGCGGCTGCTCCGTAAGGTGTGACGATCAAGCCAAACAGATGTTTACTCATTGGATTCTCCTTCTTCATCAATAGCGGCGATGGTGGTCAATATCTCCGCTTCTTCGGGGGTTTGAGGTTTGTAACTGATTAAGGCAAGCAAGGCGAGGTCTCTGGTTTTGCGCCAATTCTTCTCGTTGAAAAACGGCAGCAAATTTATCAACCCGTCACCTTGTAATGCCTCATTTGCTCCGGCGCGCGCCCAGAAATCAACCACCGTCTCACGCAAAGTATCCGCATTTTTACTGTGTGCAAGCGCGGTTCTTAACTTCTCAGCTTCTTTTCTTACCAATCTCTTAAAGCCAGAATCTCCTAGACTCTCCCGCCGAGCGCGCTCCCCCAGTTTTCCCATTCTTCTGCGCCAGCTTTCGTGGCAGACGCTGATAAAAACTCTCTCGCTTTCATCGTCATACGATGCGTTCTCTACCATCTCATTTAGCTCCTTTCGCTCATATAAAAGTTGTTCGCGGCTCTCTTTATTGCTCATGTATGTTGCTAGATCGTGATACCAAGTATTCCCCAGTGCGATATTATCGGCGATAAATTCGCGTGCGGAGAACGTGGTCACAAAATATCGCTCAGGCTCAATTTGATTTCCTTTGCGGTCACGTTTGGCTTGAATCAGTTGCCAGCGGTTTTTGAAGATCGCAGCAGCTTTTCGATAGTTTTCGAGACCGGACAGTTGACCGGAGACGACAGATCGCACATAAGTTCTGGACTTCTGCTTTTCGTTCCAACTCACGATGCCGAAAGTAATCATCCGGCAAACGAATGATCCGCCGGTAAATTCCGCGAATTGATTGCTGGTACGATTTGCCTCGATAAACGTAATCATTTTCAAAGCTGCGTCGGAAGCACTACTAGCTGTTAGGTCTAAAACTCCTTGCGCAACGAATGCTTGTCGAATTTCTGCATACATCTCCAAGTCTTGAATTTCCGGTACAAGCATCGCTAACCGTGCCTTGCGCCCTTTCGCGCGCGATTTGAGCGTGTAATAGATCACTCCAACAGGCGCAAATATCAGAGCTAAAGCACTCTCGATAGGTTCGCTCAATTTAGTTTCACTATGCGCGACGTGTCGCTGTCCACCACCGGGATAAAGCCACCCTCCGGCCTCAACTGATTTTTTGAATCGCCCTTTGGTATCAATGAAATCTTTAGCCGCTTCTTGATGCCGGAATTCTTTGATAGGAGCAAATTCTTTTATCCAGTAAGTACGATCATCTATTTCATAACTTAAAGGTCGCTTGTTGCCTGTCGGGCGATGTGGCCCAAACTGTAGAAAGCTATTCATCAGTGCGATGTAAAGATGATATTTCTGTTCAGTTGTTGGCGGCTTATGACCTTCAAGACCGGTGAGCCGGATGAATCCTTCATCATCCCGCCAGAAAGATTTCTGAATCAGATTGTCAAAAGCTGTCGCTGAAATTTCATCTTGCCAAGACAAAACGACGCTTGTTGGCTCAAGCTGCCAATCTAGTCCTTTGATTTTTACATTCGTTTCATCAAACACCTGTAAAGTCATGTACAAGCCAGCGAGTCCAGCCTTATGCAGACTCGTCATGCCCGGCGCATTTAGTTTAATAGTCATCTTCATAACAAGACCGCTCCCGTTTTAGGGTGATATTCAATCGCCCCCGGCGGTGCGATTAAATGCCCTTTGTATTCTTGCCAGTGTTCCATACGGTCGGCGCGATAGTTCATTGGAATTGCCCGCTTGATAATTTCAACTTTGCTCTGACGACAAGCTTCTTCGTCCTCGTGCATAATCACTGACACGGAATAACCGGGCTTGCGTACTTCTTCAGGCTCTGCGAGCCAGCCGGAATCAAGCCATCCGGTGCGCGTACTCCATTCCAACTTTTCTTGTGGAGATAAAGCATTGAACCGTTCTGAGAGATCAATTTGCCGCAATGGATGATTCAGGCTTATCAACTCATCAATCCATTGCCCCGCAAGCATTAGTTCTGCTTCGGTATAGGGCGGCTCATCGTCAGGAGTGATAAAGAGTGCTTTGCGCGGTGTGCCCGGATGCTCAGGCGTAACACGACGATTAAGCCGCCCTAATCTTTGAATCAGCGCCGGGATTGGCGCGACTTCGCTAATCAGTAAGTCTGCATCAAGATCGAGAGACATCTCCGCGACTTGAGTCGTCACCGCGACAATTCCGTATCGCCGCTTCTGTTGTTTGAACCATCGAATGATTTTGCGATGTTGCCTTACGCGATCTGTGTACTTGAAACGACTGTGGTAACTGCGCGTAGAAACGTCATGTTCTTCTGCAAGTATTCGCCTGACCTTTTGCGCCCGCGCCACTGTGTTGCAAATCCACAGTACACGCTTTTTCTGCGCTACTGCCGCTCGCGCTTGGCGGTAAGCGTCTTCATTATCGGTGCGTTGGAATTCATAGCGCGGTATCTCTTCCAACTCAATCGGCGATGGAACTTCACACAAGTCTTCAATATGACGCTGTAGAAATTCCTTGCGGTCTTTGGGTAAGGATGCGGTCATGAGTAGAAAGCTTGCGCCCGGTAAAGCTTTTATCAGCGCGGGCACTGCCGCCATCATTTGCTCATCGTAAGAGTGCAACTCATCGAATACGAAAGACCCGGAGAGAATAGCGGGCGAATTGTAAAGACCGCGCCGATTGTTGCGAACCAACGCCAGCACTGTATCAGCCGTGCAGACGATGACCTTCGGACTCCATAAATTGAGCGATTCAATCCGCATCAAGTGATCGTTTTCTTCGTCGTCGGGAACTTGAGCGATGTTCGCCAAGTCAACGATTGAGCGCGAGTGAACAAGGTCTGCTTCAACTTTGGTTTCATGAACGTAGCCAAGAAAGCCTTCGGTAGCCGTGCCCGTTGTCGGATAACAAAAGAAAAGTTTCTTATCGTTCGCGTGATGCGCTGCCCACATATAAGCCGCCGCCGTCTTTCCTGTGCCGCAACCCGCTTCAACCAGTGTCACTCTCTTGCGCGATCGGCCTATTGCCTCTTGAAACGGACGGGGCTTCGCGCCGCGCAGGCGCGCGTTAACTACGTCGTCCATCTCTTTAGTCTCAACGCGCTGGGATAGCGTCTTATGAACCCAACGCTTAATGTCTTCCCCCGCCGGAGCCATGGCGCTGCCTGCCACGTCTGCCGCCATGAGTAGAGCTTTGATAGCCGCAGCGAAACGCCACCACTCCGAATCTTTTTTGAGTTGCTTACGCCAAGTATTGCTGTTTACGTTGAAGCGAAGTTGACGCGCGCCCAAATAAGTCGGCTCATTCTCAACAAGAGAAAATTGAATTTCTTCCGAAAGCAATCGTCCATCGAAAAGGTTCTCCATGTCCGAATGGGTCAACAGCATGTTTAGTTTCATACCGCATCCGCCGCGTAAGGCCAGCATGGCTTTGTGCCAACTCTTATCCATCTTGAGGTGATGTCCAGCGACCGCACCGATGACGCAATCCAGCAACATCGAAGCTTCATCTTCGTCGTCGTCTTTCAGTTTCTCCAATGCCCAAGCCCGAAAGGGTTTGGTTTTATCTTCCAGCAGCAACGCGCTGAGAAGTTCATGGCGGGCGGGCTGTCGCGTCGGTTCGCGCTCTCCTATCACCATCTCCTGAAAGCCTTCGTTAGCTTTACCAAGATCATGGCAAAGACAAGCGACCTTGAGAGTTCTGGATAACTTCGAAAGCCATTCGTCTGTCGAGAGATCAAGCTGTCGTAAAATTAACTCGCCAGCAATTTCAACGATGCTCGCTCCAGCGAGTTCAACCGCTTGCAGATGCGCGACCAATCGTGCGTAATCTGGCGTCTCCTGCTCCGGCGTCTCAGCTTGCCAACTCTTTGCTAGTAGTACTTCAAACTTGCTCATTTGTTACCACTCTCTGGATAATTGGATTGAAATGCCCGCAACCCATTGCGCGGCGTCCGCCGATACCGTGAGTTTGGAGTTTGATGGAATCGTCGTCGCTGAGATTGTGCGTGGCGAGGGAGAAGCCAACGACGTGTTTGCCTTGAATGGTGATGATGCGGCGGCGAAAGCGGCCTTGTTCGTCCAGAGGCAATTCGAGCGTGGCCGTGATGTCGAGTGTGTCGAGTTGGCGGCGGGCTGCGTCGAGGAAGGGTTCGGGTTCGGTGAATTTTTTGATGGTGACACATCGCGCGTAGAGCGAAGAAGCTGGTTGAAGCGGGCGGGCGATCGGGATGCCAAGGCGGATGGTGTGGCCGGAGATGTCGAGGCGGCGGCCTGCGAGCGGGAGGACATGACCGTAGCGGTCAGCAGGAATGCGGAGGCGAAGGCTCGCACCACGAGTTGGAAGAACGACGATGCCTTCGCGCCAGGGGACACCGCTCAGCATTTCTATCCCTAGCCATGATTGGCCGTGAAGTGATGGCAACTGTCGTGTGATGGCAGAGTAGAGCGCGTAGCCGTGATCGGCGGGGAGTTGTCGCCCCTGTACGGGAAAATGAACGGCTATGTAAGGAGACGTGTCGTCATTAATTGCAGAAGCAGTTGTGATGTTGTGCTGTGCGTTGATACTCATATTAGTCCTCTCTGTGATCTTCAAGGGCGCGCACGAGGCGCTCGCGTATCAATTTGCGTAGAGCGGCGGGGCGTTCGGCGCGGCAATGTCCGGCGTAGGCAAGGCAAAAGCGTGCGACACCTTCAAGGCCATTGCGACCGATGGGGAAGGTGAGACGTAGCCCGCCGTCCGGTAGGTCTTCGCGTTGTTCGTCCGGGTGAAATGCAATGCGCTCTTTCATCCACCGTGCCTGATATGAATCGAAGACTATGGAGACATTGGTGCGACGACCTCCACGCATCATGTGAAAGCCGCGCCGTAGATAATCGTCTGCGTTCCAGTTGGAGGGCGGATCGAAGTACTGCGAGGTGAGTGTTAGTCTTTGAATGCGTCCGGCGTGAAAGTCGCGCACCTCGCGGCGCAGGTGGTCGTAGGCAATGGCGTACCAATCGCCAGCGAAGTTATGAAGCAGAAGAACATCGGCCTGGCGATGCGTGTCTTCGTTGCGGTGTTGCGAGTGATAGTCGAATGATACTGTCCGGCGCGTTGCGGCTGCGCGGGCGAGCGTTTGTAAAGTGGATGGCTCTACGCGGACGTGCGGGAGTTGCTGGAAGGTCAGCGCTTCGCCGAGCGTGACCGCGTTGACGCTGATCTCCGGGGGGAGATATGCCGCGAGCTTGGCAAGGGCCGCGCGCAGGAGGATGGCTTCGGGTGTGTGGCCTGTGGCGCGGAGGGCGTGTTCGGCTGTGAAGAAGGCGAGCAGTTCTCCTTCGTTAAAGTTAACGGGCGGCAACTCCCAGCCCGGCTCCTGATAACGAAAGCCGCCACGCTCACGGTCAAAGATGATCGGCGCGCCCATCTGGTCGCGCAGGACGCGCAGATCACGTTTGACAGTGCGTTCGTTGCGCTCCAGAAGCTCGGCCAGAGAGCGCAGGGTCGGGTGGCGGCCTGCGCTGATCTCTTTATGAATCAGATCGAGCCTGACGTATGCTCGCGTATGGACACGAGCTGGGTGGTCGTCGTCTCTCATCGCAAAATACAGTTTAATCGGACAGGGGGGACAACCTGTGTCCCTTTCAAACAAAATCGCTATACAGAATGTAAAGAGCAGAAGGTAATGGAGCCTTTTGCGGATTGTGCCATCTTTGCGGTTTAAGCATTAGATCGGCTGCGACGGAATTATGAGTAATTTTCAGAATCAGCTATCAACGCGTACGCTTGAGAATATGAGACCCTGAAAATAACGTGGCGATTTGATTGAGCATCGCCGGGAGCGCAACCGTCTTTGAAAGGGCGGAAACCAGCGCACGCGTCTGTGAGTTGGGTGCTGGTTCAGAACATGCACAGGCTGAGACTCGCAAGGTGATAATACCGCTCAGGACGCTCGCGTAACATATCGCAATCCACAATCTGGAATCAACTGTGATAGGATGCTGGAACGTTTTACCCGCCCCTGCACCCGACCTCGCGGGGCTTGAAGGAATCAATATGAAAGCAGCCTCGCGTCCGGCTCAAAAGTTTAGACTCACGGCCTCAAATATCGCCAAATATTTCGCTAATCGCTGCGACCGTAATTTTCGCTGGAATACTGTGGCCAGCCCTCTGCGCGGCAGATCAGGCATCGGTTGGAACGTGCCGAAAAAGTTGCGTGCCCATAGTCGTCCCGGAATCGCGCTTTTGATGGAAGCCGGAAATATCTTTGAAGGCGATCAGGTTCAGGCGCTCATAGACGAGTTTGGTAAACAGGCTGTGCTGACCGCTGTTATAGAGCGCACTAAGGATGGCTGTAAGGTAAAGGAGTTGCCGTTCTCAGATTTCATCGCGGCTTTTCAGTCCGAGCCTTTCCCGCAGTTCGTCACGCAGCTTGAGGTTGTGCTCGACGAAGAGCAGGAAGCACGGCTGCTCGAACAGTTCGGCCTGGACGCCGCGCGCGTCACGCTTAGCCCGGCGCGGCCTGACCTACTGGAAGTGCTTCCGCCCATCAATGAAGAAGGGAAGTTGAGACTTCGCATCTGGGATTTCAAGGCGAGCCAGAAAGCGCGTCACGATCATTATATTCAGGTCGCCTATTATTCCTTCATCCTTGACCATGCTATCCGCGAAGCAGGGTTGAGAGGCGTCGAAGTTGATCTTGAGTTCGCCGTTATTCGCTCGCGTGATGAGAATGATCCGCCTTTTGAGCTGCGCCCTTATCGTCTGGCTGTTGACGATTTTCTTCGGAACCGCGCGCCACTGCTCTTTCAAACTCCGGCTGCCGATGCGCATTTTCATGTCACGGACCACTGCCCGATGTGCGAGTACATGAATCACTGCCGTGACGAGGCGAACGCCTCTTCCGATCTCTCGCGCATCGCTTACATCAGCTCAGAGTCAAAGCGCCGCCTCAAACAATCAGGCATCACGACACACCGCGAACTAGCGGTAGTGGAGAACCCAGAGCGCCTCGCCAATCTACAATTATTAAGCCATGATCTTTCGCTTAACCTTCCGCGTTACATTGCCACAGCACAGGCGCTCGAAGACGGACGGCCGCGCTCGCTTCATTCCACCACTTTGCTGATGCCGCGTTATGAAAATATTCGCGTCGTGTTGTGCGCCGAGCAAGACTCCGTAACGCAGACCTGTTTTGCGCTTGGCTTCAAGACTTATGAAGGGTGGGATGAAGAGAATAGCAAAGTCATCGGAGAGGAACAGATCTTTATCGCGCGTAAGCCGAACTCAGAAGCGCAAATCCTGCTGGAATTCTTGAGCGCCCTAAATGGATTGCTGCGGCGGGTTGATGCCGCCAATCGTGAGATAGCCAGCCAATCAGTTGAAGATGTGGTGAGCGTGCAAGAGGCTGCGAGTGAGTTGGCGTGGACGGAAGAAGCTCTCGCGGAATTCAAGCAAAGATGTCCGGTGTTGCGTAAAACCAATCCGCAATATGAGGCGCTGCTGGCAGAGAGAATCGCATTGCAAGAGCGCGCGAAACATGCGCAAGCCGCGCTCAAGCAGGCGCGAAAAGACGCCCAGTGGGAACTTAAAAAGCAGCAACGCTCGTTGCATTTTTACGTTTACGACACGATTGATCTCTTCATCCTGCGCAGCCTTATCGAGCGGCATCTATTTGTCGAAGAGCCGCCGGAACTGCTTGCCGAGATTACACACTTGCTGAGACTCTTCCCGCCTTCGTCCGTGATGCAGGACGCGGACACGTTTCGCACCATGCCCGGCACAATAGTCACACAGGTCTTGCGAACAATGGTCGCACTACCGACGCCTTATGTCTTCGATCTGAAAACCGTCTCCGAGATGTACCAGCCACAAAATACAGAAGGTGAAGATAAAGGCTATGTGTTTCATCCTCGCTATGGTTTCGGCTGGGAGTTTTCCAGTCAGGTTGCATACGAGCGCATCCACGATGTTTGGAGCAATGAATCGTTTCAGCCCGATTCGCGCGAGCCTGACCGAAAGCTTTCACCGGATGATGTCTTTGAGAAGATCGGCGACACGGTGCGGAACAAGCTACGCGCGACAGATTCCGTAATTCGCCGTTTGAAGCAGGACTTCCGCGAGCAGCTTCTCTTGCGCAAAGAGCCTTTCATGCTCTACAGCGAATTCGATCCGCTTAACTTCCGCACGCTCGAAGCCCTGCGCGCTTTCTCCATCCTGGAAACTTCTCTGGCGGAGTTGGCTGTCAAACATATTCACGCTTTACCTGTTGAAGAACGCTCCAAAAAGTTCGTCTGCATACGCAATCTTCAGTATGTGCCGGAGAGTGAGCAATCGGATGGTTCACTCTGGTTCACGTTCGACCCGGAGTCGAAAGACGTGAAATTTGAAGTGGGCGAATTTAATCTCGTCGTCACGCCGGAAGACCAACCGGAAGTTTTGGTGGGCGATGTTGATGGCAAGCTGTTTGAGAGCAACTGGGGGCGCACCGCCCCTTTTAAGGTGACGCTCGTCGAGTATGATATGCAAGCGTCACCGCCACGTGTACGCCTGTTGCCGGAAAATTCAGACAAGTTCAAAGAACATATTGATCTGGCAAAGCCGTGCGCCCTTGATCAGTTGTACACAGATTTCTCATCGCGCCGCATCCTGACGGTGCTACGCGAATTGCATGAGAACCCCCAGAACGCACTGCACATTCACAGCCTGTTGCATAACGGTGAAATGGATGATTGGCAGCCCGTCGTGAGCGGGGACGCGGGAATTGAGCGACTTTTCCGAGATAGCATTACTCATTCAGGCAAAGACCCTGATGCACTATTGAACCTAGGGCAGTGGCGCGCTTGGCGCGGTGTATTCAACGAACCGCTGACTTTAATCTGGGGACCGCCGGGCACGGGCAAGACGCACACGGTCGCACATATTCTCCTGGGGTACGCGCTGGCCGCGCAAGCCGCGAAAAAGCCCCTGCGCATTCTAGTCACAGCCTTTACACATCACGCCATCGTGAACGTGCTGCGCAAGCTGGCAGAATTGGCGCGGAGCTACAATCTTGCGCCGAATGCGCTTTCAATCCTCAAACTCATGGGCAGCGGCAGCGCGGCACATGATGAATTGCCTCCAAGCGTTGAACTACTTGCAGACGAGGATTTGGAAGTCTGTTTACAGCGCGACGCTCTTTGCGTTGTCGTTGGAGCGACCGTTTGGGGCGCTTACAAAGGAATGAAAAGGGCTGGCGGTATCATACGACCCTGGTTCGATGTCGTGCTGGTTGACGAAGCCTCGCAGATGCGCCTGCCGGATGCCCTTGTCGCCTTCGGCTCAAGCAAGCCTCATTCAAACATCATCCTTGCGGGAGACGACCAACAGTTGCCGCCGATCATTCATGGCAGTTACCCGGAAGAGCATGAACACATGCTCAGTTCCGTCTTCGCTTTCATGCGCCGGCAGATTGAAGAGGCGAGCGTTGATGACCCGAGCATCGAAGCGCGGAAAATCTTTCAGCTCGAAGAGAGTTTCCGCATGAACGAGCCGCTGACGGCTTATCCACGCCACGTGCTTTATCGCGGGCGCTTCAGGTCAACTCGGCCCGACATCAGAATCCAGACCGCGCCCGCCATTGACGAGACGAGCGAAGGGATAATTGATACTATCCTTCATCCCGAGCGTCCCGTGGTGCTTTGTTGGTACACGCCGCCCCGAAGCTTTACTGCGCGCAACCCAATCGAAGCAGAATTGATCGCGCTTCTGACTGATAGGCTCAGCCAAGTTCTGTTACAGGAGGCGAAGGAGGGGACTTTTCAACCTTACTCGCCCAGAGACTTTGTGCGGAGGGGGTTGGCAGTACTCTCGCCCCACCGCGCACAGAACAGTGCCATCCGGCAGGCGCTCCACCAGCGCGGATTTGACGGCAGGAACAGGCCGATGCCGCTGGTAGATACGGTTGAAAAAATGCAGGGCAAAGAGCGTGAAGTGATCCTCGTCTCTTACGGCGTGGCTGATGAGGAGTATGCGACAGCCGAAGCGCAGTTTCTGCTTAGCCGTAATCGCTTCAACGTTGCGGCAACACGCGCTGAACGTAAACTTATTGTTATCTGCTCCGATACTGTGCTTGATGCCGTGCCGACAGATCGGAGAACTCTGCTGGAAGCGATGATGCTCAAGGAGTTTCGAAATTATTGTAGTGATGGTCACATAGAAAGAACCTGGCTGCCTTCCGAAGGCGGCGAAGTAATGCTCAACATTCAGTGGAAAGGTTTTTGAAGCAATTATCTTATTCCTTGATTGAGGAAAAGGCGTGCCCCCAGCAATCAGCTCAAAAGGAAAATCAAATCAGACAAGGAAAGCATTCGCACGGCACACCGCATCAATTCTTTCGCCGTTGCGCTATCCGGGCGGAAAGCGCCGATTAGCCGGATATATCGCCGCGACTATCCGTCTGAATGGCCTGCGTCCGAAACTCTTCGTCGAGCCGTTCGCTGGAGGCGCGAGCGTCGCGCTACAACTTCTTAACGATGGGCTGGTCGAGTCAATCGCACTGGGCGAGAAGGACCCTTTGCTGGCCGGTTTTTGGAAGACGGTCTTCACTGACCACGAATGGCTTATAGAAAAGCTGCGCGACACGGAGCCGACCTTAACTAACTGGGACCGCTTCAAGAATGGACAGCATCGTACAGACCGGCAACGCGCACTCGCCTGCATCTTTCTCAACCGCACGAGTTTCTCCGGCATTATAGCGCCAAGCGCTGGCCCACTCGGTGGACGCACGCAACAATCTGCCTATCCTATAGGATGCCGCTACACCGTTGAACTTATCACTAGGCGGATAACGCAGGCTGCACAATTGGCTGAACGTGTTCTGTTCGTCAATCACGGCGATTGGCGACACACAGTCTGGCGAGTCAAAGCGCGCAGGTATCAACCGAATGAAGTTCTCTATTATTTCGACCCTCCTTTTTACTATAAAGCCAATGATCTCTACCGCTTCTTCTTCGATGCCGCGAATCACCGAAAGCTGCATGACGCACTCGGCGCACTAGGGCAACCCTGGCTTTTGAGTTATGACGCAGCTAAGCCAATCATCGAGATGTATCGGCAAAACGGCATCGGTCCGAAACGTGTCGAACTGTTGTACTCAGCTGCCAATTCTGGAGAGCTTACCGAAATGCAGGAGTTGATTGTGACAAGCCTACAGAGATTACCGAGAGCAAGCCGCCTATGGCGGACGGCTGACGAGTGGAAGAAGCAATAGGGCGCGTGAGTCTATTTATGTGAGCTTGAAACGGATAAATTGATCAGAGTAAAAACGTTAGAAGAAGAAAAAGCTCTCTGAGGTAAATGACATGGTGTCCTTGTATGAAGATCGCTAATCTCCAATGTATTCACTGACCGGTAATAGATTATAGAAATCCCAGGAGTTAATCTTACATATGGCCACTCAACGATATTCTGTTACTCCGCACCCGATTGAAACTCTCCTCACCTGGGTCAAGTCTGGCGAGATTGCTATCCCGGAAATACAGCGGCCATTCGTTTGGGAAGCGACCAAGGTGCGCAATCTGCTGGACTCCTTATACCAGGGTTACCCAGTTGGGTATCTCGTCTCGTGGCGCAACCCGACGGTGAAGCTAAAGGACGGAACTCCCTCGGCAGGCAAGCGCATCCTCATTGACGGTCAGCAGCGGGTCACGGCCCTCATGGCCGCTCTGCTTGCACGCGAAGTGCTGACAAAAGACTATGAGACGGTGCGCATACGAATCGCCTTCCACCCGCTAGAAGAAAAGTTTGAGGTATCTAATCCGGCGATCCGCAAGAACAGCGCGTGGATTCCGGATGTTTCGGAAATCTTCTCGCCCGACGCCAAATTGCTCCAGATCACTCGGGCTTACGCAGCTGCTAATCCTGGAGTGGACGAGGATGCTCTCTTCGGCACGCTGGAGAAGCTTCGTAAGATCATCAATAACCACGTGGGCGTGATTGAGTTGGCCGAAGACCTCGACATCGAGACAGTCACCGAGATCTTCATCCGGGTTAATTCTGCCGGCGCGCCGCTCAGCCAGGCGGATTTCGCTATGTCCAAGATTGCCGCTAACGAGAGCTATGGCGGCAATCAATTACGAAAGGCCATCGATTACTTCTGCCATCTCGCTATTGCGCCGGAATTCTATGGCCGCATCGAAAAGGGCGACCCGGCATTCGCCGTCTCAGAGTTCTTCCCCAAGATGAAATGGCTGAAGAACGTGAACGATGACATCTACGACCCTTCTTATACAGACATGCTGCGCGTGGCCTTCACCTCGGAGTTCCGGCGCGGGAAACTTCAAGACCTGGTGGCGCTGCTTTCGGGTCGCAATTTCGAAACCAAGCAGTATGAGGACGCAGTTGCCGAGGACGCCTTCAACCGACTCAATCAAGGGGTGCTGAACTTTATTAACCAAACTCACTTCGAGCGACTGGTGATGATCGTACGCTCGGCAGGGTTCATTAGCAGGGATTTAATGGGCGCCCAAAACGCCGTCAACTTCGCGTATATCCTTTACCTGCGGGGACGCGCTGAGGGAATGCCAGCGGCTGAGATAGAACGAATGGTGCGACGATGGTACGTGATGTCGCTGCTCACCCAGCGATATTCCGGCAATCCCGAGAGCACATTCGATTTCGATATTCGCCAGGTAGAAGCTCGCGGGCTGGAGGCCTACACCTCAGCGGTGATCGATGCAGAACTTTCAGAAAGTTTTTGGTCGACGCTGCTCCCTCAACAGATGGAAACATCTTCAGGAAGCAGCCCTTACTTTCTCGTCTTCCAGGCAGCCCAGGTTAAGATGGGAGATAAAGGCTTCCTGTCGCGCGATATCACAGTGCAAGACCTCATCCTTAACCGGAGCGACGTACACCATCTCTTTCCGCGCAATTATCTCAAGCGGCAGGGACTGAGCCGGGGCCGCTACAACCAGATCGCAAATTACGCTCTGGCGCAGAGCGAGATCAACATCGCCATCGGGGACAAGGCCCCGTCAGTCTATTTTAGTGAATTGCTTGAACAGTGTAGCGGCGGTAAGAAAAAGTATGGCGGCATCACCGGTATAGAGGAGTTGAGGGAGAATTTGCGGGAACACAGCATTCCGGAGAGTATCCTTAGCAAACCTGAAGAGAACTATGATGACTTTTTGGAGGAGCGGCGTGGGCTGATGGCAGCGAAGATCAAAGCGTATTTCGCCAAGTTATAAACCCACCACACTTTTACTACCTAATCGCGATGGACCTGCTGGAATATGTGCTGATGGGCGCTCAATTAACGTCTTCCCTCAAACATCTGACGCACTCTCTGCTTACATTGGTTGAGCCAGGTAACGAGTCGGCGTCCGGCACTTTACTAGCTTTTTGCCTAGTCTTCATCGCGCTCGGCCCGGATCACTGCCTGAATATCGGCCATCGCCACCTGCGGGGCAGGCAGGGCGAGGAAGTCGTCCGACTTTTCTTTAACAGGGAGCCGCATCAGGCCCGCCGCGACGAACGTTTCTTCTTCGGCGTTCCAATCTTTGCCCAATGTAAGCCAGAGGAGACGGCATCTCATAAAGTTCATAAATCCCTTCATGCCTTGAAACGTGGGTGACGCTTTGCGATCCACTCTTCGACCATCTCCTGAAATTCTCTAGCCTTCTTGAGTATCTCCTCGGCCTCCGTCTCCGTCACAACTTCCGAAGCATCATAGTCAATGTGATTACGCTTGCGTCGGCATGTCTCGAAGTAATCAGCTAGAGCCTCACCGGCTTTCCCAAGAGCATCCTTCACCGCTTCAAAGCTCTTCTGGTGGTGGCCCGCGCCAGAGGCCACCCTATAGCCGTCACATGCGATTGCCATCTTCGACAGTTGCAGCACAGCATTATAGGCGGTAGCAAAACGGCGATCAGCGGAAAGCTCTTCGATAGCGGCGTCGGCCAGATCACGGGCGACGAGCTGCCGCAGATCTTCGATCTCCTTGGCACTGGTCTTATGCGGCCGCACGGTCCCGATTGCCAGCAAGGCTTTCCAACTCATCCTTATCTCCCTTTAAGAAAGTCTTCTCATCCTTTAGCACGGTCATGACGAAATGATTTTCAGCCTCTACCTTATTACGAAACTCCTTTAGCGAATAGCACTTGACGTTAATCTCCCGCCCGAACTTCTTCTCCAGCATTTGCAGGGAGGAGGATAGCTCGGATATACCGACCGACCCGATGATCATCAGATCCACGTCGCTGAGAGCGTGCTCTTGCCGACGCGCTACCGATCCGTACAGAAAAGCGCAGGCGACGCGGTTGCCGAACTTCGCAAGAACCTCTTTGAGCGCTTCTTCAACGCCGAGCGTCTTAACGATGATGCCTCGGATCTCACTGAAGATAGACGACGAGGACTCGGCCTGAAAGTACGTGCGTCTGCCGTCCCGCCTTTGCCGTAAGATTCCGCTTGATACGAGAGATTGGAGTTCCCTTTGTAGACTGGAAGGCGTGGTGTTGAACTGTTGTGCCAGTTCGCTCAAGTACCACCAACGCTCAGGCTGCCCATAAGTCGCGGCAAGAATATCCCTACGAGCTTTCGGGAACAGGGCATCAATGGGACGCTTTTTACGCATATTGCGTATATATTTACGCATATTGCGTAACATTGCAAGATAGAATTTTGCTTAATGAGACGGCGGCCTAGCTGTCTGGGCAATGTAAGCCTACTTGGTACTCTTAGGCTATCATCATAGGTAGAGAACTGGAGAAATTCAAGTATGTCGTACATGAGAGGAGATACTTATATCTGGCACGACGGAGACAAGCTGCATCTCTGGGTGGCAGATGGCAAGGATGGCTGGGATCAGTCCGTCTGGTATACGGGCATCACGGGTAAGGAGCCGAAAGAAGAAGGTGACCCGGATGTCAAAGCCAGCGGCGTCATGATCCCTGAGTCGGCGCTAGACGAATTCGTTGTGATGCGCCTGGCGGAAATGCTTCAGCAGAGAAAGGCTCGGGAGGCAGTCAATCGCGCTATCTCAAAGTGGAGCGGGAATGGGGGCTGCCTCGCTCTTAATAAGTATGCCGAACAACTGGAAGCAATCTTCGCCAAGTTCGAGGATAATCACTCAAATGAAACTTAGTGGATGGGAAAGTGGTTTGAATGGCTGTTGAAAAGTTGCCCCGACTGACCGAGGCGCATATAAGCGACCTTGCCAACGCGTCGAGCTTCGAGCGCGGCAAAAATTATTATCGCAACGGGGCCGTCTTCGGGGCCGTCCGGCAGGGGATAGAGCTGCGCGCACAGTGCGAAGGCTCGGACTATGAGCCGTATCAGGTCAGCGCGACACTAACGGAAAGCGGCATCATCGAGACTTCCTGCACCTGCCCCTATGACTACGGAGGCATCTGCAAACACATCGTCGCCCTGTTGCTCACTTACGTCCACGAGCCGCAGTCGTTCCGCTCCATCCCTCCGCTCACAGAACTTCTCGCGGACCGCAGCCGGGAGCAGCTAATTGCCCTCATCGGCGAGGTGATCAAGCGGGAGCCTGAGTTGCTGTCATTGGTCGAGCTATCCATCGCAGCCGAGCAAGCCCGGCGGGGCGAGACTTTGGATGTGGAAGCTTACCGCCGCCAGGCGCGCAACGCTCTGCGGCGCGGAAGCCCGCGCGCGGTCAAGAAAGAACTGCGTTCGCTTCTGGACATGGCGGCCCATTTGGACACGGCTGGTAATTGGCTTGATGCCGGAGCCGTCTATCACGCGATTCTGAACGAGACGGTTAGCGGATATGAAGATGTGCTGTGGGAGATGGACAAAGAGGGTGACATCGCCGCCGTCATAGACGAGTTCGTGCAGGGGCTGAGCCGGTGCCTCAAGAAAGGTGAGGTCGACGGCGGGACGCGGCGGGATTGGTTGGAAGCTCTGCTTGAGGCTGATCTGACTGACGTAGAGATAGGCGGGGTTAGCCTGGCACCGAGCGCCCGCGAGGCAGTCTTAGAGAACGGCACTGATGAAGAGTGGGAGTGGATCGAGAAGCGTATTCGAGCTGCCATCTCGAAGGGCGGCGACTGGGCGCGGGAAGAATTGACAAGGTTTTTAGCCGCGAGGCAGAAGCGGCATGGATGTGCTGGCAAAGTGCCAGCGAAGAAGAGGTCGAGTAAGAGCTCTTTATGAGGCTACTGTGGCGGAAGTTAAGCGCTGGAATAATTGCAAACAAACGATTTCAGTGAAAATGCTGGCAGGAAAATTTGTGGGGACTTTTGTGGGGACTCAAGGAGGAAGAGAGGGGTATTTAGGGCGATACAGGCGCACTTGGGAGACTTTTAGCGATTCCTCGAACGGCTGCAAATTCGCGCTAAAAGTAAAGAAGCGCGCCTGAAGCTACACAGGCGCGCTTCCTAAAATGGCGGAGCCGACGGGACTCGAACCCGCGACCTCCGGCGTGACAGTTTGAAGGCGGCTTCCTTTATTTACGCAACTTAGCTCTATCGTCAATAATTTAGCCGCGACACAGTGCGACAGGTGATGACAACAGATTACCTATTTTCGCACCCTCTGGTGACACAGTTAGTAGCACAGTGTTCATGCCGGCGGGATATACACGCGCAGCCTGAGTACTCAACGCCTCTCGGCATATTATACAACCTATCACGGGAGCGTCCTGATGCCGCTGGCGGTGTTCGCGGAACTGGAAGCCGGGCGCGTGCTCGGCCTAGACCTGCCGGACGTTACTTTCGTTGGACTGGATCATCATACGGCCTCCGGATGAGAGCCAACGACAGCCGACGGCCCATGACTTTAGAAGATGAGACCGAAGTACTGCGCCTAGCGCTCGGGGGCTAAAGGTGAAACGGTTCTCAGCCTTGATGACGTGCGGGCGCGAGAAGTGGCTCAGGCCCTGGGGTCGAAGTTGACAGGAATTTGAGGCGTGCTGCTCGATGCCAAAAGCTCAGGACTACTTGAGTCGATCAAACAGCAACTGGAATGGCTGGACGCTTTGGCTTTCGTCTCTCACGTCACATGCGCGGCACCGCCCTCAATCTCGTCGGCGAGACGCTCTAGAGATGATTCGACGTGAGATTTACGGGTTCGATTCGGCAGAGATTTTGGTTCTTTGCGTATAAATATCTTGAGCCAAGGCTAAGATTTGTGAAATGCGCTCGCTCCTCACGGATCTCTTCGTGACTATGAATTCGTTTGCAAAAGCCAGCACCAATCCGAGCGGTATCGCGTAGCCTAAAGCCGTACCTAATGTTTGATGCGCTTCGATAACTGCCTTGGCGTCAGCGCTAGCCACCAAGTTGAACAGGTAGGCTAGTGCGATGAAGGCGAGCGGGCCGACCGTCAACGCTTTCGAGCCGAAACCGAAGAGGGCCCTATCCAGGTTATTTTGAGACTTTGACTCCATGTCCGTCTCTCTCAAGGCTTCTAGAACATCCCCCGCCCTAGTGCCTTCTGGTATCAAATCCAGCAAAAAATGCGCCTCGGATTTGAGCCTTAGAAACCTCAATTTGTTGTTACGTATGCGCTCGCTCAAGCCCCGACGGGCTGACCTTAACCCTAGTAAGATGTAAACAACTAACATGATTAAAGAGGTCACCACGGTAAGGACAAAGCCGAGGTTCCCTAAGAATCGAAGAAGTAGATATCCAACGGCGTTAAGAATTATTAAGGGAATAAAAAAACGCCAATTGCGGCGTAGCACTTTAAACTCCGCGCGGTTATTGATTCTTCTTTCTTCTCTACTTTTCTCGGGAGATAACTGGTCCGCCAACCATTCACGGAACAGCGCCCTAACTGCCGTCTCGTCAGCTAGCTTAAGAAGCTCTCTCTCGTCGTTAGACTGAATTTGATTGATTCCCATAATTTCACCCCTGCATTATGAAAGAATCAATATTTAAACGAATCCAGAATTGACCAAGTGGGAAGGTTAAGTTGGATCGCAGGAATAGAAAGTCCGTCGGGGGGCTGGTCATCGGCCAAGGGCGGTCTGTGCTGGAAATGACCGTTTTGGCGGGGGCTTTATTGCTTCGATTATCTGCCTTTGTGGAATCTCAATAGCCGTATCAAACCATCTGTTACTTGTAGCAGAAGATTCAGCAGCCTTGGGGTCTCAATTCTTTGCCGATAGTAGAAAACGCCTCGGCCTATAAGAAACGTAAGACCAAAAAGACGACTCCCCAGCGACTAGCTAAAGTCGGTAAGTGTTCACAGTGTTACTGCTCAGGGATAATGTCGCTTCACTGCTCAGCGATAATGTCGCATGGCAACATTATCGCACCTTACCATAAAGCCAGCCTCGGCGACGCGCATCAGCGTGCGGGTCCGGCGCTGTGAGTGGCAGCGGCTGCGGAGGAGTGAGCGTTCTGACGCGCCGCTTGTTCTCGCTGTCAACCACCTCACGATGCGAGATTCTGCGCACTCCATCATAGATTGAGAGGCAGCCCTCCGGCGTAATATGCACCTCGACCTTCTTCCTGACTAAGCTGGGGCCGTTCTTCTCCGGGACAAGCTGCCAGACTTGTCCCAGCCACGTGATGGTGTGGTCACGGCGCACCTGCCTGCTCTCAGAGGTCGAGAAGTAGTAGTCCAAGTCCATCTTGTCAGGCAGCCTTTGCCAGGCACTCTCGGCCTCTCGCGGCTGCTGGGCAAAGCGGTGGTTGTAAGACTCAATGAAGGCCGGCAGGAAGCTGTTGGCCTCTTCGAGTGAGTTGACTCCTTCGAGGCGCAGCTCTTTGGTCAGCCGATCCTGCAAGGTGCGCCAGAGCCGCTCAATCCGCCCCTTAGCTTGTGGCGACAGGGCTGCAATCGAAGTAATGCCAAGAGAGGCGACCACGCGTTGGAACTGGCTCATCGGAGGACGACCTGCCAACTCATCCTCAAGCGATGGCTCTTTGGGAGAGCGTAGGATAGTGTGGCGGTCATGATAGAGCAGATGGGGTAGGCCGTAACTGGTGGCAATGCTTCGCAACATTACGAGGTATCCGGCCTGATCTTCCGTTGGACGAAACGAGCCGTAGATGATCTTACCTGTCGCATCATCAATGGCAGCCGCCAGAGCCATCCGTGGGGCGCGATTCTCCAGCCAGTCGAAGGGTGTGGCATCGATCTGGAGCATCATGCCCTCACAGCTTTTGCGCTCTCTCCGCATCCGTTTGACCTCGGAGCGCGGGCGCGCAATGTGGCGCAGGCCATGTAAGTGCAAGAGGCGCGAGAGGGTCGAGCGTGGGAGGGTGATCTCTTCGTGACAGGCGAGCAGATCACAGAGATGCGAGATGTTGAAGTCATGATACTTGCCGCTTGGACTGCAGAGCACGCGCAGGCGCTCAACCAGTTTGGAGTCGGTCCGATTGGCAGGCGCTCGCCCCTGATTGCCATGAACGACCATAGAGATGCCTTCAGCGAGAAAGCGACGGCGCAGGCGTTGAACTTGTCGGAGGCTCACCCGCAGCAGTTGTGCGGCATCGGTGGTAGAGAGCTTGCCTGCGATGAGTTGGGTTAGAATCTCGGCTCGTCGTTGTTGGGGTGTGCTCAAAGTTAGTGTCCTCATGCTTGCAAGTATGAGCGACATTTTCGCTGAGCAGTTAAGTGCGACTTTTTCCCTGAGCAGCAGAGCTAAAAATCACTGTTGACAATGGCCTGAGTAGGGTATACGCTTCGCCCGTCTCGACCAATGAACTCTCGACCCATTTGGTCGGTGCTATTAGCTTGTCTACCTTACTGGACGTAGCATAGTGGTCCTTCTGCTGACGAGATATATTCATCGTTGGCCTCACACAATCTTTGACCGATTTTAACCACTCCATGTCTCGGAGTGCATATCAAATCCCTGGGACGTAATTTACAAAGGGTGGGCATAGATGTCTCGCCCACGACCCTCATCTTTGTTACGAAACGCTTCACCGTCCTGATACCCGCCTGCGGGCACCATACTCTGTCCATCAAGGTTAACGTAAAAGGTCCGGTGCGGCAGCAACACCCCTCGCCAAGCGATACAAATGCACGGCCCCGAGCCGTTCGCGACTGCGGTGAAAGGAGAATGAAAATGCGAACCTCACGAAGTTCTCGGCCCGTATTGCTGACTCTCGCCCTCGGACTATTCCTGGTCGCCACTCAGGTCGCGTACGCCGGCGATTTGATATATCTCGCACTTCAAAGGGAAGGGCAGGCCAGCGTCGCGATAGACGAGAAGAAAAAAGCAGCCTACATCATAGACCTGGGTCGCGGCGGAGACGGCGATCAGGTGAAGATCGGAAACGTCCCGCTTCTGGACAAGTTGGAGCAACTGGGTATCGAAAACCTCTTTTTCGTCTGCTCGCACCCGCACTCCGATCACATGGGCGGTATCCGGGCTTTGTTCCGACGCCCTAGGGTGTTTTTTAGAGACGAGGGTCTGACTAATCCAAGATTTAAGTCTGTCAGCGTCATAGACGATGGCGTGTCGAACACACTGTATCTTGAGTTGCAGCGATCTCTGGCCGGCAACACTCTCATTAAAACCAGGCACCTAATTGCCACCAACAAGAATGCGTTCGCCGGCATATCCACGAAGGCGGATGACGTTTATATCGAAACTATACCGTACCCTGTGACCGTCAAAGTCGGGCCTCACGGGCGGGCGGTGATTACTTACATACGGCTCGGGCAGAAACAAATAATCGTGGACTTCGACGATGCCGAATCGGCGGCCATCCTGAAGGCGGTCAATACGCTGACGGCCCGCGGAGAAACCGAGATCACCACTTTCGTCGCCCCGCATCACGGGTCCAGGTATCACGATGTGTCGCCTATTATGGACCTACTGCACCCGAAGCGCGTGATCATCGCCGTCAACCCAGAGAACCGTTACGGACACCCTTCCCCTCCCATCCTTCTAAAGTTGATGCAGGAACTCGGCAAAGAGAACGTGGTGTTTACTGGCTCGGTTCAGAACGTGGTGCTCAACGACGACGGCATCAAGTCCGCCATGTTCACTGCGGCCGACAGGGACAGCTATGCAATGTTCGTTGCGCCGAACAGGGTGAGGGCTGAGAAGATGAAAAACGCGGAGGACGTCGAAGCCTGTAGGGCAATACAGGCGATGATGATGGGAGACGACCGAGGCGGCACTGAATCAAGTGGCGGCTCCGCACGAACGCTGTTGGAGGAAGAGGTTAAGTTCAACGGCTCGATACTTCAGCCGGAATTCGAGTTCGGCGCGATCTCATACGGCCGCGACGGCGCAGATGCGCTCCGCGGCAATAAGATTTTCGCCTACCCTCTGGGGCCTTCTAAAGACCTGATCGGGCAAGATGTCGCCGTCGTCTTAGAGAGACCCATTGATGCTTCGGGTAACGCGCCCGACAGGCTTAACAAGTCGGAGGCGCGGAGTATCCTTCAGAGACTTACAATGTTAGGGAACAACGTCGAAAGGGCAAAGAACGTATACGTATATTTCTCCACCCCCATTGGGCTCCCTGATGTGCTCGAACCCTCATTGGTGACTCAGCCGCAAGAACTGTTGATCCTGGCAGGACTACAGCCTCCTGCTCCGCGCCCGCGATCAGGAAGACTGCGGCGACCAGGTCCGCTACAGCCTGGTAGTCTGTCTCCCACGACCCTAATCGGGCGTCTACCGCGGGGAGGCATGGTGTTTCTTCAAGGTGACAAATTGTTTCCCGTGGGCGAGGCCACCGAGCTTCTTGGGGGCAGCCTTGACGTGTGCGGGATGAAGTATTGCGTCAGAACTTCCCCTTCGACCGCTTACGAACTGCCTTTCTCGCCGGGGCCTTTGTTCTCTGAGGTCTGGGAACGAGTTCATCAACGCAGGGTTGATTCGTTCTACTTGAGCATCAATCCAACGAAACAGTTTCTAAGAAACCTAGACTCCGGCTTCGGGCAAATCCCTTCGGATAGGCTGAGGTTCGGCGCTGGTCGGCCCGGCGGGGGAATTCGCGCGCACGAGGTTGTGACTTCTGGCGACATCCAGGGAACACAGATCGGACAGATTCTTTGGGAAGCCGACGTGGCCTTTAAGTCGAAGAGTCTTGGCTACAACGTTCTCACGGGAGAGAGGGACCTGTTTTTCAGTGCGCCTTATGATCCGGTGCGAGAGAAGTCTGACACGGACGCCGCGCTCCTTAACGTTCCTTACAGGCAACGGTGGTGCCGGCTGTATTGGACAAGCGGGTCACAGGGTATCGAAGTCGATAAGACGTCGGGCAGGATTGGCTTTAAGGGCGACGCCATCGTAGCACGCTCGGAGCCTATGGTCATGCGCGGCGACGACCTCGTTGATGAGCCGCGCGGGACCTGGTGCGGCGAGTCCAAGAGCGTCGCCGCGGCTTTACAGCAGCAGGCGAACTCAGGTAGCAGTGGGCCGGCAGTTCTTCAACAGTTAAGACAATTGGCGGAGATACAAAGCTTCGTCCGGTGGGCGCGTGATAACGGAATCACCCCTACGGAAACCTTCCGTCAGAGCGTTAACCAACACAACTCGGCCCCCGGCTACGAAGTCCCGACGTGGACATCCGGAATTAAGTCCGACCCCCGCGTGCGGATTTGGCAGCAGGGTAGCTTGGCCGGCGGCTCAGCCTCGACTTACTTGCACGTCAGCTTTGCCGAACTGTCAACGCATGTGAATTGTGTGCTGCCCTACTGGGCTCAGCGTGAATACGATTTCCCGGCGAATGGTATATACAGAGGAGCTAATGGCCTTTGGGACATTCCGCAGGGGCAGTATAAGTTTGTTGATGACTGGATGAACACGCTGGCAAAGAAGATTGCCAATTGTTCAGGCGGTGAACTACCGTCGGCATCCTCTGTCAGAGGGCACGGGCCAGTCAGACGCGCACACCAAGAGAAGGTGCATTTCGGCATAAAATTGCACTTGCAGTCTATCCACATGCACGGCGGCGTACTGCTTGGGGTGCAGCACGATTTCCTGGAATCGGCCTCGAAAGAAAAGGGGCTGCTTCTGAGTTTGAACCGGAGACCATTGTTCCAGAACACGAACGGGAAGCTTCACTTCTGGAACTATTCCGATAAACATCCGCGATACGGATCATTCGCCCAGCACGTAGCCATCGAGGGTGAAGTTACGAAGGCCTGCGCTTCGGGCGGACATTTGACCTTTCAAGTTACAGCGGGGCCGGGAGCTATAGTCCTACAGGAGTCGCGTTGGGGGCACGCTGGCGGTTTCACTAAGGGGCTAGAGTGGGCTGGGGCGCGTCATGGTAGCGACGGTTCGTGGATTTGGAGAAAGGCGGCATGGCCGTGCGCTGGCGGCGAGGGTGTTAGCTCGGGCTGTGCCCAGGTGAGTGGGCTGACCTTGGATGAGCTCAGGGCAAAGATTGGTGGAGAAAGGGGGGACGACTCGACTATTTCGGTGACCCGGGTAGATGAAAATACGTGGCTCGTAGACCTGAACATTTCAAGCTTCCGCTCGGAACTAGACCGTCGTTGGGATGAAATACCCTCGTCAGATGTGAATTCTCACCTTTCCTTAATCTATGAATATGCAAAGTGGGGGTTCTTCAACGAGGCGTTGAAGAGATACTCAAGCATAGATGACAAGATTAAAGGGGACACAGTAGATACGATTCTACGTAGACTATTGGAGATGCGGTGTGGAGATAACTAGAGAGTCTCTGAGGTTGACTGAGGAGGTAAATCATGGAATCCGGTTCAAGGTCAAGAAGATTCTTACATTTCCTATCTGTCCTCTCGTTAACGTCTCTGTTTGTCGTGAGCGAGCCTTCGGCTATTTCTGTGCTGGCCCAGGATGTTCTGACGCAACACAATGACAACCAGAGGACCGGCGCGAATCTGAAGGAAACGATCTTGACCCCGCAAAACGTGAAGAGTGGTTTCGGGCTGCTCTACTCGCGGAAAGTCGAAGGATACATTTACCCTCACCGGCCTTGCACAAATATTCAGGTGGAATGAATAAATTCGCATGAATTATGCAGCCGCCTCTGAATAAATGTGCAAAGCCGCTTTAGGAAAGAAGAGTATCCTATAAAACCGGTGCTGAGATGGTCGATAAAGATCAACTCCAAATTCTCACTGCAGGGGCGGAAGAGTGGAACACTTGGAGGTGCGTGCAACTTCGCAGAAGAATTGATCTCAGGAATGCAAAGCTCCATGGTGGGTCGTTCAAGCCCGCCGCTGAGGCCAAGATAATATGGTAGAAACTCCAGACAGCTCCGTGCCCTCAACCCCAGAATCCGTCAAGGCGTTCGCGCAGACGGATGAAGCGCCGGCCTCCGATCCGAGCGGCCCGAAAGGAACCGGCGCGTGCCCGGGCGAGGGGACGGCTTTCGTTATCGGCGCGGCGGTGCCGCGGGCGGTGGAAAGCCAGTGGCACGACCGTAAAGGCGATCAGCCGATCTACAGGCCGTTGAAGATTTTCGCCCTCGACCCGTCCGTCTCCAAGTTGGAGGGGGCGACGGCCGTCGTCAACGTGCCCTACGAGCCGTTAGAAGCCGGGCCGGTCGGCAGACTTTTCGCGGTCAGCGGCGCGACCGTCGGCGAACAGCAGAAGCACCAGCCCTTAAACCTGGAAGACCCGAACATCCTGATCAGCAGCGGCATCGAGCCGTCAACGTGGGAGAAGCGGTTCCACGAGCAGATGGTCTACGCGGTGTGCAGCACCGTGTACACGGCGTTCCGCACGGCGCTCGGACGCCACCTCGCCTGGGGATTTAAGAAGCCGGAGGATGGGCGCGTCCAACTCATGATCAAGCCCCGCGCGTTCGATGGCAGCAATGCCTACTACGACAAGGAAAAAGGCGAGCTCTGTTTCGGCTTCTACAAAAGTACGACGAAGGATCAATTCCCCGGCAACGTGTACGCCTGCCTGTCGCATGACACTGTGGCCCACGAAACCGCGCACGCTCTGCTCGACGGCCTGCGCGAACATTTCGCGCTCCCGACCTCGCCCGCCGTCCCCGCCTTCCACGAGGGCTTCGCCGATCTCGTGGCCGTGTTCCAGCATTTCAGCTACGAGCAGGTCGTGCGCGCGGCCATCCGCAAGTCGCGCGGCGACCTCTCGCGCGCCGCCCTCCTGACCGACATCGCGCGGCAGCTCGGCCAGACGGGACGCGAGTACAAGTCATCCCTGCGCAGCGCGATTGATCACGGCAGGGAGATGGAAGAGGAAAAGAAAAAGGCTGGCGGGGCCGAAGGCGCGGCCGGCGCGGACAAGAAAAGCGGGCTGAGGTATTACGACGAGACAATGGAAGCGCACGACCTCGGATCGGTGCTCGTCCTCGCCGTCTTCGAGGCCTTCGTTAACGTCTTCCGCCGGAAGACCGAACGGCTCGTGCGCCTCGCCACGGGCGGGTCGGGCAGGCTACCGGAGGGCGAGCTGCCTCACGATCTGCAAGCCGCGCTGGCCGAGAAGGCGAGCAGGCTCGCGAGCCAGTTCCTCACCATGTGCATCCGCGCCGTGGACTACTGCCCGCCGGTTGACGTCACGTTCGGCGAGTACCTGCGCGCCGTAATCACGGCCGACAAAGACCTCGTGCCCGACGACCCGTGGGCGTACCGCGAGGCCTGGGTGGACGCCTTCCGCCGCTACCGTATCTTCCCCAACTCAGTGCCCGACCTGTCGGAGGACGCGCTGCTCTGGCGCGGCCCGGATCAGTATGGCTACAAAGTTCAGGAGATCACGGGGCTGACTTTCGCCGACTTACAGTTCGACGGCGATCCCGGCCGGCCGGCCGGCGTGGAGGAACTCAGGCGGCAGGCGTGCGTCCTCGGCCAGTTCGTGACGCGACCCGAATACCTGAACGGGTTCGGGCTGGCGACCAAGGGCGACAAGTTGCTGAACGGCGACGACGTGGAGTTGCCGGTGATTCAGTCGGTGCGCTCGTCGCGGCGGATCGGGCCGAGCGGCCAGGTCGTTTTCGACATGGTGGCCGAGGTGACGCAGCGCCGGCTGGCGCGCGTTAAAGGGAAAGACGCCGTTTGCAGCTTCTACGGGGGTTCGACGATCATCATCGACCCCAGGGGGATGATCCGCTACGTGATGAGAAAGGGGGTGATGAACAATCAGCTACTCGCCAAGCAGATAAAATTCCTAGAAAGCGCCCAGGGCGCGAAGTACAAGAAAAGTTTTTATGGCACGGCCGCGGCCCAGCAAAACTTCTTCATGATGCTACACGAAGAGCCGCCCCAAGCGGGCGAAGCGCGCCGCGGCGAAGAAGGCGGGCGCGAAGCAGCCCCCAAAGTTTTCTAAGAAGAGAGGACGCGAAAGATGAGCGATCAGTTGAATCAAATCGACCACATCGTGGTCTTGATGCTGGAGAACCGTTCCTTCGATCACATGCTGGGATATCTCAGTCTGGAAGGCGGGCGGCAGGACGTGGACGGGCTGACCGGCAACGAGGTGAACTTCCACGACGAGCAGGAATTCAGAACGCAGCGGATGGCCTCGCCGATCATGAACGGCGATCCGTGCCACGAGTGGGAGTGCGTCGAGGAGCAGTTGGACAACGACAACGGCGGCTTCGTGAGCAGTTACGCCAAACACATCGCGAGCCACCCAGAGTTCGTGATGCACTACTTCAACGCAGAGGACGTTCCGGCCTACGATCACCTTGCGCGCGAGGCGACCATCTGCGACCGGTGGTTCTGCTCGATCCCGGGGCCGACGCAGCCGAACCGCGCCTACGCGCTCGCCGGCACGTCGGAAGGCATCAAGTCGAATTTCAGCGGCACGGAGTTGGCGCGCGACGGCGGCTGGTCGGCGAAGACGATCTTCGAGTTCCTGCCCCCCGACGTGACGTGGAGGTACTACTCGCACGACATCGCCGGGCTGCGCTTCTTCAAGAAATTCAAGAAGAGTCTCGTCCCCCAGATCGACAAGGTTCACAAGTTCATCGACGCCGCGCGGACGGGAACCCTGCCTAACGTGTCATGGATCGATCCCGACTACGGGATGGGCATCTACCGCGGCGCACCGAACGACGACCACCCGCCGCACGACATGAGGCACACGCAGAACCTCGTCAGCAAGGTCTACAACGCCCTGCTGACCTCGCCGCAGTGGCCGAAGACGCTGCTCGTGGTGACTTACGACGAGCATGGGGGCTTCTTCGACCACTTCTCGCCGCGCCAGTTCACCCCGGCCGACGACGGCGGCGACGATTTCAGGCAGTACGGGCCGCGCGTCCCGGCCTTCATCGTCTCGCCGTGGGCGGCGAGGCAGAAGGCATACGGCAGCCAGTCTCACCACCTCGAACCGGGGCAAGTCCTGTTCGATCACACCTCGATCCTGCGGACGATCCTGCGGCGCTTCTGCACGCCCGCGGGCGGGGCGACGCCGGGCATGACCGCGCGCGTCGATGCCGCGAACGACCTGAGCGTGCTGCTCACCGAGCAGCAGCCCCGCACCGACTTCACGCCCGCGCCGACGATCCCCGACGTGCCGGTCTCGTTCCTGGATCATTTCAGGATGGGCACGTCCGACACGGAGCTGCAAGCCGAGTTGACGCCGGTCGCCGCGCAGGCCATGGCCAACGGCGTGCCGCCGGACAAGCTGTAAGATTCGCCACGGGCAGTAACTGATGAGAACTTTATTCAGGTGAGAAAGAGGCTCGGTAACACCTCCCCGTCTGGATATAATACGCGGCCAAACCGGCGGGGGCTAACGTCCCTACCAAGCGAGCACTTCTGGCAAGGAGTAAGAATTTTCGTGTTACTGCTCAGGGGAAATGTCCGCTTAGTGCTCAGCGATTTTGTCCGGCCACAGGTTCATGGGTGAGAGGTGAATAACCAACCGCGCCTTCTGGCATCGGCGGCGGCCTTCGCTTTCGGGTCCAG